>Ga0265320_10000058_pt1 | contig 102441 bp, 92 predicted proteins | sample 4827metaG_FD_202087 | JGI IMG/M metagenome (GOLD analysis project Ga0265320, IMG submission 202087) | Rhizosphere microbial communities from Carex aquatilis grown in University of Washington, Seatle, WA, United States - 4-8-27 metaG | ecosystem: Host-associated > Plants > Roots > Rhizosphere >...
TCTTATGGGGGCCCCAACGGCAGCAATCTGATGGATTATGGCGACTCCACCCAGGACTTGGACCTGCACCAGGCGCTCTTGATGCGGTCGAGTGCCATCTTTGGCGAGTACCTGCAAACCCAACCTTAATCTTTACTCCCCATGAAAATTCCCGTACGCGTGTTCCTGCTTTGCTTTATTTTCTGTAGTCAGGCGGCCTTTGCCCCAGCGGCGGAGGCACCCGTGGCCCAAGATCCCATCTTTACGCCGGAGCAGGCGCGGCAAATTTTGCAAACCAGCGACGATCTGTCCGACATCGTGGCGGCGCTAAATGTTGCCATTGCCGACCCAGCGTCCCGTTCCGCCGCCATCGAGTACTTTAATCGTCCATTGGACACAAATGTTTGGGATGAACATTTGCGCTCCCTGCTGCCTCCGGGAACCGATTTGCACAGCGAGAAAACCAGCGACGCAATTTACGTTAACATCTCACGGTGTATCTCGGATCTGGCGGCTTTTTTTAATACTCATCAAACACCCGAAATTTTCGAAATTTTCAAGCGATTCAATGAAAGCATTATGGCAGCCGGCCAATCCTTCCTGATTCAGTATGCCGAGCAGGTCCAAGTAGGCTCTGCCGTTGAGCCACTGGTCATTGACTACGTGAAGCAGGCCATGTTCGACAAGTTTATCGTTATGCGCACGGAAGTGGTAGATGGACAAGCGGAAGAGCGCGCACTCGGGGTCTTCGATGTGCGTACAGGTGAATGGCATTACTGGTTGACTCAAGCGCGGATTGCGAAATTGGCGCCCAGCCCCGAAGTGCGGGTTCCGCTCCTGGGAAATAACGGCATTATCATATTATTTGGGATGAATTCGCGCGCGGCCGATTACTGCATCCAGCAAATCCTCGCCTCGCCCGAATACTGGAACACCCCGTCAGTGCAAGTGGAATTCGACGCGTTGGTGGGTAATCGCCGCTACGATCCCCGGGTTATCGCCTTCGCCCATAACTTGCTGCTCAACCGGTATGAGAAGGACAAGCAACGCATCGTGAAAGAGTTTTTGGAGCCTCGCTGGCTGGGCGACGATACCGGGCACGCAGGCCAGCCCCTGGAAAAGGCAGACCCCTCGGTTTACCCGCAACTCTTGGCGTTCATCGCCGATGCCGAGCAGCACCGCGAGTTTAATGATGCGACGAAGAAAATCATCGCCGACACGAAGACAAAAATCATCGAGCTGCAGCGCCTGCATGCGCCGCCCACGCCTCCACAGGGGTACGTTTATGACCCCAACGGCAAGCTGGTGAACATGTCCACGAAAGCGAGTTCGGATAATCTTCCCTATAATCCCTATCATTTTGAATCCGGCCTGTATCCGCCCTTTCCCTGGCAAGCCAAAGTGCTCATCCCCATCACCATTCTTCTGGTGCTCTGGTGGTTCTGGCACGAGTGGAAAACCTGGCCGAAGTAAAGCATCGCCTTCGTTTCGTTAAAAGCCAGTCCCGGAGACTTCTGAAAAGTCATCTTAGCCACAAGAAGCACATGAGGCGCAAAGTCTCGGATATTAATGCGACAAGTAATTTAGCGTGACTAAGGAAAATATTTCGATGACAGGGCCATGAGCCTCGAGCGACAACGAAGCGAGGCCGATCACGGCCGAATCACGGATTTTCCCGTGACGCAATCTACCGCCCCAATTCAAGAGTGGGGATGATGTTTCTCGAGAAAGCCGGCCAGGCTGCCTTGGGCCGGTTCGCGACCGGCGGCTTCCAGGGACCGCAGCAGGCGGTCCTGGTCCATGATCCAGCGCTGGGAATTATAAATGGGATAATTGTCGCGCCACTCGGTGGGTGTGAGGTTGACGGTGGCGAGGTTGGCGCCCGCCCGCAGGGCGCGGATGTAGCCGTTTTCGTTGTCGCGGCCAAAGGCGCTGACCGCGGGGATGATGTGGCCAGGGTGGCGCAGGCGCAGGAGGGCCATGCAGTTCAGCGCGGTTTCGAGGTTGCCATGGGCGGCGTCGGCCAGCGGGGTGTCGCAGCCGGGAATGAACGGGCTGACGCTCGCGCCGATGAGGGGCAGTTCCGCGATGAGGCGCAGGGCGTCGGCCAGGTCGGTCGGCGTTTCGCCGGGCAGGCCCGCGATAAAGCCCGACGAGATATGCCAGCCCGTGGCGGCGAGCCGCCGGATGGTTTGGAGGCGGCGGTCGAGCGTCCCGGGCGCCTCGAGGTCCTGATACAACTGGGTATTGGCGGTTTCGAATTTGATGACGTAAAACGACGCTCCGGCGGCGCGCAATTCATCGCAAAGCTGGGGGTCGAGAGTGCCCAGGCCCACGCTCAGCCCGAGCGTGGTGCGGGCCCGCAATTCCTTGATCAAGGGCAGCGCGATTTCGCGCGCAGCCTTGGGGTCCTCGCCGGCTTGCAGATTGAGGTCGGTGACATAGGGCGGCCGATGATGGAGCAGCGACTCCAGCAAAACTTCGAGCGGAATGCGGTAACGGCGCAGGTCGGAATGATCCCGCCGCATTCCGCAGTAATGGCAGTTTTGGCGGCAAAAATTGGAAAGCTCCACGACGCCGCGAACAAAAACCGCGGGGCCGAATTCGGCCTGGGCCAAGGCCTCGGCTTGACCATGCAGGTTGGCTTGTGTGGCCCCGCGCGCGTGCAACATTTCTGCTTCCGGAAGCATTTCCGGTTCAGACGCGGCGACCAGAGGTGAGGAGGCGGGGATCATGCGGTGGCGCGGGTTTCGCGCAGATGGAACCAGAGGGCAATCGCGCCGGTGCCGACGGCGGTCATGCCTAAAGTGCTCACTAAAATGATGGCTGCCCGCGCCGGGGACCAGTCCGTCTGCCAAAAATTAATCAGCGTCGCCGCGATAGCAAAACCGGCAACCCAAAGCAGGGACATAATTTGATTGGCGCGAAAAAATGCCGGGCGCACGCGGATAAGCGGCGGCGCATAAGGCCACGCATAGGCGAGGGTGAAGGGTCGTTGCCACATCACCGAGGCCGCGGCGGCCACCGCCAGCACCGCCGGGCACAAGGCAAACTTGGTGCGGGCCGGCAGGTGCTCCTCCGCGCCGGTCAGGGAGAGCACGCTAAGGATTAAAAAGTAGGCCATGATTCCGATATCCAGTGGGTTCCAGTGGATTCTGGCCCAGCGCGCGGCGAGCAGGGTGACCGCCAGGGCCACGGGCGCGGCCCACTGGGTCCATTCCATGCGGCCAAAGCTGTACACCACCCACGGCAACACTCCCACCCACCAAGGGCTGGAAGCCGGTGGCGGAACTGAAGCGGCTCCTTGCGGGGCGGGCATCTGGAAAATCTAGGCAAGCCCGGCGGAATTAGCAAGGCCTAGCCAAATACGTAGTTACCCTTACGGATTTGCATTTGCCAATTTTGCCTTGGCCCCCTGAGACTTGGGCCCTTCATGCACTACCACGCAGTTGTCATTGGCGCCGGGCCCGCGGGCAGCACCGCCGGCGCCGCGCTCGCCCGGGCCGGCGAAAAAGTGCTGATCGTGGAAAAGGAAAAGTTCCCCCGCTTCCGCATTGGCGAATCGTTGCTGCCCGCGGGCAACGACTATTTCGAAAAGACCGGCGTCTGGGAGAAATTGCTCGCCGCCGGCTTTGTCGAAAAATACGGCGCGGAATTCTATGACGGCCGCACCGGCCGGGGCGTGCACATCATTTTTGCCAACGGTTTTTTCGGCGGGCCCGCGATGACCTTTCAAGTCGAGCGGGCCGTCTTCGACCAGGTTTTGCTGGATCACGCCGCTTCTTGCGGTTGCGCGGTGCGGATGGAGACACGCGTGACGGGAGCGCGCCGCGCGGGCGCCGGATGGGAACTCGAGCTGGCGGGCGCCGATGCCGGCCAAGTTACCGCCGATTGGATTTTCGATGCCAGCGGACGCGACGCCGTGATGGGGCGGATGCTCGGCGTGCCGCATGACGCGCTGAACTATCCCAAGCGCATGGCGGTTTATAATCATTTTTCGGGAGTGCCGCGGCGCACGGACCGGCGCGGCGGCAACACGCACATCATCCGCCTGCCCGGCGGCTGGTTTTGGGTGATTCCGCTGGCGGGTGGAAAAACCTCCGTGGGCCTGGTCATGCCGTTGGCGGAGGCCGGAGGCGGGCAGTTGCGCGACCCCGAGGCGGTTTTTTGGCGGACCGTGCGCGAAACCAAATTGCTCCCGGAAATGATGGAGGAGGCCAAACCCCTCGATAAATACCGGGTCACGGCGGACTATTGTTACTGCCATGCGCGCTTTGCGGACGACGGTTTGTTTATGATCGGCGATGCCTCGAGCTTCATCGACCCGATTTTCTCCTCGGGTGTCAGCCTGGCATGCGCCTCCGCCTCGCGCGCGGTGGAAACCTGCCTGCGCCTGAAACGCACCGGCCGGCGTTTTGACCGCGGCGAGCAGCGGCGCTTTACGGCATACATGAAGGAGCGGGTGTTGACGGTGCGGAAATTGGTGGAGTCGTTTTACGACCCCGCGAGTTTTGAGATTTTCATGCAGCCCACGAATCGCGGGCGGGTCTTCGCCGCGGTCAATGCCGTGATGGCGGGCCACCATACCTTGCCGTGGAGCGCGCGCTGGCGATTTCAAGTTTTTCTTGCGGCCTGCGCCATCAACCGCTTCATGCGTCGTCCGTCCGGCAGCGAGGCGGGCGCTTGAGCGTGGAATGCTTTTCTCCGTGAAGAAAACACCCAACATGCGTCCCGGCGAATTGTGGGGCCGATGGCTGGAAACGGCGGCCCGGCGGCCGCGGGCGGCGTTGCTCGTGGATGCCGGCCGGGGCTGCACCTATCGCGCCGCCGAAATTACGGCGGCGGCGGAAGCGGTGTTCCAGGCCGGCAATTTTGATCGCGCAGGCGGGTGTGTCGCTTGGGTCTTGCCCAACGGCTTGGATTGGCTGGCCCTTTTTTTGGCGGTGCAAAAAGCCGGTTGGGCGGCGATGCCTTTGGATGCTGGGTTGACGGAAACGCAAGGTCGGGAACTCGCGCGTCGCCTGGGCGCCACCCATTTATGGACGGGGCAAGCATTATCACCACTGGGGACGCGCGCGCGCCGCTGGCCGGGTATCGCGGTGGTGAAGACGACGTCCGGCTCTTCCGGCCAGGCCGCGGCCGTGCCTTGCCGGGCGCGCCATCTGTTGGCGGACTATGAAAATATTCGCGCGGGCATGGGCTTGCGTCTCCACGACCGGAATCTTGGGCTTATACCTTGGGGCCATTCCTACGGCTTGGGCAGCGTGGTGATGCCGTTGCTGGTGGACGGCCTGCCGATAATTACGGCGGCGGCCTACACGATTTCGCAAATTCCCGAATGGTGTGAGCGCTACCACCCGACGGTTTTTCCGTCGGTGCCGGCCGTTTTTCAGCTTCTCGCCGAAAATTCAGGAAGTCGCCCGCTGGGCCAACTGCGGCTGGCTATTTCGGCCGGTGCGCCGCTGTCACCGGCAATTGCACACGCCTTCCGGCGCCGCTCTGGCCTGCGATTGCATAATTTTTATGGCGCCTCGGAAACGGGTGGCATCTGCTATGACCGCACCGGCCGGGCCGTGTTCACGGACTCCTGCGTCGGGTCCCCATTGCCAGGAGTGCGCGTCACGTTTCGCGTGGGCCGGGTGCTGGTGCAAAGTGCGGCGGTCGCCGCGAAAAACGGCCGGCACCTGCTGCCGGATGGCGGAGCATGGAATGAAAAAGGCGAGCTACTCTTGCGTGGGCGCATCGGGCGCTGGGCCAATTTGGCGGGGCGGAAAGTCGCGCCGGTGGAAATTGAATCGCAGTTACGGTCGCTGCCGGGAGTGACGGAAGTGTGGTGTGGCGTAGGTGTGCGCGCGGGCCGCGATTTTCTGGCGGTCGCGGTGGAGAGCGGCAAAGGAGAAAGCGAATTGAAGCGCGCGCTGGCGGAGCGCTTGCCCGCGTGGAAGCAGCCGCGCGCCTGGCTGGTGCTCGCGCAATTTCCGCGCACCGCCCGCGGCAAGACCGACTCCCGCGCACTCTCGAGCCGTCTCGGGCTGTAAGGGCGGCGCCTAGGCTTCCGCTCGGGGATGGGCCATGACGATTTCGCCCTCGGCCAGCACCGAACCCTCTCGGGTAATCTGGATCTGAAACGTGGCCAGTTCCGGCCACGCGACGGCGAGGCGGGCGTGAATTTGCAGCGTTTGCGAGGGCACCGCGGGCAGGCGAATGCGAAATTTTCTGATTTCCACCAGTTGCAACGGCGTCGCCGTGGAAAAGCCCGCCTGCATCGCCCACAGCGCGCCCGCGACTTGCGCGCCCATCTCGGCAAAATAAACCGCCGGCAGCAAGGGGCGGCCGGGAAAATGGTCCTGGAAAATCGGCCAGTCCGGATTCAACCAGACTTGGCCACGCAGCGCGGGCCCGGGTTCGAGCGCCGCGAATTCACTTACCAGTCGGAAGCCGGGGCCGTGGGGAAGCAGTGGTGGAGTCATCGACGGGAGGTTCGGGCGCATTCACCGTGGGTGGTCCGAGCGAAGCCCAAGTGGAAAAAATGAAAGTCAACGAAGCGTCTTGAGCAAAAAAGATATCAAGGCGCACGGGATCGAAGGTGCGGGCGTCGATTTCCACCTGTATGCGGCGGGGCTGGCCCGTGGCCGCGCCGGGCTTGGGCAGCAGTTGCAGGTGGACCGTGTCGTGGTCAAGCCGGGCGGTCGTGGTGAAGTCCTTCTGCCAGGCGGCGGGAGGCTGCCGGAAAAAGTCCAGGAGCGCACGCACCATCGGTTGGGCGGCGACTTGGGGCGCGCGGCCGGAAAATTTTTGCCCCACCTCGCCATTGCGGATCCAGACTTCTCCCGCGAGCGGCGCCGTGTAGGTCACTTCCAGCGTGGCCGGGGCGCGATAAGTTAAAAGGCCGTCGCTGATGATGGGTGCGAGCAAGTCCGGGCTGTGCGCCTCCTGATGAAAATTTCCGCTCCAGCCGGCGGTGCCCAGGCGGTGGTCGGCGTAGTTTTTCTGAAACGCCGCCAACTCGGCCTCACTCAGCGGCGGGGCGGACGCCGGGGTTTCCGGGGTCGCCGCGGCGGTGGCGCAAAACGCAAAAATGAGCAGGGGAAGCACGGACACGATTTTGCTTCCCGCCGCGCGAAACGCAATCACTTACCCTTGGGCTTGAGGCCGGCGAGCAACGCGGGCAGGCCGAGGATTCCGGCCAAAAAAGAATACAAAATACCCAGCGCCAGCACGACGCCGAAATTGCGCAGCGCCGGCTGGGCGCTGAACGCGCTCGCCCCGAAGCCAATGACAGTCACAGCCGCCACTAGGGCCAGCGGCCGGCCCAGGCGCTGTCGCGCCGCCGTCCACCGCTGTCCTTCCTGCCGGACGAACAACATGATGAAAATGCAAAAATCCTCTCCCAGGCCAAAGAGAATCGGCAGACTGGCGCAGGCTGCCAGCGAGAGCGGTTCATGCACTGCGGCGAGGCTGGCCAGCCACCAGCCCATACCCGCCGCCATGGCGAGCAAGACGCGCAATAAATTCGTAAATGTGCCCACGCCCCAGGCCAGTAATATCAATATCACGCCCATGGACCAGGCCGAGGTGGTTATTAAATTATGTTGGAGCAGGGTCGGCAGGGTGGCCTGCAAACGCGCGAAAGCAGTGCTGCCGCGCGACCAGATTTCCAAGCCAGGATCGCCGCGGCTCCACTGCTCCAGCGAGCCAAAAAGATTTTGGTAAGGCTCGGCCAGGTGCGGTTGAAAACCCTCCGCCACGAAAAGCGGGGCGAGCGCGAACGGGGTGCGGGCGGACCAAATTTGGCGATTGGCGGCCCACGCGCGTTCATCGCCGGAAATAAATTTTACCGGCGCGTAGGCCGAAAGGATGTCTTGTCCGCGCTGGGCTTCCAGGCCCGGCGGAGACATCCGGGACCATGAGAGGTCGTAAATTTTTTCGGGATTTAGGCCCGCCCAGCCCAATAGCAGCCAGCCGCCGAGCAGGAAAATCCAGCCCAGCCGTCGCCACCAAAGGGGGGCCGCCCTTTCCGGCTCCGGCTCAGCGAGGATTTGGGGCGCAGGGGAGGAATTAAGGTGACTCTCCACCCAGCGGGCCCACGGCCCCATGGCCAGCAGGCCGACGACAATCAGGCAGACATTGATGAGCACGGCGAATTGCCGCAGTCCCGGCAAGGCACTTGCCGCCAGCCCGCCCAAGCCGGCGGCGGTTGTCAGCACGCAAAAAATCAAACTGCGCCGCAAAGTCGCCCACGCTGCGCCGGTGCGGCGCCCGCCCGTGGCCAGGTGATGGTAAACGACCGCGCCGTAGTCGGAACACAAACCCAGCGCGACCGAGGCAAACGCGACACTCAGCAGGTTGATGCTGCCCCAGACCACGCGAGCCACGAGCAGGCCGGCGAACAAACCCGCCGCTTGCAGAACACTGAGCGCCACCAGCGGAAACCACGAGCGGTAGGCGAGGAGAAAAACCAGCGCAATGAGAATTCCGGAACCGAGGGTCATGCCGATCATTTCACGGCGCATCTGGCTGGCGATTTCCGCGACATACGCCGCCTCCCCGGTCAACGCGATGCGGCCGGGCGCCAAACCCTGGCCGGCCAAGGCTCCTCGCACCGCAGTCACCAGGGGCTCGGCGGTGGCAAGCGTATTGGCGCGGATTTTCGGGATAATGCGCAAAATCGGATTCGGTGCGGCTGGTGGCGGCCCCGTCATCGCGGCGGACGACGCGGTCACCACCCAATCAGCCAATCCCAGTGGATCATAATGCAGGCGGGCCCAAACCGCGGGATCGGGCCAGCCGGCCAAGGCTTCACGGGTGGCGTGAAGGCGTGCATGAATTTCCGCTTCGCTCGTCGCCTGGGCAAAAGTGGTAAATTTATCCGGCGGCAAGCCGATGAAGACAGAAGCCCAGCCTTCGGGGGCGAGGCGGGAAGGGTCGGTCAGAACTTCCGCTCTGGCCACGAGGGGCGAATTGGCCAGGGCCTCAGCCACGCCTTGCAGTCGCGCGGCCCATTGTCCCGGGTCATCCGCACCGGGTTCAACGACTACTCCCAGCAGGCTGAAGTCGTCGCTCTCGCGCGCTTGCAGCGCCCGCAAGTCGCGCACGGCGGGCAAGTCGGCGGGAAAAAGTTCTATCAGATCGCCTTGCCAGCGCAGCGTCAGCAGGGTCCAGGCGGCCAAGGCTAGCCCGGCCAGCCCCAGGATTGCTTTCAGGACATGAGGTTTGATCCGGTTGGGCATAGGGAAACCGGAGTCGGGCAGGCGGCCTAGGGTTGCTCATTAATCCAAGTTTGCAAGACGCCCAGGGTCTCGAGCACGCGCCGGACCAGCTTGGGATCCTTGAGGGTCACGCCGTAACTCCGTTCGACGGCCACCGCGAGTTGCAAAGCATCAATGGAATCCAAGCCCAGGCCGTCCGGGCCGAAGAGGAGTTGGTCGGCCCCGATATTTTGCGGCTCCACGCGTAACAACGTGTTTTCCACAAGGATGACCCGCAGGTCCTCAAGAGTCGCCGGAAGCTTGGCCATAGCGAGGAACCAATTCACTTATGCCCGTCCGTGCAATGGCGAAATGATTCCCAGCCCAGGGCCGCGACATGATGGCTCGTGCCCCACAACGGCAACACGAAGGCGGATTTCTCCTCCGGTGCCGAGGCGAGGATCCGCACGAGCTGCCAGCCCGCCCCGGTCGCCTGGGCCTCGCCGAGGTAGGGCGAGGGAGCGGGCAGTTCCGGACGCGCAGGCCGCTGCTTCCACGCTTGCCGCGCGGGGCCAGCCGGTGGCATCGGACCCGGCGACATTGGCCAAGCCGGATCAAATGCATTGAGGACTTCGGCGAGCACTTGCGGCGCAGCGGCGCGGCGTCCCCAAGGACGGCTGGAATGAATTTGCATCGTTCCCTGGGTTTGTGGCGCTCCTTCGCGTGTGACCACAAAGGCAACCGCGCCTTCGGCTGGAAAATGGCCTTTCGCCTCTCGAAACCAACCCGCTCGCCACGTCACTTCCATGATCGCCTCGTCCATTTCCTCCGCCGCGGCCACGATGACCGCATCCACGGTGCCTTGCTCCAGCCATAGTGCGGCATTCAGCCAAGCTTGGGCCAGGGTGCTGGCATCGCCAATCCAGGCGGACGACGGACCCTCACGACCCAATACTCCCAGCACATGGTTCAAGGGGGCGTTGAAAACCGTTTCGGGAAACCACGCCGGATTGGCGCCATCCGCGCCCGCCCGCGCCACGCCTTCATAGAATTTTCGCGTAAAGCCCAAGACGCCGTTTCCCAAGGCCACCGATAAGCCCAGGTTTATGCCCGGAGGCAAGTTTGCGCGCCGCAGGGCCTCATCCACTGCCTCAATTAAAAAGAGCGTCAGTGATCCAGCCCGCCGCAGCCGCGGATGCGTCCGCCAGCGCGACCACGCGGGCAGCGTAAGGTCGACACACCCGGCCCGCACCTTCGGCCCCGCCGGCGCCAGGGTGGGCCACTCTTGCCGACGCGGCGGCGTGCCATCCAGCAAGTGGTCGAGGCCGAGGCCGGCGGGGCTGACGGCGCCCATCCCGGCGATGTTGAGGTGGAATTGCATGGTCAGGCGGGCAGGAAAACGAGCGCGGCATTCGCGCCGCCGAAACCGGCGTTGGTCGTGACAAAGGCGCGGCCGGTGGTGCGGGGGGCGCGGGATTGGGCGAGGCTGGCCGCCAGGTTGGGCAAGGGGTCGTCGATGGTGGCGGCGGGCAGGGGCGCGGCCCGCCGCAGGGCTTCAATGGTCAACACCACTTCGATGGCGCCGGCGGCCCCCAGCGTGTGACCGGTGATATTTTTAATCGAGCTGATTCCCACGTTCGATAAATGAGGGCCAAATACGCGCTCATAGGCATGCATTTCGGCTTCATCATTGGCCGGCGTGGCGGTGCCGTGGGCATTGAGGTAGGCGACCTCCTCCGGGGCCACTTGGGCCTGCGCGAGCGCCTGGCGCAGGGCTTGTTCCAAGGCGCGCCCTTCAGGATGCGGGTGCGTGAGGTGGTGCAAATCGGTGGCCTGGCCGTAGCCTGCCAGCCGCGCCAGCGGGGTGGCGTTGCGCCGGAGAACTTCGCTTTCGCTTTCGAGCACGACAAAGGCCGCGCCTTCTCCCAGCCAGAGTCCGTCGCGGGAAAGAGAAAAAGGCCGGCAAGTCGTCGGGCTGAGCGAACGCAGGCAGGAGAAGCCATGAAACAGCAATGCGCTCAGCGCTTCCGCCCCGCCCGCGGCGATCCGTTCCGCCCGGCCCGAAGCAATGATGCTGGCCGCGTGGCCGATGACATCCGCGCCACTCGCGCAGGCGTTGCTGAGATTGGCCGCGGCCCCGTGCAGGCCGTAGGTCTCCTGCAGCGCATAAGGCAGGTATTGTGCTTGATAGCGCAGGGCGGAGGCGACAATGCCTCCGCGCCGGCCCGCACGCGCCCGCGTGACGCAGGCTTCACCATATTCGGTGCCGCCGCCCGTCGTGCTGCACCACAACGGCAACTCTGAATCCAGGCATCGCTGGCCGGCGCCGCGCAGCCCCGCCTGCACGAGGGCCGCGTCCAAGGCCGTGTGCCCCAGGCGCACAAACCGCGGCCATTGCGCCCGCCGGGGTGCGGCCAGCAGGGCGTCGTCATCCACCTGGGCCGCCACCTGGCAGGCGCAGCCCTTAATATCAAAATGTCGTACCGGTTGGGTGAGCGGCCGCCCTTGCGCGATCTTGTCCCACGCCGCCGGCACGCCCGCGCCGGCGGCGCTGACCAAGCCCGCGCCGGTGACATAGACGGGCCGGGACGGGCCCGGAGAGCGGGAGGTCAATGCCATGGCTGGTGGTAGGCGGGGCGCACGCCGACGGCCCCGCCGCGAAAATAAAACGTGGGCGGGTAGGTGAACTGGCCGGCCGTCGCGTCAAAGGCCAGCGTCTGCGGCTTGTCCGGCAAATTGGGATCGTAAATATCAAAACGTCCGGGCGCGCCGTCGGTTTCGCGCACCGCGACGACCGCATGATTGATGCTCAACCAGGGAAAGTTGATCAACCAGAGCACCACCGGGCCGTCCGCGGCGAGCAATTGTTGCAGCAGGGAAAAAACGCGGCGCTGGTCGCGGGGGCCCAGCGGCAGGATGATGCGCAGGTTGCCCAGCCGGAAATACGAGCGCCACCAGCCGCCGAGCGTGGCGCGGAAAAGGTCCGGCTCCGCCGCGCTGGCGGCCCGCAAGTCGGCAAACCCCGGAATGATGATGCGCTCGGGATAACGGGCGGCCTGCCAAATCGGCCGCGCCACGACGGCGCGAATGCGGCGCGCCAATTCCGTCGCGGAAACCGCCGGCTGCTCGGGTGCGAATTGGGCAAAGCGCCAGAATTGCACGACGGACCGCGCCAGCACGAAACAACGCCGCATGTATTTTTCGCCGCCCACGGCCCCTTTTTCCGCCCGCTCCCACCGGGTGCGGCCGTTTTCGTGGTGCCAGACGGTTTCATTGGGAAAGGCCAAGACATCCGTTTGCAGTGAAAACACGCGGGGTGGGTTGGGCGTTTTCATGCGCAAAGCGGCGAGCGCCCAAGTTCAATCAGGCAGCGGGTGTCCTGATCCTCGGACGTGCGGGGATGAAATAGGAATTCCTGACAGTCGGGCAAATTCAACGCGAGGGCCCGGCGCACTTCGTCCGGCCGCATCGCAAAGATGCGGTCCAGGCCCCAGAGGCCCGCGGAGGCCAGGCCCCGCCACTCGTGCCGGGGCTTGACGCCCAGCAACCACGCGCCGGCGGCGACGACCGCGGCATGGGGACTGCGGTCAAACAAATAGGGCCAGCCCAGGCGCGCCCACGCGCCGGGCAGGCGCTCCGCCAACCGCCACAGGGACCGCCAGAGCCGGGGATGGATTTGCAAATGATGGTGGGAATTGAAAAAGTCGGCGGCCAGTCCCGTGGCGAGAAAGGCTTCCATCTGGGCCTCGGCTTCGGCCAGGGCCAAAGCGCGATGCCGGCGGTGCAGGCCAATGGCCCATCCCGCGGCCGCCGGGGAATCTCCCCACGGCCAGGAGGCGCACGTCAACGGCTGCGAATCATTGAAATGCCAGTGCAGTCCGATGCGAAAAGCGGGATGGTCTCGCGCCATCGCCACCGCTTCCGCCGTGCCGGGCTGGCCCATCATCAGTGAAGCCCCGTGCAACGCGCCATGGAGATGCGCGTGCAGCATCGCATGGTTGGTCGCGCTGTCCCGCCCAAAATCATCGGCGATGAAAAGGAATCTTTCCTTTGGGCTGGGCTTTGTTTCAGGCACATGCATTGCTAGCCGGGGATGATACAACTGTTGGCGGGCTGGTCAATGGCGGCACTGGGATGGTGGGTGATTGCCTACCTGCTCCTGCGCCACTGCCGCCGTGCGCCTCCCTTGGCCGGGCCGCCGTTGGCAGAGACGATCACAATCTTCAAGGCCCTGCCGCCGCTGGGCCCAGCCGGCGCCAGTGCGCGCTTGCGCGAAGCTCTCCACTCGTTTGTCCGGCAACTTGACGGCGAGACCGAACTCCTGCTGGGACTGCACGAAGAGGACCGTGACGCCGCCCAGGACTGGCTGGTTCCGTTGCAAGCGGCGGCCCCGGCCGGTCGCGTGCGCGTTTTTTTTCGCACTACTCCGCACGCGCACGCCAACGCCAAAATTTCCTGGTTCGAATGGCTCGCGCCGCACGCCCAAGGCCCGTGGTGGTTGTGGAGCGACGCCGATATCGTCGCTCCCCCCGGCTGGCTGGAACAGGCCCGGCGCGCGGCCCTGGCGCTCCCGCAGGCGAATTTGGTGACCTTTCCGTATTACGTGCGGAATCCGACGCACCGGCAAAGCTGGTGGGACGCCGCCTATGTCAACGCCGAGATGCTGCCCGGCGTTTGCCTCATGGCGGTTTTTCAGCGCGAGGTGAATTTTGCGTTCGGCGCCGCGATGTTGTTTCAGCGCGACCTTTTTTTGCGCCACTGCGAGTGGAAGCGGCTGGGCCGGGAATTGGCGGATGATTTTGCGGTGGGCCGGGCGCTGGGGCGTTGCCGCGTCGCGCTGCCCGCCTTGGAAACACTGGCCGAGGAGGACACCTGGGCGAGCGCGCTGCGTCACTATCAGCGCTGGCAAAAGACCATCCGCTGGTGCCAGCCGGCCGCTTATGCCTGCCAGCTTCTCATCAATCCGCTGCTGGGCTGGCTGGCCGCCGCGGTGGCTTTTCCGACGCTGCCTGCAATTTGGGCCGGCTTGTTCTTGCAGTATGGCGCGGAAGTTTTGGCGGTGGTGATGCTCACCCGGCAAGCCAGCGGCACGCGCCTCCCCTCCGCTTCGGCGGTGCTCGTGCTGGCGACGTGGCCGGCTTTGCGCGGGGCCATGTGGCTGGCCAGTTGGCTGCCGACCAGTGTGCGCTGGCGCGAGCGGACCTGGCGGGGCCGCCGGCAACCGGAGGCTTAGGAATACCTTGGGCGCGCGGGCGCTTTTCGCGCGAGCAGTTGCAGGAGCGGGCAAGTCATCAAGGTGGTGGCCAGGGCCATCACCACCAGCAGCGTGAACATCTTCGGCGAAAGCAGGTGCAATTCCAGGCCGGCGTTGAGCACGATGAGTTCCACCAAGCCCCGCGTATTCAATAAGACACCCAGCGTAACCGCGTCCCGCCACCGCTGGCCCGCCCACCGGGCCGCCAGGCTGGCCCCGCCCAGTTTCCCGGCCGTGGCCACCGTAATTATCATAACGCATAATAACCAATCGTGCGGGGAATCGAGCAGGCCGATTTGGGTGCGCAAGCCCGTGTACGCAAAAAACACCGGCAGCAAAATGAGCCGCACCCAGACTTCGAGGCGTTGGACGCACGGCACGCCAGGCGCCGCGTTTTTCGGCACTATCACGCCGAGCAAAAAGGCGCCAAATAGCGCGTGCAGGCCAATCCAGTCCGTCACGGTGGCAGAGAGCACCAGCAACATCAGCAACACGAGGTGCGCGCCCGGGCGCAGCCTTCGCAGCAGCGGCCGCACCACGCCCAACATGGCGGCCAGATAAACGGCGGCCAACACCAGCGTCGGCGTGCCCGCCAGCGTTTTGGTTTGGGCGAGCCCCGCCACCAGCGCCAGCAGACACCAGGCGGCGACATCGTTGAGAGCCGCGCAGGCCAGCGCCAGGTTGCCCAAGGGCGTTCTGCGCAACCCGGTGTCGGCCAAAATTCTCGCCAAAACCGGAAACGCGGTGATGGACATCGCCACGCCTACGAACAACGCATAGGAAGTTTTGGAAGCCAGCGGGCCGGCCAGCGTCGCATCCGCCAAAATGGCGAGAAGGAAGCCGAGGCAAAAAGGAAAAAACATGCTCGCCAGCGAAATCACCACCGTGTTCCGGCCCTGGCGGCGCAGCGTCGGCCCATCGAGCTCCAAGCCGAGCAAAAACATATAGACGACGATCCCCGCCTGCGCGATCCAACCCAGCCAGGGAATGGTCTCCGCCGGAAAGAGAAAAGCCTGAAGGTCCGGCCAAAACAGACCCAGCAACGACGGCCCGAGCAAAATCCCCCCGACCACTTCCCCCATCACGGCGGGTTGCAGTAATTTTCTGAAGAGTTGGCCCAGACCCCGCGCCACGACGATGACGACCACCCACGCCAGCAGCAAGTGGCCGATTAGGGAAAGCAAGGAGTGGTCAGCGGGCATGGGAAATTTTCCTGGCCTCGTAAGCTGTGCCCAACCCCCGGCCCAGGCCAGATTATTAATCCTGCTTCCCCCCGGCCCAATTCATTGGGGAGGTTAAAGTCTGGGTTCAATTGCTTAACACTAACCTCGCGCTGCTTGAACGACGAGGCCTTCAGGAAGCGGCGGATTTGCTTGCCGGATTTTTTGGCCAAGGCATAGTAAATGCCTGGCGAATCGCTCCAAATCAGGCAATCGGGCCTACAGCAAAAATTCGTCTCCTGCGGACCAGAACCGGCCCTTCGCCTCCATAGTTCAAGTGGATAGAACCGCGGTTTCCTAATTTAAAATGATACGATTAGCGACAGTCGGCCCGAATCTGCACTAATGCGCTTGAGTCTGCATGATAGGCATTTGCGGAATTTCCGCCCTCAGCCTGAGTCAGCACTAATTCAGCTAAATCAGCCCATTTCCAGCCACCGGGTTACACATTTGGATTACATATTTGAACTTAGTTCTTGTCTATGCCGTCCAGGACAAGGGGGATTTTGCTAGGTTCTTTGACTAGAGCATACGACCATTGGCCATAATGTCCGTCTGCATTAACGGCGGCCACCCAGCGTTTTGCGGCGGCGGACTTTACGTCAGATAGCGGATCATAACCTTTTGTTTCGAGAATGAGATGCATGGGGCGTGTCCCTTTCAAGCGAATTACAAAGTCAGGAACATAGTCGTGAGTTTGCCCATTGTTGAAGTACCCAATGGTAAAGCCCAAGCCCGAGTTTTTGACAAAAGCCTCAACCCGTTGATGGCGATCAATAAAATAAGTGGCCGATTGCTCCCATTTTACGGTGTCAGCCACAACAAAGTTGAGATGGCATTTTACCGCTTCACGCACTTCACGGGAGGTAAAAAAGCTAACATCTGCTGTGGTGCCAGGTTCTCTATTTTGTTCAAAAATTGGAACTTCAGGAATCTCCCCTGACAAGGTGTCACCTCTTATTGCTTCTGTAAGTCGTTCTACGAGCCAACCGTAATAAGGGGCCAGAAACGCATCCTTAACGTCATTTGGCGTTCGAACTTCAATGTGAGACTCCACGTAACGCTTCACTAGAGTAACGCATTGTGGAAACAAAACCTGAACTGGCACCTCGCAACTGGTCTGTCGGGCATAAGCACCAAATCACCTTTTTCGACTTTGGGGCGCACGCGGCGCAATTCCACAGTTTTGCTTCCATTGAAAATCATTTCCGCGTAACGCGGTCGAATGGTCATAAGTAAAGCACGTTCAGTCATATGCCAGAGAGGTTCATCCCCTGCTTGTATATTTGCATAAATTGTTCATCTGTAACGCGCCGCGGATTTTGTGGATGCGGAATTCCCAGATTTTTGAGTTCAGCTAGTCCGAGGGGTGTTGCAAAGCGCTCCGTGCGCGAAAAGCGAAATGCCAAGCCTATCTATGTAGGGAACCGAGTGAGTCAGTTGCGTCAGTGGAATGGTGGAGCGTTGCGTATGGAGCGCAGGGCTGTTTGCGCAGTCATGCGCAGATTGGCTTTGCGTATCCATACGCTGCGTATTTGCGCACAGCTGGCGTGCGGAAAGTGGACTTTTGCAGGCTAGGAAGCTGCTCCCGCAAGATGCGCAATGCTCAGTGGGCCAATCCGCTGCTGATGGCGTGCGCAAATCTGCTGATACGCTTGCAGATGGCTGCTGATGAGGTGCTGATGATCTGCTGGGATTGCTGGTTTGCTGGTCCAGCAGTGCGGATTTGCAGTTTGCTGGGTTGCTGGCAGCAGGCCATTTGCACTCGTAAATACCCCTGTTTTCCCTCTGCGGATGGGCATTAGCAGGGAAGGTTTGCTGATGATCTGCGGGAAACTGCTGGTAAGCTGCTGATGGGCTGCTGGGATTTGCGGGAATCTGCTGATGGACCTGCTGAGACTGCTGAAAAAGTGCTGATGGGCGCGCATCAGCAGGTCATCAGCACATCCAAAGGGGTTCTTTCGACGACAGAACCGCCTTTTGCCGCCTTTACCCCTAAAATTACCCTGTCTCTAACGCTAGGCCCTAAGTCATCCGTTGGGCCATTTCAAAGGAATGGGTGTCGCGGAGGTGGCCGTAGGTTTTGGCCACCAGCAACCCGCCGTCTTTGTGCCCAACCCACGCAGCGATGGTCTTGAAATCCACGTTCTTTTCGATGGCGTTGCTGACAAAGAAATGGCGCATGGAGTGATGGCTAAAATGTGGAAACTGGTTGGTCTTGCAGGCGGCTTCCAGGGCTTTCTTGGCGTTGCCTAGAGGGACTACCAAATCTGGTGCCTCGCCGGGTTGGCCGGTCTGCAAGCGCGCTTGCAGGCGTTCTAAGAAGGCCCGAAACGCCGGAAACAAGGGCACAGTGCGGACTTCGTGATTTTTGGTGCCAAACTCGCCGCCGGTCACGGTGAAGCTGCCGCGCGCGAAATCCACGTCGGACCAACGGAAGGCGTTGGCTTCGCCCTTGCGCATACCGGAGTAGGCGAGCAGTTCCAGAAAGTCGGCAGCCATCCAGTACCGGATATCGAAACCCCGCAAGGTAGCCAGGATGGCCGCAAATTGCTCCCGGCTGGGAATCACCATGTTTGTCCGCCCCAAACGGCGCCGGGTGACAACGACGGCGGGATTCGCGAGGATAAGGCCCTCGCGCTGGGCATAATCGAGAACCGATTTGATCGTCTCGCGCTCATTATTGAACGTAGAAGCCGCAATATGCGGGCTGCGGGCTTTGGCCCAATCCTCGCAATGGACACGGGTAATGCTGCGGACGGGCAAGGTCCCGAAGATTGGGCGAAGCTGCTTGAGGCTGACTTCCCGACGCAGGGCCGAAGATGCTTTCAAATGCGGCCGTCGCGAGTCCAGCCAGCGTCCGGCAATGTCATCGAAGGTCCATCGCGCCTTGCCATTAGTGAGATCGAGGCTGTCGGCCTTTTCCCTGAATTCGGCCAAGCGGCGCTCCGCCAGCTTGCGGTCCGGGGTCTTGAGGGAGCGGCGGATTTGCTTGCCGGATTTTTTGACCAGAGCATAATAAATCCCTGATGCGTCGCTCCGAAACAGGCATTCCGCCACCCGCGTGTAAGTCACCTGGGCTAGGTCTGGTTGGCTATCTTTCATGCCTTCCAGCCTACGGGTTACATATTCGGGTTACAAGTGCCAATTTTAGCCCTAGTCGCAACTTACATAAGTCATTTATTTAAAGCCATTTGCCTCCATAGTTCAAGTGGATAGAACCGCGGTTTCCTAAACCGTTAATCCCAGTTCGAGTCTGGGTGGGGGCACCAGGGGATCTGATTCAAAATTCAAAATGGAAAATTAAAAATGCGCAAGGCAGGGGCGAAGAAAGTGAAAAGCGAATGGATGAAGGATGAAGGATGAAGGATGAAGGATGAAGGATGAAGGATGAAGGATGAAGGATGAAGGATGAAGGATGAAGGATGAAGGATGAAGGATGAAGGAATTCCGTGAGAGCAGATGAGGCCGAATACTCAAGCGGCAAAACGTGAATTGCGGTTGCAGTCGAATGGGGCGGATACAGACAGCAGTCTCCTATTGACGATGAGTATTTTTCCCCTGCGAGTGCGCATGGAGAGCAGGCCTGGTTAGGCGGACCAGCTCGCCGCCGGAAGCGGGACGAAGTCTCACGCGGTCTGATGGCGTTGGTTAACGACCTGCGCGACGACTATGGGATAGCACGCCGACGAGCGCTAGAGCGTTTTCAAAAAACTGTGGCCGTGTCCAAGTCCTTTTCCGAGGCAGGGACGGCTCTCGGAGCCGTCCGCTCCTCTAGCATCGGACGCCCCGGAGAGCCGTCCCTGCCACCAAGAAAGCCAGCCGCACTCCCGGCTACACTTCAATTTAAACCGCCCTAGCCACCTGCTTTCGCCTCTGTCCCGGCGGCCTAATCCGACTCGAGCACGATGGTGTCGTACATGAGACCGTTGTTGCCGCCGGCGCTGCTGGTGTTGGTGAGGGTGAGGGTGTTTTCGCCCTGCTTGAGCAACGACGCGGGGAAGGTGAACTCGTCGAGGCCGTAGCGGCCGCTGCGGTTGGCCTGGCGCCGCACCGAGCCGTCATCGTTGTAGCTGATGCTGCCGACGTTCTGGCCGTTGAGCGCAAATTGCACATTGCCCGTGCCGCCGGCCACGGCGATGGTGAGATAGGCGTTGCCGGTGACGGGCTTGGTCACGTTGAAGTTGACGGTCCACACCCCGCCTTTCTGCGCATAGTACCAATCCTCGAGTTCCTTGCTCTTCCCGACGGTGAAGGTGAGGTTGTTGGGCACTTGGCTCATCCACTCGTACTCACGCGGCCCGTTGCCGAACTTAAATTCTCCGGCCATGCGGTCGGCCTTGCCAATTTGCATCAGCAGATTGGGATGATAAGTGGCATCCCAGGCGATTTTGCCGAGGTCTTCCTTCTCGCCCTGGATGACGACGCCATCTTTGGCAAAGGACTCCGTGATGGAGCCTTGGTTCTGCCAAGCGTAGAGCGTGTAAGTGCCCGGGCGCACCGCGGGCAGGGTGAATTTTCCATTGGCGTCGGCTTTCACATAATAGATAAAATCTCCGCCTTGATTGGCGATGATGCTGGCCCGGTCGGTCACCGTGCCGCCGGTGCCCACGGCCGGTCCGGCCTGCGCGGCGGCGGCGCCACCCCGGCCACCGCGGCCACCACCACCACGGCGCGCGCCACCGGCGGCGGGGGCTGCCGGTGCGGCATCGGCGGGGGCGTCGGGCGTCGCGGCGACTTGGCCGAAGACGCGCTGGCTCGAAAAATTCTCAATAGCGGCGGCTGGGGCCGGCGCATCCGCCGGAGCCGCCGGAGCCGCGCCACCGGCGCGGCCACCACGCCCGCCGCGGCCGCCACCACCGCCCGCGTTGCCGGGCTGGGCGAGGACGACATAGGCGTTGGCCGCGCTGCGGTCATGCGAGATGACCAACTGGCCGGTGACCGTGGTGCGCTTGGTCGGATAGAGCCGCTCGTCGACCCACATATAAGGCCATTTTTTCTGTTCGGCGAGGGCGGTCTTTTCGGCGTCGGCGATGATGGCTTCCGGCGTGGGGCCGGAGTTGAAATAAACGAACCAGGGTCCATGGAGCTTTTCGCCGTTGCGACCACCGGCCGGACCGCTGCTGCCCAAGTGGCCGCCGCCAATGTAATTCAAAATCAAGGCGTCTTGATGGACGGCCAAATCCTGCCGCAGCGGACCGCCCGCGTAGGACTCGTTGCTCACGGGGATGAACCAGGCCCCAAACCCATGGCCGTAGTGGCCCCACATGGGCGCCTCGGCGTAATACAGGCACCAATCATATTTGGTGTATATCGACCCATCGGGCAGCCGCCAGGTTTCGTCGCCCATGTTGCCAGCCGTGGAAATGGACTGGAGGTAGGAGTAGGATTTCTGCTGGCCCGTCCGCTCGGGCGTCCAGGTCCAGTCGAGCAGATTCATGTCGAACCGGTACATCGTGCGCATTTCGCCGCCGGAGTTGCCGTAAATGATGACATACGGGTGGATGCCGCTTTCGCCCGGGAGCATCACATAATGGTCCTCGAGGGACGGGTTGGTGTTGCCGAGAATGGCGAAATGCACCAGCTCCGGGGTGTTCTGGATGATTTTGATTTGGTTGGCGCGGAGGATGCCGTTGCTGCCGGCAAAGTCGTGGTAGAACGTGCGCTGGGCGTTCTGGTCGCGCGGCTGCACGCCGTTGAGGTTGCCGGCCAGCTCCGTGTTCTTGATGATGACGGAGGTGGCGCTGAAGTCGCCGATTTTATCCGGGCCGAAAGTGATTTTGAGCACGCCGTTGTCGAGCACCAGCGACTTGACGTCGGCCGGCACGTAGTCACCGACCTTGGCGGGCTGGCCATTCATGGTCATCGTGACCGGCGCGGCGGCAGGCGTGGTGGCAGCGGCGCCCGCAAAGGGCGCGGAATACGCGGCGAGCAGGCCGAGGGCCAGCCAGCGGGACGGAAGGAAGCGTGAGGAGGTCATGGGGTGAAAGACGTTAGGGGAGCGACGAGTGTTGCGCCTTTGCGCAGCCAGGGCAAGCGGCTTCTGGCGGAGGTGCAACCCCGCGGACGGTGTTCAGTTGCAGGAGCAGAACCTGATTTCACCGCGGAGCACGCCAAAGACGCAGAGCTAAAGCGACCGCCCAAAGGGTCACTGCTTCAACCGATAGTATCCCGTTCGTTTGGTGCCGACCCGGACCACCAGGCCGGCCTTGAGCAGCGGGTGGAGCAAATCCATCGCGCCTTGTTTGGAAATCTTGAGGTATTTCCAGATTTCGGCGGGGGTCGTCGGCCCGCGTTCGCGCAACAGCGCGAGCAGTTCCTCCTGACGCGGCCGCAACGTCAGCTTGCGGCCCTGCGCGGCGGCGGCGAGATCCTGCATCCGCCGCCAGACGCGCTCCAGGGTGCCCTGCAACCCTTCCGCCGCGTAATCGAGCCAGGCGGTCAGGTCGCCGCCGTGCCTTTCCACTTCGGCCAGGGCGTCGTAGTAGCGCGGGCGGTCCTCCCAGTAAAATTCGTCCACCGAAAAAATGTGGTGCGAGTCAAACCCCCGCCGGAATAATTCCCACAGCGCCAGCACGCGGCCCGTCCGGCCGTTGCCGTCGGCGAAGGGATGGATGGCTTCGAAACGATAATGCAGAATGGCCGAGCTGAGCACGGGCGAAAGCGCGGGGGCGCGCCGGTTCCACCAATCCAGCAAGGCAAACATCAACCCCGGCACCGCGGCGGGCGGCGGGGGAATATAATCGCCGACTCGCACCCGCATCGCCCGGTACCGGCCCGCGTGGCCCTGGTCCATCACCCGGCCCGCCATGATGTGGTGCAGCCGGCAAAGATGCGCGTCAGTGACGATTTTCAACTGGGCGTGTTTTTCCACGAAGCGCAGCGCCGCAAAGTAATTTAACACTTCCCGGCGGGAGCGCCCGGAAATTGCCGAGACCCTTCTTCCGGCCGCCACCACCTGAACTTGCGCGAGCGTCAGCGGGTTGCCCTCGATGGCGGTGGAGGAATGGGCGTTGCGCGAGCGGGTGTCTTTTTGCAGCGCGGGAATCCAGGGCACCTCGATGGCCGCGCCCAGGATGCGCGCCCGCAATCCCGCGATGGCCTCCACCCGCCCCAGCAGCCGCGGTGTGATGGTGAATTTCGGCTCGTATTCCACCCCCGCACCCTAACCCGGCCCTCTCCGTAAGTCAAGTATAAGTCAAGTTTCGGTCAACTTCAGTCCAGTTTAAGTCAAGTATGAGTCAAGTGGGCCCAGCTTTAAGTCAAGCTCAGTCAAGCCTAGTCCGGCGTACCCCCGCCCGGCCTCACCCCGCCTCGCCCTGCACGCGCACCGGCAGGATGGCGAACGGCAGCCCGCGCAGGAACAGCCGGCGCTGCAGCGCAAAGGCCGTGTAATTGTGCAGCCAGCGCGTGACGACCGTCTCCTTTTCGAAGACGAGCTGCCCGCCGAAGAACACCGCACGCGGATGTTTCGCCACCAAATCCGGCAGCAGTTTTTCCAGTTCGTTGACGATGTCGTGCCCGATGGCCGTGTAAGATTCGGACTCGCCGCCGTGGCTGCGCACGAATTCCACGTAACGGTGGGCCTCCTCGGCCACGTGGTGGCGCAGGCGCTCGATTTCGGCCACGCCCTTAAAATTGCCGGCGTCCACCACGCCGATTTGCACAAACACGTAATCACGGAAGCCCCCGCCGAAGAACCGCGCCGCCGCCATCAGCGTGTGCAGGCCGAGGCCGTTGAAGCCGTTGACGAGCATCACCGCGGTGCGTTTCGAGCCCACGCCCGGCGCAAATTCCTTGGCCCCCGCCGGCGGCGGGGTCTTGGCCGCCTCCACAATCAGATCGAGGCGGGACAACTGCTGGCGCACATAATCATAATGCCGGCGGATGCCGAAGGCCGCGGCCACGAGCACCATCGTCATGACCACCGTGATCCAGCCGCCTTGGCCGAATTTTTGCACAATCATCGCGACGAGGATGACGCTCGTGAGCCCCAGGCCGATGGCGTTGATGGCCAGGCGCGGGCGCCACTTCGGCTCATGGGTGCGTTGTTTCCACCAGTGCACCACCATGCCCAGTTGCGAAAGGCTGAACGTGATGAAGACGTTGATACTGTAAAGCACCACCAGCAGATCAATCGAGCCATGGGTCGCCACGAGCATGATCAGTGCCGAGATGCCCATGATGAGCACGCCGTTCAGTGTGACAAACCGGTCGCTCAACGCCGCAAAGCGCGACGGCATCCAGCGGTCGAGCGCCATGCTCGCGAGCACCGGCGGGCCGCCGAGAAACCCTGCTTGCGCCGCGATGAACAAAAGCGCCGCGGCACTGCACATCGACACGGTCACGAAAGTTTTGCCCAGCGTGGGGGACCAGTGGGCCGTCAGTTTTTCCATCAAGACGGCGTTGAGCGTCTTGGAGGGATCGGGCTCGGCTTGGACCAGCAGGTACGCGACCATCAGACCCGAGATCATCGCCGCCAGGGAAATGGCCATGAGCACCATCGTCCGCCGGCCCGTGCGCACCCGCGGCTCCCGTAGGATGGAGAGGCCGTTGCTCACGGCCTCGATGCCGGTGTAACTGCTCGCCCCCATGCTATAGGAGCGGAACAAAATCGCGAGCATCCCAAACCAGCCCAGCCCGCTCGCCGCCGAATGGACCGAGGCCACCGTATCATGCCCCAGGGCGCCGAATTCCGCGGTGTGTGTGCCCACGGCGTAGAGAATCGCGAACGTGTGCGTGAGCAGAAAGATGAAAAAGACCGGCAGCAGCACCATCACGGATTCGCGCACACCGCGCAAATTGAGGATCACCAGAAAGAGCACGCCCACGATTTCGGTCTTAAATTTCCACGCCACCCATTCCGGCTTCAAGCTATACAACGCGTCCATGCCGCTGGCCACAGAGGTCGTGATCGTCAGCACATAGTCGATCAACAAGGCCGAGCCGGAGATGACGCCCACGGTCGGCGAGAGCAGGCGGCTCGCCACCACGTAACCGCCGCCGCCGGAGGGGAACGCCCCGATGATTTGCGAATAACTCGCGCAAATGATGAACACCGTGACCGCCGCCGCCCCCGCCACGAACAACGCCATATGCGGGTAGTGCAGCAGGACTTTGTAGGCTTCTTCCGGGCCGTAACAGGAGGACGAGAGCCCGTCCGCCCCCAGCCCGACCCACGCCAGCAGCGTGACCAGCGAGAGTTGATGAAACAGACCGCGCTCGGTCAAGTCGCGCGACTTGCCGATAAAAATGCGTTTGATGGAACGCACCCAGGAGGAGTTCGACATGTGTGTTGCCCGTTGGGGCCGGCGCCGGACAGCACGGCGGCGGCTATGCATTCGGGCAACCGGGGAAACCCGCGCCACGCGCGTTTCCCGGAGTTTTACGGAAAACTCCCAAGGATCACCCTCCCCAAGGCCTGCGAGGTTAGCTGACGGGCTGGGCCTGAGAAGTGGCCTGGGCCGCGGTTACCCGCTGCCCTGCGCCCCGGCCGCCTCGCGTGAACGATGCGGCTGTTTGGGTCCCCCGTGTCACCGGGCAGGAAGGCCCGGCAACTTCGGCTGTGCTACTGTCGAGGGGTAAGGATGGGAGGCGGAGCCCACTTGTCAATCAAACGTGCGCAACCAGTTGACTGAAAGGCATTTTGAGCCAGATCCACGGCAGGCTCGCGAGGGCCACGGCATTCCAACCGAGGAAAAAGGCCCGCATTTGCCGCTCGGAGTAAGGACGCGCCCGCCAGAGCAGGGTGGCATCGATTACAAAGCCCAGCCCGCTGAGCGCGAGAAAGCCGGCGATTTCCGCCGCGCGGAAAAAGTACCAGACCCAGCCGGTCTCAAAAAATAACAACGCCGCCACCAATAACTTGGCGACGACCGGCCCGAGCAACACCGCCGTCGTGCGGCGCCCGGCTTGGGCATCCGGGGCGATGTCCATGATCTCGCCGAACAGGTGCGAGTGCATCGCGAACAACGCGCCGAAGACAAACGCCGGCCAGGACAACTGCGGCAACTCATTCAGCCAACTGCTGAGCACGAACACCATCAGATAACCGGCCTGGCAAAGGATTTCCAGCGGCGGGCGGCATTTGCAGCGGAAAGGATTTTGATTGTAGAGGCCCACGAACGCCGCCACCACGCCGTACCACGCGAGGGTTCGGGCCACGCCGACGCGCTGGGCGATAAGAAGGGCGAAGGGAATTTGCACGGCGGCAATCCATCCCGGCAGCCGGCGGCGCTGCTCCGCCGTGGGCCGCGCGCCGAAAAGGAAGGTGTTTTTGCGTGGATTGAATTGGTCGGTGTCGGCATCCACCAAATCATTCCAGCCGTAAATGATCAGCCCGAGGGGAAACGTCACCACCGCCAGCCCGAGCCAGAAACCGGAGTGCAACCACGCCTTGTTTCCACTCAAGGGCAGAAAATAAAACCACACCGTCGTCATCCAGAAACCCGGCCGCGCGGACTTGAGCAGAAACGCCGCCTCGTGAGCGACCGCCCGGCAGCGATGGATAAACGAAAGCACCGGCTTGTTCTACTGGCGGGATTTGCGCACGGGCGCAAGCCGGCAGGCCAGGCCGCATGGACAAGAAAACCGTGCCACCAACTTTGCTCACCAACGTTCAAATGTCGACCTGCTTGAAACCCAATTTGAACTGGCGGTGATCTGTCGCTTCAGGGAATGGGTTGGATTATCTTGCTGTCAGCCAACTGCTGAATGGCGTTTCGCATGCAATTTTGCATCGCAATATCGAGACTCTGGCCCAGCGCCAAACCGGCGTCCGAGGCCGTGCCAGTGATCGGCCCCACCCAGATTTCCTTGCCCTCGTGGCTGACCAAGAGCCGGATGGTCACCTTGGCGTTCACGTCAATCGTGACCCAGCCGGGATGGGATTCAGCGTTGAATTGTTGAATTTCGCCTGAAATCACGTACTGATATTTGCCGGCTTCATCCGCGGGCAGCGGATCCCCGAGTTGATGCTCGGGGTGGAGCGTGGCTTTGAGGCCGGCTTTGCGCAGCGTATCGGTCAGCGCCTCAGTCATGATTCCCGGAATGTCATCCTGCGTCTTGGCGTCTATCACCTTCATGCCATAAACATTGCGATTACCACCCACCGAATTGCCGCCGTCATGGTGGTCGGCGAACCGCATCACATAGACATGCGGGGCCTTGGCTTCATCTTCAATCAGGGGTTGGACGGCCGCCACGGGTGTGTAGTGCACGCTGACGGGCGAGCTGCAACCAGCCGCAAAAATCGCCAGGAGGAGATTGCAGCCAAGGGCTAAAGCCGGATTTAAGGAGTGGTTCATGGATTAAAGGGGGATAATTACGCGAGAATTTGTTTAGACGTTACAGGGTTAATATTGGCAAAAACTATCATTAATTGGCCAAACATTTTGAGGTCAATGAAATAATTTGTATTTGGGATTGCATAGGGGTCAAAGTGAGTCCGATGGGCTCCTCGGTTGGCCAGTTACCCCTGGTTTTACCCGCCCTCATTGGTCCGAAGGAAGCCGACTAACGGCCATACTCGGTCCCATGGCCTGATTGAGCGCAAAATATACTTTCACCGCCACTCGTGCCGGGGGTAGCGGCCGCGCAGGTCCTTTTTCACTTGTTCGTAGGAATTCGCCCAGAAGGCGGCGAGGTCGTTGGTGATTTGCACGGGGCGGCCGTTGGGCGCGAGGATTTCAATCGTCAGCGGAAATTTGCCGCCGAGAATTTGCAATTTGCGCGGCTCGGCGTCGTAGAGCTCCTGCACTTTCGCCGCGAGAATGCACTGGCCGGTGGGCGTGTAGCGCAGGCGCGCGGGGTGTTTGCGGCGGGGCAGGGTGAGGGTGGCCGGGGCCAGCGAATCGAGCGCGAGTTGTTGCTCCGCCGAGAGCCAGCCGTGGATCGCGGGCCATACCGGGCGCTCCCGCGCTTCCCGCGCAGAAGTCGCGCCGTGGCAGATTTCTTCGACCAGCGCTTTGCGGCCCTCGTCGTCCACCGCGTGAAAGCCGAGTTCCGCCGCGTGGCGGGCGAGGAAATTGATGCGCGCCAGATAATCATCCACCGCCTCGTCCCAATTTTTCAATTCAATGCGTTTCGCGATGACCTCGGCGGCGAGCAGGCGCGCGGCGGCGTCGAGCGGCGGGTCCGGCAATTCGCGGGTTTCGAGGGCGAGGTCGCGGAAGCGGCGAATCTGCCGGCGCACGACGCGTTTTTGCACCGGGTCGTAAAACGCCTCGGCGTCTTCGTTAAAATCCTGCGGGAACAATTCGCGCAGCCAGGCTTCCTCCACTTTCGTGGCCAGGCCCAGCAGCACGGTGATTTCCCCGCGCGCGTGCGTCTCCTCGATGTCGGCGGCCACCAAAAGTTTGGCCGAGCGCGCGGCGCTTTGCCGGCGCAATTCGCCGCGGCGGCCATGCACCACGCGGCAGCGCAGCGTGCCGAGGTCTTCGCGCAGCGCGAGCTGGTCGCTGAAGCCGATCAGCAAACACCGGCGCACGGCGGTTTCATCGAGCGGGCGCGGCGTGACATCGAGCCCCTGCCGCTCGGCGAGCCGTAAAAACTGCGCGGTCAATTCGCCGGCCTGGCGCGCGGCCAGGGCATGCAGACCCCAGCGTTTGCACCATTCGAAATCGAAATTATTTTCGCGGCCCATTTCCCATAGGCGCAACAGCAGGAAAAAATCGGAGTCGGCTTCGCCGAGCATTTTGTCGCGCTCGTCTTCGCGGCGCGAATCATGGAGCGGCAGCAAAAGATTCCGGCCCTGGGTAAACGCCGCCAGCAGCGCGACCGGCGGGAGGCAGCCCAGTTCGTGGGCCGCCAGAAACATGCGCGCGTAACGCGGGTGGAGCGGAAACACCGCCATGCGCCGGCCCAACGCTGTGGGTTCGCCATTGGCCTCAAGCGCACCGAGGTCGCGCAGGAGGGTGCGCGCGCGCGCCAGCGCCGTGGGTGGCGGGGGTTCGAGCCAGACAAGCGTGTCGAGGTCGTGGAAACCGCCGGCGGCCAGTGCCAGCACGCACTCGGAAAGGTCCACGCGTTGAATCTCGGGCGTGTCGCGCAGCGGGCGGCCCGCATGCTCGCGTTCGCCCCAGAGTCTCAGCACATGGCCGGGCGCGGTGCGGCCCGCGCGGCCCGCGCGCTGGTCAGCCGCCGCCTGCGAAATATTTTCGATCAGCAACGTGTCGATGCCCCGGCGCGGATCGTAGCGCGCAATGCGGGCCAGCCCGGCGTCAATCACGACGCGAATGCCGTCAATCGTTAGCGACGTTTCCGCGACATTGGTGGAGACGATGACCTTCCGCCGGTCGGCCGGGCCGACGGCGCGGTCCTGCTCGGCGGGCGGCAGTTCGCCGTGCAGGGGCAAAAGGAGGCATTCGCGGGCGAGCGGAAAATCCTGGAGGGCGGAGAGCGTGCGATTGATTTCAAACGCGCCGGGCATGAAAATCAGCGCGTCGCCCTCGGGCTCGATTTCGAGCAGGCGGTTGCAATGCCAGGCGGCTTGCTCCCAGACCGCTTTTTCCGCCACCGCGCGGGCGTTGGCGGAATATTCAATCGTGAGCGGGTACATCCGCCCCTCGCAAGTGAGCGTTTCGCTCGGTTGTAGCCAAGCCGCGAGGCCCGCAGTGTCCAGCGTGGCCGACATCACGACGATCAGCAAATCCGGCCGCACGGTTTCCTGCGCGCGCCGGGCCAGGGCGAGCGAAAGGTCGCTGGTCAAATGGCGTTCATGAAATTCGTCGAAGACCACCGCCGCGACGCCGCGCAGGGAAGGGTCCTCCAGAAGTTGCCGCAGCAAAATGCCTTCGGTCACAAACCGGATGCGCGTCTGCGCGCTCACCACGCGGTCAAAGCGAATATGAAAGCCGACTTCGCCGCCCAGCGGCACGCCCCGTTCCTGGGCCACCCGTTTTGCGAGCAAGCGGGCCGCCAGCCGGCGTGGCTGCAGCACGACGACCTCGCCGCCCGGCACCAAGCCCTCATCCAACAGGATTTGCGGCACCTGGGTGGACTTGCCAGAACCCGTCGGCGCCTGGATGACCAGTCGGTGCACGCGCGTGGTCGCCGCGGTGAAGGCCGAACGCAATTGCTGGATGGGCAGGGTGGCGGGGTTCATGGCAGTCGTTTGCAAGTACGTCTGGCACAAGCCGTTGGGGGAAGCAAATTCGCCTTTTTAAGGTGGAAAGGCGGAAGGCCTTCCCTTTCCCATCCGCCAACTCTCTACTATACACAGAGATACACACGGCCCCAAGAGGGAACTCTGGCCCGGCGATATTGTTGAAATAAAAGCAGGGTGGTGTTATTCTTATGGTTGAATGGGGACGCTGGTTCGCCGGCTTAGGCTTGCCAACCCGGCGTCCCAACTCCACTCTCCACCTTTCCTCCACCCCACACCCCCAAGCCCCGCCCATGAAACGCTTGCTGTCCGTGATTTTCCTCGCCTTGGTCGCCACCGCCGTGCCCGCGCTGGCGCAGAACATTGTCTCTGCCGGCGGCGGGACGGGAAATAGCACCTTTAGGCTGAATCGTTTTACCATACCGAAGGGAGTAACCGCACCGAATCCGGTGGGTGACAATCCTTCCGGCCATCCGGCCAATCCGTATGAGGGTGATTATGCATATGCTATATTTGCCACCCGCATCAGCGTTCAAACGGGCAAGGATGCGCAAGTAGTGGGAGGGGCCAATTTTCATGTGGATTCCGAGGGCGTTATCAAGGGCCGTGGGATTTATTGGGTAGCCAACCGCGCGTTTCGCATTTCGGGCTCCGTCAACCTTTCAGGCAAAGGCAAGATGAAGGTTTATTTTGAAGGTGGCGGTTTGCATGAAACCTGGCTAATCAAAAGCAAAGACTTGGCCGTCCATTTCTTTTCCGATCAGCAAAAAGGTGAGGAAATTGGAGGATTGCGGATACCGTCGGCCACGGACACCTTCCAAGGGGTGCATTATCTCCCCATGGGCGGATTTTATACCGGGCCCATGTCCAACAAAGCCACCGCCTATTTTCTCGTGGACATTACCGGTAGCGTTATCGGTGCCATCCGCCAAGGTCCCGACCTCCGAAAAGTCGCCGGCCATGCGACCGCCATCGTCACCGGCAACAAGGTTACGGGCGCCACGTTCTCCGTTTCCAGCAGTTCCGCCCACATTCAGATGTCGGGCAATTACAGCGGCGGCCAATTCAAGGGCACCTGGTCGCGCGGTGGTACGGGCAAGGATGCCACCACGGGCACCTTCACGCTGACCAAGATGCACTAATTTCAGCCGATGGGCTGAAGGGAAACAGTGGCGGAGGAAGGCCCCGGCGAACAGCGACTACATCGCCGTGCGCTTGACTTCCGGGGTGTGGCGCACGTCTTCGCCCTTGAGCATGAAGATGACTTCTTCGGCCAGGTTGGTGGCGTGATCGGCGATGCGTTCCAGCGACTTGGAAATGAAAATAAGTTCGATGGTGGAAGTCGTTCCGCCGGACTGCGACGAAATCCGATCCGTCAACTGCACGTAGTTCTCGCGGTTCAAGTCGTCCACTTCCTTGTCGCGGCGGGGGACGGTCGAGGCCTTGTCAAAGTCCTCGGTGATGAAGGAGTCCATGGCGTCGCGCAACATGTCGAGGGCCAGGTCGGCCATGCGCGGAATGTGGCAAAACTCCTCGATCTTGCCGGCCTCGGCGAGCTTGCGCACGCGCTTGGCGATGGCCGTGGCTTCGTCGCCGGAACGCTCGAGTTCGTGGCTGGCTTTCATGGCGACGGTGACAAGCCGCACGTCGTGGGCCACGGGCGCCCGCAGCGTGATGTAGCGCACGCACTCGGCGTCAATCAGCACTTCGAGGCGGTCGATCTCGTCGTCCAGCGCAATCACCTGCCCGGCGGTGGAGACATCCTCGCTCACGAGGGCCTGCACCGCGAGGCGCACGGAATCAATGGTCCGCTCGCCCATCAGGATGAGGTGCTTGCGCAGTTCTTCGAGTTCGTGGTGAAAATAGCGTTTCATGGAAATGAGAAAAGAAGGTGGAAGGTAGGAGGTAGAAGGTGGAAGATAAAACCTGAAATACGTGAGTGATGACGAAGAAAATTTCGTTGTACCGTTGGATTCATCATTCTGCACTTCTTGTCCTTGGAGAAATTTTAACCGAAGCGGCCCGACACGTAGGCTTCCGTCTGCGCGTCTTTGGGCTTCATGAAAATTTGCTCGGTGTCACCGTATTCGATGAGCTTGCCCATGTAGAAGAAGGCGGTTTTGTCCGACACGCGGGCCGCCTGCTGCATGTTGTGCGTGACGATGACGATGGTGTACTCGTTGGACAATTCGTGGATGAGCTCCTCGACCTTGCCGGTGGCGATGGGATCCAAGGCCGAGCACGGTTCGTCCATGAGCAAAATCTCGGGGCGGTTGGCGATGGCGCGGGCGATGCACAGGCGCTGCTGCTGGCCGCCGGAAAGGCTGGTGCCCGGGCGGTGGAGGACGTCCTTCACCTCGTCCCACAAGGCCGCCATTTTGAGCGATTCTTCGAGGCGGCGGGCCAGGAAAACCTTGTCGCGCACGCCGTTCAAACGCAGGCCGACCAGCACGTTTTCCGCGATGGTCATGGTGGGAAAGGGATTCGATTTCTGAAACACCATGCCCACGCGGCGGCGCACGACCGTCGGATCCATGTCCGCATGATAAAGGTCCTGGCCGTGCATGAGGATGGAGCCCGTGTGGTGGGCGCCGGGCGTCAGCTCGTGCATGCGGTTGAGGGTGCGCAGGAAGGTGGTCTTGCCACAACCGGAGGGGCCAATCAACGAGGTCACATGTTTGCTGTGCAACTGCACCGTCACGTTTTTCACCGCCATGTGCGTGCCGTAGAAAATGCACAAGTCGCGGATGTCGAAGGCCACCTCGGGCTGCTCGACCGGCACCGGCGCGGGGGCTTGGGCGCCCGGCATGATTTTGGCCGGGTGCGAAGGCGGCACGGGGTCAAGTCCGGGTTTGTCCTGGGCGCTCATGGGTGGTTTCGCAGTGGTGCTGAGAGTATTCATGGTCGGAGTCAGGTCTTTTTGCCAGCCGAGAAAATGCGGACGCCCGCGCTCAAGGCAAAAACCAGCAACACAAGCACCAGCGCCCCAGCCCACGCCTGGCGGTGCCAGTCGTCATAGGGGGAAATGGCGTAGCTGAAGATTTGGAGCGGGAGAGCAGCAATAGGCTGCGCGAGGTTGTGGTTCCAAAAGCGGTTGCCAAAGGCGGTAAAGAGCAAAGGTGCAGTTTCACCCGCAATGCGCCCGAGCGCGAGGAGCACGCCTGTCACGAGGCCCTTGGAGGCCGTGCGCAGGACGATGAACACGGTGATTTTCCAGCGCGGAATGCCGAGGGCCATGCCGGCTTCGCGGTACGCACCGGGCACGAGCAAGAGGACTTCCTCGGTGGTGCGCAGCACGAGCGGGATCATGATGAAGCTCAACGCTAAACCGCCCGAGAAAGCTGAAAATGTTTTCATAGGCACCACCGCCAAGGCATAGGCTACCATGCCCCAGACGATGGAGGGTACGCCGTTAAGCACGTCGGCCCCAAAGCGAATCCAGGAATTGATTTTATCCGAGCCGTATTCAGAAAGATAGACCCCGCCGAGCAGGCCAATGGGCACGCCCAAAAGTAGGGCTAAACCCATCAATTCGATACTGCCGACGATAGCATTGGCCATCCCGCCGCCATCCTCACCCACAGGCTTGGGCGATTGGGTAAAAAACGCCCAGTTCAAGGAGCTAAAACCCATCCGAAAAAGGTGTGCGAGCACCAGTACCAGCGGCAGCACCACCAGCACAGCGCAACTTACCGAGAGCGCGCACATGAAGTTGCTCTTGATTTTGCGATATTGATCGTAACGGACAGACATAGCAAAAGGAATCAGGTGCGGCGACTGCCGGGGTTGGTAATGGTTTTGATGAGCAAGATCGCAGCGATGTTGACGACAATGGTCACACCGAGGAGAACCAGGCCGATTTCAAAAAGAGCTTGCAGATACATTTGACCGGTGGCTTCGGTGAACTCGTTGGCAATGACGCTCGCCAAGGTATAGCCAGGCGCAAACAATGATTTGGAAATCTCCGGACGATTGCCGATGACCATCGTGACGGCCATCGTTTCGCCCAAGGCGCGCCCTAGGCCGAGCACGGCTGCGCCCATCAATCCCCGACGGGCGTAGCTGAGCACCGCGATACGGGTGACTTCCCAGCGCGTCGCGCCGAGACCGTAGGCAGCCTCGCGCTGCAAATCCGGCACCGACCGCAAAATTTCGCGCGAAACGGAGGTGACGATGGGCAGAATCATAATCGCCACAATGATGCCCGCCGCGAGCATGCTAACACCATAGATCGGACCCGTGAAAAGCGGGAGAAAGCCCAAGTATTTTTTTAAAAAAGGAAACAGGTTGTCGCGCAGCCAGGGTACCATCACAAAAACACCCCACAGGCCCCAGATCACACTCGGCACAGCAGCCAGCATTTCGATGATGGAAGAAAGTGGCTGGCGCAGCCAAAGCGGCGCGAGATCGGTCAGGAATACGGCGGTGCCGATGCTCAGGGGCACGGCGATAACCAACCCAATTGTGGCCGAAACAATGGTGCCGTAAATGAAGGGTAGAGCCCCATATTGATCAGCTACCGGATCCCACGTTGACGTTGTTAAAAAGTGCCAGCCAAATTTGGCAATGGAAAGATGCGAACCACTGATCAAAATGAAAGCTACCAGCAGGAAAAGCAGTCCGATGGTGATGGCGGCGAGGAGCGTAAGACCCTCAAACAAGCGATTGCCCCAACGCGATGGTTTGGGCAAGTCCCCTACTCCGGCGGGATGGGCTTCAGCTGTCATCGTGCTCATGGAGTTTAGAAAAGAAACAAAAACCGGGCGGAGAGGATGGGACTTTCCGCCCGGTTCCTGTATTATATGGCGAAGAAAACCAGGTCTATGCGAATGTTTAGTATTTGATAGTGTTGACCGTCGCCAGCACGCGTTTGACCACACTATCCGGCAGCGGTGCGTAGTTGAGGGTGACGGCCATTTTCTCTCCGTCGCTGTAGGCCCACTTGAGGAATTCAACGAGCTTCTTGCCCTTCACCGGATCCTTTTGCTGCTGGTAGACAAGCAGCCAGGTGCAGCCGGAAATCGGGTATGAAGCATCGCCGGGGGCGTTGACCATCGAGAAGCGGTAATCGTCGGGAATCGTCGCGGTGGCCATCGCGGCCGTGATGGAGGCAATCGAGGCGGTGACATATTTGCCCGCGACGTTCTTCATATCGGCAAAAGGCAGTTTATTCTGCACGGCGTAGATCAACTCAATGTAACCGATGGAGCCGGGAGTCTGTTTCACCTGGCCAGCTACACCTTCATTACCTTTGCCGCCCAACCCAACGGGCCAATTGACGGAGGTGGCTGTGCCGACCTTGGTTTTCCATTCTGGGCTGACGTTCGAAAGGTAATCCACAAAGATGTAAGTAGTGCCGCTACCGTCGGAGCGGTGAACCACGACGATGTCCTGGTCAGGCAGCTTTAAGCCGGAATTCTGGGCGACAATCGCCGGATCGTTCCACTTGGTGATTTTGCCAAGGAAGATGTTGGCGAGCGTCGGGCCATCAAGCTTCAGGGTGGTAACGCCCGGGATATTATAGGTCACAACATCTGCTCCGGCGACGGTAGGAATATGCAGGAGCTTGCTCGGGGCCTTGGCAAGGTTTTCGTCCGTCATGGGGCCGTCTGAGGCGCCAAAATCCACTGTGCCAGCCAAAATCTGCTGCTGTCCACCGCCAGAACCAATGGACTGGTAGTTGAATTGGACGGAAGTATCCACTTTCGAATAGGCATCAAACCATTTCGAGTAGATGGGGTAGGGGAACGTCGCGCCCGCACCGTTGATAAGCGTCTGGGCCGAAGCACCGGAGAGGGTGAGAAGGCCGAGGAGGCCGGTTGCTATGAGCTTTTTCATAAGTGGAATGTTTGGTGAATTTGCACGGGGTTGGACGATCACCGCCCAGCCGTCCCGCGACTTGGGCCATCTTAGGTGGGGTATGTTACAATCCCGTGTCGAAAGAGTGACTTAGGGGCAATATCAGGCCAAATTCGGACAAATCTGCTACCCTTCAATGGAACCGGCGAACTCAGTCATCATTTTCACTAGACCATCAAAGCGCGACTCCACATCGGGGCCATCCAGATCGCGTTGCTCCCGGTAATGAACCCGGCCATGCTCCAGGAAAAATTCTCCCCAGCGGCTCGCCGCTGTGGCAGCATCCACTAGCTGGCGCAATTCAGGCACCAACATTTTTCTCAGGAGTTCTGGCCTGTTAGTCTTAATTTGCCAGCGCTTATCGAAGTCAAGATCGCCGGTGGTAAGATCACTTTTTCCAAGTCCATTCAGCAAAATCCGACCAAGTTCTTTTTCTCGAATTTGAAATGTGAATCCATTTACTGGGGTCTGTATTTCCAACTCTATCCAATCCGCAATTCCGCCTTTGCCCGGGGCAATGGTGCCATATTGTGAAAATCGAATGGCCCTTCCCTTCACCACACCGCTGGCAAAAATGCCTCTGCCTTTTTTGGTAACCGTCAAGCCCAGCCGTTCCGCGATTGCCTGAAAATCCTGCTGTCTTCGCCGCCTGGCTCGCAAGTCTAAAATCCAAATACAAACGACCAAAGCAAACGCCATCCCCCAAATCACGTAGTCCTCCGTTTTCATGGAATAGGCAGCAAATCTAAAATAGCCTAATTACACTCGTCAATTCACATAGGGCGAGGCTAACGATGAAAGTATCCAAGCCCTCTGACCGCCGTGCTACATATTAGCGGCTGGGTGTGTGGGTCCTCCGCCATCGTTTTTGGCGGTCGGCCCAGGCGAATCATTTGGGTTTCCCCTTTCCACCGCAGGCAGGCCGTGGTCGGTGTCATGGGGCACGTTTTCATCAATCAAACTCTCGAGGTGCAGGCCCTCGCCCGCCGCAGCTTCGTGCGCCCCGGCCCCTTCGGCGTGCTCGGCGTGTTCCGCGTCCGCCGCCGCGGCCTTGGCTTCGCCCTGCAAATCCACCAATTCTCCGAGGGAGCGGAAAAAGCTTTGGAAATCAGTCAAATCCGCCAAATCGCCCACGACGCGGTCGAACAGCGTGCGCTTTTCCGCCTTCAGCCGCTGGATGCGCTCCTCGATGGTGCCCGCGGCAATCATGCGGTAAACAAACACCGTGCGGTCCTGGCCGAGCCGGTGCACGCGGTCGATGGCCTGTTCTTCCACCGCCGGGTTCCACCACGGGTCGAGGAGAAACACATAATCCGCCGCGTGCAGCGTGATGCCCGTGCCGCCCGCCCGCAGGCTGACCAGCATGACGCCCGCGCCGCTCGCGGATTGGAAGCCCTCGACCGGCTTTTCGCGGTCGAGCGTCTGCCCGGTGAGTTCCCATAGCGGAATGGCCGGGAACCGCTGTTCCAGCAACGCGCGGGTGCGGCGGAGTAAAGATACAAATTGCGAGAAAATGACAACCTTGTGTCCGCCCGCCAGCACCTCGTCGAGCTTTTCGCCCAGCACGTTCAGTTTGCCGCTGTGTTCGAGGCCGGGCGACATCCACGGCAGCAGCGCCGGGTCGCAGCAGGTTTGGCGCAGGCGCGTGAGCAGCGTGAGCAGGGTGAGGGGGCGTTCGCGCGCGGCGGCGGCGAGGTCCTGGCCGAGGGCGCCCACGCCTTCGCGGGCCAGGCGGGCATATTCCTCGCGCTGCAAATCGCTGAGCGGGCAGGCCAGCTCCATTTCCACCTTGTTCGGCAATTCGCGGGCGACTTCGCGCTTGGTGCGGCGCAGCAGGAACGGTGCGATCTGCTTGCGCAAGCGGTCGCGCTGGCCGGCGGGGTCCTTCTGCGAATCCGTTTCAAACGCGCGGCGCGGGCCGAGCAAGCCGGGCATCAAATAGCGGTAGAGCGTCCACAAATCGAGCGGACGGTTTTCCAGCGGCGTCCCGGTGAGTGCCAGGCGGTGGCGGGCGCGCAGGGTGAGGCAGGCCTGCGTCGCCTTGGCCTCGGGATTTTTGATAAATTGCGCCTCATCCAGCACCGCATAGCCGAATTCCACCTTGTCCAAAATGGCCTTGTGACGGCGCAACTGCGTGTAGCTGGCGATCCACAAGTGCGGACCCTTGTGGTGGGCGAAATCATGGCCCGCCTTCAGCACCTCGACGGTCCACTGCGGGAAAAAGCGGGCCACTTCATGGCGCCACACCGGCACCACGCTCGCCGGGCACACAATCAAATTCGGCTTGTCGCCCATCGGTTGGATGGCAAACAAACTGAGCACCTGCACGGTTTTGCCCAGGCCCATTTCGTCGGCGAGCAGGCCGTGGCACCCGCATTCGCACAAGTGCCGCAGCCATTTTACGCCCTGGCCTTGATACGGCCGCAAAAATGTCGGCAAGCCGTCCACCGACCAATCGGGGCTGAACAACTTGTCGCGCCACGCCTGCAATTCCGGGCTCACCTGCACATGCCGGCCTTCGCGCGCAAAGAGCGACAGCAGCATGTAATTCGGCAGGTCTCCGGAAAGGCGGCGGTCCACCACGCGTTGCCAATCCGCCAGCAATTCCGCCTGGTCCGTCGGCAGCCGCACGAGGCCGCGCCCCGGCAGGAAATTCGTGCCCGGCCCATGCCGCAGCAAGCGCCGCGCTTCTTCGGGGGTCAGCCATTCGTCGCCCACGCGCAAGTCCCAATGAAACGCCAGCCGGCCGCGGCCTTTGGCCACCGCGCGCCCTGTCAATTCCGTCTCCCGCAAGCCGCGCGAAAGCGCATGCACGGAGGGCTCGACCTCGACGGTGAAATGCGTCTGCCAGGTTTTTAGATCTGTCCGCAAAAAGCCCGGTGCGCGGTCCCACTCGTCGAGCGCGTAGCAACCGTGGGCGCTGTTGAAATGAAAACCCGCGCGGCGCGCGAGGCTCGCCAGCCGGATCATTTTCTCGCGCTCGGGGCCGCCCAGTTCCTGGCCCTCGGCGGGCTTGCCCAGCGCCGGCAGCCGTTCCGCCGTTTTGCCACGCCCCCAAAAAGCATGGCATACGAGTCCGAGGTCGTTGACGGTCAGCGCCAGCAAGAGGTGGCGCGCATTGGGCGAGGCATTCGCCGCCGCAGCCGCAGGAGTGCCTTTCGACCCCGCGGCGGCCACTTGGTTTTTACCCGCGGGAGTTTTGGAAAATTTGCTGATTTCGGCGGCCGCAGGGGCATGACCGTTGCCTTCGGCGGCGCGGCGGCGGTCGGGCGGCAGGGGCGAAGCTTCTTCAGCCACCAGTTCCTCGATTTCGTACAAACCCGCCACGGCCAGGGCCTGGCCTTCCTCAACTCCCGCCGATGACGCCCGCACATGCAGCCGGCCCTCCGGCCATTCCAGAACGACATAGCCCTCATGCTCAGCGACTTTGGCATGAATGATGGCGTCCGTCTCGCTCAATTCAATTTCCCGCACGCAACCGTCGCGATACCAGGCGCGCCCCTGTTCGAGCACCGCCGCGGTGAAGCTTTCTTCCCAAGCCACCGTCAGGCGCTGGAACCATGATTCCAACGCGCTGGCGCGATAGATGCGCTTCGGGGGGCGGGCGGGCATCTGAAGTTAGGTCGTTTGCTTCCGGCATCACACCGGGAAAGGAAACGTCCACTCAAAAGATAATCGGACATTCCACCAAACTTCCGCGGCCTTGGCAATCGTTTAACATCAATAATCCGATAATTTAGCTAAAATCCCAGAATGCAGCGTCCTCCTTTTTCCGCTTGCCGGGGGAAGGGTCTTTCGGCACGCTCTCCCTTCCCTGTCTTGCCGGAACCCCGCCCTGGGGTTCGTGTTTCCGGGCTTGCGCCCGGACGGCGGACTACTTCTACCAACAAACAACCCAACCTCCAACCCCCCGAGCGGAGAGCATCCGCCGCGCCCGGGGAACGAGTACTATCGCTATGAGTTCAGTCATGGAACAATTGCTCGCCGAGAGCAAATTCGAAACCCTCAAAGTCGGCTCCATCGTCAAAGGCACGGTCACCGAAATTCGCCCCCACGAGGTCATCGTGGACATCGGTGGCAAGGCCGAAGGCTCCATTCCCCACGTGGAATTTCTCGACGTCGGCGCGCTGCAAATCGGCGCCCAGATCGACGTTTTCCTCGAAAAACTCGAGGACAAGGACGGCAACCCCATCCTCTCCCACGACAAGGCCGAGCAAAAGAAGAACTGGGAGCACATCCTCACGAAGTGCTCCGAGGGCACCATCGTCTCGGGCCGCGTCAAGGGCAAGGTCAAGGGCGGGCTCATCGTCGGCATCGGCGTGGACGCGTTCCTGCCGGCCTCGCAGATCGACATCCAGCCGCCCAAGAACCTGGACCAGTACATGGGCCAGACCTACGATTTCAAGATCCTCAAGATCAACCTGGACCGGCGCAACATCGTCGTCTCCCGCCGCGAGCTGATTGAAGAGCAGCGCCTCTCCAAGCGCCGCGCGCTCCTCAACGAAGTCAAGCCCGGCACCATGCGCCGCGGCGTGGTCAAGAACATCACCGATTACGGCGCGTTCATCGACCTCGACGGCCTGGACGGCTTGCTCCACATCACCGACATGAGCTGGGGCCGCGTCTCCCATCCGAGCGAAATGCTCAAGGTGGGCGAGGAAATCAGCATCATGATCATCGAGGTGGACCGCGAACGCGAGCGCGTTTCGCTCGGCCTCAAGCAGACCACTTCCAATCCCTGGGACGGCATCGAAGCCAAGTTCCCGGTCGGCAGCAAAATCCACGGCAAGGTCGTCAACCTCGTGCCCTACGGCGCGTTTGTCGAACTCGAGCAGGGCGTCGAAGGCCTCGTGCACGTCACCGAGTTGTCGTGGACGAAGCGCATTTCCAAGCCCGGCGAAGTCCTCAAGATCGGCCAGGAACTGGATGCCGTCGTGCTCGCCATCAACAAGGAGGAGCAGAAGATTTCGCTCGGCGTGCGCCAGCTCGAGACCAATCCGTGGTCCATGGTCCGCCACAATTACCCGGTGGGCGCCCGCGTCCACGGCAAGGTGCGCAACCTCACCAATTACGGCGCCTTCATCGAGCTCGAAGAGGGCATCGACGGCATGGTGCACGTCTCCGACATGAGTTGGACCCGCAAGGTCAACCACCCCTCCGAAGTCCTCAAGAAGGGCGACGAGGTGGACGCCATCGTCCTCGACGTGGACACCGACCAGCAGCGCATCTCCCTCGGCATGAAGCAGCTCGCGCAAGACCCCTGGGAGGAAATCGACCGCTACTTCCGCATCGGCGACGTGGTCAAGGGCAAGGTCTCCAAGCTCACCAACTACGGCGCGTTTGTCGAACTGCAGAACGACATCGACGGCCTCGTGCACATCTCGCAAATCGGCGAGGAGCGCGTGGAGAAGGTCAAGGACGTGCTCAAGGTCGGCCAGGAAGTCACCGCGCGCGTCATCAAGGTGGACCACGACGAGCGCCGCATCGGCCTCTCAATCAAGGCCGCCGCCTACGACGCCTCGCAGCTTGCCGCCGAAGTCGCCGCGTTCGACCGCCTCAAAGGCGAACAGGAACTCACCAGCCTCGGCGACATCCTCGACGAAGCGACGAAGTAGTTTCCGACTCGAACAGTTTCAAACCATTCGGTTTTCAAAGAGGGACACTCGCAAGAGTGTCCCTCTTTTTGTTTTTGGCCGCAGGCACAACAGCCAGGGAAAAATCGCGCAGAGCCGCAGAGGCGCAGAGAGATTTAACAGAAGGTAACGAAGCTAACAAAGTTGGAGCTTCTTCTACTTTGTTATCTTCTGTGAGATATAATCTGGAAACTCTGCGCCTCTGCGGCTCTGCGCGAGTCCTTCTTTTTCTCCTTTCACGCATCAAATCCGCCATCTATCATCAAACTCGCTCCTGTGATGAACCCGGCTTCGGGGCCGGCGAGGAAGCTGACGAGCGCGGCGATATCGTCGGTTTTGCCGAAATGGCCGAGGGCCTTGAGGCTGGCGTTGGAGAAGCCGTTGACGAGATTTCTCTCCGAGTGGATGGGGCCGGGCTGGATATTATTTACGGTGATCCGATTCGTTGATGCATGGTGTTGAATGTGAAAAGGTATTGTCTAATTTCGCGAAAGCGCCAAGCTTTTGCCTGCCTAGCTTTCCCACCAAGGCTCCCTCCAGGCTGCTGCGCCAACGCTCGGCCAAAAATGAAACAACGCTCGATGTCGGAACTAAAGTGGAAAGACGCACCTGTTTGGCTACGCGTTATTTGGATCGTCGCCATGTTGAATTTTGCCAGTTTCTGGATCATTGCCGCTGCGAGTGGCGGCGACGCCGGGAACGGAAAAGAGGAAGGAGGCCGGTATTATTTGGCGGAGCATGGACATTATACCGAGGTTTCGAAGGATTTCTTCGAGTATAGTCGTGTTCACGCGCGGTCAATTTGGATTACTCATCCGCTGGCCCTCCTAGGCGGAATTTGGTTTTATTCGCGTAAGAAGCTAATGCCCGCGTGAAGAACCCATTGAGTTGGCGACTCTTGCTAATCTATTTCCTCGGTCGCGACCTGACTATTTTGTGCCCGCCGCTACGGGGATATTCACGCCCAGCGCGCCACGTGCCCATTCGACAAACGGGTTCGCGGCATCAGCGCCCGGGGCCGCGGCGGCGGCGCGCAATTTGTCCAGCGGCAGTCCTTGATCAAAAACCGGGGCGCCGGTGGAATCCACTTTGCACTGGGCAAGCATTTCGGCGAGATCGAGCACCCACGGCGGGGGCGAAGCGGGCAGCGCCCACAAGCGCAACGCGCCCACCCACGCCGCGGTGCGGGCCAGGGCCTCGGCTCCCGCAGTGCGCGCATTCACCGCCCCCGGCGCGACGGTCAGCGAAGTGGGTTCGCCCGTGGTGGCGTCCCAAAAGCGCGCGGCGGTGGGATTCGCGGGATTGCCGGAAAGCGTCAGCGCGCTGCCGCCATCGGGGCTGAACGCCACCGCGGTGATGTTTGTTTCCGCCCGCATCGGGGCGGAAAGCGGGCGGCCGCTGCCGACCTCCCAGACGCGCGCGGTAGTATTTCCCGCGGCGAGCACCCGCTGGCCGTCGGGACTGAAGGCGGCGGAGGCGACGGCGGCTTCGAGGCGCAGCGCCGCAGTAGTCGCATTGCCGGTGGCCACGTCCCACACGCGCACTTCGCGATCCGCGGCGGCGGTCAAAACGTCCTGGCCGTCCGCGCTAAGCCCGGCGGCCAGCAGGCGGGCCTCATGGTGCAACGGCGCGGACAGGGCCTGGCCCGTGGCGCTGTCCCAAACCCGCGCGGTGAAATCATCGGTCAGCGCCAAAAGTTTTTTGCCATCGTCGCTAAACCCGAGCGCGTGGCCACCTGTGCGGTTTTCTAAAGTGATGACGGGTGATATCGCCTGGCCGGTGGCGACCTCCCACACGCGCACCGAGCGTCCATCCATCTCCAGCGCCAGCAATTTGCCGTCGGCACTCAACCGCGCATGCAGCGGCGTGGCGGCTTGCACGGCCCCATCGCGGTGCAGGGGCGGCGACACCGGCTGCAGCGTGGCGGTGTCATACACCCAGACCGCGCCGTCGGGCGCAAGGGCCGCGAAGCGACGGCCATCCTTGCTGAAAGCTCCCGGCGTCAAACCGGCAATGGGCCGGGCGGGCCCGCCGCCCCCGGGGAAATTCCATTTTTCCACGGCCCAGCCGCCGGCCTCAGTGATCACCCCGTGCCCGTCCGGATTGAAATAAACGCCGTTCACCTCGCTGCCGCCCAGCAATGGGGCCGACCACGGCTTGCCCGCGGTTTCAGGCGTGCCGGATTGCCAGAGCCGCGCGGAGTCGTCCGCCGAACCCGTTATTAAAAATTGACCATCCGTACTAAAAGCGGCGGCCCGCACCGGGCTTTCGTGGCGCATGGGCTCGCCATACGGGTCGCCGGTGGCGGTGCTCCACATCCGCGCGGTGCCGTCGTTGGAGGCGGTGGCGAGCGCCAGTCCATTTGCGCTGAAGGCTGCGGCCTTGATGGGGCCGTCGTGGCGCAGGGTGCCTGTCATTTGCCCGCTGGCGGCGTCCCACAAATGGGCCACATCCCCCGCCAGCGTGACGAAGTGTGCGCCTTCCGGGCTAAACGTCATGGACCACACGCCGCCCTCCGTTCGCACCGCGGGGAACAGCGGCTGGCCGGTGGTGAGGGCCCACACGCCGACGAGGTCGCCGGCGTTGCCGGGGCCGTTTTCGCGCCACGCCACGGCGATTTTATTGCTCTCCGCATTCCACGCGGCGGCGAGAATATCCGCCGGAAAATTGAGGACGGGAAAAACGGGCTGGCCCGTGGCGAGGTCAAAAACCGCGGCGTGCGTTACCGGGTTGGCCGGCCCGCGGCCGGGCGCGGACGGTGCGACCGGGTTGCCAAAAACGACAAAAATCTGCGTGCCATCGGCGCTCAACTGCGGAAAGGAAATGTTGGTCGGAAGTGAAGTTGCGGGAGTCAATGTCTGGCCGGTGGCGGCTTCCCACACGCGCACGGAACCGCGAGAAATTTCCGGCCCGCCGCCGCGCGGCCCGCGCGCCGGGGGATTTTGCCGGGGATTCCCGCCGCGCCCGCGATTTCCATTCGGGGGCGTTCCGTTGTCGCCGCCGCGCCCCCGCGCCCCGGCCGCCGGGTTGGGCGCGCCGCGGTTGGCCCCGCCGCGCAGGCCATTGCTTTCCAGCGTCCACAGTCGATTGCCGTTCGCGCTGAAGCCCAGGTTCAGCAAAATGGCCTCCTGCGTCATCGTGGAAAGGAGCCGGCCCGTATTCAGGTCCGCGACGCGCACGGTGTTATTGTCCCCAATGGTGGCAACGCGCCCGCTCGCGGGATTGACGGCGAGCACGGTCGTGTTGCTCGGAATCGTCGCGGTCGGCAGCAGCCAGTTTTGCGCGCTTAAAACGGAATAGAGCAGCGATTCCGCGTTGCGATTGTCCGGCGCGGGCCGCAGGGCGCGCGCGAGGTAGGCGACCGCTTGATTGGGATTGTTTTGCTCCAACTGGCTGAGCGCGGCGGTCACATCCATCCGGTTGTATGCGACCTGCACGGCGAGTTTTTGCTTGTCCGCCTCGGCGCGCTGTTGCTCGGCGACTTTTCGCTGGTCGTTCGCCTCGGTCGCCGCCGTTTCCGCGCGTTGCGCCTGCCACAAACTGAAACCCGTGGCGCCGACGAGCAGCACGACAAACACGGTGGCGGTCGCGAGGGCCGTTTGATGCCGGCGCGCAAATTTGCCCAGCCGATAAACCGTGGACGGCGGCCCGGCGCTGACGGGCTCGTTGTCCAGGTGCCGTTGCACATCGGCCGCGAGCGCGCTGGCGGAATCGTACCGGCGCTGGCGCGGAATCTCGAGGCATTTCATCGCAATCCAGTCGAGGTCCCCGCGCAACTGGCTGATTAATTTCCGCGGCTCAATCCCGCGCTTCTGGGCAATCTCGGCCAGCTCCGCCGCGTCGAGCGCGGCGAGGCGCGCGGAAGGCCGCGGCGGCTCGACCTCGCGAATGCGGCGGCGCACTTCGTCTTCGCTGAGGTCTTCCAGTTTTTTGCGGTCCAACGGCGTCACGCCCGTGAGCAATTCGTATAAAAGCACGCCGAGGCTGTAGACATCGCTGCGGGTGTCCACGTCCACATTGCCCTCGGCGCCCGCCTGCTCGGGGCTCATGTACGCGGGCGTGCCAAAAAAGTGTTCGTGCGAGGTGTAGATCGTCTGGTCCGTCAACCGTCCGCCGGTGGCCTTCGCGATGCCGAAGTCGATAACCTTGGGCACCGGCGCGCCATCGTGCAAGGTGACGAGAATGTTCGAGGGCTTGATGTCGCGGTGGATGATGCCCTTTTGGTGCGCGTGCAAAAGCGCCTGGCACACGGGCAGGAAAAGCCGCAGGCGTTCTTCAATCGTAAGGCGGTTGGTGTCGCAGTACTCGGTAATTTTTGAACCCTTGACCAACTCCATCACGAAAAACGGGCGGCCCGTGGGCGTCGCGCCGGCGTCCAAAACTTTCGCGATGTTCGGGTGGTCCATCAGCGCCAGCGCCTGGCGCTCGACTTGAAAGCGCGCGATGACTTCCTCGGTGTCCATGCCCAGGCGGATGATTTTCAGGGCCACGCGGCGGCGCACGGGCTCCTCCTGGTCGGCCAGGAAGACGACGCCCCCGCCGCCTTCGCCGATTTCCTGGATCAATTTGTAGCGGCCAATGCGCATGCCCGGCAGTGCGGGCTGGGGCATGTCCGTCGGCCACTCGCCGGGGTCCACGGTGGTCGGCGTTTCCGGTTCGCCGGTCTTCGTGATCGCGCCGTCGGTGCGGAGCAGACGCTCCACCTGGCGGCGCAATTCGGTGTCGCTGCCACACGTCCGCTCCAGATAGGCGGAGCGTTCGCCCGCGGACAAATTCCGCGCCTGGTCGAAAATCGTGCGTTCGCGTCCGGGGGTTTCAGGCATGACAGGTTAAACCCGGCCGGGCTCCAAGGGGAGGCCACGCCGGGAATGCTATTTGAATCCTACACGCTCGCCGCAAAAACAGAAGTATAAAGGAGCGGGGCCCATTCTTGCGGCCGGGTCTATTTTGCTCTCGGGATAATTCTTTTGCGGCGTCCCACAACCCGCAATTTTAACCACGGATTAGACGGATGGCACGGATAGCCCCAAGAAATTCATCTGTGGTATCCGTGTAATCCGTGGTAGCAATTCGGCTATTTGGGTAAATGCGTGCGGCATCATCACCCCTTCGGCGCGGGTGCGGCCAGCGGCGGCGGCGCTGGTTCGTTGTGGAAACGGATGTGGAGGTAAATCGGCGTGCCGGGCGGCAACTGGTACTCGCGCAGCATCCACTCGCGCACGAATTTTTCCACACCCGCGCGCGCGACGGGGAAATATTGCGGCAGTTTTTGCGTGGCGCGGCGGTTCAGCGCCGGGGTGATTTCCCGGAGCAAGTCGTTTTGCAAATCATTCTTGTCCCAGCGCAGCCAGCCGTTGCCACTGCTTACTTCCATGGCGGCAGTGTCCAGCGCCGGGTTGGGCAGGGGCTGGAGTTCGGGCGCGACGACCTCGCCGGTGACGCCGCCATCCGGGCCCTCGTGCAATTGCATTTCCCAGTTGCCGCTCAGCGCGACGAAATAATGGTAGGTCACGGGCGCGCGAATTTCCGAAAACGAAGTCCCGAAGAGGCCGGTGCTGTCGCGGCGAAAGTCCTCTGTGGCCTGGCCCTCGGCCACGAGCAGGCGGCCATCGAGGTCGGGCTTAATGGAATCCAGATGCTCGCGAAACGTCGTGGTGGCGGTGTTGGCCTTGATGGCGGCGATGATTTTCGCCGCACCCGCCGCAGCCGCATCGCCGATTTTCCCCGCGGTGGCAGCGAGGGATTGCGCCTGATGTGCGGGGCTGCACTGGTAAACGAGAAAACCTGTCAGCCCGCAGAACCCCACCATGACTAGCGCGCCCGCCCAAGCCAGCTGCCGGCCCGCGCCCCCGCGCACGCCGGGGCCGGGATGGTCGTCAATCGGGGTGGGCCGCTGCCATTTTTCCATCGCCCCAGCATAATTTCTCGCGCGAGAAAAACGAGCCGAAAGGAGCGCCGCGCGTTGAAACTGGGAGAAAAGTTTCACTTTAAGACGATGAATCATGTACAAGTGAGGCTATTAAGCACAAAGACCCGAGAAAAGTTGGATTTGAACCCATAACTAGCCGCGGATGAAAAAGCCCCGCAGGGTATTTGCCTTTTTACTCCTGCTCGTGGCGGCGTTTTGGTTGATTAGCTTTTCTTTTAAAAATGCTTCTGCGCCTCCAGACATAGAAAAGGCCCGAAGTGCCGTAGGTCCCGCGCGGGCAGAACGCCAAGCGGTGTCATCTGGGACCAAGTCATCCGTGATGCAAAATGATGCGGTTATCCAGTCAGCCGAGCCAGCTTCGACGAATGACCTTCGGGCCATTCAAGCCCATGCGGAATTGGTGCCGATAATCAACGATGTCATTGGCTGGCTGGAGAAAGGCGATGTGACCGAGGCAATGTGGGGTCATGCTTCGCCCAGCGCACAGTCCCGCCGGCCCCCGACCTATCCAGTGGAAGATCTGTCGCCGGAACAACAGGCGCAGCAAAAAGTATGGCAGGAGGAGGGGCGGCAGGCGGCGTTGCGCGACCCGACGTACCAATCCAGACTCATCGCCCTTAGAGCGATTCAGAATGCCATCCCTTCGCTCAACGATACTGGCGATGTAGCCACGTACACACTCGACCCGGAATTGTCGGCCCTGGTTTGGGCGAAACTGGAAGAGGGCAGAACTGTTGATCCGCCTGGTTTCATCCGCACACGACCATTGCCTCCACCGGTTGCGCCGGGCACGCCTTACCACATTCTTTTCCACAAAGTTAACGGACAGTGGTATGTGAATGGAGCGGGCTAGGAGACCTTCCCACTTCCAGCTTCCTACTTCCAACTTCTACTTTCCCTTCAATCCTCCGCCGCGGTGCGCGAGGGGCGGTCGAGCGAGTCCTTCAGCTTGTCGAGGATGCCGTTGAGAAAGCGGCGGGAGTCGGGGGTGGAGTAAACTTTGCCCAGCTCGATGGCTTCGTTGATGGTGACCACGGGCGGGATGTCGCGCCGGCCGAGCAATTCGTAAATGGCCAGGCGCAGGATGGCGAGGTCCACACGCGCGATGCGGTTGAACGCCCAGTTGTGCGCGTGCTTGGTGATGAGTTCGTCAATCTCTGGCAGCCGGCCGCGGGCGCCGCGCACGAGTTCCTCGGCAAAAGAGTAATACTCGCGCGGTTTTTCCTGCGTGGTGAAAAAGAGGCGCAGGCCCTCGTCGAGGTCGGTGCCGGGATTGGCTTCCCACATGTACAGAAACTGCATGGCCGTGGCGCGGTTGTCGCGGCGCTTGCTCGGCTTGATGCCCGCGTCGTTCTCGGTTTCCGGCGCGGAGGCGGCGGGCAAAATGGTTTCGTCGGCGGGCATGGGAAAGAAGGCTCGAGACAGAATTAACAGAATTCACGAAATAGGAAACCTTTTCCGACCAGAAGTCCGGCTGGCGACTCATTAATTGCAGTAATTCTGTTAATTCTGTCGAAAAAATGTCTTTTCCGAATCTTTTCAGTTGTTTTTAAAAAGCTGTTTTGGGTCGAAGCCGTCGTCCTCGTCTTCGTCGTCCTCGTCGTCGTCTTCGTATTTTTCCTCCTGCTCCTCGATGGCGTCGAGGCGCTCGACGAGGCGGAGCTTGTGCGCGGCCATCTGCAAGGCGGCGCGGGCGAATTCCGTGCCGCGTTCACGCGGGCCGTTGACGCGCTCGCGCCCCTGCTCAACATTTTCCACGGTCAAAATGCCATTGATCACGGGCGTCTCGGATTGCATGCCGATTGAGTGCAGGGAATAGGCGGTGCCGTAGGCGATGACGTCGTGGTGGCTGGTGGCGCCGGCGATGACGACCCCGAGCGCAATCAGACAGTCGAACTCGCCGGTGGAGGCGAGCATGTGCGCGGCGTAGGGAATCTCATTGGCGCCGGGCACGCGGAGCACTTCGATGTTGCGCTGGCGCACGCCGTTTTTCAGCAGCTCCTCGAGCGTCCGCGTGAGCAGCTCGTCCACCAGCTCACCGTTGAAACGCGAGGCGACGACGCCGATATAATAATCGGCACCATCAATTTTGGCTGGTTCCGGAGGGGATTCGCTCATGGCGGAAAAGGTTTTTGGACAGGGGGGAAAGTGTTTTTCGACAAAAACGGAAAGAGTTTTTAGACAGAATTAACAGAATTTCTGTAATTAAGACGAGTCGTCCGAGTGATTTATAGACTGGTTATACGCGTGGTGGTTGTTGAATAGATTCCAGGAGAATTATTTCTTTAATTCGCTTAAGTCTGTCAAAAAAAGTGTTTAGTTTTAGGCAGGATTCAGCGGCACCATCTCGACGATTTCGAGACCGAAGCCGTCGAGGCCGACGACTTTGCGCTGGGGCGAGCCGCTCAGCAGACGGATGCGGCGCAGGCCGAGGTCGGCCAGGATTTGCGCGCCGATGCCGTAATCACGGATGTCCATGCCCGCGGGCGTGAGGCGGCCGGGGCTCGAGCCGTTGGCGCCGGCTTCAATCGTGACGCCGCCGGCGGGCTGGCCGATGTATACCACTGCGCCGCGGCCTTCGCGGGCCACGCGCTCCATGGCGGCGCTCAGCGAGCGGAAGCCGCTGAACTGTTGCGCGCGGAACACATCCGCGAGCAAGTTCTCGCTTTGCACGCGCACCAGGGTCGGCGCGCCGTCGAGCTGCCCGCGCGTGAAGGCATAATGAGTGCGCCCGTCGAGAAAGCTGCGGTACACGTGCAACTCAAAGAGGCCGAAATCTGACGAAAACGGCATCGCCGTCACGCGCTCGACGAGTTTTTCGCGGAGATAGCGGTGATGGATGAGTTGCGCGATGGAAATGAGTTTGAGACCGAAACGGCGCTTGTACTCGATCAGCTCCGGCAGGCGGGCGAGGCTGCCGTCTTCATTCAAAATCTCGCAAATGACTCCGCTCGGATGCAGGCCCGCGAGCGCGGCGAGGTCCACCGCAGCCTCGGTGTGGCCCGCGCGCTGGAGCACGCCGCCTGGTTTCGCGCGCAGGGGAAACACATGGCCCGGCTGCACGAGCATTTCCGGTGTGGCGTGCGGGTTGGCTAGAATTTCAATCGTCGCCGCGCGGTCGTACGCGCTGATGCCCGTCGTGATGCCCTCGGCGGCGTCCACCGACACGCTGAAATCCGTCTTCTGCGACTCGCGGTTGTCCGGCACCATTTGGTTGATGCCGAGGCGCTTGAGCTGGTGCGCCACTGTGGGCACGCAAATGAGGCCGCGACCGTGCCGCAGCATCATGTTCACGGCTTCGGCGGTGACCTTCGCCGCCGCCATCACGAAATCGCCCTCGTTCTCCCGCGCCTCATCGTCCGTGACGATGACCAGGCGGCCGGCGGCAATTTCGGCCACCGCCTCTTCGACGCTGTCGAAGGGCGCAGGAGGAGAATGGTTGGGCGAGGACATGGCCGGGCGCACGGGAGAACCGCAGAGCCCGCCACTTTACCCCCGCCGACGCGGGGCCGTCAAGGGCGCGGTCTTAGTTCCGGTCCGACCAGCGCTGGCGCAAGGTTTGCAGCGCCTGGCTGTGAATCTGGCACACGCGGGCCTCGGTCACGCCGAAGACCTCGGCGATTTCCGCCAGCCGCAATCCGTCAAAATAATAGAGCGCGAGCACCTTGCGCTGGCGTTCCGGAAGGTTCTGGAGTTTCTCCACGAGCTGCGCGACCGTCTCCGCTTGTTCAAGGCCGGCGTGCACGGGCGCGATGCTCTCGTCGCGAATGATGTCGTGCAGATTCAAACGCTGGCCGGAATCATGCTCGACGGGCTGGTCCAGGGGCACGACACGCACCGGTTGCACGCGCGTTTGCAGGCGGTTGAACGCCTCGGGGCTCAGGCCTAGTTCGCGGCGGGTTTCCTCGGTGGTCGGCACGCGGCCCAGATTTTGCTCGAGGCCGTCCATCACGCCGCGCAACTGGCGCGCATGCAGGCGGGCCGAGCGCGGCATCCAGTCCAGGCGGCGTAGCTCGTCCAAAATCGCGCCGCGGATGCGCAGGGCGGCATAGCCTTCAAAAGTCTTTTTCTTGGTGACGTTGTAACGGCGCACGGCGGCGATCAGGCCGGTCAGTCCCACGCTGTGCAATTCGTCGAGATCGGCGCAACTCGGCAGGTACTGGCTCATTTGCGAAACGACGGTGCGCACGAGCGGATAGTGCTGTTCCAACAACTGGCAATGCTCGGGGGACAGGGCGCGGGAGGCCTGCGCGGCGGGGTCGGCGGTCGGGGTGATGCTGCGGGTGGGGGCGGGAAGCTTCATGACGGGTGGAAATAAGGGGTGAGGAAGGACGATCGGAAGGTGAAGTTGATCAGGTCAGTGAGGACGTTAGTTTGCTGCGTGCACGTCCTTAACCACGCCTTGTGCCAACTTGATTTTTACTTTCATAAGTTATTGGTAATAAAAGAATTAAAAATTACATTTTACGTTAGGCTCCCTTTCGGCCCATTTCTCGCAATCCAAATAGGATGTATTTGCAATGCAAATACGAAAACCCTCGTGCATCCAACGTTGGAATTCCTCGGTAGTGACTCCGTTTGAAAACCTAGAGGCTGGGGCTACGGGTGGGCTGAGGGTAGGAGCGACCCCCGAGCATCCCGGTTAGATGTCTAACGCCTTAGGATTAGGTAAAATACGGCCCTTGCTCTAAGGTGGCGCCCGTTTAGGCTCACTATCCATGCGCGTCAAATTTACCGACCTATTTACCGAGATTGAGCCGGGGCGTTATACGACCAATCGCAAGATTGGTTTGCCTGGTCTCATCTTTGACCCCGGCCTTCACCTTCATAAGGACGTACGAAGCGGGAATTGGAACTTCGGCCAATATATCGGCCATGACCTAGAGATTAACCAACTCGGGGACATTACCCAGATTGTGCGCATCTATTAGCTTCATGGAGACAAACTCGTAATCGCCCTTGGTGGCAAATCGCTTGAGATGCAGGGTGTCAGGGTAGATGATTCTGCGAGCGTCAAAATCTACGATGCAGTTATCAATCGTGGAAATGCCCGGCGTCAGGACGCGCTTGGCAACGTCAAGCTCTGGCTCGGGAGTCACGCCTTGACTTTGCACGAGAAAGTAATTTTGTCAACTGCTTATCACAGTGACCTAATTCTGGGCTCGGCCTTTTCAACTTCCTTAATCATCGCCTGAAACAGGGTGCGGGATTCTGCATATGGATTTCCATATGGAATATAACCCTGTTTAAGCAGTTCATTAACGAGGCTATCCAAATCTCCAGAAGATAATCCGCCTACTGTCTTGTATTCCTTAATTGTATTATTCATGCCGCCTTTTCTACGGCTTTTTTCGACAACAACGCAACCACTTCCTCAATTGTCCAAACGTGGTTTGCGTAACCCGCCTTCATGACTGGCGTCAGCCCTTCTAGGCTCATGTGCCGACGGCAAAAATTGTAGTGGAAAAAGTTCATCGAGAGCGAAAGGAAGTGATTGGAGACCTTCTTGCTAAAGGCGTTCGTCAGGCGCGTAAACCGACGGTTCTTCATGCGCACGGTGAGGTTCAGCCGCTCGGCATAGGACGTGGAGACGTGCGCACCGTCAGGACGGCCAGAAACGGGCGTCTTGTAGGAGCCTACACAGATGGGCGGGCTATTGTACGGCAACGCTGCTGGCTTCCGATAGACCTTAATCAGTTGGGCAAAATCCACATTATCGCCAAAGAATTTTTTGATCGCCGGAGCATAGGCGGTAAATCCATCGGTGGAGATTTGCACCCGGCAAGCCAAACGCTCGGCCAAGTCCGATAGGAACATGTCGGCGTCCCTGGCCTCACGATTGCCGACGTGCCAGCAAGGCACGAGTTTGCTTTCGGCGTCTATCGCCAGCCATGTCCAGATAGTGCCCCAGCCCTTTTCGGCCCGATTCTCGGGGCTGGCGTTGTTCTCCTTGGCCCCAACGAACCCGTATTGTTCGTCTAACTGTAGATAGCGGGGCTTAAAGTTGCGGAAGGTTTCCGATTGGTACTGATGGCACGCCTTCCCGAGCTTAACGAACGTCCGCAACACCGCATTAAACGATACGCCTACCAGCCTGGCCGTGGCGCGCAGGCTAATGCCCTCAACCAGACAGTGAAAGATTTGCGCCTGTTTCTCGGGGGATAGCTGATTCATGCCCCAATCGTAAGCTACGATGCGTGCCCGCGCAAGCATTATTTTTGTTACCTAAGTCGTTGAGTGGTAAATGGTCGAATCGTAAAGCATAAATTCATAGTAGTTTTTTTCAAAAATAAATCGTATACTCTCCGCAACACACCCGCCACGCCTCTTAACAATGCGCAATTTGGTGGGTATTTTTTTGCCCAAATTTGGCGATGAAATTTACAAAACCGTCAAGGGATTTGGCAGGACAGATAAAATGCATGACGGATAGAGGGTTGACTATATCTAATCCTGGGGAGGCAAAACATCATCTAGAGCACATCGGATACCTGCGTAATGTATGCGCACATCACCTAAGGCTTTGGAACCGGGAAATTGCCATTAAACCAGCCGTCGCGCACAAATTTAGTACTTTATTAAATCCTTTTTCGTTTACGTTCGCAAATAATAGTAAAGGGACAATACACCCATCTGCTAAGTTTTACGCTACAGCGGTTGTTATGTTTGATATTCTCAAGGTTATAGCACCCGATACGAAATGGAATTGTAGAATCGCCAAGTTAATCGAGGACAATGCCTTTATTGACCCCGTAGCAATGGGCTTTCCTCCAAAATGGAAGGATGAGCCATTTTGGGCCTTAAGAGACCCTACTATTAGCCCCACCGCGCCTTAGCCGCCTTTTTAGCAATCTGCTTCCGCTGCTCCTTCGACAGGCTCTTAGCCCGCGCCTTGCCTCCCTTGCTAGCCCCGAGGCTCCCTAGCAGCACTGCGCCGGGATTCTTGCCCTCGGCAATGGCCTTCCTGACCATCTCCTCAACGTTGGCGGTCTTGGTGTCGGGGTTCTTGACTGGTCCACCGGCAAAAGGGTCGGTGGGGAAGGGGATGGCCGGGCTGGGAATGGTTGGCCCCTCCGTCAGGCGGATAATGCGCTGGACGGCATCGTAGCCGATTTGCGCAAGGTCTCGCGGGGGTGCTGGGTGCTTGGTTGGCATACCCACATCCTACATCATGCTTGCGCGGGCTGGCAAGCGGAAGATGGAGAATCAGGGTCAATTACCCAATTTTCTGCAATGCAGTTCAAGCGGAGTCACTACCTCCAACGTTGGAATTCCTCAGCCGTTGGGAGTGCAAGCAGGGGTGGGCCGGGGCGACGGCGGGCGGCACCGGGAGAATGGAGAGATGGTGAAAATATCAATATATAACTGCCAATATGTGTTCGACGACGGGCCATTAGCCTGCCCTCGCGACCACCCCGGCAAAAACGAGGGTTGAGTATGCCGCGGGTTTATGGGTGAATTTTCGGTTCATGGGTTCCTTTTTCGAAAAGTTCAAGGTGGGGTTGCGGCGGTCCACGCCGACTTTTCACGCGGCGTTCGACAAGCTCGGCGTCGCGCTCTCGCTGACGCTGGACCCCGCGAAGCTCGCCCAGATGGAGGAGGCCATGTATGGCGCGGACCTCGGCGTCGAGACCGCCAGCGAGGTGCTGGCCGAGATCAAGGCCGCGTGGAAAAAGGATTCCGCGCTGCGCAGCCAGGATGCCGCGCGCCTCGGGGCCGCGGTCTTGTGCCGCGTGCTGGCCGGGGCGGAGAAACCACCGGTGCTCCAGCCCGCGCCCGGCCGGCCCGATGTGATTTGCCTGGTGGGCGTCAATGGCTCGGGCAAGACGACGACGGCCGCCAAGCTCGCTTGGCATTACCGGCAGGAAGGCCGCAGCGTGGTGCTCGGCGCGTGCGATACTTTTCGCGCCGCGGCCAACGAACAGTTGCAGGCCTGGGCCAAGCGCCTGGCGCTTGAGGTGATTTCCAGCCAGTCCGGCGCGGACACCGCGGCGGTCGCATATGACGCGTGGCAGGCCGCCGCCGCGCGCAAGCAGGACCTCGTCATCCTCGACACGGCGGGCCGTCTGCACACCAAGCACAATTTGATGGAGGAGTTGAAGAAAATCCGGCGCGTCCTGCAAAAGCACGACCCCGCCGCGCCGCGGCACCGTTGGCTCGTGCTGGATGGCTCGCTCGGCTCGAACTCCATCGAACAGGCCCGCGTGTTTCACCAGGCCTTTGACCTGACCGGGTTGATCATCACCAAGCTCGACGGCACCAGCCGCGGCGGCGCGCTCGTCGGCATCTACCGCGAATTGAAACTGCCCATCCACTTTGTCGGCCTCGGCGAGCAGCCGGACGACCTGCAACCCTTCTCCGTCGAGAATTTTGCCAAGGCGCTGTTCGGGGTGGAGGAGTGACCTCTCGCGCCTACTTCGCCTCCGGCTTTAGCCATTTGACAAACCATTCGCGGGCGGCGACGTACGATTCCGGCTTCACCGCGTGGGCCGTGTTTGGCTGGGCAATGTACACGAGGCGGTCGTCCGCGTTGGCGGCGTGGTAAATCGGCTTGGCGGCGTCGAGGCATTCGTTGACGCCCTCGATGGGCGTGCGCAGATCGTTCGCGCCGTTGATGGCGAGCATCGGCCGCGGGGCGATGAGTGTGGCCATGGCCGGGCCGTCGAACTGCCCATAAATGCCCGGCGCGACTTTGTCGTAAAATTTGCGCACGAAAGCCGCGTCAATTTGCGCGACGCCGGCTTCCTGGGCCGCGGCACTCAAGGCGAGGGGAATCGTTTCCGTGCGGTGCGACCAGAGGTCGTGGTCGAGCGCCCATTTAAAACTTTCGAGGCTGATGAACGGCACGACCACGGCGATGCGCGGGTCCGCGGCGGCGGTGAGATAAGTTTCAATGCCGCCCATGGAAACGCCCATCAGGCCGAGGCGTTTCGGATCCACGTCGTCGCGCGTGTCGAGGTAATCCACCAGGCGCATGACATCCCAGGCGGTGTCGTAGAAAAACGGGTGGGCGCCGCCCTTTTGCCAGGCGGCGAGAATGGCATTTTGGTAGGCGGTGCTGCCGGCGGCGCCGCCCGCGCGCTCGCCGTGGTAGCGGGCGTCGATCGCCACGGCAATGAATCCGACCTGGGCGTAGGCGGTCATCTGCGCGCGCAGGTCTTCTTTTTTTCCGCCCGTGCCATGCAGCATGATCACAACCGGCAGGCGGCCCGTCCGTTTGGCCGGTTCGGTCAGCAGGCCGGTGACGCGCTGATCCTGGGCCGCGGCGAAGGTGAAATGATATTGCTGCAATCCGTCGGCTTCGCCCAAATCCTTGCTTTCCGGCGCGAGCGGCACGCGGGGTTGGTCAATCAATTTGAGGAACGCCGCGCGCGTCGGATTTTCCGCCGCGGAATTATTTGCCGCGGTGGTATTGCCGGAAACTGTGGCGGCCTCGGCGGGTTTGGGCGTTTCAGCCGCCGCGGCCAGCAGGACAGGCGACGCCAAAACTAAAATACATTGCGCCAAAAAATTCTTTCGCATCACAGGACAGGGGCTTGGGGGATGGGGGGTAAACTGCAAAAAAACTCAGCGCGCGAGATCGGCCTGGGAGAGCACGGTGATTTGATTGCGCTTGAGCACATCAGCGGCCAGGTCGGGGTCTTCGAGATGGAGGATAAGCCCGGTGCGGCCATTGGGGCGCATGAGAAAGGGATAAAGGTAGTGAATGTTGATTTCCGCCTGCACGAGGGCGCACGTCACGAACTTCAGCCGGGCCTCGGTGTCAATTTCCACCGCGAGCACCTTGGTGATGCTGTAGGCAAAACCCTGGCCGGTGAGCAGCGGCGCCGCGACCTCGGGATAATCCAGCACGAGGCGGATGATGGTGCTGTCCGTGGTGTCCACCAAGCACAAGGCCAGCACATGCACGTCCTTGCCCGCGAGCAGCGCGACGATGTCATTGAGGCGCCCGACCTTGTTCTCCGCAAAAACGGAAAATTGTTTCACCACGCCGCCGCGGTCCTGGGTGGTCGCGGCGGACGGGGGCGTGACCACCGGTGGCGCGGCCGTGCGGGTGGCCGCGGGGGATTCCTTCCGAGTGATGGTTTGGGCCATGCAAAAACGCGCGGGGCTGCCTCCCCAACCTAGCGCATCGCGCGGCGCTTGGCACGCCGAATTTCACGCCCCGGCTGGGGTCATCGCCCTGGGCGCGTTTTTCCCCTTTACGCGCGCGGGCATTCCTTGTGCAGTGGGATGAAACGCCATGCCCCACCTGCCTGCTCCCGATCGTTATCAAGCGACGCCTTACGCCCGTTGCGGGCGCAGCGGCCTGCAACTGCCGCGGCTGTCCCTGGGTTTGTGGCACAACTTTGGCGACCGCGACAACCTCATCGAATCGCGCCGGCTCGTCCTGCGGGCCTTTGATTTGGGCGTGACGCATTTCGACCTCGCCAACAATTACGGGCCGCCGCCCGGATCCGCCGAAGCCAATTTCGGCAAAATCCTGCACGCCGATCTGGCCGACTATCGGGACGAAATTATCATCTCCACCAAGGCCGGCTACACGATGTGGCCGGGGCCGTATGGCGACTGGGGTTCGCGCAAGTACCTGCTTGCCAGCCTCGACCAGAGCCTGCGTCGGATGAACCTCGAATACGTGGATATTTTTTATTCGCACCGGCCCGACCCCAACACTCCGCTCGAGGAAACCATGGGCGCGCTCGTCCACGCGGTGCGTTCGGGCAAGGCATTGTACGCCGCGCTTTCTAACTACAATCCCGAGCAAACCGCCGCGGCGGCGCGGATGCTGCGCGAAATGGGCGCGCCCTGCGTGTTGCACCAGCCGCGCTACAATATCCTCGACCGCAAAATCGAGCAGGGCCTCCTGCCCGTGCTCGAGCGCGAAGGCATCGGGTGCATTCCGTTCAGTCCGCTGGCGCAGGGCGTTTTGAGCGACCGGTACGTCAAGGGCATTCCGGCCGGCTCGCGCGCCGCGCGCAACGAATTCTTAAAATCCGAAACCGTCGAGCGCCACCTGCCCAAGGTCAAAAAATTATTCGGCCTAGCGCAGGCGCGCGGACAGACGCTCTCGCAAATGGCGCTCGCCTGGGTATTGCGCCAGCCGGCCATCACCAGCGTGCTCCCCGGCGCGAGCACCGTCAGCCAGCTCGAGGCGAATTTGCAGGCATTGAAAAATACGACATTCAGTCCCGCGGAATTGGCCGCGATTGACGCCGCGGTCGCCGAAGGGTAAGCCGGGGGATGCAGGCCGCGTCCGCCGGCGGCCTGGCTCCTCCCATGAAACCCGCGCAAAAATGTGTCCTCACGCTCAACGGCGGCTCGTCGAGCATCAAGTTTGCGCTGTATGAAATCGGCGGCGCGTTGCGGCGCCTTTGCTCCGGGCGCATCGAGCGCATCGGCATCGCGGGCACGACGTTCACGGTGAAGGGCGCGACTGCGGCGGAAAATGTTTCGCGCAAAATTACAGCGCGGGACCATGGCGCGGCCGTGGAGATTCTGCGGAAATGGATGGAGGCCAACGTGGGCGCCGGTGTGGTCGTGGCGATGGGCCACCGCGTGGTGCACGGCGGCCCGAAATATTCCGCGCCGCACCGCGTGGACCGCGCCCTCCTGAAGGAATTGCACCGGCTGGTTCCTTTCGATCCCCAGCATCTGCCCGGGGAAATTCAATTGATTGAGGCGCTGCAGAAAGAGTTTCCGCGACTGCCGCAAATCGCCTGTTTCGACACCGCTTTTCATCACGACCTGCCCAACGTCGCGCGCCTGCTGGCCATCCCGCGCCGTTACGCCGCGAAGGGCGTGCGGCGGTACGGTTTTCACGGATTATCGTACACTTTCCTGATGGGGGAATTGGCCCGCGTCGCGGGGAAAAAGGCGGCGCACGGGCGCGTGGTGCTCGCGCACCTGGGAAATGGCGCCAGCCTCGCGGCGGTGCACCAAGGCCGGCCCATGGACACCAGCATGGCTTTCACGCCGACCGCTGGCGTGCCGATGAGCACGCGCTCCGGCGATCTCGATCCCGCGCTGGGTTTGTTTTTCGCGCAAACGGAAAACATGACGACGGAGCAATTCAATGACATGGTGAATTTTAAGTCGGGTCTGCTCGGCCTTTCGGAAACCAGCTCGGACATGCGCGACTTGCTGCAGCGCGAAGGCCGCGACTCCCGTGCCGCCGAGGCCGTCGCGCATTTTTGTTACCACGTGAAAAAATTCATCGGCAGCTATGCCGCGGCGCTGGGCGGCCTGGACACCCTGGTTTTCGCCGGCGGCATCGGGGAAAATAATCCTGAAATCAGGTGGCGTATTTGTGACAATCTGACCTTCTTAGGAATCAAACTCGACAAAAAGCGGAATGCGGCCAACGCTGGGCTCCTCTCCGCGGTGGGCAGCCGGGTGGCGGTGCGCCTGATTCATACTGATGAGGAATCGGTCATCGCGCGTTCCGTGTGCGGTGTGCTGGGGGTCAAACTGGGAAAGGATTAAAATCATGAAAGCCAAAAAGATTAAGAAGACCAAGACCGCCAGCCGGGTCCGTGGGCCGTTACCGCCGAAGTTGCTCGAGCAGATGAACGCCTACTGGCGCGCGGCCAATTATTTGTCGGTCGGCCAGATTTATTTGTTGAATAATCCGCTGCTGAAAAAGCCGCTGCAGGTCGAAGACGTGAAGCCGCGCCTGCTCGGCCACTGGGGCACGACGCCCGGCCTGAATTTTATCTACGTCCACTTGAATCGCCTCATCAAGGCCCACGATTTGAACATGATTTACCTCGCCGGTCCGGGCCACGGCGGGCCAGGCATGGTGGCGAATACTTACCTCGAGGGCACGTACAGCGAGTTTTACCCGGACATTGCGCAGGACGAGGCCGGGATGCAGCGCTTGTTCAAGCAATTTTCCTTTCCCGGCGGCATTCCCAGCCACGTCGCGCCCGAGACGCCCGGCTCCATCCACGAGGGCGGCGAATTGGGCTACGCGCTGACGCACGCGTACGGCGCGGTGTTTGACAATCCCGATTTAATCGCCGCGTGTGTCGTCGGCGACGGCGAGGCGGAAACCGGCCCGCTCGCGGCCAGTTGGCACTCGAATAAGTTTCTCAATCCCGTGCATGACGGCGCGGTGCTTCCGATTCTGCACCTCAACGGTTACAAAATCGCCAACCCGACGGTGCTTGCCCGCATCAGCCGCGAGGAATTGGAGCAACTCTTTCGCGGTTATGGCTATGTGCCGTATTTTGTCGAGGGCGACGAGCCCGCGAAGGTCCACCAACTCATGGCGGCCACGCTCGATAAGGTATTGGCAGAAATCAAAGCCATGCAAAAACAGGCGCGCGCGGAGGGGTTTAAAAAACGGCCGCGCTGGCCCATGATTATTTTTCGCACCCCCAAAGGGTGGACGGGTCCGAAAACCGTGGACGGCAAACCGACCGAGGGCTCCTTCCGCTCCCACCAAGTGCCGGTCACCGATATCGGGACCAAGCCCGGCCACCTGAAAATTCTCGAAGACTGGCTGAAGAGTTACCGCGTGGAAGAGTTGTTCGACGCCAACGGCAAGCTTTTGCCCGAACTCGCCGCGCTGGCACCAAAGGGCGAACGGCGCATGGGGGCGAATCCGCACGCCAACGGCGGCCTCTTGCTGCGCGATTTGAAAATGCCGGATTTTAAGAAGTACGCGGTCGCGGTGGCCCGGCCCGGCGCGGTGGTCGCGGAGTCCACCCGCATCATGGGCGAATTCGTCCGCGACGTGATGAAGCTCAACTGGACCAGCCGAAATTTCCGCGTGATGGGCCCGGACGAAACCGCCTCGAACCGCCTCGGCGCGCTCTTCGATATTACGGAGCGCGTTTCCACCGCGGAGATTTATAAGACGGACGACCATGTTTCTCCGGATGGACGCGTGATGGAGGTTTTGAGCGAGCACCTTTGCCAGGGCTGGCTCGAGGGTTACCTGCTCACGGGACGGCACGGGCTGTTTTCGTGCTACGAGGCGTTTATTCACATCATCGATTCGATGTTCAACCAGCACGCGAAGTGGCTGAAAGTCACGCGGCACATCCCGTGGCGGCGGCCCATTGCGTCGTTGAATTATTTGCTGACCTCGCACGTCTGGCGGCAGGACCACAACGGCTTCAGCCATCAGGACCCGGGCTTCATCGACCACGTGGTGAATAAAAAAGCCGACATCGTGCGCGTGTACCTCCCGCCGGATGCGAACACGCTGTTGTCCGTCACCGACCACTGCCTGCGCAGCCGCAACTACGTCAACGTCATCGTCGCGGGCAAGCAGCCGGAGTTGCAGTACTTGAGCATGGACGACGCCGTCAAACACTGCACCGCGGGCCTCGGCATTTGGGAATGGGCCAGCAACGACGGCGACTGCGACCCGGATGTCGTCATGGCCTGCGCGGGCGACGTTCCCACGCTCGAAACCCTCGCCGCCGTGGAAATCCTGCGCCAACATTTTCCCGCGCTGAAAATCCGCGTCGTCAACGTCGTGGACCTGATGACCTTGCAACCGCAGTCCGAACATCCGCACGGCCTCGATGACAAGGATTTCGACGACCTCTTCACCAAGGACAAGCCCATCATCTTCGCCTTTCACGGCTACCCGCTGCTCATCCACCGGCTGACGTACCGGCGCACGAACCACCCAAACCTCCATGTGCGCGGCTATAAGGAGGAAGGCACCACCACCACGCCCTTCGACATGGTCGTGCGCAACGACCTCGACCGCTTCCACCTCGCGGGCGACGTAATCGACCGCGTGCCCAGCCTCGGCTCCCGCGCCGGGCATGTGAAGCAATTTCTGCGCGACCAACTCCTCGACCACCAGAAATACATCCGCGAAGTGGGCGACGACCTCCCCGCCATCCGCGACTGGAAGTGGGGCGGGGCTGCCCCGGCGGCAGACGCGAAAAAGTGACCGCGACGGAGATACGCTGCTGAATCAGACGAGATTAATCTCCACCGGGATGTTGCCACGCGTGGCTTTCGAATACGGGCAGATCTGGTGCGCGGCGTTAATGATGTCTTGGCCGACGGCGCGATCCAGGCCCGGCAGGCTGACATTAAGACGAGTCTGGAGCGAGTAGCCATCTGCGCCGGAGCAAAGGTCCACCTCGGCATCGAGGGCCATGTCCGGCGGGAGTGGCACCTTTTTTTGGGAGGCGATAAGCTTGATCGCGCTGGTGAAGCAGGCCGACCAGCCGACGGCAAACAGCTGTTCCGGATTGGTGCCATTGCCGGGTGCACCCGGCACGGAAAGTTTTACGTCAAGGCGGCCATCCGAGGTGCGGGACGCGCCGCCCTCCCGGCCACCGGTCGTGTGGGCTTTGGCGGTGTAGAGTACTTTCTTGGCCGCAGGGGCCGGAGTGGTTTCGCCGGAGGCATTGCTCGTATTCATGAGTGAGTTTTTTTGGATTGGTGCGTGGATTGAAAACGGGCCGGGAGTGAGCGTTCAATGCCGTAGCCCGCAGGACAGACTAGGGACAAAGCCCACAAAAAAACTAATTACATTGGTGTTAAAAATGCAAAGGCAGGCAGCGATCAATCTCAAATTGACCGGGGCAATTCTCGATTTTAACCCGCCCGCAACCTGAAGGAAACGCCTTCGAAATCCGGCAATGCTCGCAGCAATACTAATACTTATCCAGGCTCTCGACGCGCAGCAGGCCCTGGTCTTTCACGACGACGGTCATGTGAAAACGCTGGCCCATGTTGAGGTTGGCCGCGCCGGCCTCATCGGGCACAAACACGCTGATTTCGCCGCCGCCGTTGACGGGCTTGACCGCAAAAAGTTTTCCGAAGCCTTCGTCCCAGGCCAATTGGGATTCAAGTTGGGCGTCGAGGTTGTACCGATTGCCCAGAATATTATCCGGCGCGCTGCGGTAAATGGCGTCGGGAAAAACTTCCAGCGACCCGCGTGAGCGTTTGCGCGCCACGACGAACACCACCGCCGCCACCACCACCACGAGGGGGATGAGGAAGGCGATGAGGATCGGCTGAATTTTGCCAGAGCGGCGGCGCATGAGGTTGGACGCAGTGGGGTGGGTTGGTGAACCCCCACGAGGCCTTGGGTGTTTTTATCATGGCTGCGCACGACCGGCTGGCAATCGGAAAAGGGCCGGCCCTAACGGCGCCCTCTGCGCATAGGGCTTGGATTTTGTACCCGCGCGCGCTAGGATTCGGCCCGATGGTCCGATTTTCATGTGCGGCAAAAAATCATCCCAGTGGGCCCGCCTCCGCCTTTTTTTGACGGCGGTCTTTTTGGCAATGGCGTGGCCGGCTTTAGGGTCGGCGCAAAACACCACGACAAAACCTGTGGCCACCGCCACCCCGCCCGCTCCGGTGGATGCCCCGCCGCCCCTGTCCGCACCGGAAATGCGCCGCGCGCTCGGACCGCGCGGAGCGCCAGCGGTGGTGCCACCGCTGCCGGCGGCGCAAATGAATGCGCTGGTCATCATCGAGGGCGACCAGGGGCGGGGCAGCGGCTTTGTCGCCAAGATACACGACAAATTTTTCGTGGTGACGAATCTCCACGTGCTTTCCGGCCAGTCGAATTTCACCATCACCGGCATGGACGGCACGAAATTCGCCACCACGGGCCAGTTGTTTGGGAGCACTGAGGCGGACATTGCCATCCTCAGCATTCCCGAGCCCAAATTTTACCTCGAATTATTGGACGAGGTTAACCTCAACACGCAACTCGGCGACTTGGTCACGGTGCCGGGGAACGCGCTCGGTGCCGGAGTGGCGACGCAAATCAACGGCAGAATTGTCGGCTTCGGCCCGGAAATGGTGGAGGTTGATGCGAAATTTGTGAAGGGCAACAGCGGCAGCCCCATTATCCACCGCCCGACGGGCAAAGTCGCCGGCATCGCCACCGTCGTTTTGGTCCACCGGCTGGAGGACTTGGTCGTTACACGGCCGACTTCAGGGGATCGCTGGTTCGGCTATCGCCTGGACCAGGCCACGCATTGGGAGTTGCTCGATTGGCAAAAGTTCAAGGAGCAGGGCCTCGCCTTGCGTAAGATTGAGGATACCACCGCGGCCTTAATTGCCCTCATCCGGGGCCTGCGGACCGGGATCAGTTTTGATGATCTCCAGGTGAAATCCGCCTATTCGACCTTCCTCCGCGAGCGCGACTTGGCGCTCACGCACAACAGTGAAAAGGAATTGGAATACGCCGTGCAGCATTTTTCCAACAGCCTCGGGCTTATCACGGACGCGGAGCTGAAAAAGTACACCGCGCAGGACTTGTACGCGTATTACGTGACCCGGGCCCGGGACGAACTCAGCCTCCGCAAGCAGATTCAGAATGCGATGCCGGATTTCCTGGGCACGCTGGCCCGCCAAGTCGGTTCCAGCGCTCCGTAGTCCGCACCTGGCTTAGTCGCCGATGGCGTAACGGGTGAAGCGGCGCACGACGATGTTTTCGCCGGTGCGGGCGATGTTCTCGGCGATGTACTCCTTCACGGTCTTGTTCTGGTCCTTGACGAAGGGTTGCTCGAGCAGGCACACGGTGCCGTACCATTTGTCGATCTTGCCCTGCACGATTTTCTCGACGGCCTGCGGCGGCTTGCCCAGCACCTGCGCGGCGGCGATTTCCTTTTCCTTTTCCAGCAACTCGGCCGGCACCTGTTCGCGCGCGACGAAGAGCGGGCTGGCGGCGGCGATCTGCATGCACAAATCCTTCGCCAGCGCCTGGAACTGGTCGTTCTTGGCGACGAAATCCGTCTCGCAATTCACCTCGATGAGCACGCCCACCTTGCCGCCCAGGTGAATGTAGGACATGATGACGCCCTCGTTCGCCGAGCGGTCGGCCTTTTTGACGGCCGAGGCGATGCCCTTCTTGCGGAGGGATTCGATGGCCAGGGCCTGGTCGCCGTTGCTTTCGACCAGCGCGCGTTTGCAATCCATGAGCCCGGCGCCGGTTTTGGCGCGCAGGTCGTTGACGAGTTGGGCGGAGATTTCAGCCATGACAGGGAGATTTGAAATTTAAGAAAAGAGTTTTTTGGACAGAATTAACAAAATTAACGGAATGATTGAACCAGCCGGGAGCGGAAGCTTTCACCCGCCGGGCCGCGACCCATCGGAGTTCTTCATTCCTAAAATTCTGTAAATTCTGTCTGAAATCAGTTTCAGGGTTTTGGGCTTTTAGGCCTCGACCTTGGCGTCGGTGGCGGGGGCCGCGCGCTTCTTGCGGCGGGGGGCGGCGCCGCGAACGACACCGGCCTCGGCTTCTTCCTCCTCGACCACGATGTCCGCGGCGATGGTGACTTCCGGCTGCACATCCTGGAAATCCGGCCGCACCACGGGCGCCATGCCGCGCTGGGTGGCCTTGACTTCGCGGCGGGACAGGCCGTTCTGAATCGCCTCCAAAATCACGTCCGTGATCATGCGGATGGATTTGACGGCGTCGTCATTGCCCGGAATCGGATGCTTGATGAGCGACGGGTCGGAATTGGTGTCCACCAAGGCCACGATCGGAATGCCGATGCGGTTGCCCTCGGCCACGGCGATGTACTCGGTCTTGGTGTCGATGACGAACAGGGCGGCGGGCAGGCGCGTCATCCCGAGCATGCCTTCAAAGTTGCGGTGCATCCGGGCCATTTCGCGGCGGATGGCGGAGCCTTCCTTTTTCGGCAGCTTGTCGAGCGAGCCGTCGGAATCCATGCGCAAAAAGCGGCGGTATTTGTCCAGGCTGTCCTTGACGGTGACGTAATTGGTCAGCGTGCCGCCCATCCAGCGGTTCACGCAGAACGGCATGTTGGTGGCCGCGGCGGCCTCGCGGACGATTTCCTGGGCCTGCTTCTTGGTGCCGATGAGCAGGATGTCCCCGCCCGAGGCGACCAGTTCGTCCACAAAATTATAAGCCTGCTGCAGCAGGTTGTGCGTCTTCTCGAGGTCGATGATGGAAACGCCGGCCCGGTGGTCGAAAATGTAGGGCTTGGATTTCGGATTCCAGCGGCGGGTTTGGTGGCCGAAGTGCACTCCGGCGTCGAGCAGGTCTTTGACAGTGATATTCATAACTAGAGGAAGCTCCGTACCCTGCGGCACGACGGCGTGGTGCCGGCGCAAAGAGGGCCTTGGATCAGGTAAGACTGGTTGGTGTGGTCCGGCGGGTAGAGTGGGTTCACCATCCCGCCGCCGGGTCCGGAATGGGGAAAAACGGACATAAAAGCGCACCCGCCGCCTCGTGGCAAGCCCTTTGTGGGGTGGAGTAAGGTCCTCATTTGAAACGGCGCGCTGAAGGCAGCGCGCCCTACCTTCAAGCCCGTATTTGGGTAGGGCGGGCTGCCCTCAGCGCGCCGCTAGGCATCAGATGACATTTGGACACAGCCGTGGGGTAGCGGCGTGGCCTTGGACGGACCAAAAAAGTTTTTGACAACCTCTCCGATTTTTTTTAAGGAAAAAATAAGGCACCACAAAGGTTGCCGCTTCATTCACGGTTGGACCATCCTTTTCACCCATGAAAACCCGCCGCCCTTCTCCTTCCGTCCGCGCCCATTTCTCCCGCCGCCTGCCGCATTATGCCGCGGCGGCCGTCGCCGCCTCCGCCAGTCCCGCCCTGCCGGCGGCCATCATCCACGTCACCAGTTCCTTCAATGTCAATACCCCAAACTCGACCCACCACTGGGACATTGATGGCGGCGGGGTGAATGATTTTAATTTCAGCAACTATGCTAGTGTTACTTTCAAAAAATTGGATGCGGCTCCTAGCAACGCCGGCAACGCCTGGGTGAAAAACAGCACCAGTTTTCGCCTCCGCGCGGTGCCCGCCAATTTTACCATCGGCACCGGGGTGCCTTTTAACTCTGGTGCGGTCAATTTTACCGCTAATTCCGCCGCTCAGGGCGGCCTGCACTTTGGGACGGAGTATGTGGGCTTCAAGTTTCAACTCACCGGCCAGACGCATTATGGCTGGGCCAACATCACCTTGGGCAGCCGGAGTTTGGTTTTCAACGACTGGGCCTACCAAAGCACCGCCAATACCCCCATCGCAGCGGGCGCGGTGGTCCCCGAGCCCGCGCAATCGGCCGCCGGCCTCGGCCTGCTCGCGCTCGGCGCCGCCGGCGTCGCGGCCTTCAAGCGGCGGGCGAAGGCGGCTTAAATCCGGTTTTTTGAGCGCCGCAAAAAGTACCTCGAAGGAAGTGGGCGCTGACTGATTTGAAACGAAGCCGTTGTCCTCGTAGTGCGGCGCTTTGGCCAGCGCGAAGGTTCCCCCTTCTGCGCTCCCTCCTTGCAAAAGCGTAAAGGACGGGCTTATCAGCCCTCACGCAGCTAACGTTATTTCGTAACGTCAATTAATTTTGACGTCCCCAGGATAGGCAGCTACAAACCCATCGGGCGACAATAACTGCCGCCCGCTTCGCTCACCGCTGTTCTGTTCGCATGAAAAACCGCCGCACGAACCGCTCCCTCCGCCTGCCGCGCTATGCCGCCGCGGCCGTCGCCGCTTCCGCCAGCCCGGCCCTCCCGGCGGTCGTCATCCACGTCACCACGCCGTTTAATGTCAACACCCCGAACACGTCGGTGAACTGGGACATCGATGGCGGAGGCGTGAGCGATTTCACTTTCTACAACGGCTCGGCTGCGCGTATTTATGCGCTGCGGGTGCCGGTTAGCAATGGCGGCAACGCCTGGGTGCAATTCACTGGGAGCTTCGGCTCCAACCTGAGGGCGGTGCCGGCTAATTTTACCATTGGTCCGGGGGGCGTTTTTCAACACGCATCGGCTGCCCTCTTTACTGTTAGTCACGCCGTTCCGAGCCAGGGAGGCCTGCACTTTGGGACGGAGTATGTAGGCTTCAAGTTTCTGATCACTGGCCAGACGCACTATGGTTGGGCGAACATCACGCTAGGCGACCAGAACTTGACCGTCAACGACTGGGCCTACGAGAGCTCGCCCAACACTGCCATCGCGGCGAGTGCCGTCCCCGAGCCTGCGCAATCGGCGGCCGGCCTCGGCCTGCTCGCCCTCGGCGCCGCCGGCGTCGCGACTTTCAAGCGCCGCGCGAAGGCCAAAGTGGCTTAGACTCGGTTTTCTGAGCGCCGCAAAAGAGCTTGGCTTGCAGGAGGCAGGCGCTTTCCGCTTTGAAACGAAGCCGTTGTCCTCGTAGTGCGGCGCTTTAGCCCGCGCAAAGGTTCCCCCTTCTGCGCTCCCTCCTTGAAAAAGCGGAAAGGACGGGGTTTTCAGTCCTCGCGCAGCTAACGTTTTTTCGTAACGTCAATTAATTTTGACGTTCCCAGGATAGGCAGCTACAAACCCACCGGGCGACAATAACTGCCGCCCGCCGTTCTGTTCGCATGAAAACTCGCCGCACGAACCGCTCCCTCCGCCTGCCGCGCTATGCCGCCGCGGCCGTTGCAGCCACTGCCAGTCCGGCCCTCCCGGCGGCGATCATCCACGTTACCACGTCATTTAATGTCAACACCCCGAACACGTCGGTAAACTGGGACATTGATGGCGGGGGTGTGAGCGATTTCACTTTCTACAACTTCAAGTCCGGCGGGACAATTGGGTCCGTTTATACAGGTTTTAGATCCATTTATGCTCGGCGGTTGACGGCGAGCAACACCGGCAACGCCTGGGTGAGAAACGCCCTCAGCAGCAACGGTCGCTTAAGGGCTTTGCCCGCCAATTTCAACATCGGCCCCGCAGCCGTTTTTCAAAGCTATACAAATGTCCGATTTACCCGAAATGGCGGCGAATACGTCGGCTCGGGTCCTGGCACCTATTTTGTCGGTTTCAAGTTCCTGCTTACGGGCCAGACGCATTATGGCTGGGCCAACATCACTTTGGGCCGCCGATCCTTGACCGTCAACGACTGGGCCTACGAGAGTTCGCCCAACACCGCCATCGCGGCGAGTGCCGTCCCCGAGCCTGCGCAATCTGCCACCGGCCTCGGCCTCCTCGCCTTCGGCGCCGCCGGCGTCGCGGCCTTCAAGCGGCGCGCCAAGGCCAACCTCAATGCCGTGTAGGATTCGTTTTAAAATTCAACCACGGATGACACGGATTGCACGGATTTGGGAGTGTCCTAATTTCACCAGAAACAATACGGCGATTTCACCCGAAACAAGACGGCGGGCTGAGGGCAGCCCGCCCTACCCCTGAATGAGGTCACCTCTGAAAGACGTCTAAGGTAGGGCACGCTGCCCTCAGCGCGCCGTTTCAAATGAGGAAATTCCCACGGATTTGCTCCGCTGCAGGTCGGTGACTTTGGCAATATTTATCTCTAACCTCCGTGTTATCCGTGGTTGAATTGAGAGGTCGAAATCCGGCCCAACGCTCCGTGCGGCACCGGCTTCCTTGGGTCAGGCCAAAGTGCTGCCTCAGTTTGGGTCGAGCGGGCGTTCCGCGCACGCTTTCACTTCCTGGGTAAACGCGCGCGGAGCGCGCGTTCCACTTTTTTAAAGTGAGTCAGCACCCAGACCAAATGGGCTTTGACAATCCCTCCATCGATGGATAAAAATGCCCTGACGGCATGAACAATGCTGCCCAGTTCACGGTTTCCCTACCTTTCGCACACTATCAAAACTCCCTCCGCCTCCTTCGCTTCCCGCTCCCGTTTCTCTCGCCGCCTGCCGCGCTACGCTGCCGCGGCCGTCGCTGCGTCTGCCGGTCCGGCCCTGCCGGCGGCCATCATCCACATCACCGCCCCGTTCAATGTCAACACGCACGGCTCCGCCCACGCTTGGGATATTGATGGCGGCGGGACCGACGATTTTCAGTTCTTCAACAATTATTCTTCGGCGTCCTCTCGATCCCTTCTTGCTTTTCGTGGCAATGCCGGCAACGCCTGGGTGCGGGGCAACGCCAGCGCCAGTTTTCACCTCCGCGCGGTGCCCGGCAATTTCACCATTGGCGCGGCGGGTCCATTTCAAGCCAGTGCGCAGGTCGCCTTTAGCTCAAACGGCGCGCCCCAAGGTGGTCTGCACTCTGGCGCCGAGTACGTTGGTTTTAAGTTCCAGCTTACGGGTCAGACGCATTATGGGTGGGCCAACATCACTTTGGGCGGCAGTGGTTTAACCTTCAATGACTGGGCCTACGAAAGTACCGCCGATACCCCCATCGCGGCGGGCGCCGTCGTCCCCGAGCCTGCGCAATCCGCCGCCGGTCTCGGTCTGCTCGCCCTCGGCGCCGCCGGTGTCGCGGCCTTCAAGCGGCGGGCGAAGGCTAAAGCGGTTTAAGGTAGACGCGTGGGCGGGTGGTGGAGTCTCAGCTTATTCGCGTTAAAAGGCTTTGACGGTCCGTCAGTGAGCAAATACAAGCCTATCAGGCGACAGCCACTGCCGCCTGCTTTGCTCACCGCTGTTCCGTTCGCATGAAAACTCGCCGCCCGAACCGCTCCCTCCGTCTGCCGCGCTATGCCGCCGCGGCGGTCGCCGCCACTGCCAGTCCGGCCCTCCCGGCGGCGATCATCCACGTCACCGCCTCATTCAACGTCAACACGCCGTTCACCCCTGTTAGTTGGGACATTGATGGCGGGGGCGCGACCGATTTTCGGTTTTACAATGATGCTTCTATCGGCGCCCATTACATTTCGGCGGTACGCCAACCGGTCAGCAACGCCGCCAATGCTTGGGTGGGAGGCACCAACGATCTTCAACTAACCTCGTTGCCCGTCAATTTCGCCATTGGTCCGGGGGGCGGTTTTCAAAATAGCACGCATGCCCTTTTTACGCTAAATCGTGCGGCCTATGGCGGCCTGCACCTTGGGACCGAATATGTGGGTTTCAAGTTTTTAATTACCGGCCAACAGCATTACGGCTGGGCGAACATCACGCTGGGCGACAACTCCTTGACCTTTAACGACTGGGCCTACGAAAGCACGGCCAACACCGCCATTCCCGCCGGGGCCACCGTTGCTGTCCCTGAGCCTGCGCAATCCGCGGCCGGCCTTGGCCTGCTCGCCCTCGGCACCGCCGGCGTCGCGGCCTTCAAGCGGCGAGCCATAGCTGTATAAATAGAGAAAGGCACCCGACGCAACGGCGTCGTGCTTGCGCGATGCCGTTTGGCTTTCGACCTATGCCTGGCCGTCTGGCCCGCCATCTTTTGCTGACTTTTTGCCAAAACTCTGCCTCAGTGTCCGGCTCGCCGGTTATATTGCGCGCCATGACCCACTTTAAGGAGATTCCGTTGGGCCAGCCCGTGCCCGATTCGCCGCACGCGGTGCTTTGCAGTCTGCCGCGGCTCAGCGACGTGATTGGCTACGAAGAGCGACGCCCGGAGGTGGTTTCTGCGATGAAAGTCGGATATCCCCGGTTTTTGACGAATCCCTTGGTCGCCCGGGCGCAGGAAGTGGCGCGGGCCGAGTTGAATTTGGAGGCACGCGAAGTCCGTCTCGTCGGCACCGAAACGCAGGCGCAGGATTTGGCGCGTTTTGTGGGCGAAGGGGCCGGACGCCCGCAAACTTGGCGCGGCTGCTGGGCCGTGGATGTTTCGGTGACGGACGACGCCAAAGGCCGGGCCAAGGCTTTTCTGCAACACACGGGTGCCTCCATTACCTCGCGCCAGGCGGAAGATACGCTCGTCGCAGCGGGAAAGCTTTCGTCGTCTTTTGCTGAAACTACTTTCACTGGCGTCGCCGGTGCGACGGTTCGCCGGAATCTCACCGAGGCTTTTGGCCTAAAAGATCCCGCGTCGATTTTGCTCACGGGCTCGGGCATGGGCGCATTTTACGCGGTCTTCAATGCCGTGCGCGCCGCGCAATCGCCCCTCGGCCGCAAGCAGTGGCTCCAGCTCGGCTGGCAATATGTGGACACCACCGAGATTCTGAAAAAATTTCTCAGCCCGGATGAAACTTTTCATTTCTGGCCCGATGTTTTTGATGCGACCGGACTCGAAAAGTTTTTTGCCAAGCACGGCGCGAAACTCGCGGGCGTGGTCGCGGAATTTCCCACGAACCCGCTTCTCCACGCCGGCGATTTGCCCGCGCTGCATCAATTATGCGCGAAACACGGCGTGGTGCTCATCGTGGATCCGACCCTCGCCAGCCCGCGCGTGGTCAACGTCGTGCCGCACGCCGATGTCGTGGTCAATAGCCTGACCAAATTCGCCGGCAACCAGGGCGATGTGATGGCCGGCGCGGTGGTCTTCAATCCCGCTTCCCCATGGACGCGCAAACTTCAGGCCACCGTCTCCGCCACGCTCCCGCCGATGTATCCGCGCGACTTGGCGCGCCTGGCCGCGCAAATCGACGGTTACGCGCCCCTCGTCGAAAAGGCCGCCGCCAACGCCGCGCGCCTCGCGAAGTTTCTCGCCGCGCATCCCGCCGTGGAAACCGTCCATTGGACCGGCGCGGACTGCTCGCGCCAGAATTTCGCGCATCTGGCCCGCTGGCCTGGCGCCTGCGGCAGTGTCTTTAGTTTTGTGCTGAAGGGCGACCTCGCGCATTTTTACGACCGCATCAAGGTGGTCAAGGGGCCGAGCTTCGGCACGAATTTCACGCTGATTTGTCCATTCATGTATCTGGCGCATTACGATCTGGTGAACTCTGCACCGGGGCGGGCCCAATTGCAGGCTTTGGGCTTGGATCCCGCGTTGGTTCGCGTTTCGGTGGGAAGCGAACCTTATGCGCAGATTGAAGCTGCATTCGCGGAGGCCCTTCGTTAAGACAGGGCCCGGAGCCGGGCGGGAGATTTCCCCGCGACTGCCGGTCCTCGTCTCTCCGGTTATGGAAACCCCGCCGCCTAACGAACCGCCCGCGGCTCCGCGCGTCGCGCCGATGTTGTCGGCCATGCCGTTTTCGTCGAACCTGGAGGCTCCGGCGGAGCCCCGGCGCGAATCCACCTCCTGGTCCAGTTTGCGCGGGCGGGCCCGGATACTGCAGGTTTTGCTGGGTTTTTATGTCCTTGCGGCGATCGCGTGTGGTTTTGCGTGGGTGACGCTCGTGCGGCTGCCGCAGGACCACGTGCCGTGGCGCATGGACGAGGGGCCGCCCGTGGGGGTCGGCGGCGCTTATGGCGTGGTGGAAATGCTCGCGGCCGAAGTAACCGGCGGCGTCTTTCTCGTGGCCTTTATGGCGGTGGCGGTGTTTTTCTGCCTCTGGTTGTGGCGCGCCATCCGCGTGGTGCGGCGTTTCGGCAATGTCGCGCCACTAGAATCGGCAGCCATGTCCGTGTGGTGGTTTTTTCTGCCGGTCGTCAGCTTTTGGAAACCGTACGTCGTCCTGGGCACGCTGTCACAGGCTGCCTGCACGGTGCCGGATTGGGATAACGTGCCGCGGAGCCAGCTCGTCGTCCTCTGGTGGGCCGCCTGGATTGGCCAGGTGGTTTCCCTCGCGATGGGTCTGACCTTTATGGTTTTAATCCAGCGCCCGGAAAAAGTTTTGTTGGAAGTGGCTGCGCTCGGCGCGTTTTTCACCTGCGGCGTGGTGGCGGCCCTGTGCCTTTTTCTGCTCGTGCGGCAAATCACCAAAAACCTCGGCCGCCAGCTCGGGATCTCCCGCCGGACCGATGCTTGAGCGGGAGGATGGCAAATGAATGCCCGCTGCAGGCTGCCGGCAAGTCGCGCCCGAAAGCGTAACCGGCACTCGCCAATTTTTTCATCACCCTGCGCTTGAACCCCGCGCACTCGAAAACTAAAAACTACGTACAACGTACAACGCACTAAGAACTAAGAACTAAGAACTAAGCACTAGAACACTAAGCACTAGAACACTTTCCTCCCATGTCCGCCTCCGACGCCATTCGCCGCCAAAATGTGCTGGTCTGCTTGCGGGCCCGCCTGCTCTGGCTCGTGGGCGCGTTGAGCCTCCTGCTTGTGGCCATCACCGTTTGGGGCCTCCTCGCGGTGGATCAGGCCAACCAGCGCCAGAAGGCCGCGCTCGACGCCGCCGCGCAATTGCTCCAGGCGATTGACCTCGTGCGCCACGCGCAAGTTGATTTCAAGCAGCAGGTGCAGGAATGGAAAAATGTCCTCCTGCGCGGCGGCAATCCCGCCGATTACCAGCGTTACTGGGCGTCCTTCGAGGACGAGGAAAAACAGCTGACCGCCACTTTGGAAAAAGCCCGCATCGAATTGACCGAAGAAAAATTACGCACCGCCCCCATTGACGATTTCCTCGCCAGCCACGCGCGCCTCGACAATGCCTACCGCCTCGCGCTGAAAAATTACCGGCCCGGCGATCCTGCGAGCGTGTTGGACGTGGATCAGCAGGTGCGCGGCATCGACCGCGAACCCAACGACAAGCTCGATGCCTATGTCGCCGAACTGGAAATCGCCGCCAAAAACCGTTTCGCCGACCTGGATCAGGCCTCGCAGGACCGGGTGGATTTCGACAAGAAATTTCGCGAAGCCATCCTGCTGGCCGTCACCGCCGGGCTGGTGCTTGCAGTACTATTTAGTATGAAAACGCTCGCCCGCGTGGAGGGCATTCTCGAAGGCGGCGGCAAATAAACTCCAGGGGCTTGGGTAGGGGCGCCGCTTGCGGCGGCCCGAGGAAATTTAAAATTCCCCGCGGCGCGCGAGCACCACGCTTAGGCCCGCCACCAGGGCCGTCTCCGTCCGCAGCACGCGCTGCCCCAAGTGACCGAGGGCAAAGCCCGCGGCTCTCAGCGCGGTGCGTTCCGCCGCGGCCCAGCCGCGCTCGGCCCCCAGCGCCAAAATCACCGGCCCGCTGGCCGGCACCAGCGCCGACAACGGCGCGGTGCCTTCGTAAACATCGAGCGCCAGCCGCGCACCGGAGGCCTCCGCAATTTTCTCCAGCGCCGCCGCCAGCGAGGCATGTTGTTCCACGGTAGGAATGCCAGTCGCAAAGGCTTGCGCCGCGCCCTCGCGCAACCGTTGGGCCCATTCGCCACTGCTCCACAGCGTGCTGCTCGCGTACGAGGCCTCGCCTTTTTCCGCGCCGAAAAAATGCAGCGCCGCCACGCCGAAACTCGCGGCCTCGCGCAACAAATCCCGCGCAGTTTGGGGCCGCGGCCGGCCCACCAGCACCGTGATGGGCCGCAGCGGTTCCGTCGTTTTCTCCCACACGATGTCCAATTTCATCCCCGCCGGACCATCGTCCGCGATGGTCGCCTGGCCGCGCGGGCCGTTCACGACGCCGACGAACAGTTTGTCTCCCGGGCGCATTCGCAAGACGTCGCGGATATGCGCGGCGCGCGGGTCGTCCGCCACCAGGCAAGCGGCCTGCGCCGCCGTTTCAAAAAGCACGAGATTCACGGGAAGCAGGGCGGGCCAACGTTTATTCCTCGCCGTCGTAGTACTTGAGCGCGTCGGAACGGAGGAGCCGGCGCTCGGGTGAGCGCACCAGCCACTTCTGGCTGTCGGGATAGTGGCAGGATTCGCCGAAGGGATTGTCCGCCACCACGTAAATAATCAAATCCTGGGTGCTGTTATTAATCAATTGGTGGGGCTGCCCCGGTTCGAAAATAAACGCGTCGCCCGGCTCGAGCGGAGTGAGGCCGTCCTGGTGCCGCACCTGGCCGGTGCCGGCGAGGACGTGGTAAAATTCCCATTGCGCGCTGTGCGAATGGAACGGGTAGGGCGTTTTGCCGGGCGGGATGCGGAGGATTTCCACGTCGAACGGCTGGCGCTTCATCACGTCAGTGGATTGCGGCTCGCGGCCCAGCGCCTCGGAAACCTCTTTGCCCGCGCCCGCAAATTTCCCCTGGGGTGACGTCCATGCCACTTCTTCCAGTAGGTTGGTGTTGACCTTGCGCATGGACTCAAAAGTGGCCCCAAGGCCGCGGCCCTGTCAAAACCTATTGCGGCTCGATAGTGGTACAGTTTGGCGAGCCGCCTTGTTTTCGTAGCGCGGAGTTTTAGCCTGCGCTTCAAAAAGTCTGTGAAAATTGCAAGCCGCGCGGGCTAAAGCTCCGCGCTACGAAAGCGAAGTCGGCACTTTTCTAAGTGTGCCATTACCTGCGGCTGCCCTTGCTCGCGGCTTGCCAAAACCAGCCACCTGAATTAGCCTGGTGATCATACCGGATGACCGCCCACTCCCTCGCGCGATGAAAAAATTCCCCCTTCTTGTTCCTGCCGTCACGTTGCTGGTTTTGCTCGGCCTGGCCGGCTGCCGCAGCCTCGGCTACAGCGACCAGGGTCTGAACAACGCGCTTACGCCCAATATTTCCGAGAAGGAATACGTGCGCACCTGGGCGCCGGCGGAAGGCCACCCCGGCGAAGCCCACGAAACCGTCGTGCAACAGTCTCCCGCGGGCACCTTGTCCGACCCCGCGCATCCCAATTACACTGGCCCCGGCAACACCACGAGCACGCCGGTCTCCCCGGCACCGACCCCCGGGAAATAACCGGTGCTGGCGCGTGAGTACGCACAGGACACGTGGGACGCCTGTGTAGCCTTTGCCGTCGGACGCCAAGCGTTTTCCGGTGTGAGATTTGCGGAGAGTCCTTCGTGCGCTTCGTGTCCTTCGCGGTGAAATTTCTTCACCTCCGGGCCTCCGCCTCCAACTTCTAGCTTCCAATTTCCAACTTCAATCGTCCCCGCTTCTCGTTTCCACTTTCCTCCGCCTTGCCCTCGTCCCCCTCCCGCCTCAAGGAAAAGCTCCGGCGCCTCTCGCACCGGCCGGGCGTCTATTTGATGAAGGACCGCTTTGGCGCGATTTTGTATGTCGGCAAGGCTAAGGATCTCAAGAAGCGTGTCTCCTCCTATTTTCAGCGCGGGCGCCGCGCGTCTTTTCAACAGCCGAAAATCGCCGCGATGATTCCGCTGGTCTTCGACCTCGACACCCTCGAAGTCCGCTCCGAGACGGAGGCGCTTCTCCTCGAGGGCAAACTCATCAAGCAGTGGAAGCCGAAGTACAACACGGATTTCATCGACGACAAGCGCTTCCTCCTCGTCCGGCTCGATGCGCGCGAAACGTTTCCGCGCTTCCGCCTCACGCGGTTGCGCCGCGAGGACGGCTCGCGCTACTTCGGCCCGTACGCCAATCCCACTCTCCTGCGCCGCACGCTCGCCGAAATGCGCAAGCAATTCGGGGTTTTGCTCGGCGACGCCGCGCCGCCCATACCCGCACCCGACGGCTCCGGCCGCTTCCGTCTCTACGGTGACGCCCGCGCGGAAATCTACGGGCATCCCAATGAAATCACGCCCGGCGAGTACGCCGCGAAACTGGCCGAGGCTGTCGCTTTTCTCGAGGGCAAAACCCGCGTCTGGCTCGACGACCTGCGCGCGCAAATGCTCACCGCCGCCACGGAGCGCCGCTTTGAGCGTGCCGCGCAACTGCGCGACGCCGTGCAGGCGCTCGAACTCACCTCCGCCAATACCTCGCGCGACCGACGCTACGAGCGCCGCGCCCCGGCCTTGCCGCTGTCCGCCCCCGAGGCCCCGCGCCTGCTCGGCGAAATTCTCGGCCTGCCTGCGCCGCCGCAAACCTTTGAGTGCTTCGACATTTCGCACATCTCCGGCACGCTCGTCGTCGCCGCGATGTCGCGCTTCGCGGGCCTGGCGCCCGACAAGGCCGGCTACCGCCTGTTCCGCATCCGCGGCGACATCGGCAACGACGATTTCCGCGCGATGGAGCAGGTCGTCGCCCGCCGCTACCTGCGCCTGCACCGCGAGCAAACGCCCTTTCCCGATCTCGTGGTGATTGACGGCGGCAAGGGCCAGGTGCACGCCGCGCTGAAAGCGTTCCTCGTGTGCGAATTGCCGCCGCCCGCGCTCATCGGCCTCGCCAAGCGCGAGGAAACCATTGTCTTCCCTGGCGACCGCGCCGACGTGAAGCTCCCGCCTGATTCCCCTGCGCTGCACCTGCTCCAGCGCATTCGCGACGAGGCCCACCGCTTCGCCAACACCTACAACGCCAAGCTCCGCTCGAAGAAAATCCGCGAAAGCGTGCTCGACGATTTTTCCGGCCTCGGGCCGACGCGCAAGGCTGCGCTCCTTGCGCATTTTAAAACCATCGAGCGCCTCCGCGCCGCCACCGCCGCGGAACTCGCCGAAGTCTCCGGCGTCGGCCCCACGCTCGCCGCGCGGCTCCAGGCGTTTCTGGCGAAATAAGGCACGAATAAAGTCTTCGTCCTAAATGGATCAAAGTCGCAAGAGCGAGTCGCACGGCTCCGGAATTCATGGCGGAAATGGTACAGACCGGTGAAAGTGATGCGCGCGTGATAAAAATATGCTTCGCCAGTGTATGGGGGTTTCACCTGATGGGCGCGGACGCAAAGACCATTGCTACTCGTCTCCGGCTGTGGCACACCTGTGTCACAATGATTAATAAATCCTTCTGCGCAAAATCATCTGTCGCCGGCTTGTTGGGGCTCCTGGCCCTGCCGTTTTTCGCCCGCCCGCTGGCCGCCCAGCCCCTCGAGAGCGATCCTTATCACTACGCGTCGCCCGCCAACGGCCCGGCGTGGTACACTGTCAATTCTGAGGCGTGGGACAGTTTTGCGAGTTTTGACACGACCCGCATGTTCGGCAAAGGCAGCCAGCAGGATTTCACGGTTGGCGTGGATTACGTCAGCCGCCCGATTCTTTACGGCAAAAAGGCGGGCGGTGCCTCCATGGTGCCGGAGTTCACCTGGGTCAGCCCACTGTTTGGTGGCGAGGGCTACTCGTCCGTCACCGGCACCCTGCCGTTGCATTCTCCCTATGCGGAGGAACTCGATGCCACCGGCGGCTGGCGCTACCATTTGATGGAATGGACGGACATCGACATCGGCGGCAACCTCCTCTTCTACAATAAGAGCGTGCAGGGTTCGGGTTTGCCCGCGACGTGGGGCACCAAGTCCGCCGGCGATATTTATGTCGGATTCACGGGCCGCGTTATTTCGCACCCGGCGATTTATTTCAGCTACGATCCGACGTTTGGCCGCAGCATCCTGAGCGGTCGCTTGTCGCATGTGCTGGATCTGGGCGACCTGCTCGGCGTCAAGGGCCTCTACCTCGGCGGCAAGCTCGAGGTCGGGGTGTTGGAGGCCGATGTGTACAACGGCGGCAACAAGGTCGCCGGCCAGAACTGGCGCAACGGCTATGCGTTTTTCGAAGCCAGCCTTGATGTGGATTATGAAGTTTACCATGGGGTTTTTCTGCGCATCGGCGGCACGTGGGGCGTGAACAACGACGGTTCCGGCTCGAACGGCATCGCGGGCACCAACCTCGGCCCCGACGACAATCTGTCGTTCCACGGCGGCATCATGTATTCGTTCTAGGCGGTGCTTTTGTTTTGCGGGTCGGACGGATTTGCGGTTAACGCGTATCCGCCGTGAAGCCGCCGGATGCGCTCCCCGAACCGGACTCGCCCTCGCGCCCGCCGGCCGCGGGCCGCGCTCCCTTGCTGTGGATCGTGCTGCCCTTGCTAGCCGGTTATATCTGCGGCGACCTCTGGCCCGCGGTTTCGCCAAAAATCCTTCTTGCGCTCGGCCTGGCGCCGCTGGCGCTGTTCGTCGCGGTGCGCGCCCCCGCGCAGGCCTTTCACCAGCGTGGAAATTTTCGCGCCTGGGTGGGATGTTTTTTGCTCGCGGGCCTATTGCTGGCGTGGGCGTGGCACGATGCGCGGGTGCCCATTCCGCCGGCCCTCTGGTCCCGCCTCCCGCCCCGCGAAGCCACGCTGACTTTGCGTGTCACCTACGTTTATGCGCCGCGGCCCGACGACCTTACGCGTGCCGCGTTGGGGCGAGTAGTGGTGGCGCCGGAAGTTTTGCCCGAGTTGCGCGGCGTGCAGGTTTATTTTCGCGGGCAATTGCGGCCCGGTGAGCCGCCGCCCGTGCGCGGCGCAACGTTCCAGCTCACGGGGTTGCTCGCTTATATTGATCCGGCGTTTTCGCTGAAAAATGCGGCACCCGCCACTGCCGCGGGCGCGCGCTTCAACGCCTACCTCCGGCATCAAGGCGTTTGGTTCACGCTCAAGCGCTGGCATTTGTACCGCGAAGCCGCTCCGCCGCCCGCGCTGCAAACCTGGCTCGTGGCGCAAAACGAAAGGCTCGAACGCTCCCTCCGGCGCGGTCCGGCGGTGTTGGAAAATTCGTTTGGCGACATCTACATCGCCATGCTGTTGGGCAAAACCACGTTGCTGGACGACACGCAACGCGAGGCGTTCACCCTGACGGGGGTGATGCACCTGTTCGCCATCAGCGGCCTGCACGTGGCCATCATGGCGGGCGCGCTGTGGTGGTGTCTGCGACGGGTGCCGCGCCTGCCGCCGCTGGCGGGTGATGCGGTGACGCTGGCGTTTCTCTGGCTTTACACGGAAATCACCGGCGGCAGTCCTTCGGCCCGCCGGGCGGCGTTGATGTTCACGTTTTATGTCGCCGCGCGCTGGCTGCAACGTCCTCGCGCTTCGCTCGCCGCCTGGGTGGCGGCCAGCGTGGTGACACTCGCGTTGGATCCGACGGCTTTGTGGAGTCCGGGTTTTCAACTCTCTTACTGCGTCGTGCTCGGGCTTTTGTTGTATGCGTTGCCGCTGCTCCATTGGGCGCGGGCGCGATTCACACTCTGGCGGGATTTGCCAGCCTCCGGCCGCGCGCCCTGGCAAAAATGCACGCTTTGGCTCTGGGACAAGGTGCTCGCTTCCGCCGCGATTTCGTGGACGGCCTTGCTCTGCAGCACGCCACTGACGGCGGAATATTTCGGCGTGGTCTCCGCGAGCGGATTATTGCTGAACCTGCTGCTCGTGCCGCTGGTGTCGGTCGTCTTGTGCGCGGGGGTGGCGGCGATGCTGTTTGGCCTTGTGCCGTGGCCGCCGTTCACGTGGCTTTCCTGGTGCGCCAACGCCATAGGGCTGGCGGGCACGGCCATCATGGATGGCTTGGTGGGAGTCGCGGGGGAAATTCCTGGACTGCATTTGCGTTTGCAACTGGAGCCGTATTGGTCCGGGCAGGTGGCGGCGGTCGCGGTGCTCGTGGTGATGCTCGCGGCGCGGCCCCGTGCGCGCGCCCCGCGGCCCTGGGTCTTTTTGCTGCCGCTGGTTGTGCTGGCCGTGTTTGGCGTCCTGACGGCGCGTCCGGTGTGACCGCTTGCCACCGCGCGCTTAGTGCGTTTAACTGCAGCGATGAAAAGTGCTTACGAACTTGCGATGGAACGCCTCAACGCCTCCGATCCGGACGCCGCCGGGCCTTTGACGGCGGAACAAAAACGCCGGCTAGCCGAAATCGACCAGAAACATCAGGCCAAGGTCGCCGAGCGCGAAATCTTTCTGAAGCAGCAAATTGCCGGCGCGCAAAAACCCGAGGACGTCGAGAAATTGCGCGAGCAGCTTCGCCGCGAACGCGCGGTGCTCACCGAGGAGCGCGAAGACGAAAAGAACCGCGTCCGCCGAGAGGGGCGCAAAAAATAACGGGCGTTTTGTCACACCGCCCAGTGCCGGCCGGGCGATTCCGGCAGCGTCAATTTTCCGGCGCCTTCGTAATGGGAGGCCTTCTGCGGCGTGCGCGCCGCATGGAGCGCCAGGGCCAGGGCCCAGAAGCGGTCCGCGTGTCCGCCCGGTCCGCGGTCGGCGTCAAAACGCACGTGGCCGGAGGCCGTCGCGGATTTCTTGATCGCCCGCAAATCCGCGCGGAGAAATTTGTCCGGCGGCAGCCGCAGCGAGCGTTCCTCAAAGGCGGCCCGCAAGGGGTAGGCGAGTTCTTCTTTCACCGCCGTGGTGAACGTGATGGCCTCCACGCGCCGCGCGCCGAACCGGGTAAGCGCGCGTTCCGCAAGTTGCCGGCCGAGGCCCGTCGCATCGAGGCACGCACGCCGCAGTCCGGGTAGCGACAGACGTTGCCACAGCAGTTCCTCCTGCACCGCAAATGGCTGTTTATCCAGGACGAGCAAATCGCGCGTGAGGTAAAGCGGGCCGGGCAGGCGCTCGAGCAGAAAAAACACCGTGAGGTCGTGCACCCGCCCGATGTCCACGCCAAGATAAAAATGCCGCTGCTGCAACGTCTCCGGCCGCGCGCGCCCATTAATAATGGCGGCTTCCAGCGGCGCATATTCGCTTTCGGAAAATTCGCCGGCCGTGATGAGGTCCCACGGCAGGAACGCCGTCGATTCGTCCGCCGGCACGCACATGTATTCTTGCAAAAAAGTTTCCTGGTCTGGGCATGACGCGCGAATGAAGTCGAAATAGCGCGCCGCATCCATTTCCCGGCGAGGGTCGTCGGGCGCGAGCTTGGCCTGGAGCTTGGCGAGAAAGCCGTCGTCAAGCGCGTCCTGCAGGGTGACACGGTGCAGCGAAAAACCCTTGGGATTGCCGCCGTGGCGGGCCTCCATGACAAGCTGGTTGAAAAAATTTTGCGCGCCACGGTGCGTCGAAATAATTTCCAATTGCCCGCCCCAGGTGATGCCGGGATAGGCGATGGCGTAGAGTCGGCGCGGGTCGGGATGCAGGGCAAACTCGTCGAGCAGCCGCGCCCCGCGTTTGCCGGCGTGGGCGTCGGGATTCGACGAGAGCGAGTGCAGACGCACGCCGTGCGCAAATGGGAGAACCAGTGCCGACGGCGATTGGTCCTCGGGCAAAACTGCGCGGCCATGAAAGCGGGCCGCGCGATCGAGCAACCCGGCGAACTTGCGCGCATCATCCAGAAACAGCCGCGCCTGCACGGCATCGCGCGAGGAGACCCACGCGTCCAGCCGTGCCGTCGGCTCCGCCAGGCGGCGGACCAGCCCGTACGCCGCGGCCCACGACATCCCGATCTGCCGCGACTTCTCCAGCAACTTCAGGCGCGCCGAATCCGTTATCCAGCGTTGTTGATAGGGTAGGAAAAACATAAGAAAATAAGTAAATCGAAACCGGGGTTTTGTGATTGGCCGCCCGCGGTTGGAGCGGTAAAATTCAGGTCTTATGAAAACTCGCGAAATCTTGGCGTGGGTGATGGTCGGAATTTTGATGGGAGCAATGGCGGGGCTGTCCGGGACGGGCCGCCCCTCGCAGTCGGCGCCGCCGGACGGGGCACGCGGATCGGCGGCTTTTGCGGCCGCGGGCACCGCCGGAGGCGCGGATATGGCGAATATCTGGGCGCAGGAGCAAAAATCCGGCGAGCAGTTGAATCGCCTGGAGACTTCCCTGAAGTCGGCGCACGAAAAACTCGACAACTTGCAGACCCAGGGCGGTGGCGGCCGTTTTGGCTTTTTCTGGGCGGGCGAGAAAAACGCCTACCTCGTGCGCGTGGACCGGCTGAAGGGCGAGGTCGCCTTTCTCAACAACACCAATGGCGCCAAGTGGTACGTGGTGGACTTGCCGGAAATGCGCATCAGCGGCGGCAACGCCTTTTTCCAGACCTACGTGAACGCCCTGCAATCGCTGGCACCGTTGTGACGCCGGCGGGCGCGGGGGCGCCGACCCGGCTGCGTTGACAGCGCGCAGCCGGGCGTCTAGCGTTTCGCCATGAGCACAATCATCCGACGGCTGGTGGTGGGAGTAATCATTCTCGCGGCGGGCCAGGCTGGGGCCGCGCAAACGCCGCCCGCCAGCGCCCCGGCGGCTTCCGCCGCCACGTATTCGGTGCCGGAAACCAATCGTTTCATCTTTTTCTTCCAATCGGGGCGATTGATAAAGCTGGATACGTTGGTCGGCGACTTCACCATCCTGAATTTCAACGACGGCGTGTGGAACCCCGTCGTCATTCCCACCCGCGACCCGCAGGGCGTGGATGAAAACGGGCGCAACATCAGCTTTCTGGTGCAGAATCTGACCGGCGAGAATTTGCGGCGGTTGAGCGACCCGACCCGCCTGCCCACCCGCTTCCGTTTTATCAGCGTTTATTTCAACCCGGATGGCCGCCCGATTCCGGCCCCGGCCGACCCGGCGCAAAACGCCCTCGGCACTGGCGTGTCCAACGCCAATTACCTGAACCGCCTCGTGCGGCTCGACACCGTCACCGGCGAATTTGCCCTGATGGATGTCGAGAGCGCCACTTTTGTCCGGGTGAATATCCCGACGCAGGCGACCGGGCCGGATGTGAATTCCGACAACGTGCGCCTCATCAGCGGTCTGCGACTCTAAGGCGGCGGCACGCATGTTGGGAGGGCGCATGGCCACGAAGTCAGGAGAGCAGGCTGAGGTCGTGTTCGATTTCCGCCCGCAATTCGGACGGCAGGCCGCGGGGCTCGGCCGCCAAATCGCGCGCCTCGTTCTTGGTTCGCTTTAATTTCTGCCAGGCGGCTTCGAATTCCCGCGTCTTGTGCTCGAGCGCCTTCAGTTGCTGGGTGCTTTGCGTGAGCTTGAAAAGTATGCCAGCCACGGTATTGAGCTCGTCCAATTTGGCCTTCGACCGCGGTTTCTGGAAATAATCAAACAGCCGATCCCACGACGCGGCGCACACTTCATCGCTGCGCTTCAAGCCCGGACAATGGACAGCAATGACGGCCTCGGCCTCACGCCGGGCCGCGCGCAATGATTCGAGATGGTCGTCGAATGAGGGCATGAGAGAGGGTTCAAGGTGAAAGGTAAAAAGTGCAAAAGCCAGAGGGAGAATGCAGACGTTAGGTGTTTTTTCACTTTTCACCTTTAACTTTATACCCGTTTTCAGACCAACTTCTCCGCTTCCAGATAATCACGGCCGGCGGATGTGAGCGCGACGCGCAGCAGCCCAGCCGAAAGCGCGGCGGGCGTCAACGCGGCCAAATTCTTGCCCGCCAGATAATCGAGCTCCGCGCGCAGCCGTTCCTCCTCCAGGCTGAACCCCGCCAGCGTCGCGCCTTGCTGCAAAGTGGCTAAGGGCAGCGAGGCCGGTGCCGCCGCCGCCAGTTGGCGCAGCAGTGCATGGCGGAGCAAAAGGCGTTGTTCGGGCGTCATGGGAAAAATAAAAAATGGAAAATAAAAAATGGAAAATTGTGCCTGCCCATTCGTTCACGGCCGCTCGATGAGGCGATCCAGCTTGGCATCGAGGTGGTGCAGGCGCTGGGTGAGCAATTCCGTTTCCTTTTGCATGGCCGCGATGCCGCGTTCGAGTGCACGAATGGATTCGTAGATTTTATCGCGCGAGGCGGAAGACTGGCGGGAATGCTCGGCGGAACGATGATCATGCTCGGACGCCAGTGCGGTGAGGCGCGCCTCCAGCGTCCGCAAGTCCTCCCGCGCGGCGTATTCCTTATGCAACGGCGGCATGGGTTCCGGCGCGCGCAAATGCGATTTCCACAGATCGAGGACAGTTTTGGCGGTGACCAGCAGGGCCGCCGTGATGACGAAATACTGATAGTATTGAACGGCCTCGGGTTCGCCCAGCACGGCGAACAGCACCGGAAAAGGGAGCGGAAGGAAAGGCATGGCGGAGGCAGGGGAATGCAAAATTAAGAAGGGAAAATTCAAAATGAGCACGGAAACATGGCAACAAGATGGGCCGGCACAATCCCGTTGAGGTTGGCGGCGGAGCATACCAGCCGGGCGGCCTGCTGTCTTGGACTGCGTTGGCTGCGTTGGGTGGGTTGGTTGGGTTGGTTGCGTTGGCTGGGTTGGCCGGCCGGCTGCCCGGCCGCGGAACCGCGCGCGAGGCCGGATTTTGAGATTGAAGGGAAGCACAGGGCCGGGCATCGTCAGCGGCTGGACAGGCGCATGACTGTGTCTGTCGGCCTCCCTTCTCCCTATTTCCCCAGCATGAGCAGCAAGACCGCGATTAAACCTGCGAGCCAGAAACCGGTGGAACTCGAACCGCGGGCGATGGCCGCGCTGGCGAAATTGCCCATCAACGCGCGCCTAAGTGCCGCGGACAAGGTGCGCATTTACCGGGAGATGGTGCGCATTCGCCGGTTCGAGGAAATCACGGTGTACGTTTATGGACAAAAGCGGGCTATTGGCGGTTTCCTGCATTTGTACATTGGCCAGGAAGCAGTTGCCTTGGGCACCGTCTCGCTGTTGGGGGAGAGCGACCACATCATCACCGCCTATCGGGATCACGGCCACGCGCTGGCGGTGGGTATGACTATGAATGAGTGCATGGCGGAATTGTGCGGCAAGCATACCGGCTGTTCCAAAGGCAAGGGCGGTTCCATGCACTTTTTCGCGCCGGACAAACGCTACTGGGGCGGCCACGGCATCGTCGGCGGTCAGGTGCCGCTGGGCACCGGTATCGCTTACGCGCTGAAATACAAGGGCGTGAAGGGCTGCTGCCTGACGTTCATGGGCGACGGCGCCGTCAACCAGGGTGCCGTCCATGAGGCCTATAATTTGGCGGCGTTGTGGGACCTGCCCGTTGTTTTCATCATCGAGAACAATAAATACTCGATGGGCACCAGCCAGGCGCGTTCCTCCGCGGGCGAGCCCCTCGCCAAGCGCGCCGAGGGCTACGACATGGCCTGGGACATGTGCAACGGCAACATCCTCTACGAAGTCCGTCAAAAAACCCACGAAGCCATTCAGCGCGCCCATAACGAATCCAAGCCGACGTTGCTCGAGATTTTTACTTATCGCTACCGCGGGCATTCGATGTCGGATCCGGACCAGACCTACCGCGACAAAACCGAAATCACCGAATATAGGGAAAACAGGGACCCCATTACGCTCTTCCAGAAGTGCCTCATCCACGAGGGCGTATTGGATAACGACGCCGTGGCGAAAATTGACGAGGAAGCGCGTGCGGAGGCCGCCGCTTCCGTCAAATACGCTGAAGAATCACCATTTCCGCCGCCAGAATCCATTTTGCAGGACATCTATTGGGAGGAAGACAATCGCGGCCCCAAAACCACCTCCCAGGGCCGCATCTGCTTCCAGGGCCTGGAGTAGAAAAATTCACCACCAAGTACACCAAGGCCGCGAAGATTATTTATGCAGAATTAACGGAACAAGCAGAATTCCTCAAGGCGACCAAAATTTTAAAACTAGAAACTAATAACTAAGCACTAGCACACTTTCCCCGCCCATGCCCGTCATCACCTACCGCGAAGCCCTCCGCCACGCCATGGCCGAGGAATTGGAACGCGACCCGAACGTCGTCATCATGGGCGAGGAGGTCGCGCAATTTGACGGCGCCTATAAGGTGACCGAAGGTTTGCTGAAAAAATACGGCCCGAAACGCATCGTGGACACGCCCATCAGTGAGGCGGGCTTCATCGGCATGGGTATCGGCGCCTCCATGCTCGGTATCAGGCCGGTGATGGAATTGATGTTCTGGTCCTTCAGCTACGTCGCGTTCGACCAGGTGTTTAATAACGCCGCGAGCATCCGTTACATGTCCGGCGGGCAAATCAATCTACCCATCGTGATTCGCGGGCCGGCCAACGGCGGCACCAACGTCGGCGCCACGCACTCGCACACCCCGGAAAATTTTATCGCCAACACCCCGGGCTTGAAAGTCGTTTGCCCCTCCACGCCGTATGACGCCAAGGGCCTGATGAAAAGCGCCATCCGCGACAACGACCCGGTTTACGTGATGGAAAACACGATTCTTTACAATGAAAAGGGCGAGGTGCCGGAAGGCGATTACGTGGTGCCCATCGGCAAGGCTGACGTGAAGCGCGAGGGCACGGATCTGTCCATCATCGCCCACGGGCGCGCGGTGCTCACCTCCTTGAAGGCCGCCGAAATTTTACAGGCCGAGCACGATATTTCCGTGGAAGTGGTGGACCTGCGCTCCATCCGCCCGCTGGACGTCGAAACCATTTTGGCCTCCGTGCGCAAGACCCACCGCGTCCTACTGGTCGAGGAAAACAAACCCTTCTGCGGTGTCGGCGCGCAAATCTCGCACCTCATCCAGTCCGAGGCCTTCGACGAACTCGACGCCCCGATCAAGCGCGTGTCCGCGCTCGACGCGCCCGAGATTTACTCGATGCCGCTGGAGAAAATGCAGCTCCCCGACCCGCAACGCGTCGTCCGCGCCGCGCTCAGCGTAGGTTAAGTTGGGAAGTTTAACCCAGCGCGCACACGGGCGCAAACTCCGTGAACGCCCCGACAGGAAAGCTTGCTCCTGACGGCGGAAAATTACGGGGAACTACCCGCCAATCCCGAGCGAATTCAGGGCCTTGTCGGCCGCCGCGGCGGCGTCCGAGAGGGACTTCGGGGCGTACTGGGTGGCGATGTTTTTCAGCAAATCCTTTTGCGTGGGCGTGAGCTGGGCCTGGCTGGCGAGGCTGGTGAGTTGCTGGAACGCAGTCGTGTAATTGCCCGCCCGCAACGCGGTGACGGTGTCGTGCACAGCACCGCCGAGCGCCGGGTTTGGCGCCGCCACGCTGCGTTGCAGCAGCAGCGCGGTGGATTCGTCGCGCAGTTCGCCGGCGAGCTTCAATTGCGCGGGCGTGAGTTTCGCGCTGTAAAGCTGGGTGAGGGATTGCAGGAACGGAATGTCCTTGCCCGCGGAGAGCGCGGACATCGCCTGGGTCAGCAAGCCGGAACTGGCCGCATCCGGCGCGAGCGCAGTCTTGAGTGCGTCCGCCCGCTTGGTGACGAGCGTCTGCGTGTGGGCCATCTCCTGGGTGATGTTTCCCCCAGTGGCGGCTACCGTGGTATTTGCGGCCGTTTTAAGCGCCGCGGTCGTGTTGGCGGCGGTCGGCTTGGGCCTTGCGGTAACGGTGGTATTTTGTGCGTGAGCCACGGTATCGAACAGGACCAGGAGACTCGAAAGGAACGCGAGACGGAAGAACGACAAACGACGAGTGGTTTTCATGGGAAGGGCGGTAAATGAACTAGCATGAGCAACCCGATGTTGCCAAGGGTGAATCAGATTCCATTCGGCCCTCAAAATTCCAACTTCTCCCGCTCAAGGGTTCACCGGCCAGGGCGTCGGTGGCACCAGGCCGGGGCGGCGGTGCAGTCGTTCCGCGAGGTAAATCGCGAGCAGGCGGCGCTGGTCGTCTTCCCGCGAGCCCGCCGGCAGTAGGTAATCGAAGTCGGGCCAGTGCGCAATTTCGGCCACCGCCGTGCGCAGCCGCCGTTCAATTTCCCCCTCGGCATCCTGCCCGCGCGAGCGCAGACGCAGGCGGAGTTCCTCGAGTGGCGGCGGGTAAAGAAAAATCGTCACGAGGCGCGGTGCCAGCGCGGGATCGCGGGCAGCCGTCGCACGTAGGTTGGCGGCCCCTTGCACATCAATGTTGAACAGGATGTCGAGATTCTGCGCGAGCAGTGCATGCAGGTCGCGCGTGCGCGAACCGTAGAGATTGTTGTGCACGCGGGCGTGTTCAAAAAATTCGCCCGCGGCCAGCGCCTGTTCAAAGGCTTCCACTGTCAAAAAGTGATAATCCACGCCGTCGCGTTCGCCGGGGCGGGGCGCCCGGCTCGTGCAGGTGACGACCCGGCGCGTGCGCGGGGCGACGGCCAGCAGTTCGTCACACAAGGTGGTTTTGCCGCTGCCCGCCGGGCCCGCCAGCACGAAAAGCAGGCCAGGGCCTTCGGGCAAAGGTGGGAGGGGTGTCACGACGGAGTGGAAAAAGTGAACGGTTAATTCAGGACGCAACGCCCATCTGCTGCTTGTAGCGCAGGGCGAAAAACAGCAGGGCCGCGCCGCAGGCGGCAAAAATGGCGCCGAGCAGCCGCGGTCGCACGCCTTGCGCGGGCTTCCACAGCCACGCAATAAAATCCCGCAGCGCATACGGCGCCGCGCCCAGATAAAGCGCCGCGGCGATGGCGATGTAGACCGCTGAATTCAGCAAAATGCGGCCGGGCGGCGGCGGGTCGAGCGCGATTGAGGAATCGAGAATCGGCCGCGCCGCGAGCAGGATGAGAATGGCCAGACCACGCACGGCGAGAAAATCCCGTACGACAAAAAATGAACCGAGGGCCACCGTGCCAAAGAGTACCAAGAGCAGGGTCTTGTAGTCGCCGAAATCGTCGGCGCCCAGATGGGCCACATACCACAGAAACCACGCCGCCCCGCCGCCGAAAAAGACGATGGTCGCAGGCAGCGACCGTGGAAACGCGCGCGCGCCGCGGGCCACGAGCGGCCCATTCCAGAGCAGCGTCGCGCCCAAAATCAACAGCACCAGGCTGGGGTAGAGGATGGCCGAAAAGAAGGGCATGGCTTTAAAGTGTTCTAGTGTTTTGGTGCTTAGTACTTAGTTTCGCAAGTGGCAAAGCCAAGAGGGGCGCCGGCGTTTTCCGCGCTGACTTCGCCCGTGAGCGTGGTCACCGTGGCGTCGGTGATTTTCACGGAGAGCAGGCGCCCGAGCTGCGTCGCCGGGGCGTCGAACACCACTTTGCGCAGTCCGCGCGTGCGGCCAAACAGCCGGCCCGGCGGTCGCTTCGCAAAGCCCTCGACCAGCACTTCCTGCGTGGTGCCGACCAACGCGCGATGGCTGGCCAGCGACCGTTGCTCCAGCAACTCGAGCAATCCGCGATTGCGCTCCTCTTTGACTGAGTCGGGAATTTGGTCGGGCAACGCCGCGGCGGGCGTGCCCGTGCGGGTGGAGTATTTGAAAATATACGCCATTTCAAAACCGACCGTGGTAAAGAGATCGCGCGTCGCGGCAAAGTCTTCCTCGGTTTCGCCGGGGAAGCCGACGATGATGTCGGTCGAAAACCACAGCTTGGGCTGCGCCGCGCGCAAATCGTCGATGAGGCGCAGATAGGACTCGCGCGTGTACGGGCGGTTCATCGCGCGCAGGATGGGATTCGAGCCGCTTTGCACCGGCAGGTGCACGTATTCGCCGAGTTTCGGCAACTCGCGAAAGGCGCGCACGAGGTCGGGTTTGAAACCTGCGGGATGCGGCGAGGTGAAGCGGATGCGGTGCAACCCGGAAATCTCATGCAACCGGTGCAGCAGTTGCACAAACGGCGATTGTCCATTGACGGCGGGAAACTCGCGGCGGCCGTAGCTCGTCACGATTTGGCCAAGCAGGGTGATTTCCCGCGTGCCGGCGGCAACCAGCTCCTCGGCCTCGCGCACGATGTCCGCCATCGGACGGGAGCGCTCGTCGCCGCGCGTTTTCGGCACGATGCAAAAGGCGCAATTCATATTACAACCCTGCATGATGGAAACGAACGCGGAAATTTGCGGCGCACTCTCTGGGTTCACGATTTTTTCCCGCGCCAGAAATTCGTCCGTAGTGGCGGCGGCGAGGGGGGTGTAGTGATCGCGAATGGTGTTTTGCGATCCGTCCTCGGCGGCGAGGTCAACCAAAGTGGACGGGCGCACGCCCTGGGCCTGGAAGGACTCGATCAGGTTGTCCAAATAATCCGGCACCCGGTGAAATTTTTGGGTGCCGATGAGCAGGTCGAGATCCGGCAGTCGGTCCAGCAAATCCGCCCCCCGATTTTGCGCCATGCAACCGAGCACGCCGATGAGCAGGCGCGGCTGCCGGCGCCGGCGTTTGACGAGATGGTCCACCTTGCCGATGGCCTTTTGCTCCGCAAGGTCGCGCACCGCGCAGGTGTTGATGAGCACCACATCCGCCTCGGTTTCGTCTTCCACGATGGCATACCCGCGGTTGCGCAGCAGCGCCGCGACTGCTTCGGAATCGCGCACATTCATCTGGCAACCGTAAGTTTTGAGGTGGACGCGATTCACAAGATTGAAGGAGGGCTGAAAGTCGGTGGCGGAATTTGCGCCCCGGTCCAGCGGCTGGCCATGGGGCGGCGGCGGTTGGAAACGAGGCGAATAAGGGTAGGGTTGCCGCCCGGTCCGGGCAAGGGCAAACGGGGCGCGGAAACCGCGGCACCGCTAAAGTTTTCCCCGGCGCGCCAGGTCGTTGATGATTTTCACCACGAGGCCCGTCCAGCCCGTCTGGTGGCTCGCGCCGCAGCCGCGGCCGGTGTCGCCGTGGAAATATTCATAGAAGAGCGCGAGTTCCTTAAAGTTGGGGTCGGTGGCGTACCGCGTATCGTCGCCGTGGCAGGGCCGCTTGCCGTTGGCGTCGGGCAGGAAAAGGCTCACCAGCCGCCGACCGATTTCGTCCGCCGCCTGGCCGAGCGTCAGCCGTTTGCCCGAACCGGCGGGGCACTCGACCGTAAACGTGTCGCCATAAAAATAATCATACCGCTGGAGCGACTCCATGATCAGGTAGTTGACCGGAAACCACACCGGGCCGCGCCAGTTGGAATTGCCGCCAAAAAGGCCGGTGGTGCTTTCTCCGGGAATGTAATTCACGGAGTACTCCTGGCCGTCGAGCACCACGCGCGAGGGATGCGCCTCATGGTACTTGGAAACGCTGCGCAAGCCGTGGGGCGAGAGGAATTCCTCCTCGTTGAACAAAAACTGGACGACGCGCTCCAGCCGCGCGCGCGAGGGGATGGCCAGCAGCATTTTTTCGCCCCGGCTGCCGCCGCTTTCCATGCAGGAAATGTGTTCGCGCAAATCGGGCCGGTGGTCGAGGAACCAGTTCAGGCGCTTGCGAAATTCCGGCAACCGGTCGATTACGCTCTTGTCGAACACCTCCACGGCGATCAGGGGAATCAGCCCGACCATCGAGCGCGTCGGCATGCGAACCGTCGTGCCCTGGTAGCTGATTTGGTCGTGGTAGAATCCCTGTTCCGGGTCCCACAAGCCATAGCCGCCCAGGGAATTCATGGCGTCGGCGATGGTCACGAAGTGCTCGAAAAATTTCGACGCGACACTTTCATAAGAGGAATCGTAGCCCGCCAGCTCGAGGGCAATGGAGAGCATGGTGCCGCAGTAAAACGCCATCCACGCCGTGCCATCGGCCTGTTCGAGGTGGCCGCCGCCGGGCAGGCGCTGGTTGCGGTCAAAGGCGCCGATGTTGTCCATCCCGAGAAAGCCGCCGCCAAAAACATTGTTGCCGTCGGGGTCCTTGCGGTTGACCCACCAGGTGAAGTTGATGAGCAGCTTGTGAAAGGCCTGGGCGAGAAACCCGCGGTCGCGCTGGCCGCGCACCGCCGTCATTTTGTACACGCGCCAGCAGGCCCAGGCGTGCACCGGCGGGTTCACATCGTCGAAGGAAAATTCATAGGCCGGAATCTGGCCGTTGGGATGCAGGTACCATTCACGCAACAGCAGCAGCAATTGTTCTTTCGCGAACTGCGGGTCGAGCCGCGCAAACGGCACCATGTGGAAGGACAGGTCCCAGGCCGCGTACCACGGGTATTCCCAGGTATCCGGCATGGATATGATGTCTCTATTGAAAAGATGTTGCCAGTTGTGGTTGCGGCCTTCGCGGCGGGAGGCCGGCGGGGTGGGCTCGGCCGGGTCGCCGGCCAGCCAGTCGCGCACCGAGTAGTGGTAGAACTGCTTGCTCCAGAGCAGTCCGGCGACCCCCTGCTGGAGGATGGTCTGGTGTTCGGCGCCCACTTGCCCGAGCGGCGCGCGCAACGCCTGGTAGAATTCCCGCATTTCCGCCAGCCGCGCGGAAAAGGCAGTCTCGAAGCTCTGGTCGAACAAATTGGCGGGCGCCTCTTTTTCGCTCGCGAGGCGCAGACGGAGGGTAACTTCGCCACCGGCCGGAATCTCGAGCTGGTACCACGCCGCGCATTTGGTGCCAATGTTGTGCGGACACACGGCGTCAAATTTTCCACCCACCACGCGGTCGTGAAAAGCATCTTTCACATAGGGCGTGTAATGCGTGGTGCCATAAAGCCGCTCCATATTGGTCTCATTTTCCGTGAACAGCCACGTGGGTGCGGTCTGGCCGGCGACGGGTTCTGCACCGAATAAAAATGGCTCCAGGTCCTGGTGTTCGGCGCTGACCAGATTCGTCCCGGCGGCGGCCAGGCGCGGCTTGAGCGTCGCGCCCTCGTGCTGGCAACCCCAGATCCAGGTGTTGCGAAACCACAGCGTCGGCAGCACATGCACCGTGGCGGCTGCAGGGCCGCGATTGGCCACCTTGATTCGAATCAGCGTATCGTTCGGCCCGGCCTTGGCGTATTCGGCGAAGACATCGAAGTACCGCCCCTCGTCGAACAGGCCGGTGTCGAGCAATTCAAATTCCGGGTCCTGCTGGCTGCGCTGGCGATTTTCCGCGACCAGACGCGCATACGGGTATTCGCCCTGCGGGTATTTGTATAGTGCGCGGCAATAGGAATGCGTCGGCGTGGAATCGAGGTAGTAGTAAAGCTCCTTGCAGTCTTCGCCGTGGTTGCCCTCGCTGTTGGTCAGACCAAAAAGGCGCTCCTTCAAGATGGGATCCTGCCCGTTCCACAAGGCCACGCCGAAACACAGGCGGCATTCGCGGTCCGTCCAGCCCAGCAGGCCGTCCTCGCCCCAGCGGTAAGCGCGGCTGCGGGCGTGATCATGCGGAAAATATTCCCAGCAGGTGCCGTCGGCCGAATAATCCTCGCGCACGGTGGACCACTGGCGCTCGGACAAATAGGGGCCCCAACGCTTCCAGTTTTTCTGGCGCGCGGCATCCTGCGCCAGACGGCTGCCCTCGACCGTGTCGGCAATTTCATCGAGCGCGGCGGGTCCGTGGCCCGGCGTGGGCATGGAGCGCGCAAATTTTTCGCCCACGGCGGGCAGGCGCGGGTGCCGCGGCATCGCCCGCAAAGGCGCCATGCCGGCATGGCCGGGATGGGCCGCGGGGGCAGGCGCGCCCACGAGTGCATCCGCAGCTGCGTGTTCTGGCGCTGGTGCAGGAGCGGGGACGGTAACGGGAGCCTTGGACGAGGCCGCCGCCGGCGGATTTTTACGGGGCATGGGATAAACCTAGACGTTAATCGCCCAAGGCTAAACGATAAAACATCGCCCCCGTTGGTTGCTATAGACCGCCCAGGGGCGAGTTGCTGTTTCCATTTACCACGGCATTAAAGCGCCAGCGGCACCACCGACGAATGGTGGTCTTCAATCAGCCATTTGTCTCCGACCTTGCGGTAAACATAGGTGAAGCGCGCCGGCACCGACACTTTGTCGCCGTCCGCCGTGTCGTAAGTGAAAGTGTAGAGCCCCGTGTTGAGCGCCCAGTCGCCGTACACGCGGGTCTGCAAGTCCTGCGTGGTGCCTTGAATGTTGGGCAGGGAGGTGAACTTCTTAAAATAGCCCACCAACTCGCCTTCGCTGTTATGCAACAACTTCGGGGAAAAGGTCGCGACGAGAATCGCGTCCGGCGCATAAAATTTCAGCATTTGGGCGGCATCGCCGTGGGCTTGGCTTACGGCCTTGAGCCACGCTCGGTAAGTGTCGGCCACCGCTTCCTCCTCCGCCGACGTCGAGGTGGTCGTGGTGGAAGAGGTGGAGGTGGTGACGGAGGTCGAGGTGACAGTGGCCGGAGTGGCCGCGCCGCCACACAGGAGGGCAAGGGCCATGGTGCCGAGCGACAGAGTGAAATAACGCAGGAAGCGATCTTTGCTTTTCATGGTTTTGGATGGGCTGGGTGGTTGAGGAAAAACGGCTGGACGCGCAACCGGTTGCGGGCCCTCGCCGTACCTTGCCCACAGCTTCTAAGATTGCGATGCCCGGTGCAATACTTAGGATGCGCCCACGCGCACTGCACCATGGCCCGGCTCCGTCTTGTCACTTTCAATATCGCCCATGGCCGCGGCCTGTCGCTGTACCAGGGGTTTCACACGGCCCGCGGCATTCACGCCAACCTCGCGCGCATCGGCAAGTTGCTGGCGGAGTCCGGCGCGGATGTCGTGGCCTTGCAAGAGGTGGATGAGGACTCGCACTGGAACAAGCGCATCAATCTCCTGCACGAATTGCAGCGGGAGTCTGGCTTTCCCCACGCTTATTTGGGTGTGACCAACCGGCGCGAAGGCCGCAAGCCGCTCGCCTATGGCAACGCCATCCTCTCCCGCCACCCGGTGCGTTTCTGGGAGAACAATCCCTTTGGCACCGCCACGCTCGGCGAGAAAGGCTTTTTGTATGCGGAAGTGGACGTGGGCGGGCAGGCGCTGCCGTTGGTGAACCTGCATTTGGATTTTCGCTCGCGCGCGCGGCGCATCCGGCAAGTCGAGCAGGTGGTCGAGTACCTGCGCCAGCGCCCGCATCCCAACCATCATTGCCCGCGCCTGCTGGCGCCCGTCATCTGCGGCGATTTCAACACGCATTCACATCGCGTCGGAGACGCCGCGCGGCATCTTTTCGAGGCGTTGTTGCACCACGGCCAGTACGAAATTTTTCCGCCGCCCCGTGCCCGTACCTTTCCCGCGCACCTGCCCAGCCGCGCGCTGGATTTCATCCTCCTGCCGCAGCCCTACCGCGCCCTGCGCTGCGAAGTGCTGAAATGCTACCTCTCCGACCACCGGCCGGTGCTGCTCGAGTTCACCTACGATTCGTAAACTGCACGGCCCCTTTTTCGCCTAGCCGTTTTTTCCCGCGGACCGCGCCGCCTCCGGCGGAATCGGCGGAAGTTGTCGCGCCGCCGCCCCCGGCAACTCCAGATAAGTGCGCTCGAGGGATTGGCCGCGGCTGACGGTCGAAATGCGAGCGCCGTTGTGCAATAAAGTCTGTAGCGCGACGCCAATCACGTCTTCCGGCTGGCGATCGGCGCTGTGCGCAAAACGAATTTTCAGGATGCGCTGGCCTTCCTCCCATTCGATTGTATCGCCCGGCAGCGCTGTGCGAACTTCTGCGAGCGGCGCGGGCCCCGCCGCCAGGATGATGCTGACTTCTTCATTGCGGCCGGTCACTTGCGAAATGGGCCCGGCGACCACGACTTTTCCCCGGTCCAGCAGCGCCACATGGTCGCACATGGATTCAAGTTCATGCAAATTGTGCGAGCTGATGACGATGGTACGAGTCCCCCGCTGGGCTGCGATGAAATCGCGAATGTTGCTGGCCTGGCGCGGATCGAGGCCATTCGTCGGTTCGTCCAGCAACACCAGTTCGGGCTGCCCCAGAAAGGCTTGCCCGATCCCGAGGCGGCGTAACATCCCGTGGGAAAGCGTGCGGGTGCGATGGTCGGCCCGATCCGTCAAATCCACCAAATTCAAAATGCGTTCGACTTCACTTTTAATGTCGCGGCGGCGCAGGCCTTGTAACTGGCCGAGATAGGTCAGCAGATCAGCCAGCGTAAGGTCGCGGCCCAAAGCGGCATCCTGCGGCAGGGCGGTTATGCGGCCACGATGCCGCTTGGGATCGAACGGTCCTTCGCCCAGCAGACGCACCGAGCCCAGGTCGGCGCGCAAAAAACCGCAAGTGATGGCAAACGTCGTGGTCTTGCCCGCGCCGTTGGGTCCGACCAATCCGAAAATCGAGCCGCGCGGCACTTCGAGGTCGATGCCATCCAGCGCCCGGGTCGCGCCATAGCGCTTGCTCACGCCGCCCAGGCTCAACGCCGACTCAAAAGCAGGATTCGTGTTCACAGATCCCTCCGGCGATAAAAGATTAGTCCGACCGCAATATATAAAGCCCCCAGCCCCACGAGCGCCGCCGCGGCGGCGCCTACTTGCTGGTACGACGGGTAGAGCAAATCGTTTTGGTAAAAGTAAGGCGTCAGGTGATCGATGAAATTGCCGAGCGTTTCATAGGGCGTGTCCGCGTAAGACCGGGCGAATTGGTGGCCCACCCACATCGCCACCAAGCCGCCCAGCGAGAAAACGCGCGCGGAAACCACGGAACTGGAATTCATCGACGCCAGCGCCGCCAAGCCGAGAAACGGCACGCAATACGCCACCAGCCGCGGCCAAAACAGGAGCGTGCCATCCAACGCGGCCATGAAGTCGAAGTCCTGCAATTTCCACGCCGCAATCGCCATGCCCATGCCGCCGGAACACAGCGTCACCAGGGCCATGAGCAATCCCTGGCCGAGCACTTTCCCTAGCACAAATTCCACCCGGCCCGTGCGCAGGGCGATGAACCGCACTCCGCGCGACTGGTGTTCCTGCGCCACCGTTTCCGAGGCCGTAATCATGATCAGGAACGGCACCATCAGGAGTGAGGTGGTGAAATAGAAAAGGGAAATGGGGGGCAAATTGAGGAGAAAGTCCGCCAGTTCCGGAGTGCTCATCATGTTGCGCACCATGCCGCGAAAGGGCGAGCGGCGGCCGTAGAGCGCATCCTGGCGCGGGGCGGCCGGCGTAACCACAGCGGCCTGGGCCGGTGCCTCCGGGGCGGTCGGAGTCGTCCCGGCGCGTGCATTTGGGGGCGGCCCCATGAGGGTGGCGGGATTGGCCACCACCGTTTGCAGTTGGGCCAGGAATTGCACAAAAACGTACGTCGCCACTGCGGCGATCGCCAGGTAGAGCCCCAGCACCATGAACGCCCGGCGGCTGCGCAGCATTTCGCGCAATTCAAAACCCGCGACCAGGTAGGTGTCGCGCAGCGGAGTGGGGCCAAGCATAAAGAGGAGAGCTTGCGCGCAAGCGCCGGGGCGGGTCAATCAAATGCCCGCAGATTTGGATGATGCCAACATTACCGCCCAGGGCGGATAAAGGCGGCCTCTTCGCATACCTTGAGGCTCTAGGTATGTCAAGGGCCTTTCCCTCAGCCCGCAGGCCGGCCAACTTCTACATACGCTTCGGCGCGCAATTGTTACATTCGCGGCCCGGCCCGGAAATTCCCTTGCTGGGGTCGGCGCAACGGCTCATTAAATGCTACCCTTGGCCGCGTTGCTTCAGCCACCGGTCTGAGGATTTACCGCGTCGCCGTTTTTTCGTCCTTCTCCATGTCGGATTCATCCAGTTCCCCAGCGCCGATCGCGCGGACCGGCAAAAAGCGGCGGCGGCCTTCAATATCGGCCAAAGCCCCCGCGCCTGTGCCCGTGGTTGAGGAAACACCCGCAGACCACGAGGCCCTCGAACCGGCAGAATCGGGTGACGCCCTGCGGCGGCGCGAAGGCGTTAGCCGCGGCCTCGTTCGCCTGGCCCGCCGACTCATTCGCGACGCCGTCCATCATTGCGAACATCCGGAGGACGCCGACCGCACCGAGGACATCCATCAAATCCGCGTGCAGTGCAAACGCCTCCGGGCGCTCCTGCGTTTGCTCAAGCCCGTGACAGACGAAAAAATCATCGCCGAGGAAAACACCCGTGTGCGCGACGCCGCCCGCAACCTGGCGGATTTTCGCGACGCGTTTGTCGCCGGCGAAACCCTCAAGCGGGTGTTCGACGATGCCGCGCCGCGCCGTGTGCGGGATGCTGCGGTGCTGCTGAACGTGCGGCCCGGCGGCGCGCGCCACAAGGGCGATTTGGCCGCGATATTGGAAAACCTCGCGCGCGATTTGCGCCGCGTGCAGACCACCGTGCGGAAACTGCCGTTTGCCACGCGCGGCTGGGGCGCGCTGGCGCCCGGCCTCGAGCGTTCCTATCGCCGCGCGCGCACGTCGTTTCAAAAGTGCCATAAGCACCAGCACAAGCATTTTGCCGAAACGTTTCACGAGTGGCGCAAACGCGTCAAGGACCTCGCCTACCAGCTCGAATTTTTGGACAACATGGACCGCGGCGTGCTCCGCCGCCAGCGCAAGGAGTGCCGCCGCCTCGGAACTCTCCTCGGAGACGACCACGATTACGTCGTGTTTGCGGAGCACGTCCGCGACCGCGAACGCCATTACGAGCACCTGGCGACTTTTCAGCCCGTGCGCAAACGCCTCCGCCGCCGGCTGAAGGAACTGCGCGCCCGCGAATTCGCCCTCGCGTTTCCCCTCTTCGCCGATGAGCCGGAAATGTGGATCGCGCATCTCGAAGGCCTTTGGCAGAAATGGAAAAATCCCCGCCGTGCGGAGGATGAACTGGAGACGCCGGAAGTTCCGCTCGCGGTGGGTGCGGGCGTGCCGGAACTGCGCGCAGTGACTACTCCCGCAACTGGAGGAAAAGCAATTTCAGGCAAAAAACGTCCATCCCTCCCGCCCGCGGCCAAAGGCCAAAGTTGATTAATAGTGGTTTTTGACTATCACTGGCGGAACCGGATGTCACCTCGCGGCGTCCTTCGCTTATGAAAATCATCGTCCGCCTTTTTCTCCTGGCGTTCCTCTTTTCCGCCACCGCCTGGGCCGCCGAGTCCAACAAACTGCTGGTCAATGTGGACAAAAACGGCGTGGGTATGCAGGGCTACGATCCCGTCGGCTTTTTCACGCAAAACAAACCCGTGAAGGGCGATCCGAAATTCCAGAGCACCGTCCACGGCGTTACTTATTATTTTTCGTCAGCCGACCATAAAGCGGCGTTCGACCAAGACCCGTCGAAATACGAGCCGCAATTCGGCGGTTACTGCGCCTACGGCGTGTCGCGGGACAAACTGGTCGAAGTCGAGATCGATGCCTTTCAAATTGTCGGCGGTCGTTTGCTGATGCAGTACGACAAGGGCATTCGCGATGATTTTGCCAAGGACGTGGCGGGCAATCTCAAGCTGGCGAACCAGAATTGGCCCACGCTGGTGGACAAGAACGGCAAGCCCGCGCCCGCCCGGATCGCGCCCGCGGCCAAACCTGCGGTTGCTCCGGCTGCGACCTCCGGTACTTCCACCGCGCCTGCGGCGGCGAAGTAAACGCGGCTCGCGTACGTCTCCCTTATTATCGGCGTCATGGAAAATTTTTCCAAAACGCAAACGGTGGTCAGTTGGGTGTGCCGGCTGGTAGCTGCGGTCATTTTATTGCAGACGCTTTTCTTCAAATTCACCGCCGCGCCGGAGTCCGTCTATATCTTTACGAAAATCGGGATGGAGCCCTGGGGTCGTCTCGGCACCGGCGTCGCGGAACTGATCGCCGCGGTGCTGCTCTTTGTTCCCGGACTCACCTGGCTCGGCGCGTTGATCGCGCTCGGCCTGATGGGCGGCGCCATCGCCAGCCACCTCACCGTGCTCGGCGTGGTCGTGCAGGATGACGGTGGCGAACTGTTTTGCCTGGCCGTCATCGTCGCCCTTTGCAGCCTGATTATCCTGGGTTTGTACCGCCGGACGATTCCCGTGGTGGGATCCAAACTTCCTTGAGCTTGCCGCCGATGTGACGGTTCGGCTTCGCGATTAGCCCATTTTAACTTCCAACCGCCCAACTGTTGCAGCCCCTTTTGCTGGGCCATTTTGCCCCTCTCGTTTTCGGAGAGCGGCTTGGGCGAAACCGGATCGCTTAGCCGACCTTGCCGCGCGCGCCGGGCGAACTGTACCCGCTGCGGTAGGTGGGCCCCACCGTGCGTACAAAATAATAGTAGGTCTTGCCGGAGACGGCGGTATCGTCGAAGAAGCTGGCCTTCGATGGGGTGCCTACGAGTTTCAAGCCCGCAGTGCTCTTCGCGCTGCCGCCGCGATAAACTTCGTAGCTTACGGCGTCATTCGAGCCTCGCCAAGTTACCTGAATGCCGTCCGATTGATTGGAGGTGGCTTTTACCCCGCGCGGGGCCGACGGTTTGTCCGCCGTTACGCGCAAAGTCACATTGACGCTCTTGGCTTCGTGGCGAGAGGCCACCACGACCTGGCCTTGATAGACCCCTACGGCCAGGTTTTTGGTCTTGAAGAATAATTGGAGGACGAGCTTGTTCTGTTTGATGACCGCGTGCTTGGGCACGACGCTTAACCACGGCACGTTTTTGGTCACATCCACCTCGAGCGCGCCGGAGCCGCCGTTTTTCGCCTGCACGTTAAAAGTCGTGGCATCCTTGCCCTCCACCACGCTGCGGAACACCGCAGACGTATTCAATCGCGGCGTCGGCGCGCCGCGGGTGAGATTGGCCACGATCAGCAAGGCAGCGTTGATCACCGGGCCACCCGCGCCCGCCCACAGGAAGTCGCCCCCAAAGTAACTGGTGGTGACATTCGAAGAATCGGTGACATTCACGGTGCCAGCGCCCAGCGCTATGGCACCCAACGACCACGAACCCGCCGTTTTTATCCAAAAGGCGCCCCCGGCAGCAGGGGTGGGATAGAGGAGCGGCACCACCGTCGGAACGATGAAAAAACTCGTTTGCCCCGTGGTGTTGGAGGAGATGACATCGGAAGTAATGGGGCCGCTCGTATAGAGGCGATAATCAAAAAAACCGGCATACTCATTGATGATCTTGGTAGCACCAAGACCAAAGGTCGAGGGTGACGCCACGGAGATTGAGGGCACGACGCCAGAAATGAGATCTTGCGCCGCATAATACACGCCATAGCTAAAAACGAGAGCCCCGATATTACCCGTGCCGCCTCGTTTGGCCAAGGTCGTGAAGTTCTGGTTATAGAGCGGCCCTTTTAGTGGCACCCCCATCGCACTCGTGGGCGTCGCGATTTCATTGTATTGGAGGACGAAAAAATTGCGGTTGGTGATCGGGTTGGTCGCGGTGAGGTCTGTCACCGAGATTCGCACGCTGCTATGCACCATATGATTGTCGGTGGCCACGGTGCCGCCGCCAACCGTAAAAGGCCCAACGGAGGTATTAACCACGATGGCGCCAGAATACTTATTCGGGTCACTGCTGATCGACGTGTTGCCCATCAGCTTGAAACCGGTGGGGTTCAACTGAGCGCGTACTTGACCGGGCCACGCGCCCAGCAGGGCGAGAGCGGCCAGAGGGACGAAACGGGAGAAAAAGCGCAGAGTCATACCGGGAGCTTGCGGTTGGGGGTAGAAGTGTTGGGGAGAGGGGGGAATTCTCTGGCAATCACCGAGCGGAGGCAAGGCTAAATGCCGTGTGGCTGGTCGTTCTGGAGGGGTAACTCGTGAGAGATGCGGGC
>Ga0265320_10000059_pt1 | contig 102018 bp, 93 predicted proteins | sample 4827metaG_FD_202087 | JGI IMG/M metagenome (GOLD analysis project Ga0265320, IMG submission 202087) | Rhizosphere microbial communities from Carex aquatilis grown in University of Washington, Seatle, WA, United States - 4-8-27 metaG | ecosystem: Host-associated > Plants > Roots > Rhizosphere >...
CCCTTTGTCAAGAACGACGGGCGTGCGGTGGTGTCTTAATTTCGCCAAAAACAAGACGGCGGGCTGAGGGCAGCCCGCCCTACCCCAAGAAGAAACTTTAGGTAGGGCGCGCTGCCCTCAGCGCGCCGTTTCAAATTAAGACATTACCGGGCGTGCGCTAGCGGTGGAGTTAGGATGGGGGTCTCGTTTTCTTTGGCGCGGCGCTTTAAACCGCGCATTTTTTCATTCAAATAATCCAGTGCGCGGGCTAAAGCTCCGCGCTACGAGAAGAGAGTGATGAAATTCACTCTTTACCGCAACTGCGCGCTCGCGGAATTGGTTTCGCCAACCGCGCCTGCTTTTGTTCAACTCCCCGCCATGATCAAGCGCCTTGGACACTTGTGTTTGAAAACGAGCCAGTTGGACCAGATGACCGCGTTTTACCGCGACGGCCTTGGCGCGACCATCCAGTTCCGCTACTTGAATCGCGCCGGCGCGCCCATCGGCATTTACTTTGCGCTCGGCGAAATGACATTTATTGAAGTTTTCGACCACGCCGACGCCCACCGCCGCAGCGGTTCAGCCAAACCGCTCGAGGCGCTCGAAGAGCCGCGCGACCCGTGGCTGGCGCGCTACAATCATTTCTGTCTGCAAGTCGACGACCTTGACGCGTATGTCGCGGAGATTACCGCGCGCGGGGTGAACGTGACGGGCCGCAAGATGGGCAACGACCGTTCGCTCCAGGCGTGGATCAAGGACCCCGATGGAAATTTAATCGAGCTCCAGCAATACACGCCGCAAAGCCGGCAACTGACCGGCGAGGATTTTCAGGAGGGATGAAAGTCTGCATCATAACGGATAGAGTGCCATTATGTCCGCTCGCTCCTTAATGGATATTCCACACAATATTCGTGTGGCCGCATGGAGTTTACTTAAGTTTGCCCTCACCGGACCCCTGCTCGGCATGGCCTGGATCTTGATGGTGCTGTTCCCGTTCCTAATTCCCACGGTTGCAGATGGTTCTTATAGGGAAAACATACTCAACGCTGCCTTAGGCGATTGCTATTTGGTTTTTTGCATTCTTTCCTTCGCCGGCATGAAATTGTCGGTGATTTTCCACGCCAAGTCGCTTTCCCCAAAACAAATACTTGTCCGCAATGAAATGATTTCCTTCATGCCCTATTGGGTCGTACCGTTGTTTTTTCTAGTTTACAGTCTGCTCTTCAAGATTCTCTACCAGTTTGTCACGAGCCATCAGCCGCATTCCGTTTATTATCCTCCTTAAATGCAGTCGCAGCCAAAGGCTGAAGAATATATCTGCAACAAGATTTGTTGTCACCATAAGTTTTACTGATGGTTGACCGGCGAGGATTTTCAGGAGGGGTGAAATAACCCCTGGAAGTGATATTAGATTTTGTGACAGAAATAGAATCAACGGAAAATTCGAGCCCAGAGAAACAGGCTGTTCCGCCATCTTCTGTCGCCAAAATCATAGGCAGTACTGTGCTGGGTCTGGCAGGCTGGCTAGCTGCGGGTTGGTTTATTCTCGGGATGCCGACAATTGCCGATGGTGACGAGGTGTTTAATCAAACCGGCCCTGCGGCGATTTTGTTTATCCTATTGGCTTTTTTGGGAATTTCCCTGTCGCTCATGTTTTATCGGAAACAGCTAACCCCTGAACAAAAAACCTTTCGCAAAAAAGTGCTTTGGCTTTTGCCGTATTGGGCCATGCCGTCATTCGTCTTCATCTACCACGGTATGGCTGCCTTCCTCCGGGCCACAATGCCCTTGTTTCGGTAAATCCATTTAGATTTCCCGAACCACCTATTGTAACGATTGACGCCATAAGGGCACCTGATGCCGCGCCTTTCCCGCTTTACAATAAGCCGGGGGTGGCTACCTTTATTGATTGCGGTTAGCAGCCGCACCGGCGTGGATTCCCACGTCCATCCTTCTTCTACTTTTTACCATGCCGACCGCCCAACTTTCCTCGCTCGATCAATTGAAGCAGTACACGGTTGTCGTCGCTGACTCGGGCGACTTCGCCAGCATCAAGGCTTTTACCCCTCGTGATGCGACCACGAACCCGTCACTCATTTACAAGGCGGTCGAGATGCCCGAGTACAAGCCGCTCATGCAGGCGGTGGTCAAGGATTTCCGCACCCAGGCACTGCCGCAGGACAAGAAGATCAAGACCATCGTGGACAATCTGCTGGTGGCCTTCGGCGAGAAAATACTTGGAATCGTGCCGGGGCGTGTGTCCACCGAAGTCGATGCCCGCCTGTCGTTCGACACCCAGGCTACGCTGGAAAAGGCGCGCTACATCATCAGCCTGTACGAGACCCGCAAGATTTCCCGCGAGCGTGTGCTCATTAAAATCGCCTCGACGTGGGAGGGCATCAAAGCCGCCGAGATTTTGACCAAGGAGGGCATTCATTGTAATTTGACGCTCCTATTTTCGATGGCGCAGGCCGTGGCGTGCGCCGAGGCGAAGGTGCAGTTGATCTCGCCGTTCGTGGGCCGCATTTACGACTGGTACAAGGCCAAGGAGAAAAAGGAATACACGGGCGCCGACGATCCGGGCGTGCAGTCCGTGCGGGCCATCTACGCTTATTTTAAGAAGTTCGGCTTCAAGACCGAGGTCATGGGCGCGAGCTTCCGCAACACGAACCAAATCGTGCAATTGGCCGGCAGCGACTTGCTCACCATCAGCCCGAATCTGCTCGCGGAACTGGCCAAGAGCGAGGCGCCCGTCACTCGCCAGCTTACGCCCGAGTGGGCGCAGGCCCAGGACGTCAAGCGCATCGACATGAGCGAAAAGGTTTTCCGCTGGATGTTCAATGAGGACGCCATGGCCGTCGAGAAAACCGCCGAGGGCATCCGCACTTTCGCCGCCGACATCAACAAGCTCGAGGCGGAAATCGCCAAGGCACTTTAGTTTCCCTTTATCATGTCCACCTTTCTTGAATCCCATGGACGGCTCGGGCCCGGGCAATTCGCGGTCCGTGTTGTGCTCACGCTGATAGTCTGGGCCGCGCTCGTGGCGGGCTCCCTGCTTTACGTCGGCAAGGCGTTGCCGCGGTCGATGCAACAGCGCGCCTTTTTGGCGAAACAGGAAGACGAACGGCTGAAAGCCGGCGCGGTGAAACCGGCTGCCCCCGCCGCGACCACTCCCGCGCCCGGCGCTCCGGCGGCTGGTGGTGCCGCCACTGCCGCTCCCGCGGGTGCGGCCCCGGTGACGGCCACCGCTTCCGCTCCCACCACCGCGACTCCGGCTGCCACTGCCGCGACTCCCGCAGCGCCTGCCACCACGTCGAGTACCGCTCCCGCAACCGCCGCTCCGGCTCCTGCGGCTGCCGCAGTTTCAACAACGCCTCCGGCAACTGTTGCGGCCACGGCGACTGCCCCGGCCACGGCGACTGCCCCGGCCACGACTGCCGCAGCCACCGCTGCTCCGGCTGCAGGTACAGCACCCGCTACCGCGGCGCCCGCCACTGCTGCGGCAGGTGCGTCAGCCCCCGCCTCCGGTACGGCTCCGGCCACGGCGGCTCCCGCCACCGCCGCGAAACCCGGTGAAAAAGCCAAAGAGCCTCCGCCCGACGCCCGCTTGAGCGGCTACGACCGCACTGCGCTCACCAATGTCTCCCGCTTTCTCTCGATTGTCTTTAGCATCTTTGCGATGGGCATTCTTTTGACGCATGTCGTCAAGCGCCTGCGCGACGCCGGCTGGAACGGCGCGGCGAGCCTGTGGCTCCTCGTCCCCGGCGTGAATATCGCGCTCCTGCTCGCGCTCATGTTCCTCCCGACCCAAACCGGCCACGCCCACAATCATGCGCACGGGCATTAATCCGAATGGAGGTTGTTACGCGCGGATGTCCGAGGAATCAGCGAGTTTCTAAAGATTTTTGTTCAATTCGCTAGAGCAGGTCGTCACAAACAGGCCCCAGCCTAAGAGGGAGCCCAAGAGCATTCCGATGCCAAACTTTCGTGTGGCGCGGATGACGGCGAACACCAAGGCTACAAAAGGCATTCCCAACATCACGCACACATAGGTCGAAAGAAGTCCGCTCGGGGAATCGCCCTCAAGTAGGCCGAGGCCCGATCCGGCAACCGCAAAGGCAACGATGAAACCGGTCGCATACTGGCCGTAGCCAGGATTGCTGGGATTGGGGCAAGCCACCGAAGGTTGCTTAGGAAACTCAACCATTGTGCAAAAATTTAAAAATGCGTGTTGGATAAAATGCCGCCGCAAATGGCGAGCAGAAGCAAGATACCCGCACCCAGCATCAGTAACATACCAAGGCCAATCCGGCGGGTGGCTGGAATGATGGCCAGAATAAAAGGCAGTGCAAAAACAAGAAACAGGCTTAGTCTTCCATCAAATCCATCTGGCCCCAGAACGATAATGCCACCCCAGATAAACAAGTAAAAAAGACACCCAAAACCTACGCGATTAATTGGTTCCAGTCGCATTCCCAGCGGTACCGGCGGCAGTTCCGGTTCGCGCAATGACCCTGCCGGAGCCGGAGGCGGCGGTCCCGAACCATCTTCCTGCGGTGGAATGGGGTCGCTCATTGATCAAAAGCGCATGTTGCCGCAGATAGCAATCAGGAGCAAAATGCACACACCCAAAGCGAGGAGCATGCCCAATCCCATCCAGCGAGTGCCAGGAATTATGGCAAAGGCAATAGGAGCCCCAACAAGAATGATCAAGAGCTCTCCGAGATTTGAAATAATTCCCGAATATAGGCCGCCCCAGGATATGCCAATTAATAAGAAAAATCCAAAAAAACCGGCAAGTGTCTGAAAGATGGCCCTCCCGGTGCCGTGCGGAGCATCCGGATTTTCATCCGACGGTGGCCGCGAAGGCGGCGGAATTCCAGGTGGCGGAATGATGCTATTCATGGGCCGATACGTATAGTGCAGATAATAATATAGATGACCATTATCGATAAGAGGCATAGACCGAGGGCAAGCAACATGCCCACGCCCACTCCTCGGGTACGGGGAAAAAGGACGGGCACAATTGAGCATCCAAACGCCAATCCAACCGGGGTAACAAGACCGGTCGAACCGATAGAATCCAAAATAAAAAGGACATCAAAAAGCACGAGAAAGAACAAGAAAAAGCCTGCCACTGTCTGGGCGATGAATCGCCCGGCACCTCGCTTCTTTCGTTCAGGCGTCTGGCCCGCAGCAGGCATCCTTACCGGCGGATTGGCGGAAGCGTCATGCGCTGATCTCGTGGTAGAGTTCATGACCCCAAATTGATCCCACCGCAAACTGCAATAAGAATCAGCCAGCTAACGCCTCCTCCCAAAAGAAAGCTGATGCCCAGCATGCGCGTTGATTGAATTATTGCCAAAATTAGGCCAATTAGCGGCAATACAAAAAGACATCCTAAGATAGCAGGTAAGTAGAGAACCTCAGCTAGGCCCATTTCATCCAAGGCGGGTCCAGCAAAAAAGATGGCAATGAGGACGGCATAAATTCCACATCCCGTGACAAACTGCTTCTTGCCGCGGCCCCAAAAAGGCTGCGCTGAGTCCGAGAACGCAGGTCTGAGTTCACTCATGGGGTAGCAGAGGTGGGACTACCATTTGGGGTTGCAACAGCGGCACGCAGGGCCGCTTCGCGGCCGTCACGGTAAAAAAGGTTAAACGTGTCGAAGGGGATGATGCGACCGTCGGGGTGGACAATGTGGATGCAGGTTTTCTTGACACTGCGGACATCGAAATTGTGCGCGTCCAGAAATTGCACGAGCAGGACGCGAAAAAGATTGTCGTAAGTGATGCCCGGCGGAGCCGACACGAGGGGCAGGCAGCAGAGCAGCGAACGCAGCGCCGTGGCGGCGGACTCCGGCGAGTGCGAGGTGGAGAAAAGCTTGAAAACCTCGTCACGCAGTTGGGGCACGCGTTCGTAGATGATGGTGTTCGATTCGGCCTGGAGCAAAACCTCGGGCGGAATGTGGCGGGTGAGTGGCGTAACTTTCCCGCCAAGCTTGAGCGCGTAGCCCATGGCCAGACAATCAGGATGGCAAGGCACCGGAATGATGTCACCAGGCGCGAAAACAGGAGATTGCGCGAGCAGCTTTTGTCGAACCTCGCCCAGGGTGAGGCGGTCGCGAGCGGGGTCAAAATCTTCGACGCGCCCGGCATCCTGAATGGGCTGAAAGTTGACTCCACGCACGCAGCGTTGTTGGAGCGCGAATTCCACAATCGAGCCTATTTCGCCGTCATTGAGGCCTTTCTTGAGCGTGCAGACGAGCGTGGTGGAAAGATTCAGTTCATTCAAGTGATCGAGCGCACGGCGACGGACATCTAATAAATCGACTCCCCGCAAAACCCGCAGCGGCTCGGCGCGTAGAGAGTCAAATTGCAGGTAAACCTCAAAATTCGGCGCATAGTCGGCGAGCCGGCGGGCGAATTCCCGGTCCTGGGCGATGCGCACGCCGTTGGTGTTAATCATCAGGTGCTTGATCGGACGGCGCTTGGCGGCGTCGAGGATGGCAAAAAACTGCGGATGAATCGTCGGCTCACCGCCGCTGATTTGCACGATGTCCGGCTCTTTCTCATTGCGCACCACACAATCGAGCATGAACTCGACATGCTCAAGGGTGCGGTGCGTCTGACGGCGCGGGCCAGACTCGGCATAGCACACGGGGCACTGGAGGTTGCAGGCATCCGTGATTTCGACGAGCGTCACACAGCTGTGCTGCTCATGGTCGGGACACAGACCGCAATCGTACGGACAGCCGCGCTCGATCGGGGTGTTGAATTTGGCCGGAAGCTGGCCGGCCTTCAACGTGGCGCGCGAACGTTGATAATATTCAATGTCCGTGGAAATCAAAACTTTGGCAAAGCCGTGGTCAGGACAACGCTTGTGCAGGTAAACGCAGCCCTCTTGATAAACGACCTTGGCTTCGACCTTGCGCAGACAGGTCGAACACAGGCTGTTCGTGAGCTCGGCGTAAAGGTAGGGACGGTCGGCCATGAGGAAAATGGGAGGGGTCAGGACAATAACCAATAATCATGTCTTATGCCAAATACATGGAGATTTCTTAAGGTATTTTTCGTCAACGAGAAACAAAATTAATGGACGAACCGCAAAACTTTCACGGCTACAGAAAATGTCGGTTCGGAACATAAAATGCCGGGTATCCCCTGAGCAAAAATTCACAAATTAAGCCGTTGGCGTCGGGCCTCGTCGGAAAAGTGAAACTAGACTGGCCAGGGCCACGACCAAACCGCCAAGACACGCAAGCTGAATAGCGCTCAATCCACCCACGGCCAGTTCCCTCGGTTTGATGAACTCGATGGCAAAGCGAAAAGTCAGATAACCGGCCACGTAGACCCGGAATAGCACGCCGGCTGGCCATTTGCGTCCACGCCTTATCCACCACAGGGAGCCGGCCCAAAGCAGGACGAAAAGGCTTTCGTAAAGCTGGGTGGGATGGCGCATGACGCCATCGCCAAAATCGACTCCCCAAGGAAGGGTCGTCGCCACTCCATAGGTGTGATCAGGCAAACCGGTCAAGAAACAGCCCACCCGTCCAATGGCCGTGCCCAAGGCAAGGGGGTACACGAACAAATCCCCGGTTGAGCGCCTAACACCATTGCAACGCTTGGCAAATTCCACTCCGGCCCAACCGCCTAGAAGTGCCCCAACAATAGTCTTTCCCCCTAGCAGGACTGACCAGTCGCCAGTCGGTGAGGTCTGGGCTGCAGGAGAGAGTCCGGTATATTCGCCAAAAAAAGTGCGCCAAGTGCCGACCGCAGTCAGATAGTAGGCAGGCGATTCGAGCCACGCTAGAATTTTCGCACCGAAAAATGCGCCGAATAGCGCCCCGACCAGAATCCACAAATTCGCCTCTAGCGGCAACGGCGGTTCCGGGCTTCGTCTGCGCAAAGCAAAATACAACCTGGCGCCGGCAAAATAGCCCAAGCCCTCCAAGACTGGATGCGGATGCAGCCTTAGACCGAACAAATCGAGCATGAAGGGAAAGGTCATGCGGAACAGCGGGCCGTCCAAGCAGTCAAAACTGAGCTAACATAGGCAATGCGGACGGTAAGACGATGGAAAAACTTGGCCCGCATGCGCAACCGCCAACCGGCAATCCCTTTCGCCAAATAAGTTTTGCCGTCCCCCACCGTGCCGCGTTGAATGCCGCGCATGAGCGAATTGCCGAATTCTCCAGGCTCCGACACCGCGCCAACCGAGGCGCCGCGGCCCGACACGGGCGCGACGTTGTACGACCTGCCCTCCCCTTACCTGGCGCATCCCGCCTTCGGCCTGCTGCACTTGCCGCGGTTTATCGCGAAAATCCGCAAGCATCTCGCGGGTGAATTGCCGAAGTCCTACCAGCGCAATTTCACCAAGGGCTTTGACGGTTTTCTGTGCCTGCATCTCGGGGTGGATCCGCAGGACGTGATTGCGGCAGTGCGCGACGCCCAGGATGACCCCGACCTCGTCGCCCGCTTGCGTGCCTTATTTCCCAAGCACGTAAACGCGCCCAAATGGAACCGCCAGGTGGTACAAATCGGCATGAGTGAAATGGGCCGCGAAGCCCTCGCCGCTTCCAAAACTAAAACAGGGGTGCCCGACCGCGAAGACCTGCGCTCGTTCGCCGACCTGATTGAATACGACGAGCGGCGCATTCCGTAGCACGGAAAAATCCCCAAGGGAGCGAAGAAATTTAATCACGGATTTCGCATCTAAACCCCGCCCGGGAAAATCAGCAGTGGCGTAGCCACTCTCGCGTCGCATCATCTTCGCATAATCTCCAATACTCTAGCATGATCGCTTCCTTGCGGGCGCCCTCGGGTGCCTCACTCCTGCGATTCCCCTCTCCTCTCGTTACTCCTATGAATATCCACGTCTCCCGTTTCCTCGTTGGTCTCCCTTGCGGTCTTCTCGTTCTCGCCGCGTCCGCCGCGCGTGGCGCCGATGCGCCCGCCGCCAGCACGACCAAACCCGCTGCCCCGGCTGTGGCGACCGCCGCGGCGCCCGGCTCTGGCCCGTATCACGCGCTGAAAACGATTCCGGTCGGCGGCGAAGGCAGCTTTGACTATTTGACGGCGGATCCCGCGGCGCATCGTCTTTACGTGTCGCACGGCAATGTCGTCATGGTGTTGGACACGGAAAAGGAAGCGGTCGTCGGGCAGATCGACGACACCGTGGGCGTGCACGGCATTGCCATCGCCCCGAAGTTGAACCGCGGCTACACCAGCAACGGCGGCGCGAACGAGGTCAGCGTGGTGGATCTGGCGACTTTGAAGACGCTTTCGAAAGTCGGCACGGGCCGCAACCCGGATGCCATCCTTTTTGAGCCGAGCCAGAACGAAGTCTGGGCGTTCAACCATAGCGGCCAGTCCACCACGGTCTTTGCGGCGGACACCGGCAAAGTGGTCGCCACCGTGCCGCTCAACGGCGCGGTCGAAACCGGCGTGGCGGATTCCGAGGCGCACCGGGTTTATATCAATTTGGAGGACAAGAATGAAGTCGCGGTCGTGGACATGAAGACGCACGACGTGGTCGCGCGCTGGCCCATCGCCCCCGGCGAAGGCGGCACGGGCCTCGCGATTGACGTGGCTCACCATCTCATTTTTGTCGGCTGTGGCGGCAACGCGAAAATCGTCGCGCTGGACACGACCACCGGCAAGGTCGTCGCCAACGTGCCGGCGGGCACGGGCATCGACGCCGCGGCGTTCGATCCTGCTTCGGGCCTGGTCTTCGCGTCGGCCGGCGACGGCACTGTCACCATTGCGCATGAAGATGCGCCGGACAAATTGACCGTGGTCCAAAATCTCAAGACCGAGCCGCGCGCCAAGACCATGGCGCTCGACCCGGTGACGCACAAAATTTATCTCTCCACCGCGACCTATCCGGCGGCAGCGGCGGGCGCGCGCGGCCGTCCGGCGGCGGTGCCCGGCAGTTTCCATGTGCTGGTTTATGGCACGGAGGCCGCCGACAAAAAGCCTTAAGCTTCCGGCGCGAAAGATTGATAACGCGCGGCGGATAATTTAGGGTGGCCAGACCGCGGCGGCCAGCCGGCCCGGTCCCTTCGTCATGCGTGTACTCCTCGTAGAAGATTCGGTGCGGTTGCAACGCAGCCTGGGCACGGCCCTGCGCAAATCCGGCTATGCGGTGGACGTGGCGGCCGACGGCGAAGCCGGCCTGTGGCAGGCGCAATCGAACGACTTCGACGTGATCATCCTCGACTTGATGCTCCCCAAGCGGGATGGGCTCTCGGTGCTAGCTGAGTTGCGTCGGCAGGGCAAATCCACGCATGTGCTCCTGCTCACGGCCCGCGACACCGTGGCCGACCGCGTGCAGGGCCTGCAAACGGGGGCGGATGATTACCTCGTCAAGCCCTTCGCGCTGGAAGAACTGCTGGCGCGCGTGCAGGCGCTGTGCCGGCGCGCTTACGGCTCGAAGCAAAGCCGCGTCGCCATCGCCGATCTGGAAATCGACACTCTCGCCCGCACAGCCCGGCGGGCCGGCCAGGCCATCGTGCTCACCGCCCGCGAATATCATTTGCTGGAGTATCTCGCGCGGCGCCGCGGCCAGGTTGTCTCGCGCAGCGAAATTGAGGAACATATTTACGACGACCAGGTGGACCCCATGAGCAACGTGGTGGATTCCGCCATTTGCAGCCTGCGCAAAAAACTCGGCGCCGCCAGCGACGCGCCGCTCATCCGCACCCGCCGCGGCCTCGGCTATGTCCTCGAGGAAGTCCCGGCGGCCGCGCCCGTCGCATGAATTCCATCCGCCGCCAACTGACCCGCGAATTGCTCGGCGTGTTTCTCTTCCTCCTGGGCGGCGGCCTGGTGGCCATTTATTTTGCCGCGCGCGACGAGCTGATCGAGCAATTCAACGATGCCCTGCGCGCGAAGGCCCTCGCCATCAGCGCGCTGACTGAAGTGGAAGGCGGGCGCGTCACGGTGCGGCTCACCGACAGTTTTCTGCGCGGATTTCAGGAGGAAAATTCCCAGGATTTTTTTGAATTGTGGAGTGACGAGGGCAAGCCGATTTTGCGCTCGGCCTCCTTGCGCGGCGCGGATTTGCCGGTGCGCACCGGCACTTTTGACCGTCCGCGGTTTTGGAATTTTGAATTGGTGGACGGGCATCCGGGCCGGGCCATCGGCGTCGTCTTTCAGCCCAAGGGCGACCACGAAAACCGCCGCGTGCCGGCCACCGCCGGGCTGCGGCTGGTCGTCGCCAGCGATCGGGAAAATCTGGACGAAGCGTTGCACGAACTGCTGGGCATCGGCCTGGCGTGCAGCGCGCTGCTGGTGGCGTCAACCCTGTGGGTGATTCCGCGCGTGCTGCACCGGGGGTTGCAGCCGTTGCACCGCCTCGGCGAGCAAGCCGCGCAAATCAACGCCGAATCACTGACCGCGCGGTTTCCCGCCGACACCCTGCCGCCGGAATTGCAGCCAATTTGCGCGCGGCTCAACGAACTTCTCGCGCGTCTGGAACTCTCCTTCGAACGCGAACGCCGTTTCAGCGCCGACCTCGCGCATGAATTGCGCACCCCGCTGGCGGAATTGCGCAGTCTCGCGGAATGCGCCCTCAAATGGCCCGACACGCGCGAGGCCACCACCGACCGCGAGACTCTCGCCATCGCCACGCAGATGGAAGCCATCGTCACCAACCTGCTCGCTCTCGCGCGCGGCGAGCGCGGCCAACTGGCGTGCCATAACGAATCCGTGGCCCTGGCCACGCTGGCGCAGGAAGCGTGGCGCCCCTTCGCGCACCGCGCGGCGGAACGGCAGCTCAGAATTAATTTTGCGCTCGCTCCCGCCATGGCGGTGGCCGACCCCGCGCTCCTGCGTTCAATTTTGGGCAACCTCTTTGACAACGCGGTGGACTACACGCCGGCGGGCGGCGAAATTGCCGTAACCACGCAGGGCGACGCCGCGGGAGTGACACTGCAGATTGCAAATGCCACCGAAAATCTGGAAGCGGTGGATCTTCCAAACCTATTCGATCGTTTCTGGCGCAAAGAGGCCGCTCGTACCGGCGGCCAACACGTCGGCCTCGGTTTGTCGCTGGCGCGCGTGTTTGCGGCGGCGATGGGATGGAAACTTTCAGCGGCCTTGGACGACCGGCACCGCCTGGTGTTCACCCTGGCCGGACCCGCCGTGGTCTAAAGCGGACGGCCGCAACTCCCGTTGCAGGAGCTGCCGCACTCGAGCCGTCACCGCCGCCATCTCGGATTGCTGGGCCAGCACGAGCATGACCGCCAGGCCCAGCAATGCAGCCAGGGCCAGCCAAGTCCGCTTGGATTTCTTTTTCACGGGGCGATGAAAATCCGTCCGCTCTCCCTCACTTGCCGGCGCCGTGGGCCGCAGGGGCGCTGGCAGCGGGCTTGTCCTCATCCTCCGCTTCTTCTTTGTCCGTGGCCAGGACCTTGCCGTTGCCGGCGTCAATTTCCACCTCGGTGACCGCCTTGTCGGCCCCAACCACCTGGAATGAGTACTGCAAATTTCCGTCTTCGATTTCAAGTTCGCCCGCAATGATGCTGCCGGGAACAGCCGCCACGGCCGCTTTGGCGGCGTCGGCAAAGGAGATTTTAGTCAACGCCGGAAGATCGGCGGGTTTCAATTTGCCTGCGGGTCGGATGGAGCCAATGGGGGCAGGAGCCGCGGCCGCGGCGGCGAAAAGTTGCAGGGCCAGCGCGCTCACCGCCAGCACAGTCAGGCCGGTCGTCAAAAACACGGGTAGTGATTTTTTCATAATTAAAGGGGTTGGTGATTATTAGCCCGGTCCATCCAATCGAGGCGGACGGATCCATGGGCGCAGGTTAGCACGGTGCCCATTACCGGGAGGTTATCCGCGAAAAATACTTTATTTTATTCCCTTTAAGGGGGCGGCAGAATCGTCATCATCTTCCGGTAATCTTGATTTGATTAGGATGACCGGCTTTGCCAGCGTCCACCCCGCGTCTGCTCCATCCCCTGCCCCGCCACTCGAATGCAAAGCGCCTCGGCCGGCCGACCGTGCCCCCACCCGGTGATTCGCCGCCGCCGTCGGGGTATTCGGCGCGCGCTGCGTGGCGGCCTTGGGCTCGCCTCGGCGGTTCTCCTTTTGAGCGGTTGCCAGCATTTTCAGGACAAGCCGGTCAAACCCGCCGAAACAGCAGGAGATTTGGTCCATCGTTCCCTCGCCGCGCCGGAACTGCGTGACTTTCTGGTCAAGAACCTGCACCACGATTTTCCCCAATGGCCGCCACCGGCCTGGGATTTCGAAACGCTGAACTGGGTCGCCTTCTATTATAATCCCACGCTCGATGTCGCCCGCACCCAGTGGGAGGTGGCGCGCGGCACCATCGTCACGGCGGGAGAAAGCCCGAATCCCACGGTCACAGTTTCACCGGGTTACGATTTCAATTCCGGCACCGCCAAATCGCCATGGTTTCCCAGCGTGAGTTTTGATTTGCCGATTGAGACCGCGGGCAAGCGCGAGAAACGCTTGCTCGTGAGCAACTGGAACGCCGAATCCGCCCGGCTGAATGTCTATGCCACGGCCTGGCAGGTGCGCAGCCAGTTGCGGCAGGCGCTGATTGATTATGGCGCAGCCGACCGCCGGGTCCACGCCTTGCGCGAGTTATCGACCGCCCAAAAGCATGTGCTCGATTTGCTCGTGCAGCGACTCAATGCCGGGGCCGTCGCCACCGACGAAATTTCCACCACCCGGATTGCGTTGGTGAAGGCCGAGGCCGAGGCCGGCGACGCCGAACAGCAATTGGCGATGGCGAGAAGCGCGCTCGCGCAGGCCCTGGGCGTGCCCGTCAGCGCGCTCGCCGACCAGCAGCTTAGCGACGCCGGCGTGGCCACGGGCCAAGTCCTTTCCCCGCAAGAACTTTACGCCGCACGGCAGTTGTCGCTCGAAAATCGCGCCGACATTCTTTCGGCCCTTGCTACCTATCAAGCCAGTCAGGCGACCCTCCAACTGGAAATTGCGAAGCAGTGGCCCGACGTGCACGTCGGCAGCGGCTATCTGTATGATCTCGGTGAAAACAAATGGGACCTGACCATTGGCGTCGAATTGCCGGTCATCAACATGAACGAAGGGCCCATTGCCGAAGCCACTGCCAGCCGCCGCGCCGCCGCGGCCCAGCTCATCGCCCTCCAGGCGCGCGTCATCGGAGAAATCGACACCGCCGCCGCCGCCGCCGCCGCGGCCAATGCCACCGTCGCCAGCCTGCGCCAAGTGAGCGGGGAACTGCAGCAACACCTCGACCGGATGCGGGCCCAGCTCGACGCCGGCGAAGCCGACCAGCTCGATTACCAGACCTCCGTGCTCGACCTCAACACCGGGGCCGTCGCGCTGATTGAGGCCCAGGCCCGCGCCGCCACCGCGACGGGGCAGTTGGAAGACGCTTTTCAGGTTCCCTTTGCCGACTTGGCGCCGCTGGAAATCGCCGCGCACGCCCTCACCTCCTCTGCTCCCTCGCCATGAAAAACATCTTGATTGCCATACTCTGCAGCCTGCTGGTCGGCGCTGGAGCAACCGTGCTGGTCATGCGCCATTTTCAGGCCGCACCGGAGGCCGCCGCCGACGCCGCAAAGGCGGACGCCGCCGCGCCCGACGACGACGATGATGACGGCGGCCTGACCCTGACCAAAGAAGAACAAGCCACGGCCGGAGTCGCGACCGCTCAGCCGGAACCTTACGAATACAAACTCGAACTGAAAGCCTTCGGCCACGTGCTCGATGGTTCGTCCCTCGCCGCCGGGCTCACCGACATCGAGGCCGCCCGCGCCGCGCTCGATGCTTCGGCGAAGGAATATGAACGCGTGAAAATGCTAAAAGCTTCTGACAATGCCTCGGCCAAAGCCCTTGAAACGGCCGAAGCCGCCAAACGCCACGATCAGTCCGTGCTCGACGCCGCCGAGGGCAAATTGCTCTCGACCTGGGGCAAGGCCCTAGCGGGCCGGGAAGATTTGGCGGAATTGGCGCAGGCCGTGTTGAAGCAGGACGCCGCGCTCGCGCGCGTGGATTTGTTTGCGGGCGATGTCCCGCCCACCGCCCCCTTGCATTTCCAAGTACACTCACTGACGGGTAATGATACTTTTCAAGACGCGCAATTTATCGGGCCCGCTCCAACCACAGATCCCCAGGCACAGGGAGCGGCCTACCTCGTGCTGCTGCCGGCGCCGGTGCCGCCGCCGGGCGCAGCGCTGCTCGCACGCGTGACCGGAGCTGAAGCCCCCGAGGCGGGCATGCGAGTGCCGCGCTCGGCACTCGTGCTGAACGACGGCGCGCCGTTCGTGTATCTGCAAACCGGCGACGAAGGCTTCGACCGCCGCAAAGTCGATCTCGGTCCGCCCATTGCGGACGGTGTCTTCGTGCCCAACGGGCTGACGCCGAAAGACCGCGTCGTCGTCAAAGGCGCGCAACAGCTTTTGTCCAAGGAACTCAGCAAAGCCAACGGCGGATAAGCCGCCCTTCCCACCCGCCCTTTTTCACCCCTGCCACTTTTTCCGGCGATGCTCAAAGCCTTGGTCAGTTTTTCGCTTCGCTACCGCGGCATCGTCGCGCTGCTGGCCTACTTGCTCATGGCCTACGGCGTCTACGTGGCGTGGAACGCCAAGCTCGATGTTTTCCCGGATTTCGTGCCGCCCGAAGTGACGATTCAAACGGAAGCGCCCGGCCTCAGCGCCGAACAAGTGGAAACCCTGGTCACTCGTCCCGTCGAATCCGCGGTCAACGGCATGGGCAGCCAGGAATCACTGCGCTCGGAATCCATTCAGGGCCTGTCCGTCATCACGGTGGTATTCACAGAAGGCACGCCCATCCTGCCGGCCCGCCAGCAGCTCGCGGAAAAGCTGGGTGAAATCGCCGGCACTCTCCCTGCGGGCGTGCGCGCGCCCACGATGTCGCCGCTGACCTCCGCCACGATGGACTTGCTGAAAATCGGCCTGGTCAGCGACAAACTTTCGCCGATGGAGTTGCGCACGTTTGCCGATTGGACGCTCAAGCCGCGACTGCTCTCCGTCTCCGGCGTGGCCCACTGCAACATGTTCGGCGGCGAAGTGCGGCAATGGCAGATTGAAGTTCATCCGGACTTGCTGGTGGCACACGATCTCTCGATGTCCGACGTGCTGGCCGCCGCGCGCGCCTCCAGCGGGGTGATGGGCGCGGGCTTTATCGAGAATGACAACCAGCGCGTAACGATCCAGACGGACGGGCAAATGATCAGCACCGACCAACTGGCCAACGTGGTGGTCGCGGTCAGCCCCGGCGGCGTGCCCATCCGCCTCAGAGATGTGGCGACCGTGAAGGAAGGCGCCCAGCCCAAATTTGGCGACTCCCTCATCATGGGCCGGCCGGGTGTGCTGATGACCATGACGAGCCAATACGGCGCCAACACGATGGAAGTGACGAAAGCGCTCGAAGCCGCGCTCGAGGATATGCAGCCGGTGTTCGACCGCGCGGGCATCAAGCTTTATGACCGCCTGCATCGTCCGGCGACGTTCATCGAGGTATCGCTGGCGAACATCGAACACTCGCTCAAACTCGGCGCGATTCTCGTTTCCGTCGTGCTCTTTTTGTTCCTGGCCCGCATCCGCACGGCGTTTATTTCGCTTACCGCCATCCCGTTGTCGCTGCTGACCGCCATCATCTTGATGGACCATTTTGGGGTGAGCCTGAACACCATCACGCTCGGCGGCCTGGCCATTTCCATCGGCTCGGTGGTGGACGACGCCATCGTCGTCGTGGAAAATATTTTGCGGCGGCTGCGGGAAAATCAGGCGCTGGCCCAGCCGCGCGCCGTGCTCCCGGTCATTCTCGACGCCACGCTGGAAGTTCGCAGCGCGGTGGTCTACGCGACCATCATCATCGCGATGGTGTTCGTGCCGGTGTTGACGCTGACGGGCCTGCAAGGCAGCTTCTTCGCGCCACTGGCCTTGAGCAATATTCTCGCCATCATGGCCTCGCTGCTCGTGGCCATGACGGTTACACCCGCGCTGACGTTTCTCTTTTTCTCCAAGGGCGCGGACTCCGCCCATGCACCGTGGGTGCAGCGCATCTTGCGCGACGGCTATGTGGTGGTGCTCGGGTGGATTGCGCGCTGGCCGCGCCTGATTATCGCCGCCGTGGTGGTGTTTTGCGTGCTCGGCTTCTCGCGCCTCCATTATCTCGGCGGTGAGTTGCTGCCGGAGTTTCGCGAGGGCCACTTTGTGCTCAGCGACGTTTCCACGACGCCGGGCACGTCCCTCCCGGAAATGCTCCGCATCGGCAAGGAAATTTCGGACGAGTTGATGAAGAACGAGCACATCGCGACGGTCGAGCAACAGGTGGGCCGCGCCGAGCAAGGCGAGGACACATGGGGGCCGAATATTTCGGAGTTCCATGTGGAACTGAAACCCAACCTCCCCGCCGAGGTGGATGCCAAGGTGGGCGACGAAATCCGCGCCACGCTGGAAAAAATTCCCGGCATCCAGTTTGAGGTGCTCACCTTTTTGGGCGACCGCATCGGCGAGACCATCGGCGGCGAAACCGCGCCGGTCGTGGTCAATATTTTCGGCGACGATCTCGATGTGCTCGATGCCAAGGCGCAGGAAGTTTCCAAAGTGCTCAAAGACCTCGGCGCGGAGGATGTCATCGTCAAGGCCCCGCCGGGCTCGCCGGTACTTAGCGTCCGCTTGCGCGGCGACCGCTTGACGGACCTCGGCTTCCGGCCCGTCGAAGTTCTGGAAGCCATGCAAACCGCGTATGAGGGCACTGTCGTTTCGCAGGTTTATCAGGGCAGCCAAGTCTCCGATGTCGCGGTGATTTTGGATGAAAAGACGCGGCAGGAGCCGGCGAATGTCGGCTCCCTGCTCTTGCGCAGCGCGACCGGCCAGGTCGTTCCGCTGCGCGAATTGGCGGAAATCAAATACACCAGCGGCCGCTCCTCGATTCTGCACGACGGCGCGCGCCGCCGCCAGACAGTTACTTGCGGGCCGGGCGACAGCGATGTGGTTTCCTTTGTGGACGAGGCGAAAAAGGCCATCGCCGATAAAGTCGTCATGCCGCCGGGCGTATATGTCGAATTTGGCGGCGCCGCCGAAGCCACGGCCAAAGCCAGCCGGGAATTGTTGATCCATTCCGGCATCGCGCTCATCGCCATCCTGATGATCCTTTATGTCGTACTCGGGAATTGGCAGAATCTTTTCCTCGTCCTGCTCAATCTGCCCTTTGCCCTGGTGGGCGGCGTGCTGGCGGTTTATTTCAGCAACGTCATCGGCGGCGCGGGCGCGGGTGGTTTGTCCATGGGTGCGCTCGTCGGCTTTGTCACGCTGTTTGGCATCACCACGCGTAACACCATCATGCTGCTGTCACACTACGAGCACCTGGTCAAAGAGGAAGGCCAGCCTTGGAATGCGGCGACAGTACTGCGCGGCGCCAGTGAGCGGCTCATCCCGATTTTGATGACGGCCTTGGTGACGGCGCTGGGGCTCCTCCCTCTGGCTTGGGGCAGCGGTGAGGCCGGGCGCGAGATCGAAGGCCCCATGGCCATCGTTATTCTGGGCGGGCTGATCACCTCGACCGCCCTCAATTTGCTGGTCATGCCCACGCTGGCGGCGCGGTGGTTCAATCCCCAGCGAAGAACCAACTAGCTAGAGGTGTAAATTGTTGAATGTAAATTTGATAGAGGACAATTGACGCCAAGAGATTAAGACTTTTTTTATCGCAAAGCCTGCATTCATGGCGGGGAAACGATGGGGTTGAAGAACGCTGTTTTACGTAGCTTATTCAACTCTGCGTTGAGGCCGGAAAACAGCGTCTACCTTCTCCGGCAGAGGCGAGAAAAGTGAAACTCTCCAGTATGTCCGCGGTTAAGCTTAATTAATTATTACAGCCTTGTTATGTGCCCTTTTGGGCCGGCAGGGTCGTTGCAGGTTGCGCGTCATGCGACTTTCGACGGCCTTGGTTAGTCCCTCACCATGAAAATTCCTCCCAGCCAGATCCTCGCCATTCTCGGTATTTGCGGCGGGGCGGCCGCGATTGGATTCGTCGGCGGTCGTTATACCGCGCCGACGACCAAAGCGCAAACCGCGTCGGTGGGGGGCGCGCTGGGGAGTGCGCTCAAAGGCAAATCGATTCCGAGCATCGGCGTCCGTGACTCTGGCGACATCACGCTCGACTCTCTGCTTAAAACCGTCGGCCGGCTCAACCCCGCGGATATTGCCCGCCTGGTCGAAGGCATGAAGCTAGAGGACATCGCCAAAGCGATTGACCTGCTCCAGTCGCTGCCCGCCGGAGGCGCGCGCGACCAACTGCTGGACGCCATCGTCATGCAGTGGGCGAAAATTAATCCCAAGGGCTTTTTGGACAAAATGAGTTCCATCACCAGCCCGCGGATGCGCGAAGATGGCGTCGTCGTCGCGTTGCGCGCGTGGGGCACGCAAGACCCCGCGGCGGTGCTGGACTGGTTGAAGAACAATCCCGGCGGCGTCTCGAACAACGTCATGCAGGCCCGGTATGCTTCCGCCATCGCCGGCATTGTCGGTAATGATCCGACCGCAGCCTTGAATTTCTACAACAGCCTCGGGCCCAATGATCAGCTCCTGGCCCAGGTTGTCTTGCGCGGCATCGTGGATGGTTTCGCCGCCATTGGCCGGTTTTCCGATGCAGTCGGCCTGATTCAACAATTGCCGGCCGGCAATGCGCAGAATCAGGCGCTGACAATGTTGATGACGCAGTGGGCCGCGGCCTCGCCGGCGGACGCAGCGGCCTGGGTCGCCACCTTGACGGATCCGATGCAGAAGAGCCGCTATTTGCAAGTCATTGCCCAGGCTTGGGCGCTTAGCGATCCGGTCGGCGCCGCGAAATGGGCCTCGGAACTTGATTTGCAGATGCTCGCCGATCCCAACGCCGTGGCGGCGGGCGGTGGTCGCCGTGGCGGTGGTGGCGGCGGTCGTGGGGGCAACAATGGTGGCGGCGCCGGGACGTTGCTGGCCAGCACCATCACGCAATGGGCGCAAGTCGATCTCGACGGCGTCGCCGCGTACTTGAACACTTTGAGCGCGTCGCCGAGCAAGGACCAGGCCGTGGCCGCATTTTTGCGCCAGGCTGGCTCCGAAGACCCCGAAGGCTCGCTGGCCTGGATTAAAAGTATTTCCGACCCGGCGCTGCAGCAACAGTCGCTCGGCACACTCGTGCGCAACTGGCAGCAAACCGACCCCCAGGGTTTTCAAGCTTACCTCGCGACCCTTTCGCCCACGGATGCGTCGGCCCTGCAAAATGCTGCCGGAGGTGGTGGTGGCGGGCGTCGTGGCGGTGGAGGTCCCGGCGGTCTTGGCGGCCAGGCCATCGCGGGCAATCCCGGTGGTGGCGGAGGTCGTCGCGGGGGTGGTGGCGCTGGCGGGGCTGGAACTGGCGCAGCGGGTACAGGCGGCACCTTTGGAGGTACCGCCACGGGTACCGCAGTAGCAGGCGGCGGCGGTGGTGGTCGTCGCGGTGGCCGTGGTGGCGGCGGCGGTGGCGGCGGTGGCGGCGGCGGTGGCTAAAGAATTTTTTGGCCGAAACGTGCAGGGCGAACCGGGTTGAGCGCATCCAGTGCCGGATGCGTGCACGGCAATTGGCGCGCCATAAATCCCTCGTCCTGCTTCCGTCCGGTCTCGACAAAGGCCGGCAAACGCCAGATACTCCTCTTTTGCGCCGACTCTTTTCCGCCTCGAGTGGAACCGAGTCCGGTCGCCAGCGGGGCGTAGCGAAGCCTGGTATCGCGCTTGGTTTGGGACCAAGAGGTCGCCGGTTCGAATCCGGCCGCCCCGACTCTTTTCCGCCCGCCGCGGCGGGCCGCAGCCACATGGATTCCCCGTCACTTGCGGCCCAGCCAGGCCCGTTTCAAACAGGTGCAGGACCAAAACTCATTTTTTGTTTTGTCACCTTTCCTCACCCCCGGCATGCCGAGGCTCCATGACGATTCGCCCCGCCACCTTTTCGCTGCAGCGCCTTCTGCGCGCGCTGCCGAAGCCGCTCCGCCGCATCAAGGTGGCGCAAGCCATTGCGACGATGACGGGTTCATCGTATCAGCGCGTGGCCTTTGCCCAAGGCGAACTGGTGGCCAACGTCCGGGACCACGAGGTGGCCAACTCGCTCGTGCGCGCCAGCTTTGCGGATTACGGCTATTTTGATCTCGCCCGCAGCCTGTTGGCGGAGGGCGATGTCCACGTCGACGTCGGCGCGAACTACGGCTTTCACACGTATGGCCTGTTTCAACTGCCCGTGGGGCCCACGTTGAATTATGTGCTGGTGGAGGCGAATCCGGATTGCGTGGCGTGCCTGCGGGCCAGCGCGGACCTTCATCCCGGTTATCGCGTCAAAATTTTTCACGCCGCCGCCGCCGCGACGGCGGGCTCGGTCGGCTTTAATTTCAACGCGGCCGCGACGGGCGCCGGGCAGGTGGGTTCGGGGTCTCCCAGTGCAAATACGGTTACGGTTCCCGCCTCGACCCTGGACGACCTTTTGGCGGAAAACCAAGTTGACGACGTCGGCCTCTTGAAAATGGACATCGAAGGTTCGGAGGTGAGCGCGCTGCGCGGGCTGGCCAAAATGCTGTCGTCCCACCGCATCAAGCAGGTGTACTTCGAAGTCAACCCGGTTTGCCTGGCCCAGCAAGGCACCGATCCGCTCGCCCTGTTTGCGGAGTTCACGCGACATGGCTACCGGCTCTTTTGGCCGCACGATGGCGTGGACTGGGTTTTGAAAGTCTACGGCCCGGGCCAGGCGACTGCCGCGGAGTTGCACATATTCACTCTGCGCGGCCGCGAACCTCGGCGGGTCATCGCTTTCGATCCAACCCGTTACAAAGCCGGGCAATTCAGCCAATGCGACTTGCTCGCGGTTTCCCACCGTTGCCAGGTGGAAAAATAGACGCAGAATTCAACTCCCTTGTTCACGCCGTCCAGCGGCGGCGCTGGCAGCCCCACCAGGCAATCGCTGCGCCGATAACGGCATGACCGGCGAGGACCGCGCCGGCCTGCGCCGTGTCGGCCACCCAGGTGTTGGGATTGGTATAGGTAAAGGCGTCGTAGAGGCGCGTCTGCTCCATCGAATAGAGATAGCCGGCCCAGCCCCAATACGCGTTGATAAAGGGCCGGCACACCCAGACCAAGTAACTCGGCAGTGCCAGCACCACCCCCGACAGTGGCAGTTGAAAACCGACCAGATAGATGGAAAGAGTGGACGCTTTTTCGGGCGAAGCCATGAGGGCGGAAAAGGCGAGGCAGACCCACGTCATCGCCAGACAGGCCAGCGCCAGAATCGCGGTCTGCGCGAGCCACGGCCCGGGCATGACGCAAATCACCTTCACAAATCCGGTCATCCAGACTCCTTGAAAAAGGGCGAGCAGGCCGGTGAACACCAGCTTTGAGGCCGCGTAAGCGGAGGGGCGCAACCCCGTCAGCCGCTCCTTTTCGTAGAGTAGCCGTTCCCCGGCGATTTCCCGCGCGGCGTTGTTCGCGCCCATCAGCGTCAGCAGGATGACTTGAAACATGATGAGGCCCGTGACCAGCGACGAGGTCTTGGCCGCCTCGATGGCGTAATTCAGTTGCGCGCGGATGGCTTCGACGCTCGCGCCCTGCGGCTGCAACAGGGAGGGCGAGGAAATCTGCGGCAGGCCGCTCAACGCGAAAATCACCACCATGACCGGAAAGCCGAAGGTGATGGCCAGCATCAAGGAAAGGTAGCCGTGGTCACGCATGAACAACCGCGTCTTGCGGCGGAGCAGCGTGCCGAACTGCGCGGCGGCGCTGGGCAGCCGGCCGGGGGCGACTGGCCCGGTGGCCGCGGCAGGGATATGCGGGGAAGGCGGCGGCTCGCCGGCGGTCGCGGCACCGTCCGTGTCCCAGCGTTCGCGGTCGGCGGCCAAGGCGGGGCCGTTGGCCTCGCGCCAACGGCGGCTCCAATAATCACCCGGCTGGGCATTGAGGATTTCGTACAAGTGCAAGGGGTCCGTAATCGCAAAATAACCCTGCAAGGCCTCGTACCGGCCCTGGAAAACGACTTCGCCCGCATAAACCACCGTGATCCATTCAAAGCCGCTCAGCTTCGCGAGGTTGTGGATGATGCAGACAATGGTCTTGCCGCGCCGTTCCGCCAGGCCCCGCAGCAGTTCCAAAATCTGATTCTCGGAAATGGGATCAAGGCCGGAGGTCACTTCGTCGCAGATGAGCGTGGGCGGATCCACCGTTAATTCGAGTCCCAGGCCCAACCGGCGCAACTGCCCGCCAGAGAGCGATTCGACCCGCTTGTGGCGGTGCTCGGCGAGCCCGACGACCCCGAGGACATTGCCCAGCCGCGCCGCCCGCACACTCGTGTCGGCCACGCACAACTCGAGGGCATACCGCAAGGTTTCCTCGACGGTCAATTTCGGCTGGGCAATGCTGAATTGCGGGGCAAAACCGACGCGCCCCACCAGTTCCTCGGGGCGGGAAATGCGCTCGCCACCGAGCCAGACGCCGCCGCCGGCCTCCACCGGGGCGAGGCCCAGCATGGCCTTGACGAGGGTGGTTTTGCCGCAGCCCGACGGCCCGATTAGCGCGTTCATCGCTCGGGGCTGAAACGCCACGGACACATGGTTCAATATTGGCGCAGCGGAAGCATCACCGGCGGGGCGGACGGTCAGATTTTCGCAGCGCAGCATGAACCTCAGTGGTATGTCCGAGTAATGTTCCTAAATCTACACGAAAATGTTGGCATATAGGATGCTATAGCGCTGGAGAAACCCATGAAAATGCCTGTTTTGGCCCGCGCTCCTCTCCTGTCCGCTCCGGCGAACCGGCGGCCCGAGCCCGCGTTGCTGGCGCGCCTGCGCCAGGTGCACGCCCGGGTTTTGGCCCAGGCGGCGTTGTCCGACGCCGCCCGCGCCCGCATCGTCTGGGAAATTGCCAAGGCCTGCACGATGCTCGCCGGTGAATTCAAATTCGCCGCCCGACCCGAGCCCGCCGCCGCCGAATTGGCGTTTGCCCCGGCGGAAGACGAAACGCCGAGCTCCGACGGCAACCTCCATCAATTGGCGGAGGACTTGCGGGCCTTGGAGAAGGATTGGGGCAGTTACATTCGCGGGACTGCCGCGGCTTGACTCAGGCCGTCACGGCACAGGATTTTCCTTAAAATCCATGCCGTAGCCGTAGTCCACTCCTTCCTTCGTATCCGTTTGGACACAGCCGCCGGCGAGCAGGCTCAAAATGAGGATGACACCGGCCAGCCAGCGGGCCGGTCGAAAGGTCGGGGGAATTTCCATGGGGGAATCCGATGATGGTCCGCGCTCATCGCGCCGGGCGCGGGGGAACCAAAACGCCCGGAGCTTGTCAGCTAGAAGCTTCCACCGGAAGCGAATTCCGGGTTAGCGGGAATTTTTGCCCCCACCACCCCTCTTATTCCCAGCCACCCCGAAGGTGGCTGCCCTGCATTCATTCTTTGACCACCCCGCAGAACCTGTTATTCTGATTTATGTTTTCTTTGCGACGAGTGACTTGGTCCGGCCTGCGCGCACTGGCTTGGGCCACCTTGGCGGGCTTTGCGGCGACGGCTTGGGCGAGCACCCCAATCAAAACCCTGGAGCCGCCCAAGCATTTCGATGCCACCGACGGCTTCAACACCGGCATCCGCCTCTCCTGGAATCCCTCGCCCAACGCGACCTATTACGACATTTACCGCAGCACCAGCCGGCTCTTTGCGAACGCCACCTTGCGCGCGGTTTCCAAGGTCAAGCGCTTCAATGACCGGCAGACGAACTCCGGCGTCTATTACTATTACTGGATCGCCGCCCGCTCGCCCGACCGCACCAGCGACATCGTCGGTCCCGTGCGCGGTTTGCGCGGAGAGACGGCCCGCTTCTTGATGCAACCGCAGGACGTGCTGGCACCCGAGGGCACAGCCGTGGACATCGTCACCAAAGTTGCCGGCTTTCCGACGCCCAAGTGCGAATGGTTCAAGGGGTCCCGCGCCCTGGGCAAGAGCCATCACCTCTCGGGCACGCACACGCCCATCCTGCATTTTAACAAACTGCTGCCCGAGGACGCCGGCTTTTACTATCTGCACATTTACAACATTGCCGGCGGGGTGAAGAGCCGCCCGGTGAAAGTGGAAGTGATTCTAAAGTAAACACGGCCGGTTAGCGAGTGAGCCAGCCGACGTTGTACGCGCAGGCCGCCAGCAGAATCACCCCCTGGGTGGCAAAGAGCACGCCAAAGGCGTAATGCCCGTAACGGTAAAGTTTGCGCTGATCGGTAATCTCGCGCAGCGCATAGTAAGTCAGTTGCAAAATGATGCGCACGAGCCAATACACCCCAATCAGCAACGTTACCGCCGACGCCAGCCGCGTGCCCGCGAGCAAGTCCTGCGGAGTGAACAGACACAGACAGCCAAAAGCGGCATTGAGCGTCTGGATGTAGCGGGCATAAGTCTGGGCGATGGCGCGATTGTGCGGGCGCAGGCGCGCGACGTCGGCATCCCAGCCCAGGATGTTCCGCACCCAAAAATAGATGACCGCGATAAAAAGCTGGCCCACGCCGGCCAGGCGGAGGGCCCAGAGAAGAAGGTCGGTCGTGTTCATGGTCATGGTGGCGTGGGCGCAGGGCTTGGCCGCTTTGTTTTTATACTTTCAGTAATTTCCGAAAATTAAACCCAGCAAAAAGGCGGTCCAACCGCGGACCCGCAGTCCGCCAAAGCCGGCCAGCGCCCCACCCAGCCGGTGTTTGCGCGGGTGGAGAGCTGGCCCCTGGGCGCACGCGGCCACCGCACGATCCGGAGCGGCCGGTGGTGGAGGATGGACTGGGTTCATGGTGATTAGGTTTAGAGTGTGCATGGTGGTTTTACCGCAGCGCTTTGAGGACGAAGGGCACAATCTTGCTGCGTTCACTGCGGGAAATTTTTTCCATCGCCGTGGCGGCCTGGCCGACAAAGTCGCGTAAATCGCGCATCATCCCATGAAACGCCTCGGCCTCGGCGCCCCGGAGCTTGGCGGAACGGTCGGCGCACTCGCGCAAGACCGTGAGCACCGGATCCACTTCGCGGCGCTGGCGTTCGTGCACGACGGTGCAAAAGATTTTCCACACGTCCTTCTCCGCCTCGAAGTACTCCTTGCGCTCGCCCTTGCGCAAGACGACGCGGAGGAGGCCCCAGCCCGCGAGGTCGCGGAGATTCGTGTTGGCGTTGCCGCGGCTGATTTCGAGGGCGGCCATGACTTCGTCCGTGGTCAACGGCGCGGGCGCGGTCAGCAGTAGCGCGTGGATTTGCGCCATGGTGCGATTGATGCCCCAGGCGGCGCCCATCGCGCCCCACTCGGCGAGAAAACGGTCGCGCGCAACGCGCAATTCGGCGGCAGCTTCGGTGGTGGGAGTGGACATGGAAGAGGTAAGGTTAAAGTTGGAATTTCAGTTTGGACAGAATTACCGGAATTCACAGAACGGCAATCCCCATCCCGCTGCCCGGCCGGGCCGCACAAGCCGGCCGGGAGCCGTTCCTAGTCGGGAGGATGGAGACGACCTGGCGGCGGCGGAAGGGCGGCCGCGGCGTAGGCGGCGGCGCGAATGGCCTTGCGGCGCATTTTGTCGAAGTTGAACATGTTGAAGAAGTGCATGCCGCCGAGCACGATGAGCACGGCGCCCAGCTTGGTGCTGAGGAATTCAAACGCCTGCTGCACGCTGGCCGGTTTTTCCCCATACTTCATCGCCAGCGTGATGTACCCGACGTTGATCAGGTAGAAACCGACGACGAGCAGATGGTTGACCGAATCGGCCATTGGCTCGCTGCCGTGGAAGGCCTGAATCAGGAAGATCCGGCCGTTTTTGTGCAGCGTGCGTGCCACCCAGATGGTGAGGGCGACGCTCAGCGCGAGATAAACGACGTAGCTGGTGACGGTGGTGTTCATGGTGAGGAGGAGGGTGAAGAGTTCGACGGCCAGGGTGGCCGGCCATCCGGCCTCGGGTCGCCTTTTATTATTATATTTTCAATATATATCGAAAGTTTAGGAAATGTCAAGCCAGCCGATAATTTTTTTCCGCCACGACGGGCCGAGACCGCCCGCCCGGAGCCAAGATGATGGCAACATTATCTGTCGCGCGGGCGGCCCAAATGTTGCCTGCGTGTTTTTTCCCTCGCGCACCGCCGCCGCCCGGCCCAACCTTGTGTCCTCCCATGAAAAAGCTCCGCTGGGGCGTGCTGGGTTGCGGCAAAATCGCCCGCCGGCTGGCCCAAACTTTTGCCTTTTCGAAAACGAGCGAATTGGTGGCGGCAGGCAGCCGCACTCTGGAAGGCGCCCGCGCCTTTGCGGCGGAGTTTCGCCTGCCGCACGCGCATGGCTCATATGCTGAATTGCTGGCCAATCCGGCAGTGGATGCGGTGTACATCGCGACTCCGCATTCGGAGCACGCGGCCTGGGCACTGCGCAGTGCCGAGGCCGGCAAACACATCCTTTGTGAAAAACCACTGACCCTGTGCGCGGCCGACACGGAAAAAGTCGTCGCCGCGGCCCGCGCCCACAAGGTCATTTTACTCGAAGCCTTCATGTACCGCAGCCATCCGCTCACGGCGCTGTGGATGCAATTATTGCGGGAAGGCGCCATCGGGGAATTGCAGGGCATTCAATCCTGCTTCTCGTTTCGGTCGGATTGGCAGCCGGAAGGGCGTCTGCTCAACCCCGCCCTCGGTGGAGGCGGCATTCTCGACGTCGGCTGTTATCCCGTATCGCTCGCGCGGTTGGCGGCGGGGATCGCGGCGGGAAAACCTTTTGCTGAGCCCGTGCGGGTGGCGGGCTTTGCGCACTTCGGCGAAACCGGCGTGGACGAATATGCGTCCGCGCTCCTGCAATTTGAAGGTGATATTGTTGCCGAGGTGGCCTGCGGCGTGCGGCTGAGCCGGGACAACACCGCGCGCTTTTTCGGCACCAAGGGCCAGATGAAGGTGCCCGATCCTTTCTTTTGCCGGAGCGATGTGTTCGTCTGGAAAGCCGGAGCCACCGAGCCGCAAGTGTATAAGAACCCGGCACCCAAGGCCGACCTTTACGTCTTTCAAGTCGATGCCATGGCGCGGCATATCTATACAGGGCAGGCGATGTATCCGGCGATGAGTTGGGAAAGCTCGCTCAGCCAGGCCCGCACGCTGGACCGCTGGCGTGATGCCGTAAAGCTTCAGCAAACTTTGTGACGACAGGGTGACGCCCAATCGACCGGCGGCGTCAAAAACAAGGTGCGCTTTTGGCTCGCACTAGGGCGCGGAAGGGGGTAGATTCACCGTTTGCGCATGTCCCGCGCCCGCGCCGGGACTGCGTGCCAGCCTAGAATTGTATGAGCCAAAACATCCGCAATCTCGCCATCATCGCCCACGTCGACCATGGCAAAACCACCTTGGTGGACCAACTTCTCCGCCAGGGCGGTGCTTTTCGCGCCAACCAGGTCGTCGCCGAACGCGTTATGGACAGCATGGACCTCGAACGCGAAAAGGGCATCACCATCAAGGCCAAGAACACCTCCGTGCACTGGCGCGATAAAATCATCAACATCGTGGACACGCCGGGCCACGCGGATTTCGGCGCCGAAGTCGAGCGCGTGATGAAAATGGTGGACGGCGTCATGCTCGTCGTGGACGCCTATGATGGCCCGCAAGCCCAGACCCGCTTCGTCTTGCGCAAGGCCTTGCAACACGGATTGCTGCCCATCGTTTTCATCAACAAAATCGACCGTGAAAACAGCAATCCCGCCAAGGTGCACGACCAGGTGCTGGAATTGTTCATGGAACTCCACGCCACGGAAGAGCAATTCAACGCCCCTTTCCTCTACGGCAGCGCGCGCCTCGGTTTTGCCATCCGCGAATTGACCGATCCGCAGACGGACATGATTCCGCTGCTGGAGACGATTCTCACCCGCATCCCCCCGCCCAAGATTGAAGAGAGCACCGACTTCGCCATGCTGGTTTCCAACATCGGCTGGGACGACTACGTGGGCCGCGTGGGCATCGGCAAAATTTTCAGCGGCACCATCAGCGTCGGCGAGACGGTGTTCCGCGTGCGCAAAGACGGCGTGCGCGAGCGCTGCAAAATCACCAAGGTTTTCGAATACAGCGGCACCCACACCACCGACACCGCCACCGGCATCGCCGGCAACATCGTCGGCCTCGCCGGTTTTGAGGACGTGGACATCGGTGAAACGATTTGCGTCAAAGAAGAGCAGCCGTCCCTGCCCTTCGTCGAGATCGATCCGCCGACCATCCGCATGGAATTCGCCGTGAACGACGGGCCCTTCGCGGGCCGCGACGGCAAGCTGGTCACCTCGCGCCAGATTCGCGAGCGCCTGATGAAGGAACAGAAGAGCAACATCAGCATCCACGTCGAGGAATCCGAGCGCGCGGGCGTGTTTTATGTTTCGGCCCGCGGCGCGATGCAAATCGCGGTCCTGGTCGAGCAAATGCGCCGCGAGGGCTTCGAGGTGCTGGTGTCGCGTCCGGCCGTCATCACCAAGAGTGTCAACGGCCACACGCATGAGCCGTTCGAAACGTTGTGGATCGAGACGCCGGAAGAAACCGTCGGCGCCGTCATGAAAGTTTTGTCGGGCCGCAAGGGCGCGATTTCGCAGATGGAAACCCATCCGCACAGCGTCACCCTCGAAGCCACCATCCCGACGCGCGGGCTGATCGGGTTTGAATTCGATTTGATGAATTTGACCAACGGGCGCGGCGTCATGTCGCACTTGTTCCTGGAATACCGCGCCCACGCGGGCGAAATCTCCTCCCGGCTCACCGGCACCATCGTGTCGATGGACACCGGCGTCGCCACGGCCTACGCCCTCGACCAGATGCAGGAGCGCGGCAAGCTCTTCGTCACCTCGGGCGACGAAGTGTACGAAGGCATGATCGTGGGCGAGAATCCGCGCGCCGACGACTTGCCGGTCAACCCGACGAAAGAAAAGCATCTCAGCAACGTCCGCTCCAAGGGCGAAGGCAAGGGCATCCAGCTCACGCCGCCGCTGAAATTCACGCTGGAGCGCGCCATCGAGTATATCGCGCCCGACGAATACGTCGAAGCCACACCGAAGAACCTCCGCCTGCGCAAGAAATTCCGCAAGATGGAAGAGCGCAAACGCGCCGAGAAGTCGCTGGCCGGGGCGTTGTGAAAATTGACTGAGGAAGCGCTGGTAACATCCATCCTTTCTGCAAATGGATTTTGTGGATTACCTCCGACCAGAGGGCCGTCGCAAGCGACGCCCCTACAGTGGCCACGAATCAAAAACCTGCGCTGTCGAGACCTCGAGGCAATGTAGGGGCGTCGCTTGCGACGGCCCCTCTTTGGCTTGCGAAGGCGAAGATACCACTACCATCCCCGAGAATCTTTCCACTTCTGATTTTGAGCTATCCATGCGACGTGGGGATAGCCTCCATCCTTCAGTAACGTTGGAAAAATAAACGATTTCGGGCTATCCAATTTCCAGCACGGCCAAACCGCATCCGGCTTTAGAAGATGGCCAGCATATGGGTTCAGAAAAATATAAAGCCCAAAAGGTTCCTGCTCGTCATCCGGCCGCAATCGGCGTTCAAAAAAATCGCGTTGCCAAGCCAGCCCGCATTGGCGCAAAGCGACGCGCGTGCGGGTTTTCCATTTCCCAACCACTTGTCCAATGTTTAACGTTGTTCCTAAGCGCAATAGCACATGTACATGATTAGGCATGATTGTGCGGCAAAATAAAGAGGCATCCCCTTGCTCGACCATTTCGTCCCATGCTTGGTGAAGCAACGAAGCTGTTTCGACATTTGTGAGACCCTCCTTCCTGCCCACGGTGCAAATCGTCAAAAAATACCGAGTCTCCGGATCGGACAATCGCCCAGTGTGCATCAAGTGAGTCTGCCTTCGTTTTATCGGCACTTGGAGATTCAGCCATTGTGATTATACGAAATCAACGTAGATTTAAGAACCCGAAAGGGCCGTCGCAAGCGACGCCCCTACCGTGGCTGAACCCTCGATAGAGTGAAGCGCGGGCCATGGAGGAACGTAGGGGCGTCGCTTGCGACGGCCCTTACATGCTCCGGTCAATTGTCGCGAATTAAACCTTCTTCCCTTTCTTCTTAAACTCAAATAAATCGTGACGGCGATCGAGGCGGGGGGTGACGGTGCCGTCGCTGCGGGCGCGGTGCAGGTCGCCAATATCGAGGTCGGCGATTAACAAAGTCTCCACGTTGGGGTCGGCCTCGGCCTGGATGCCGTCGCGCGCGAATTCAAAATCCGACGGCGTGAACACCGCGGCCTGGCCGTAGTGCACATCCATTTCGGGCACGCCTTCGAGGTTACCGATCAGGCCGGCCATGACGACGTACACCTGGTTTTCCACGGCTCGCGCCTGCGCGCAGTAACGCACGCGCAGGTAGCCCTGCCGCGTGTCCGTGCAATACGGCACGAAAATAATCTCCGCGCCCTCGTCGGCCAGGTGACGCGCGGTCTCGGGAAATTCCACGTCGTAGCAAATCAGGATGCCGACCTTCGCCTTCGGGGTGGACCAGACGTGCAGGGCGTCGCCGCCGGTGATGTCCCAATTTTTCCTTTCGGAGGGCGTGATGTGCAACTTGCGCTGGGACTCGAAAGTGCCGTCCGGCCGCACGAGCATGGAAGTGTTGTAAAGGTGGCCTTGCTCCGGCATTGGGTGACTGCCGGCGATGATGTGCAAGCGGTGGCGTCCGGCAAGTTTGCTCATCAAATCCACAAACGCGGGCGTGAACCGCTCCATCAGGCGGATGCCCTCGCGCGGGGCGAGCGTTTCCATCGAGGTCAGCAACTGCACGCTGAAAAATTCCGGGAAGACGACGAAATCGCTTTTATAGGCCGCGGCGGTGGCGACGAAATAATCGACCTGTGCCGCGAAATCGTCGAAGTGCCGCACGCGCCGGGCCTGGTGCTGCACGCACGCGACGCGCACTTTGGCGCCGGCATTCGCAAGATCGGACGAGATTTCCATCCATCAATTATGCCTGAGGGCGGGCTTTGGTTGAAGGCTGAAGTTGCAGCACGCGGCGCGCGTTGCCGCCGAGAATTTTGGCCAACTCGGTCGTGGTCAGGCCCGCGCCGCGGGCTTCCGCCAGCGGACGGACAAAATCCGGCTCGATTTGGTCGCGGGGAAAAACGCGCAGCGGATAATCCGTGCCGAACAAAATGCGGTCGGCGCCCACGGCGTCGGCCACTTGACGATAAACCTGGGGGGCGTACAGCAGCGGGCTGGCCGAGGTGTCGAAATACACATTGGCCAAATCACGCCGCACCTCGGCGTTGAGCATGTGGAGCGGGAGCAGCCCGCCCCAATGCGCAAAAATGAAGGTTACCTGCGGGTGGGCGCGCGCGAGTTTTTGGTAATCGCGCAGGGGCGCCGCGATGTGTTCCGGATAATGCCGGCCCGCGGGCTCGGGCACGTGCAAGTTTACCGGCCATTTTTGCACCGCAGCCCAGGCGAGAATGCGTTCCCAATGCGGGTCGTTCATCGCAAAGCCCTGCGCCGCCGGGAAAACTTCGCCGATGCCGCACAAGCCGGCGTCACGCGCCCGCTGCAAATCCTCGAGCGCCGCCGCCTCCGCGCGCGGTTGCACGCTGGCGAAAGCGCTGAAGCGGTCCGGGTCTTCGCGCACCCAGCGCGCCATCCATTGATTGTGCCATACGCACGTCTCGTGATGCTCCCAATACCAGCCGAGCAGGACGCAACGCTCGATGCCCGCCGCATCCATCGCGCGCAACATTTGTTCGCGGTCGGCCCAGCCTTGCAATGACCGGCGGCCATCGGCCCGCGGGCCCACGAGGGCCGCCCAATGTTTTTCCCCGCGCGCCCGCGCCCAGCCGGCGGGATCGGCAAAAATTTCCGGCGGATAACGATGCGTGTGCGCGTCGATGAGGCCGGGAGTGAAGGCCGCCGGTTTGGCAGACCTCGGGACTGCCCGCGGACGCCGCGGAGAGGCGTCCCTACCCTTTTTCATCCTGGAAGCGTCACTGTGCCTCTTCACGGCAAGGAGTTTTGACGTCCCTGCGCGGCGGGCGCGGGCGACGCGGGCGGCAGCATGTTCACTTTTCCTTTTCATCGGCGGGGCGGAGCGTCGTCCGGGTCATTGGCTGGCAATTCGTTGGGGAGGAAAAAGTAATAAAGGCCGAGCCAGAGACTCCACGACATTTTATAAAAAAGCAGCGGAAACACGAGCGAGATGGCCAGTCCGAGGGCGATAGCGACTCCGGACGAAATCCAACCCTTCACCAACGGCGCGACCACGAAAGGCACCAGGAGGGCGACGGTGACCGAATAATTGCACACCATGGCGCCGAGGAAAAAACCATCGCGCTGCAGCCGCCACGGCATGAGGCACTCGGGGCATTGCTCGCGCAGGCGCATTTTGTCCTCAAAGCGCAGGGGCGCGCCGCAGTTGGGGCAGCGGCCGCGCAGGCCGCGGAAGAAAATTTGCTGGCGGGAGACGGGAGGCATGGCCGGGCAGCGAGGCCACCCACCGAGCAGATTACCTTGACGCCGCCCGCCGCCAACTTTTAAGTTACAGGTTCCGTTTCCACTGCCTGATGGTGTAATGGTAGCACAGCAGACTCTGACTCTGTTTGTCTAGGTTCGAATCCTAGTCGGGCAACCATTCGACTTCGCGCTTACTTTGTAAGCGCTGCGCTCATGGTAAACCATTCGACGCCAACACTCGGTGTATCTAAGGTGGTTTTAAGCGAAGTCGAATGCCCCGAGCCTGTCGAGGGGCTTTCGTTCGTCTATATCCTCCTCTGTGCGGACGGCACTTTCTATGTCGGGTCAGCCAAGAACGTGGAACGGCGGCGAGAACAGCACTTAGCGGGGCGAGGCGCGAAGCACACACACGACCACGCGGCAGTCAGGTTAGTGTATGCAGAAGGCCCACTGGAGGTGGGGCCCGCCGTCCGGCGCGAAATGCAAATCAAACGATGGTCGCGGGCGAAGAAGTTGGCTTTGATAACCGGCGATTTGGCGACATCAAAGACCCTGGCAAAGGGAAAGACGTAAGCGTTTGCCTCGGTGGGCACACGAACAATTCCTTTTCTTGCTTCGCGGCGTTCGATTGCGCGTGGTGCTGGGATTAAGGATGCCCTCTTTCGTGAGCCAGTCCTCAAAAGAACTGCCAAGGTGCCGATGCTCGCTGCTATTGCATTTTTTATCGCCGATCTCGGGCTACTTCTTCTCGTCCCCGTCGAGGGTCACCATGTCTGGCGGGACGTTGGAGAGGGATTCGATGATGGTCGAGACGCCTTCCTTGCACTTGAGCATGGTGTCCTGGTGGAGGGTCTTCATGCCGCCGGTGCGCATGGCGACACGCTTGAGCGTGGCTGTTTCCGCCTTTTTATTGATGCACGCGGTGAGGTCCTCGTTATTGGTCATCAATTCGTGGATGCCGACGCGGCCTTTGTAACCCTTGCCGCCGCACGTGGGGCAGCCTTCGGGATTGGCTTTGAAAATCGGTCCGCACCAGCCGATGGCTTTTTCGATGATTTCGCGCTCGTTGCCTTCGGGGGTGTAGGGAATTTTGCAATGCTTGCACAGGCGGCGCTGCAAGCGCTGGGCGCACACGCACACCATCGAGGCGGAAATCATGAACGGCTCGACTTCCATATCCGTCAGACGGGCGATGGTGGAGGGAGCGTCGTTGGTGTGGAGCGTGGACAGCAAAAGGTGGCCGGTGAGCGCGGCCTCGACCGCGATTTCCGCCGTTTCCGTATCGCGAATTTCGCCGACGAGAATGATGTCCGGGTCCATGCGCAAATAGGCGCGCAGGGCGCGGGCAAAGGTCAGCCCGATGGCCTTGTGCATCTGCATCTGGTTGATGCCCGGGATGGTGTACTCGATCGGATCCTCAGCGGTCTGGATGTTGATGGTGGGGTCGGCCACTTCGCGCAAGGCCGAGAACAGCGTCATGGATTTGCCCGAGCCGGTGGGGCCGCAGTGGAGCAACATGCCGAAGGGCTGGATGATGCAATCGCGGTAGCGGCCGAGGTTCTCCTCGGAAAAACCCAGGGCCGTGATGGGGAGGGCGGCCTTGGTTTTATCCAAAATACGCATGACGATCTTTTCGCCGAAATTCATCGGGCCGGTGGCCACGCGCAAGTCCACGTCGATGTTCTTCTTCGTGTATTTCTTAAAGACGATACGGCCGTCCTGCGGCAGGCGTTTTTCGGCGATGTCGAGTTCGCTCATCACCTTGTAGCGGGCGGCCAGGGCGCCGGAGACGGCGCGGGGCAGGCGCAATTTTTCCGCGCAAACGCCGTCCACCCGGTAGCGGACGATCAATTCGTTTTCCTGCGGCTCGATGTGAATGTCCGAGGCGCCCGAGACGTAGGCGTCCTCGACGATGCGGTTGGCCAGCGTGATAATGGGCGCGGAGTCCTCGTTCTCGAGGTCGCCTTCGGTGGTCTTTTCGCCGGTGCCACCGAATTCCGCGCCGATGACGTCGGTGATTTCCGCAAAGCCCTCGCTAGTCTGCGCGCCCTTTTCCTCCTTAAAATACTTCTTCAACAATTTCTCGATGAGGGAGGCCGGGGCGACGGAGATTTCATCGAGCCCCTGCTCAGTGGCGCGGGAAAAGGCCTCGCGTTTCTGGTAATCGAGCGGGTTGGTCATCAGCACCGCAATGGTGCTGGGAGAAATGCGGCGGGTGGGGAAAATGCCCTCGCGGCGGATGATGGCGTCGCCCACGACCTCGACGAGTTTGTCGTCAATCTGGATATCCTCGTCGTTGGTAACCAGCGGGCAACTGGTGTACTTCGCCACAAAGCGCGCGGTGTCGACGTCGCTGATCTGGAACTTGGGGTCGAGCAGGCGCTGCAACAAGGGCGCGGAGTACTCGGCCACTTCCTGCAGCAAGGTCAAATCCTGGTCGGTGAATTCGCGGTAGAGCGCGCCGGGCTCCTTGTTGAGCAACTGAATGGCGCCGATGTTTTTGCCGCTGCCCAACAAGGGCACGGTGAGCATGGCCTTGACCTCGAAGCCCGTGTCCTTGAACAGGTTCACCATCGGGCGCGAGGACCCCTTCTGGGGGCTGAAAAAGACGGGTTTGCCGGTTTCGATCACCTTGCCGACGATGCCCGACCCCTGGGGCAGCTTTAGCTGGAGAAGCTTTTCCCGCTTGGCCGAAAACTCCCGCTCCTTGGCGGGTTCGTGGGACCACAAGGTCGGCGAATAATAGACGTGTTTAAAGCAGATGTCGTTGCCCTCGACCAGGAACAGAGTCATGGACTGGGCTTCGAGGGCTTCCACCACCTTGGAAGCCGTCAATTCAATGACCGAGGCAACGTCCTCCCGCGAAGGTTGGGGCTTCGAGAGAACCTTGAGCAACAGCGTTTTGCGCAAAACGCTGGATATTCCGGGGGCGGCCATGAAAGGGTGAAAAAAGCGCGGATGAAAGTGGCTGGTTGGACCGAGGAAGACAAAAAACCCTCGCTAGCGCGGACCGTGCGACAGGCGACTTTTCTAGGGTCATTGCCCGATTTCATACCACTTATATGCAATACCCACGTAAAAACAAACCGAAAAAGGCCCGGTTCCCAATAGCTTGGCGAAAGGGCGTCGAAGCGATGCCACGAAGACATATTCTCACCGCTTGTCAGTCCGGAGGTTTTATGGCATAGGGTCGGATTCTCTTTTCATGAATGCGTTGCTTCGCAAGACCTCGGGCCATGGACTGGGCACGGCCATGTTGGTTGCCCTGGCGCTGGGCGCGGCCCCAGCCGCGGTCGCCGCGCCTGCCACCCCAACGATGGATGAGGTCATCGCCCGGGGACGCAGCAAAATCGGACCGGAGGACAAGCTGGCGGCCTTGGAAACCTTGCAATACGTCGGCAACATCTATGACGACAAGGGCCAGCTTTCAGGCAATCTCGTGCTGCAATTCAAAAAGCCGGCGGCCCAGCGGGTGGAATTAATCATGCCAGGATACACGGACGTTTCGGCGACGGACGGCTCGGAGGGTTGGTTTCTGCGCACACCCATCGACGGCCGCAAGACCATCGCCATCATGCAACCGACGCAGTTGCTCTCTTTTCTCGATACATCGTATGAGAATCTTTATTTTTACCGCGGGCCCGAGCACGTCCGCAAAGCCACCTCCACCATGAGCGGCCCGGAGGATTTTCGCGGCGCGTCCTGCTGGAAAGTCACCTCGTCGTATCCCGGCAATGTCACTTATGAGCGTTTTTTTGACGTGGCAAGCGGCGACTTGCGCGGCACGCGGGCCGAGGACGGCAAAACGGAAATGGTGGAAGCGGGACACCTGAATGCCGGCGATTTGGAGTTTCCGGCGGAGGTGCAATACTACGGCGCGGGTAAACTGATCCGCACCGTGAAGTTTACCAAAATCACGGTCAATGAGCCGGTGGACGACAAAGTTTTCGCGGTGCCCTCGGCCTCATCGCTGCTTTCACTCACGACGGGGAATTCCGGCAGCGCGCCCCCGCTGGCGACCGGCCCTGCAGCCGACACCAAAGTGAACGTGCCGCCCGCCGTGCCCCAGCCGGACGAGCAACCCGCCGTATTATACCTCCAACCGGCCCAACCCTGAGCGACTTCCGGCCATGCGCGTTTTGGACACCACCCGGCCCGGCTTTTGGGCCCAACTCGAGCAGTTTTGCGCCGGTACGCAACCGGATGCGGCCTTTTCGCGCCGCGTCGCGAAAGTAATTGCCGCCGTACGCCAACATGGCGATACCGCCGTGCGCCAGTTCACGAAAAAATTTGACGGCGTGGAAATCACGTCGGCACGTTTGCGGGTGACGAACGAGGAATTGCGCGCCGCCGTCAAGCAAGCCACGCCGGAACAGCGGGCTGCCTTCCAGGAAGCGATTCGCAGCGTAAAGGCATTTCACCGCCGCACGCTCCCACGCAACTGGCGCGCGCGCAATCCGCATGGCGCGGTGGTGGGCGAAAATTTTTACCCACTCCGGCGTGTGGGCATCAATGTGCCCGGCGGCCAGGTGCCGCTGGTCTCGACGGTGATTATGACCACGGTGCTCGCCCAGATGGCCGGCGTGCCAGAAATCGTTGTATGCACGCCACCGAATAAAGCCGGCGGCACGCACGCGGGGCTGCTGGCGGCGCTTTCGCTGTGCGGAGTAACGGAAGTTTACCGCATGGGTGGCATCCAGGCGATGGCTGCGCTGGCGTTCGGCACCGCGAGCATTCCTGCGGTGGACAAACTTTGCGGACCCGGGAATGCCTACACCATCGAGGCGAAACGCCAGCTTTACGGACTTGTGGGCGTGGATTTTCTGCCCGGCCCCAGCGAATTGATGGCTCTATGCGATGCGACGGCGAACCCGGAGTGGGTCGCGCTGGATTTGCTCGCCCAGGCTGAGCACGGCACCGGGAAGGAGCGCATTTACCTGGTGGGCACGGAACGCAAGGTGCTTGAGCAAGTGCTCGCGGAAATCAAACAACGCGCGCCGAAATTTCAGAAAAACAACCATCTCGCCGAGGTGTTGCGGAATGGATTTATGGCAATGCTCGCGCCCACGCTGGACGACGCAGTTAAAATCGCCAATTACGTCGCACCCGAGCACCTCGAATTGCACGTGCGGGAGGAATTGCTGGACGGCCTGGCGGCAAAAATTACCACCGCCGGCGCGCTGCTGCTCGGCGGGCGCACCCCGGCGGTGCTCGGCGATTTTACCGCGGGCCCGAGCCACACTTTGCCCACCGGCCGCACCGGCCGCTTTTTCAGCGGCCTGCGCGTGACGGATTTCATGCGCCGCTCGAGCGTGGTGCGCTATGAGGACCTAAGCCTGGTCCCGGCGGCACCGGTGGTGGCAGCATTCAGCGCCATGGAAAGCCTGCCCGCGCACGGGGAAAGTTTGCATATCCGTATGGTAAAGTCCTAATTTTTTATCCTCGGCCCATGGCTCAATCTGATTTGAAAATCAACACCCTAGCCAATCCCGCTGTGGTCGCGATGCATGCCTACACGCCGGGGGAACAGCCGGAGGGCGCCGGCTGGACCAAATTAAATACGAATGAGAATCCGTATCCGCCGAGCCCCAAGGTGGCGGAGGCGATTCAGCGAGAATTGGCCGAGGCGGGCGCCAAGTTGCGTCTCTATCCCAATCCGTCGAGTCAGCCGTTGCGGGAGGCGCTGGGGAAACTGCACGGCGTCTCCGCCGAGCGGGTCATCGCCGGCAACGGTTCCGATGACATTCTTAATCTGCTGGTGCGGGTATTCTGCGGCGCGGGGCGGGCCGCAGGCATGACGACGCCGAGCTATTCGCTCTACTCTGTCCTCGTCGCGCTGCAAGGCGGCTCGCTGATTGAAGTTCCGTTTGACCGTTCCTTTCAACTGGATGGCCGTCGTATCGCAGAGTGCGGCGCGAATATTTTTTTCCTGACTTCCCCTAATGCGCCTAGCGGCGTGGGTTTTCCGACCGCAGCCATTGCCGAAATCGCGCGCACCTATCCCGGCGTTCTGGTGGTGGACGAGGCCTACGCGCCCTTTGCCGCCGAGGACGCCGCCGGGCTGGTGGCGGAATTCCCCCGCCTGGTCATCACCCGCAGTTTTTCCAAAGCCTACAGCCTCGCGGGCCTGCGGCTCGGTTACGCCCTCGCCCACCCCGACGTGATTGCCCTGCTGGATCGCGCGCGCGACAGCTACAATCTCGACCGGCTGGCGCAAACCGCCGCACTCGCGGCCATTGGCGATCTGCCTTATTATCAGGCAGTGATAAGCAAGATCATCAAGACCCGCGCAAGTTTTGTCGCCCAGCTTAAGACGCTGGGCTGGCAGGCCTTCCCGTCGGAGGCGAATTTCGTGCTCGTGGAACCCGTGAACGCGCGCGGGGAGAGCGGCCCGGCGGTGGCTCAGGACCTGTTCGCGTTCCTGAAGGCCCGCCGCATTCTCGTGCGATATTTTGGCAAACACCCGTTGACGCACGCGGCCTTGCGCGTCACTATCGGCACGGACCAAGAAATGGCGGTGCTGCAAGCCGCCCTCGCTTTATGGCTCAACCACGCCAAGCCTCGCTAAAACGCGACACCGCCGAGACCAAAATCTCGCTGCGGCTCGCCTTGGACGGAACCGGACGCTCGACGGTGGACACCGGCATTCCGTTCCTCGACCACATGCTCACGCTGGTCGCCCGCCACGGGTTGTTCGACCTTGAACTCCAGGCCCAGGGCGACCTCGCGGTGGACTATCACCATACCGTCGAAGACGCCGGCATCGTGCTCGGGATGGCCGTGAAGGAAGCCATCGGCGACAAGCTCGGCCTGCGCCGCTATGGTTTTTTCCTCCTGCCGATGGACGAATCCCTCGCGCGCGTGGCCATCGACCTCAGCAACCGGCCGGTGCTGGTTTACCGCGTCTCCGCCGACAACCTGATGATCCGCGATTTCAATCTCGGGTTGGTGAAGGAGTTTTTCCAGGGCTTCACCAATGCCGTGGGCGCGAACCTGCACATCGAGCTGGTGTACGGCGAGGAGCCGCACCACATCGCCGAATCGATTTTCAAGGCCTTCGCGAAAGCGCTCGACGTCGCCACCCAGATTGATCCCCGCGCCGCGACCGCGCTGCCCAGCACCAAGGGATTGTTGACGTAGTATCCTCGCGCGACGATGCGTGCCCGCCCACCCACGACCGGCCACGTTGCCCTCGGCGGCTTTATCGTCATCGCGGCGGCGGCGGGCTTTGCGTGGCTCACCGGGGAGATTTTTGTTTTTCCCTCGCTGGGGCCGACGGCCTTCCTGCATTTTCACGACCCGATGCGCCCAGCGTCGAGCCCGCGCAACACCCTCGGCGGCCACGCCATTGGCATCTTGTGTGGAGCACTGGCCCTGTGGATGACGGGGTTGTGGAACACGCCGTTTTCCTTTTACGAACACACGAGCCTGCTGCGGGTGCTGGCCGCCGCCCTCTCGCTCGCCCTCACTGGCGGTTTGATGACCTGGCTGAACTTGAATCATCCACCCGCGTGCTCGACGACCCTGATTATTTCCCTCGGGCTGATGCATACGCCGGAGCAAATGATCCTCTTGATGGCCTCGGTGATATTTATCACGTACCTGGCGTGGGGGTTCAACCGCCTCGTGGGCATCCCCTACCCGGCTTGGGCGCCGTCCAAGTCGTGACGTTTCCGATTTGCCCGCGCGGTCACTCTGGCCCATAGTCAACCCTTGCGCTTATGACCGCCTTCGCCGCCAGTCCCGCTCCCGCGCTCGACCTTGCCGTCATCGACTACGGCATGGGGAACCTGCGCAGCGTGTTGCGCGCCTTCGAACGCGTGGGCGCCCGGCCCCGGCTCGTCTCCACACCTGCGGAAGCGGCCACCGCTGACGCCCTCGTGTTTCCCGGCCAGGGTGCCATCGTGGACTGCATGAGGCTGCTCAAGCAAACCGGCCTCGAGCAGACGATTAAGGATTGGATAAAAGCCGACCGTCCCTTTTTCGGCGTATGCCTCGGCCTGCAGGCGCTATTTGAACACTCCGAGGAAGGCGATACGCCCGGCCTCGGCATTTTTCCCGGACGCGTGGTGCGTTTCCGCCGCCCGCCGGAATTCAAAATTCCGCACATGGGCTGGAACGCGGTGGCGTGGCGGCCTTTTGGTTGTGACGATCCGCTCGCGCGCAATCTCGCCCCCGCCGGCGATCAGTTTTATTTCGTCCACAGTTATTATGCGGACACCCCCGACCGCAGCCTGATTTGGGGTGAGACCGATTATGGCGGCTCCTTCGTCAGCGCGGTCCGGCGCGGCAACTGTTTCGCCACGCAGTTCCACCCGGAGAAGAGCCAGGCCAAGGGCCTTCAGCTTTACCGCAATTTTCTGGAATTTGCGGCGCTGAGTACTCGTCGGCCAGCCTGAGCAGAGTTTGCGCCTGCCTCCTCCCTTTTCATCGCTTAGTCGCTGGGATGTTTTTTAGCGTGGCCGAAAATTGCGCGTGGGCCACGGGATCCACGGGACGGTAGCGCACGGTTTTTCCAGCCGGATAAACACCCAGAAAATTGTCGTCGTGCCAGTTCGTCGCAGGCCGGATGGGCCGGGGACAAAAACCGCCGCCGCAGTTGGGGCACACATTCCCCAGCACCTTTTCCACACAGTCAGCGCAAAACGTGCATTCAAACGAGCAGATGCGCGCGTCTGCGGCGTCGGGCAGCAGCGGCTTGTTGCAGTTCTCGCAGGTGGGACGGAGTTCGAGGGCCATGGCTTTAATTCCAAATAATAATTGCGGGAAAACAAACCAGAAAAGTGAAACCGCAGATTGCGCCGATTGGCGCAGATTCTCCAACCGAAAAATCTGCGTTTATCCGCGCAATCTGCGGTTACGTCCCTTCTTTCTTTTGCGATTTTAACTACTCAGGCTGGCTTCACCGGGGAGCTGTCCACTGCGCGCATTTTGTTCCAGGTGGCGAGGTCTTTTTCCACGGTCGCCAATTCCTGGCCGCGAGGACTCTGCTCCTGCTCGATGAGGTAGTACTCGACTCCGCCGCCGTTTTCCGCCGCGGCAAAAATCTGTTTCCAAGGCGCATCGCCCTCGCCAAAGAGCGCATTGAAGCCCTGGGCCTTGCTCCACTCCTTGCAATGAACGCTGTTGATGCGCCCCGGGTTAGCCTTGATCCAGGCCACTGGGTCCGCGCCCGCCATAACGCAGGTGCCGACGTCCAATTGCAGCATCACTTCTTGCGGCGTATTGGCCGCGAGCACGTCCATCGCGCGCGGGCCGCCTTCGACCAAAGGCGTCCATTCGGTCTCGTGGTTGTGAAAACCGGTGAAGAGACCGTGCGGCTTGAGCTTCTCCGCGGCCGTCGTCAATGTCTCGCCGACTTTCTTCCAGCCATCGACGCCGTTCGGATTGCCGGCGGTGGACATGACCAGGTACTTCGTGCCTAAAATCTGATTGATCTCGATGGCCTTCGCCAGCTTGTCGTCCGCGAAATAGCCAATACTGTTATGCGTTGAGCGGCAGCGAATGCCGAGGTCGTCGATCAATTTGCGCCCCTCCTTGGCCTGGACGTACGTCCAATTATAGTAGGGTGCCCAAAACTCGACCAGCTTGTAGCCCATTTTCGAGAGCGCCGTCAGCGTGGCGACATTGAGCTGGTCGTTGCCGTTGCCCAGTTCGCCGCGCACGGAATATAGCTCCAAGCCGATGGGATATGGCTTCATACCGGCAGCCGGCGTAGCCAGGGAGGAAGGCGTCGAAGCCCCGGTGACCGGGATAGCCGGACCGGCGGCAGGGCCGGAACTCAGTTGGGCGGCCAAGGCCGTGGGGAGGGCGGCAGAAAGCGCCAAAAAAGAACGCCGGGAGAGGGGTTGGGGGTTCATGCTCAACAGGTTGGCTACTTGCAGAACAGGTGGCAAGCCGTCGTCTTGAATGCTTCTGGCGGTCACTTTTCCCTCTCCGGTTTGGCCCACCCGGCACCAAAGCTGCTACTGATGCCAATAAGCCCGCCTGCAAGCCGCTGGTGCCACCACCCCTGAACGGTTGACTATCAGGGGCTTGCTCGTTAATTTTTTCTTTTTAGTCATGGAAGAGACCGCAACCATCCGGCTCGGCAACGAGAACTTCACTTTCCCGGTCATCACTGGCACGGAGAATGAGAAGGCCATTGATATTCGCACGCTCCGGCAAAAGACCGGCTACATCACCTACGACGACGGGTATGGCAACACCGGTTCCTGCGAGAGCAACGTCACTTTCATCGATGGCGAAAAGGGAATTTTGCGTTATCGCGGTTACCCGATCGAGCAATTGGCGGAGGGCTCCACTTTCATCGAGTGCGCGTACTTGATTATTTACGGCGAACTGCCTTCCCGCCCGGAGATGCGCGAATTCTCGGCCAAAGTGCTGCGCCAGGCCAGCATTCACGAGAGCATGCGGCATTTGTTTGAAGGCTTTCCGGTGAACTCGCACCCGATGGCGATACTTTCCGCACTGCTGAATTCGCTCGGCTGCTACTATCCCGACCTCGCCACCAACGACCGCGAGCGCGATTTGAAGACGTTCGACGAGGCCGCCGCGCTGCTACTCTCCAAGGTGCGCACCATCGCCGCGATGTCGTACCGCATGAAGCACGGGCTGCCGTTCATGTACCCGCGCCGCGATTTAGGCTATTCGCAGAACTTCCTGCACATGATGTTCTCCGAGCCGTATCTCGATTACTATCCGCACGACGACGTGACCAAGGCCCTCGACCTGATTTTCCTCCTGCACGCCGACCACGAGCAAAATTGCTCGACCTCGACAGTGCGCATGGTGGGCAGCGGCGGCGCGAACCTGTTTGCCTCGGTGGCGGCGGGCGTGTGCGCGTTGTGGGGTCCCTTGCACGGCGGCGCGAACATGGCCGTCATCAACATGCTGCAGGACATCCACGCCAGCGGCGACGACGGCAGCCGTTTTGTCGAAGCGGCCAAGACCGGCAAGGCCCGCCTCATGGGCTTTGGCCACCGCGTATATAAGAATTACGATCCGCGCGCGAAAATTCTCCGCGAAACCTGCGCCAAAGTGCTCAAAGCCCTTGGCCGCTCGGACCCGTTGCTCGACATTGCCCTGCATCTTGAGGACAAGGCGCTGCACGACCCGTATTTCATCGAGCGCAAACTTTACCCGAACGTGGACTTTTATTCGGGCATCATCCTCCAGGCCATCGGGCTGCCGCTGGACATGTTCACCGTGATTTTTGCGATTGGCCGCATGCCGGGCTGGATCGCCAACTGGCGCGAAGTGGCCGAAATGTCCAAGGGCCGCATCCACCGTCCGCGCCAGGTTTACCTGGGTTCGCCGATTCGCAATTACGTGCGGATGCGCGACCGCGCCGGCGCGGAAGCCGTGACCCCGGAGGACGAGACCACGCTGCTCGCGGCGGAAAACGCCACGATGCGGGCGTGAGGGCCGGACAGGGTGAAAGGTGGAGGGTTAAAAGTGTAAAATGGATGGCGCGTGTTTCTAGTGGCTGCGCGCGATCACCGGCTGGCCGTTTGCGGATTAGCGGCAAAAGTAAGGTGTTCCCGCACAGTCTCCTCAGTCGCCTTTGTCGCTTCAGTTACCTCTGTCCCTGTGTCCCTTTGCTCCTCAGTCCCTCATTTCCGCCCTACCAAGTTTTCTTCTGGAGCAAATCGCGTATTTCCTCGAGCAACACTTCGCTCTTGGTCGGGGCGACGGGCACGGAAGGTTGCGCGGCTTCCTTGCGCTTGAGTTTGTTGACGCCCTTCACAAGCATGAACACGCACGCCGCGACGATGAGGAACTGAATCACCGTATTGAGAAACAAACCGTAACGGACCACCGCCGCCTTGGCAAAATCGGCGTCCTTGGGATCATGCGGCAGGCCATCGAGCGAAATAAAAAGATTCCTAAAATCCATGCCATGCATGGCCACGCCGACGGGCGGCATGATCACGTCATTGACCAGGGAATTGACGATGGCGCCGAACGCCGCGCCGATAATCACACCGACGGCGAGATCCACGACATTGCCCCGCGCGATGAACTCGCGAAATTCCTGGAAGATTTTCATGCGGGGACATGAAACAGCGGAAAAGCGCCCCTTTCAAGGGCGAAACCTCGACTGGGCCAGCGAACGGACTGACGCGAATTTTTTAGCCGCGGCTGGGTGCCTAAGCGCGAGTTCCGCAGAACGAAGTTCCGCGGGTTCCGGCATCACCGAGAGAATCAGCAGCCGCGTCCGCATGCCCACATCCATCAAGGTCTTGGGTTGAGCTTTTGTCTTCATAACCGGAGCTTATCTCCCGGCCATGAACCGCAGGACGACACGCAGATTAAATCTTTGTCATGCTGACCACCGCCACTTTAACCATGCTCAAACCCCCACCGGCACCAATTCGGGCTCGACCCATTTGCCGTGTTCGCGGATGAGATCCACCAGGCGGTCCACCGCTTCGTCCTCGGGAATGTTGTATTTCACGCATTCCTTGCCGACGTAGAGATTCACTTTCGCGGGCGCACCGCCGACGTACCCGAAGTCCGCGTCCGCCATTTCGCCGGGGCCGTTGACGATGCAACCCATGACGGCGATGGTGACGCCTTTAAGGTGCCCCGTGCGGCCCTTGATGCGCAGCGTGGTCGTCTGCAAATCGAAGAGCGTGCGCCCGCAACTCGGGCAGGCGACGAATTCCGTCTTCGTCGAGCGCGTGCGCGCGCCTTGCAAAATATTGTAGGTGAGCGCAACGGTCTTGTCGTAATCGGGCTCGGTCTCGACGCTGAGCAAATCGCCGAGGCCGTCGCACAGGAGATTGCCGGCGACCATCGACGCTTCGAGCAGCCGCGCGGTGAAAAAGTTTTCCGGCAGAACGACCTGTGATGAAGTATGGCGAATCCAGAGCGGAGATTTCAGGCCGCGCTTGGCGGCCTCGCGCGCCAGTGCGCGGTAACCGCCCACGGCGTGCGTGTGCGCTTCGCTCGCGCTCTGCGTCAAAAGCAGGCGTTCGCAGGCATGATGGCGAATGAGCGCGGTGCCCAATTCGCCCGCGAGCGCGGCGGCCGTGGTGTCGGCGGCGACATAACCCTCTGTGCGGGCCGCATAATCGAGCAGCGCGACGGCCTCCGCCGTCTCGGTGGCGGAACCGTTTTCCCAGCGGCGGCACCAAAGGGTGCGCGGGGCGGGCTTGAAGGCCGCCAATTCCGCGGGCCCCACGCCGGGCGCGAGATCCACGACGAAAAATTTCACGGTTGGGCCGAGCACTTTCTGCAAATTGGAGAGCGAGGAAATGTCCACGATGGAATCGAGCCGCAGCAGCAGGCCCTCGATTTTCGTTTCCTTGTTTTTCTGGTGCACGGCCAGGACGGCCTTGATGATTTCGTGCACGTCCCACACGGGGCGCGCGGCGGGGATGATGACGCGCGGAGGCTGGTTCGCCGCGACTGCGCAGGCTTCGCCCAAGTCCAGGTGCACGACTTCGCGCCGGGTGAAATGAAACGGGTCCAACTGGTCGCGCTCTTCGCGCTCGGGCAGTTCGACGCCGCGCTGCCAGAGCATGTGGGCGCGCTTGGCGATATCGAGGCACACCGGCACTTCGTAGACGGCGTCTTCCGTGAGCGAGACGCGTATCGTGTCGCCCAGGCCGTCCATAAGCAGGGAGCCGATGCCAATGGCGCTTTTGATGCGGGCATCCTCGCCTTCGCCGGCCTCAGTGACGCCGAGGTGCAGCGGGTAGTGCATGTTTTCGAGCCCCATTTTCACGACCGCGAGGCGGTAGGCCTCGATCATGACCTTCGGGTTGCTTGCCTTCATCGAAAGCACGATGTCGCGAAACCCGTGGCTCTCGCAGATGCGGATGAACTCGAGCGCGCTCTCGACCATGCCCAAGGGCGTGTCGCCGTAACGGTTCATCAAGCGGTCAGAAAGGGAGCCGTGATTGGTGCCGATGCGCAAGGCGCGACCGAGTTCCTTGGCGCGCTTGACCAGCGGAGAAAAGGCGTCGTGCAGGCGCTGCAATTCCGCCTCGTACTCGTTGTCCGAGTATTCCTTGACCGCGAATTTTTTCTTGTCGGCGTAATTGCCCGGGTTGACGCGCACCTTCTCGACGTGCTCGATGGCCTCCATCGCCGCAACGGGTAAAAAATGGATGTCCGCCACGAGCGGCAGATTGCCCCAGCCGGCGGCGGTGACTTCCTTGCGGATCTGCTGCAAGGCCTTCGCGGCCTCGCGGTTGGGGGCGGTGATGCGCACGATTTCGCAGCCGGCCTCGGCGAGCGCGAGCGTTTGCTTCACAGTCGCTGCCACGTCCTGCGTGAGCGAGGTCGTCATCGACTGCACGCGGATGGGATTGGTGCCGCCCACGCCGACGGCGCCGATTTTGACCTCGTGGGTGGGACGGCGCACCGCGCGGAAACGGGAGGCGCAATAAGGCGGCAACGCGGAAGCCGCAGGCACAGAGGAAGGCACGGAGTCGTTCATGGAGTCGGAGCGGATGCAGGCGCCGTCGGCGCGGGCGGAAAATTCACTTTCAAATGGTAATTCTGCTCCTGGATGATTTTGCGATCAAGGTCATTGTCGCCCATCCAGCGCATCGAGTCGTTAAAGACCACGTACAGCATCAACCCCATCAAGCACATCAGGAAGAGGCCCTGCGTCGTGACGATGACTTGCGACGGGAGCGAGCGGCCGCGCAGCCAGGCGATGGTAGCCATGAGCATGTGCCCGCCGTCCAGTACGGGAATGGGGAGCAGGTTGAGGATGGCCAGGTTGATGTTAATCATCAGCGTAAACCAGAGTGCGAGGCGAATGTCCGCCATGGTGAATTCCTGCAACTGCCGGCCAATGCCCACCGGACCGCTGAGCATCTTGACGCCGACATCGGAATGCGGGTTCACCAGCGCGCCCAACATCGCGAACGTCTGGTGCACCGCGGCGGAAAACTGCTGCCAGGGCGGCGGATGCACGGTTATTTTCTCATCGATCAGTTGCGTGCCGATCATGACTTTTTGCTCGGACGGCTTTACGCTCACTGCAAAGGGAATAGGAATATTCGTGCGCGAATAATTCGGCGGATTGAAAAATTGCACACGGGCGGGCTGGCCAGCGGGCGTCGCGGCGAGGGCGTCTACCGCTTCCTGCACCGAGGCGGGTTTTTGGCCGTTGATTTCGACAATCGTGTCGCCCGCCTGCAGGCCGCCGATGGAGTTCGGCTCCCCGTCGGCGTGCAGCACGACCAATTTCGCAGCGGCGGCCGTAGGCGAGGCGCGGTCGACCGTGCTATTCTCGGCGAAAAGGGGCAAAATTTCCAACTTGGCGGCAGGCTGGCCATCGCGGCCACCCTCCACCGTGACAGTGGCCAACGGGGTGGTTTGCGGCATCCGCGCCGGGACGATCGTAATCTCCATCGTTTTGCCCCCGCGCAAAATCGTCAACTTGACCGGAGCCGTGCCATGGGCGTTCAGACGGTCGATAAAATCGTCACGGGAATAGACTGGCTGGCCCTCCAATTGCGTCACCTGGTCGTCCAAGGCGAGGCCGGCGAGTTGCGCAGGCGAATTTTCCTCGATGGCGGCGACGTTAAGTTTTTCCGCGGGCGACACGCCGACCTGGCGAATGGCGTCGCCGGTGACGGTATTGGTCTCACGCAGGAGCGGATGGACCTCTACATCCTGCACTGCCCCGGCGCGCTCAAATTTAATTTTCGCCAACGGCAGCCCCTCGGCCGAGCGCCCGGCGCCGAGCGCGATAGCCATTTGAAAATCGCGGAAGTCACCGATCGACTTGCCATCCACTTCGAGGATGCGGTCGCCCGGACGCAAGCCGGCGGCATAGGCCGGGCCGGGTTTCGCGGGGCTCGTGCCCATCGCGGGAATTTCCGGGAGCACAAAGCCCACGACATTGGACTCCGCCGCGGATGAGGACGGCAACCCGACGACCCAGAGAATGGTGCCCAGCAAAAAGGCAAAGAGGACGTTGAAAAAAGCCCCGGCCACCAAAATCATCATCACATGCAGGTAGGGCATTTTGGCAGCCGGCTTGACCTCGCCCGTCGGCTCGCCTTCCAGTTCCCGAAGATCCGCCAACTCGGGAATGGCCACATAGCCGCCCAGCGGCAGGAGAGAGAGTCGGTATTCAATTCCGTCCTTACCCGTCCAGCCGAACACCTTCGGGCCAAAGCCCAGGGAAAAACGCAGGATGCGGGCGCCCACGCGCTTGGCCGCCAAATAGTGCCCGAGTTCGTGCACGAAAATCGAGCCCTCGAACAGGAGCACCATTACGATGATGCCCCACACGTTCGAAAACAACGAGTGCAGGTTGGAAATGTCGGTTGCCATGGGAAACCACCTCCATTATCCACAAAAAGCGGGCAGATGCACGAAAATCATGCGGTTTTTTGCAGGTTGCATAAGCAGGCAGGCCCGGCCTGGAATCGCGCAGAAAAACCAAATTTCCGTCCGCCGCCCAGAACGCAGGCCAGCGCCGCCCGCCCCCCACGCGTTATGGCCAGTAATACTTTATTAATGCGCACGGACTTATTTTAATTAGTCGGCAGGCGCGCTTTTCCGCATAATCCCGGCGTGAACGCAACCACGCTCCGTCCGCTGGCCGCCATTGAGTCCTGCCGCGACTTGTCGGAAAAACACGACTGGGCGGACGCCTCGGCGGAAGTTGAACTGCCCGCGGGAACACTCCTGGACGGGCGATTCGCGATTGGGAGCCCCATCAGTTGCGGCGGCATGGCCACCATCTATGCAGCCGAAGACATGCTCGACGGCGCGCGCAAGGTGGCCGTCAAAGTTCCGTTTGCGCGGTTCGGGCGCGACCCGGGTTATGTCGCGCGTTTTTTGCGGGAGGAGGCCATCGGCCTGAAGCTGCACCACCCGTTCCTCCTCCAGTTTGTGCCCATCACCACGCCGAAAAGCCGGCAATATCTGGTAACGGAATATCTCGCCGGCTCGACCCTGGCGCGGGTGCTGCATCACCACGCCCCGCTGCCGGAACGCGATGCCCTGACCATCGCCAGTCTCATCTGCACCGCGCTGCACTATCTCCACGAGCAGAATTTCCTCCATCGTGACATCAAGACGGACAACATCATGCTCTGTTGCGATCAGACGATTCGGCTCATGGATTTCGGCCTCATCGCGCCGGTGGCCGGCAAATTTGATGTGCTGGCGAATAAGACTCCTGTCTTCGGCACGCCGCAATACATGGCGCCCGAACAGGTCACACGCTCGCGTTGCGGCCCACCGACCGATATCTACAGCCTTGGCGTCGTGCTTTACGAAATGCTCACCGGACAATTGCCGTTTCAACATGCCGACCCCTGGGTGATTGCGCAATCGCGCGTCGCAGGCGACCCGCCCGCCCCGCGACAACTCAACCCGGCGATTTCGCCAGCCGTCGAGGAAATCGTCCTCCATGCGCTGCGCCGCAAACCCGCCGAACGCTACCCTTCCGCCGCCGCGATGCAAGCCGAGCTTGATGCGCCGGAGAAAGTTTCGGTGACCGGCCTCTGCCATCGTCTGCGCCCGCCGCGGCGTGTGCTGAGTCTCGAACAGGCTCAATTGCGCAGCGGCATTATTCTTAGCGTGATATTTATTCTCATCCTCGTGGGGGGATTTTTCGCCCTGCTGCATTTGCTGCCGCGACATTAACAGCGATGGCTGGCGACGGAAGCTTCTCAGTTGCCCACGGCCACTGCGGCCAGGCGCCGGGCTTCGGCGTCAGCAGCGAGCACTTCGTCGAGATCGTGCGGTTCGCGCGCGGGCAGCGCCGCGAGGGTCGCTTCGATGACGCGGGGAATGTCCTGATAGCCGATGCGGCGGTCCAAAAAAGCGGCGACGGCGATTTCGTTGGCGGCGTTGAACCCGCCGGGAGCGACGCCCTCGGCGCGCAAAGCGGCAAACGCCAGGCGCAAACAGGGAAAGCGCGCAAGGTCCGGCGGCTGAAAATCCAGGCGCATCACCTGCGTAAAATCGAGGGTCGCGCACACACCGGCGGCGCGGTCGGGATAAAGCAGACTGTGCTGGATCGGAAACGTCATCGAGGGCGGGCACAATTGCGCGATGATGGAGCCGTCCACGAATTGCACCATCGAATGCACGATGCTTTGCGGATGCACCACGACCTGGATTTTATCCACCGGCAGGCCAAACAGCCAGCGCGCCTCGATGACTTCGAGACCCTTGTTGGCCATGGTTGAGGAATCGATGGTGACCTTCGGGCCCATCGCCCAATTCGGGTGCTTGAGCGCGGCTTCCGGGGTGATGGTGGCCATCTGCGCCGCGGTAAATTCGCGAAAAGGTCCGCCCGAGGCAGTGAGCAAAATTTTCGCCACGCTCGGCGGCGGGTCGCGGTGCAGGCATTGGAAAATGGCGTTGTGCTCGCTGTCGAGCGGAACGACTTTCACGCCTTTGGCCTGGGCCGCGGCCATCACAAATTTTCCCGCGAGGACAAGAATTTCCTTGTTGGCCAGGGCGATGTCCTTGCCGGCCTGGATGGCCGCGAGCGTGGGTTTTAGGCCCAGCGTGCCGACGACGGCCGCGACGACCATGTCGCCTTCGGGCAGACAGGCCAGCTCGACCAGCCCTTCGGGCCCGGCATGAAGTTTGCGGCCGGAGAAGAGTCCGGCGGCCTTGGCCTCCCGCGCAGCCTTTTCATCGAAAACCCCGACATGCGGGACGTTGAACTCGCGCGCGATTTCGTCCAGCTCGCGGCATTTGGTGCGGCCCGCGATGGCGACCAGTTCCAACCTGTCAGGATGCCCGCGCAGGACCTTGAGCGTGTTCTCGCCGATGGAGCCGGTGGCCCCGAGCAGCACCAGGCGTTTTTTGCGAGCGGGAGTTGAGGTGGACGGGGCGGACATGCGCGGCGGGACCGGAAGCGGCCCGAATCGGCGATGTTACCCAGGAGGCCGCCGGAAACAAGCCAAAGCACCGGCTACCTTTTCATTTCCTTCTGCACGTAACTGAGCAAGGCCGAGCGCTGCGCGTCGGGCATTGGGGTGGATTCCACCGCCGCGGCCGCGGCGGCGGGATCTTTCTTGGCCCATTGGGTGACCACGTCGTTGATCTGGCCCGTGCGCGCGCCATTGGCGCTGAGCGAGGCGGCCCAAGAAAAGGCGGCGGACAAATCATTTTTCCCTTCGGCGTTGAGCAGCGCCAGCACCGCGCCATCACGGGCGCTGCCGGGAGGCAGCGAGGAAATCCACTGCGAAGCAGCCAGCGGGTCCTGCTGAATCCAGTTATTGGCGACCCGCAACGTGGCGGCGTCGAGAATTGTGCCGGTGGGCTGGTCGTCGCGAATGGTGTTCGGCGGCAAATCGGCCAGATGCGCGGCGGCCTCAGCGGGATTTTGCAAACTCCAGGCGGCGAGGATATTCGCCTGCGTCTGCACGGTGCCGCTGCCGGGCGGCATGGTCTGGCTGTAGTTCCAGGCCGAGAGCGGGTCGGTGCGCGCAAGCGTGGCGACCGCGGAGCCCATGCCGTTATCGCGGGCGGAGCCGGGAGGGAGAGCCTCGGCCCACGCCAACGCTGCGCTCGGATCCACGCTGGCCCAGCGCCCGGCGAGATTGTTCACAATGCGTTTAAAATTCGGATCGTCCGGCAACGTCCCGGCGACAAAGGCCGCGGCGGCGGCGGGATCGCTTTGGATCCAGGGATTCAAGGCGTTGTTGAAAGCCGCCAGGCGCGTGTCGCCTTCGCTGGCCGGCAGCGCCTGCACCCACGCCAGCGCCGAGGACAAATCTTTTTGCGCCCATTCGCCCGCGAGCGCGGGGATGACTTTCGCGTTCACCGCGGGATCGGCTAGTTGCGCGAGAAACTCGGCGCTGGCGGCCGGATCCGTCTTCGCCAGGTTATTTAAAAGACCGGCCAAGGCCTGATCCCGCGGCTGGCCCAGCAGGATTCCGTCCACCCAGTGCACCGCGCCTGCCGCATCCGTCTCCGCCCAACGCGCGGCGACCTCCGTCACGAGGTCCGCGCGCTCCAGGCCCGGTGGCAAGCGGTCGAGCAACGCCGTCGCTCCCGCCACGTCACCCGAGGCCAGCGCCGCCAAAAGAATATTCACCGCCTGGGTGCGGGCATCCGCGGCGGGCAGGCTGGATAATTCGTCCCATCGCGGCAAAGCTCCGCTCCGCGTGGATGAGTTTGCACCCACTGTAGCCTGATCCGATGGCTGACGGGCCGCGCCTTTATTGGCTGAGGCCCCTCGCGGTCTGGCCTCCAACGCCGCGGCGAGTTCGTGCTGTAGGCGGGAGATTTTTACTTGCTGAACCGTCAGCCAACTCCCCACAAGCACCACTCCACAGGCCAGGCCCAGAATGCGTCGGGTTTTCATGCGGGAACCATGCCGGAAGGTTGCCGCGGTGTGGAGCAAAAAACGCCAGGACCGCCACCATCGCTGGCGAGCATGCCCGATGAATTCCGCGGCTGCGCTTCACGCAACCGAGATGACTACCGTCGAACTTGCCCGCGCCTATTTGCGGGTAATGACGACCGTGACGACTGGCGAGGTGACGGTGCTAATATCCACTGCGCGCACTAGCACGGTGTTTTTGCCGACGGCGAGTTTGGCGGCGAAAGTCCAACTGCTGGTCCCCGTGGCGGGTTTGTAGGGCGCAGAGCCAACCTTGACTTCGACGCGAGACAACGTGCCATTGGCATCGGTGGCTTTGCCGGCCAGGGTGAGCGTGGCCTTCGGAGTGGTAATCGCCTTCGAGCCGGTGACGGTCACCAAAGGTTGCGGCGGCAGCGACGGGCTGAAGCGGAGCACCCGGTTGGAGTCATAATCCGCCACGAAGATGCTACCGCTGGGGCCGGCCGAAATTTGGGAAGGGCCTCCTATCACAGTTGCGCTGGCCGTGGTGTTGGCTGACGTGAAATTCGCCTGGCCTAGCACGAGATTGGCGGTGCCATTGGTGGCAATGGACGCGGCAGAACCGAAGCGAAGGACCCGGCCATTGTCGTAATCGGCCACCCACAAACTGCCGGTGGAATCCAAATAAACTCCATAGGGATAATAGAATTTCGACGCCGTCAGACCATGACTAAAGCTGGTGAAATCCGCCTGGCCGATGACGCCATCGGCCGCTGCGCCGTTGGCTTTGGTGGCGGCCGCATCAAATCGCAATATCCGCTGATTGTCCGGGTCGGCCACCCAAAGCCGGCCGGCGGCGTCGGGATAAACCTGGCCGGTATAAGACATGCCCACTGCGGTTGTGGTCGAATCATTCGTGGTATAATCTGGCTGGCCGAGCACCGCGGAGGCGTTGTCGCCGGAACTTAGCTGAGTGGCTTGGTCGAAGCGCAGCACGCGGCAATTGGAGGCGTCGGCAACCCAGAGCGTGTCATTCGGGCCGAGCGCCACGCAAAAGGGAGAGGACATCTTGGCCTGGGTGACGCCCGACGAGTTGGTGGTGAAGTTGGGCTGGCCGAGCACCAGGTCGGCCACGGGGTCGTTATCGAGATACGAAGCGAGATAGAAGCACAGGACGCGATTATTACTATCGTCCGCCACCCAAAGACGGCCACTGCTATCAACGCATATCTGCGAGGGAAAGTTCAAGGTGTCCGCGGCCACCGTGCCGCCTTGGTTGACGTGATAAGCGGTGAAGTTCGGCTGCCCGATGACGGCTTCGGGATTGGCGCCGTTTTGGGCGGCGGCGGCGCTGGAGAAGCGCAATATGCGATTGTTCTCGGAATCGCTGACAAAAACTTTGCCCGTAGTGGGGTCCATGGCCATGCCCTCCGGGGTGTAAATGCGATTCGGCTGGCCGGAAGAAGCAGAACTGGCCGTGAAATTTGCCTGACCGAGCACGACATCGGCCGCCTGGCCGGATTTGAAGACGGCGGCGCCGGAAGCACCGGCGGTAGTTAGAGCAAGCAGAGCGGCGAAGGTAAGATATGTTTTCATGAGGAGAGATTTTGCCCTGGAAGGGAGCGGAAGCGGGGAAAATATGCGCCGGAGGGTCTGATGTCAAACTACGTTTGATTTTATTAATATTTCAGGAGGAAATAATGGGAGAAATGAAAGTTTCTTGTAGAGCGAAGTAAAGGAATCCGCCCAGTCGAGAGAGAATGGCGGGCCGCTTTGTGCCAATTGGGTTTCGGGCCCAATTTGTTTTTCCTTTGCACCGCGCGCCTTCCTGCATTAACGAAGCAGGCTCCCACGATTCGCTAGTGTCGCTTAAAATTCATACCAACGCGCCCTGGACATTGCGCGACGCCGAAGACTATTACGGCGTCAAGCGCTGGGGCGGCCACCATTTCTCCATCGATGAGAGCGGCCTGCTCTGCGTGCACCCGGCGGCCGACCACCGCAAAATCCGCCTGCTCGACATCGTCAACGAAGCGGCGTCCATGGGGCTCAAACCGCCGCTGACGATTCGCTTGCAGGATTTGCTGCGCCAGCGGGTGGTGCAACTCAACGAGGCCTTTCGCGCGGCCATCGCGCACGAAGAATACAGCGGCGCCTACCGCGGCGTGTTTCCCATCAAGGTCAACCAGTTACGCGAGGTGGTCGAAGAAATCCTCGAAGCCGGCGCGGAATACGGTTTCGGCCTCGAGGCCGGCAGCAAACCGGAACTGATGATCGCCATGGCCGTGCTCGACCGCCGCGCCGCCCTCATTATTTGCAACGGTTACAAGGATGAGGAATACATCCGCCTGGCCCAACTGGGCCGCAAGCTGGGCAAGAATGTCATCCTCGTCGTCGAACAGCTTTCGGAAGTAGACGAGATTTTGCGCATCGCAAAAGAGACCGGCGTGGAGCCGCGCATCGGGCTGCGCATCAAATTGCGCACGACCGGCGAGGGCAAATGGGCGACCTCCTCCGGTGAAGACGCGAAATTCGGCCTGACCACGGGCGAGGTGATGATCGCGGTGCGGAAATTGAAGAAAGCCGGCCTCGAACACATTTTGCAGTTGGTCCATTTCCACATCGGTTCGCAAGTGCCCAACATCATCACCATTAAAAAGGCGGTGATCGAGGCGACGCGCTTTTACGTGGAATTGCACAAACTCGGCTTTTCGATGCGCTACCTGGATGTGGGCGGCGGCCTGGGCGTGGACTACGACGGCTCTCGTGCCAACTACGAGTCGTCGATGAATTACTCGCTCGAAGAGTACGCCCGCGATGTGGTGGCCAACATCAAATCCGTGTGCGACGGTGCAGGCATTCCGGTGCCGGATATTATCAGTGAGAGCGGCCGGGCGCTCGTCGCGCCGCACTCCGTGCTGATTTTGGAAGTCTTTGACCGCATCTCGAAATCCGATCCCGGCAAGCCCATTTCGCTCGGCAAAAACGGCAAGAAGAGCGCGCGCCACCCCATCGTCACCGCCCTCGAACACATCCTGCGCGACAGCGACCAGTACGGCAAACTCGAGCGCTTCCATGATGCGCAGCAAAAAAAGGAAGAGGCCCAAACGCTGTTCACGCTGGGCTTTCTCAACCTCGAGACCCGCGCCGAGGCCGAGCAGCTTTTCTGGAAAATTTGCGCCGACATCCGCGACAAAAGCGCGGCGGCCCGCGGCTATGTGCCCGATGAGCTGGCCCAGCTCAGCACCCTGCTGGCCGAGCAGTATGTCTGCAATTTCTCGGTGTTTCAGTCGCTGCTTGATCATTGGGCGCTCGACCAGCTTTTCCCCATCGCACCGATTCACCGGCTGGATGAAAAGCCGACGGTGGAAACGGTGCTCGTGGACATCACCTGCGACTCCGACGGAAAAATCGACCGCTTCATCGACCTTGAGGACGTGCGCGGGACGCTGGCCCTGCATCCCCTGGAGCCGAACAAGCCCTACTACCTCGGCGTGTTTCTCGTGGGCGCTTATCAGGACATCATGGGCGACCTGCACAATCTTTTCGGCCGCGTCAACGAAGTGCACGTGTTCCTTGAGGACGACGAGGAGGACGGCTTTTACATCGAGGAATCCATCAACGGTTTCAAGGTGGACGACGTGTTGCGCATGATTCAATGGGACGGCGAAGAGCTTTCGCGCCGCATGAAAAAGCAAATCGACCGCGCCACGAAGAACGACGAAGTCAAACCGCGCGAGGGCGTGCGCCTGCTGGAACTTTACGAGAACATGGTCCAGGGCAAGACGTACCTCAAGCTGCGGGAAAAAACCAAGCGCGCCGCGAAAAAGTAGCTCCAATGCCTTGGCGTCCGTACTTAAAAGCTCCTCCTCTTCTCACAAAAGCCCCATTTCTTTACTTTTGTAGTTTTTAAAATCGTATTTTGAAAACCAATAACGCTGATTCAATAATACCGCACTTTCATCAAGAAATTCAATGATTTGGTGTATAAAAACTGCATAAGCGCAGTTTTGAACTTCGTAAAGCCTCCATGATTTAACATTCGAATTGTCAACGTCGTTATAAAACCATTTGATAATTTTGCCACCCCCCAAGCATAACATATCCACAACATGATTAGCCTGCCCTGAAGCAGCTGATTTGAGCTGACTCAGCGCAAGATCATCGTTCACATTTGCATCGTAAGCAAAAACAGCTGAAAAGATGTTAGACGACATCTGTTTGATTGTCTCGGTCATTTTGTTGATACAAGAAGAATAGTCACTTCCACTTAGGGACGTCTTCACTTCAATCATGGCGACCACTGCTTCAGCCGGCACAAACACGAGATCACCATCGCTGAATAGCACAGTGCGCTGTGCATTATAGATTATAATGTCCATTTGAGGCGAAACTCTGTCACGTTTAAAAACAAATCCACGTCCAACCTTAAAGGGCTCAGGCAGAAGCCGTCTTAGCATGGTTCTTAGAACCGCCTCTTTCCACTCGCCGTCAGTAAGCCAATGACGGTCATCAATGAAATTACGCACACGGTCTCTCAATGCGGACATTTCAGCATTAATTGACTCAAGGTAATTGCTTTTATTCATAGCTATTCCTCGTAAATCATTTTCACGGTCATGCCGCCGTCGCAGACAAAAGTCTGCCCGGTGACAAAACCGCTGCGGTGGCCTTCGAGGAGAAAGAGCGCCATTTCGGCGATGTCTTCCGGATGCCCCACCCGCCCAACCGGATGCTGGGCGTGATTCTCGCGCCGCGCGGCGCGGGCGCTTTCGGCGGCCGGGCGCGTGTCGATCCAGCCGGGGCAAATGGCATTGACCCGGATTTTCGGCCCGAGGCTGATGGCGAGTCCGCGCGTGAGGCCCAGCAAGCCAGCCTTGGTCACGCCATAGGCCTCAGTGTCGGGTTCGGCCTGAAAGGCGCGGGTGGAGGAAATATTCAAAATGGCGCCGCCACCGGGCGCGCGCCGCAGAAATTTCACGGCGTGTTTCGCCACCAGGAACGGTCCCGTGAGATTCACCGCCAGCATTTGCTGCCATTTCGCCACCGCCAATTTCTCCACCGGTCCGTTGTGCGGATTGGCGAGCCCGGCATTATTTACCACGCCGTCCAACCGGCCAAATTCCGCTACCGTGCGAGTTACGAGTGCCACCACCGCCTTTTCCTCCGCCACATTGCAAGTGACAAAAAGGGCGCGCCCGCCGGCGGGCGCATGCTGGTTTAATGCCGCGACCGCGATGCGCCCCTCGCGGACGAGCACATCGGCGACCACGACATTCCAGCCAGCGGCGAGCAACCGCGCGGCCACGCCGCGGCCAATGCCGCGGGCCGCGCCAGTGACGATGGCGGTGGGTTGACTACTTTTTTTCATGGAGAAATTTTACTCCCGCCCGAGGCGCATGAGGCCGCGCGAGGCGCGCGTGAGCTGGCGGTCGTGCAAGTTAGCGCGGGGGTCGTAGGTGCGCAGCAAATTCCAATACGCGTCGGAGTGGTTCATCTCTGTGAGATGCGCGAGTTCATGCAGAATCACATAGTCGTGCAGCGCCGCCGGCAGCAGCACGAGCCGCCAGTTGAGCGAGATGCCGCCCGGCGCAGAGCAGGAACCCCACCGCGTGCCCTGGTCGCGCACCGTCACGCGGCCCGCGCGCAGGCCCAATTTCCCGGCCAGTTCCTGCACGCGCCCGGGCAGGACTTGGGACGCGAATTGCCGCAATAGCGTTTTCAGCGCCCGCTCCTTCTCGTCGCCCGGAGGAAAACGGAACGCCGCCTCCCCGGCGGAAGCGGAAAACACGAGGAATGGGCGCGCCGTCGTAAAACCCAGCGCCACCGTGAATTCCCGCCCGCCGCCGCTCAACTGCGGATGGCGCGCCAGGTAACGATCCAGGGGCATGGGCGGCGGAGCGGAATGCAGATGCCGTTCGAGCCAATCGCCCTGGCTGCGCAAAAATCCCAGCGCTTCCCGCAACGACCCGCGCGCCGGCACCAAAAGGAGGGCCTGGTTCTGCCGCCCGATGCTCACGCGAATGCGCCGGGCTCGCGCCGAACGCCGCACTTCGTACGGCACCAGCAGCGGCCCGCCCGCGGTCTCGACGGAGACCAGGGAAAAGGAGTCACGATGCGCTGGCATGAGTGGTGGCTTGTTTTTCAACCTGCTCCGTGACGGCGCGGGCGTGGCGGCGCAAGGCGGACTCCGGATCGATTTTGGCGACGCGGCAGGCCGCCGCCAATTCAAACAACCGCCTTCCCGCCTCGGCTTCATCCAGGCCTTCGGCCAGCGCCGCGATGTTTTCCCGATTCACGCAACCCGCCGCCGGCAACTGCTTCTTTTCGATCTGCTTAAAAATCTCCCGCGCGTACAACAAGGCCGACAATTGCGGCGGGAGGCGCTTGAACAAGCCCTCGCCGGTCGGCCCGTTTTTCTTTTCTCCCGCCTTGATGGCGTCCCACTGCTGCAGCACGGCGTCGGAATCCTTTAGCCGCAACTCCCCGAACACATGCGGATGGCGCCGGACCAGTTTCTCATTCACCTCGGCGGCCACATCGTCGAAATTGAAATGGCCCGCCTCGGACGCCAGTTGTGCGTGCATCACCACGTGCAGGAGCAGGTCGCCCAATTCCTCGCGCATATGCGGAAAATCATTGCGATCGATGGCGTCGAGCAATTCGGCGACTTCCTCGACGAGGCAGTCACAAATGCTCTGGTGGGTTTGCTCGCGGTCCCACGGGCAGCCGTCGGGCGCGCGCAGCCGCGCCATGGTTTCCCGCAAATCATCAATCGCGCTCATGAGTGGGCGCCACGGTAAACCAGGCGGCCCGTGGGCGCAAGCACGCGCACACACGAAACTGTCGAAAGCCCGTTTCGGGGCTTTTGAATTTTGCATTTATCAATCCGCCTTTATCGTTTAGCGTTTCCCCTCCCCATGGACAAACTCGCCGAGATCATGGCGCGCAAGCGCCGCGAAATGGCCGCCCGCGAACGCCCCGTGAGCGAGCGCGAACTCGCGCGCTTCGCCACCTCCGCCCGGCCCGGCCTGACGTTTGCCCAGGCGCTCGACCAGCCCGGCCGCCTCAGCGTCATCGCGGAAATCAAGCGCCGTTCGCCCTCTGCGGGGGCCATCAAAGCCGAGGTTGATGCCGTCGAGCAGGCCCGCCGTTACACCAACGCCGGCGCCGACGCGATTTCCGTACTCACGGACGAACCGGATTTCGGCGGCACGTTGCGCGACTTGTGGGATGTGGTCGAATTTCAAGTCACCACCAACCGCCTGGTGCCCTGCCTGCGCAAGGATTTCATGGTGCATCCGCTCCAGGTTGTCGAGGCGGCCGAGGCGGGCGCCCGCGCCATCCTCCTGATTGTGCGCGCGCTGGATGACGACACCCTCGCGCGCCTGCACGACGCCGCCACACTCGCGGGCCTCGATGCGCTGTTTGAAATCCACGAGGAAGCCGAGCTGGAGCGCGCCCTGCGCCACGGCGCAAAAATCCTCGGTGTCAACAACCGCAATCTCTCCACCTTCAAGACCGACCTCGCGTTCTCAGAAAAAATCATCCCGCAAATCCCCGCGGGCATTTTGCCGGTGGCGGAAAGCGGCATCAGCACCGTGGCGGATGCCGCGCGCGTGCGCGCCGCCGGGGCGCGGGCGCTCCTCGTCGGCGAAGCCTTGATGCGCGTCGAAGATCCGGAAAAACTTTTGCAGGAATTGCAAGGGGCGTGAGGAATAACTGGAAACATGAGAGCCATTCCATTTCCATCTTTCGAAATTGCGTTTTGGCACCCATTTGGTCCACATGGCCGCGAGGAGCCAGAAGATATTCTTGAGCGCAAGCAGTACGAAATCGAAAGGAACGGATGTACCTTTTGGTCGTTTCAATACCGGCGAATGCTTGAGGATTGGTCTCATGAACTATTGAACGCCAACCCTCAAAATGTGTTTGTTTTCTGCTCGAATGGTCAAGGAGCTATTGATCCGGCCAGAGAGGGAACACAGAACAGGCCACTTGATTGCCAAAGCTATCGACTGGTCGGTACTAAAGACGCCGCATGGCATCCAATGCCGAGCGGAATCCGTGTTCCTCATCCGTTTCGGCCAAGAAAAACTTTGGCGTCTGCGTTTGTTGTCCAACAGGTGTTGTTTCCAATAGAATCATTCAAGCCGCCTGTCGTCGAGTGGTACTCGAAGAAAGGATCCTGGCGATCCGCACGGATTCCAACTCGCGGTGAATATCTCATCTGCTTCGGCGGAACTTTGCCAATGCGAAATGTGCGTGCAGTTTTAGAATTAAAGCCACCCTATTTGGCCGTTGTAGCCGCAGATCAATTGGCCGGTTGATTCAATCGGAATTTGATCTGTTCATTAATAACATAGCATTTAGAAATCAGCATTTCTGTCCCATGCCGCTCACGCCCACCCAGACCCGCGCGCAGCTCGTGCAACTTGGCGTGAGCCCGCGGCCCCGCCTGGGGCAGAATTTTTTGACGGATGGCAACATTGTCCGCAAATCACTGGAACTCGCGGAAATCGCGCCGGGTGACGTTGTCGTTGAAATCGGTCCCGGCCTCGGAACGCTCAGCGCAGCTTTGCTGGCGGCGGGGGCGGAAGTTTTTGCCGTGGAAATTGACCGGATGCTGCACGCGCACCTCGAGCAGACGCTCGTCGCCGCCCATCCCAAAAAATTTCACCTACTCGAAGGTGATGCGGTGGAATTCCCGCGGGCGGGGCTGGGCGAAAAATCGGCCGCTCTCGGCAAGGACACTGCCTCCGAGGCAGGGACGCCTCTCCGAGGCGTCCGCGCGGATGAAGACGAACGCGTCGGAAACGGACGCCTCGGAGAGGCGTCCCTACCTCAAGCCGCGCCATCCCTGCCCTATCCATCCCTGCCCCAATCCTCGCAGTCACCACGCGCCTACAAAGTCGTCGCCAACGTGCCGTATGCCATCAGTACGCCATGGCTCGATGCCTTGTTGTCCGGCCCGTTGCCCGAACGGATGGTGTTGATGCTCCAGCGCGAATCCGCCGAACGCTTCACCGCCCCGCCCAACACGCCCGAGCGCGGCGCGATTTCGATTTTTGTGGAGGCGGCCTACGAGCGCCAACCCGGCCATCCGGTGTCGCGGACCTGTTTCTATCCGGTGCCCAAGGTGGATTCCGTGCTTCTGTGCCTTGTGCGGCGCACTTTCCCGCGCGTGTTTCAGGCCGCGACGAAAAAATTCATCCGCGAGCTTTTCACCCACCGGCGCAAGCAACTCGGCGCGCTCGTCCGCCAGTTGACAGGCAAACCCGAGGCCCCCCACGCGCCGCTGGCCGAGCACGCCACCCAGTGGCTGGCCCGCCTGCCCGCGCTCGGGACGGACAGCCACGCCCGCCCGGAAGCAGTGCCGCTGGCGGCCTGGCTGGCGCTGGATGAACTTTTGCGGAGTTGACCCGCGCAATCGCTTTGCGCTGGGGATAGAACTATGGTCTACTCCGCCGTGAATGCGACCCGCTCAAACTTCTTTCGCGTTCCCCGCCTCATGCCGTTTTTGCTCACCATTTTGTGGACCGTGCTGGCCGCGTATTCGGGACTCGTGATTTTTGCGTGGCTCTGCGCGGACCGCATGATTTTCCCGCGCCCGGCCCCGAGCTATCACGACGCCCCGAACCAGAACAAGCTCCCCGCGGCGGACGGCAACGAAATCACCGCCGTCTTTCTGCCCAACCCCACGGCGCCGTTTGTCATCCTCTATAGTTTGGGCAATGGCGAAGACCTTGGGACGGTGGAGGACAGCCTCCGCGAATTTCAAAAACGCGGCTGGGCGGTCTTCGCCTACGACAATCCCGGCTATGGGACGAGCACCGGGACGCCCACCGAAGCCAGTTGTTATTCGGCCATTGGCGCGGCGTACTCCTACCTCACCACACTGAAGAATGTACCGCCGGAGCGCATTGTGCTTTATGGACGCTCGCTCGGCAGCGGCCCGGCCGTGGAATTGGCCAGCCTCGAGCCAGTCGGCGGCCTGATTTTGCAAGGCGCCTACCTCAGCACGTTTCGCGTCATCACACATTGGAAACTCCTGCCGTGGGACAAATTTGACAATCTCGCCAAGATAACCCATGTGCACGCTCCGCTGCTGTCCATTCACGGGCGGCTCGACGAAACGGTTCCGTTTTGGCACGGAGAGGAGCTGTTCAACGCTTACCCCGGCCCGAAGGACCATCTTTGGCTGGATAACGCCGCCCACAATAATATCCTGGAAGTGGCCCCCGCCGAATATTGGGAGGCCATCGAAAAATTCCGGCAGAAACTTATCGCCGCCCTTCCGCCCGGCTCGCCCGCTGCCGCGACCCCCGCTCCATGAGCCTCCCCGCCGCCCCCGTCCGCATTCCGACCGCGCTGGTCATTCTCGCCCAGGATTTTGAGGAGATCGAGGCGCTCGCGCCCGTGGATGTGCTGCGCCGCGGGGGTGTCGCCGTGACGATGGCGTCACTCGACCCCAACCTTTCCGTGCGCGGTTGCAATCAAATCACGGTCCAAGCCGACACCACGCTCGACCAGGCCCTGCAAAAAACCTACGACGCGCTCGTGCTGCCCGGCGGGCCCGGCTATATGCGTTTGCGCGCGGATCCACGCCTCCCACCGGCGATCAAGGCCCAAGCCTCCGCGGGCCGCGTGGTCGCCGCCATTTGCGCCGCGCCCACCCTGCTCCTCGATGCCGGCTTGCTGACCCGCCGCCGTTATGCCTGCCATTTCAGCGTGAAAAACGAACTGCCCTACGGCGCAGCACAAGCGGTGGTGGAAGACGGTTACCTGATTACTTCGCAAGGGCCCGGCACCGCCGTCGCCTTTGGGCTCGCTATCCTTGCTCGTCTCACCAGCCCTGGCCAGGCCCGCCGCATCGCCTCGGGCCTTGGTCACAACGAGGAATAACGCGTGCCGCGGCGGCTGTTTCGGCGGCGGTGCTAACAGAATTAAATAATTTACGGAAGCGCAGCCCCGTTCGGCGGCACGGAGCGGGTTTGCGAATTCCAGTTTTTAATTTTGTTAATTCCGTTAATTCTGTCTAAGAATCTTCTGCCGTGTTCGAAGACGAACATTCATCCGACCGCTCCCTCCCGGAAACGGGCATCGAAGTGATGCTCCGTTTTCAATGGTATTTTCTCGGGCTGGCGGCGGTGGTGGGTGCGGGCGGCAATGTCGCCTGGGCGCGGGGCATCCTCGGATCGTTCGGCCTGCTGGGGCCGATTCTGGTGCTCGCCTCCCGCAATTCCGCCGAGCGCCCGCCGGGGCGGCTCGGCCTCCCCTACGCCCTGCTCATGCTGCCGTGGTGGATCGGGGTGGCCTCTTTCTTGTGCGGCCAGGCCAATCCCATCTACGAGATGCACGCGGGCGACAAGATGCAGTATTGGGAATTGCTGCCGCAGCCCTCGGCCTGGGTACCGGTGGCGGGCGAATTCAAGACCGCGGCGCTGGGCTTGCTGCTGTCGATCGGCCTTTATGCCGCGGCGGTCAATGCCTTCCTGCTCGCCCACAACCGCCTGGCCTTTGCCCGTTCGTGGGTGGGCTTCATCTGGGGCGCCGGGCTGGTGGGTTTCATTGGCGTGGTGCAAAAAATCACCGGCGCGCGCGAAATTCTTTGGTTCATCCCCGTCGGCAATCCGGCTTTTTTTGCGGACTTCCCGCACCGGGCGCAATGGTGCGCGTTTGCGATTTTGTGGATGGGCGCCGGCCTCGGGCTCGCTGCCTGGCTGGTGCGCCAGCGCTCCTGGCGTTGGTTGAACACCGATGGCTGGAGCCTCCTGGTCGCCGCCGGGGCGCTGGCCCTCAGCATTGCTTGCGCGGGCGATCCGCTGTATTGGCTGCTGGGCGCGCTGGTCGCCGCCGCGGGCTGCCTTGCGCTCGGCTGGCAAACCTGGGCGGAGCGGCGCCAGCAAGGGCCGGGCCTCCACGCCATTGTCTGCTTTTCCGTTGCCGCAGTGTTTGTGCTCGCGGCCATCGGCGTGACTTTGCAAAGCGGCCAGGGCTGGATTGCCTACGCGGGCGACCATCCTGGCAATGCCGTGCATAGCCGGATGCTGCAGGACGTCATTGCCTTGTGCTGGCAAAGACCCTGGTTCGGGTGGGGCACAAATTCTTTCGGGATTGTTTACAGCCTGTTTCAGCAAGCCGACCTCGGTCTAGGCTATTGGGCGTACGCGCGCTCCGACCTGCTGCAAAGTCTCTTTGAAAACGGCGTCATCGGGACGCTGGCCTGGTGTTTGCCGGCCGTCGCGCTGGGCGTGCGGCTGTTTCGCACCGGCTTGCGGTCGTTCCTCTGGGCCCCTTTCGCCGGCCTGTTGGCCGTGGCCGCGCTCGCCCTCGTGGATTTCCCCTTCGCCTGCCCCGCGGTTTTCTTTTGTTTTTGGTTGCTGCTTTTCGGGATCTCACGCTGGACGGAAGTGGACGATGAAAATCATAAATCCCGGTCCGAGGATCGCCGCGTCATCGAGCGCAGCCGCCGGGCCGAGGCGGCGGTGGCAGCTGCCCCAACCGGCCCCGTAATCTAATGTCTCAGCGTTTGATGGCCGCTTTAACCCAGTTGACTCTTTCAAGAGATGAAATACTGCATTCAAATTTTAGCAATCGGGATCGTCACATTTAGCTACGTGCATGTCAGTCTTGCTAAAGTGGTGTATTTTGGCGGCACTGCTACACAATCATCCCCCGGCCTCGGAAAAACCATGCCCTTTATCACCTTTGGTGTTTTACCAAATTTGGAAAAACCGACGCAAATCAACGAAGTTTTGCATTCTAATTTCACCGAATCCATCACCTTTCGATTTGGTGCCAGCAATAAGGCCGTACGAACCACCAAAATCATCGTGCCCGGCGAAGCCATCGCGACAAAGACCCATGGTACGTTTAAGCTTAAACATTCAGGCTTGGTCACCATCGTCACCATGAATTTCAGTGGCGCCTCCAAAGCCCAAAAATGGGCTGACACTTATTCCTTAACCATAACAGCAACAAAGCTGACGGCAAAAATCCTGTTCATGAAAGGCGGGGTCGCCACCACTACGACGAAATTCAGCGGAAATATGTATTAGATTTAGTTATTTCTCCGCCATTGCGGCCCGCAAGGCCCGGACCAACGCCTCGCCTTCCAAGTCCTTGCCCACAATAACGCCCTGGCGGTTGAGCAGGTAATTCTGCGGCGTGAAGTGCACGCCATATTTCACGGCCAGCGCATTGTCCCAATACTGGCCGTCGTAATACTGCGGCCACGGGATTTTCTGGCTCTGCAAGTACGACGTTACTTTGTCGCGATCCGCATCGTCGAGGCTGACGCCGATCACGTCAAAGCCTTGGGCGTGGTATTGATGGTAAAGCGCCAGGATTTTCGGCAACTGCACATGGCAGTCAGGGCACCAGGCGGCCCAAAATTCGATCAACAAAATCCGGCCCGCGTATTGCGCCGGAGAAAGCGGCTGGCCGTCCATGGCGGTGACGGAAAAATCCGGAAATTTAGTCCCCACTGCGAGCGAGCGATGGATGCGATCGTCGTCAATTTTCTTCTCCAGCGCCGGCAGGGCCGCGGCGACTTCCTGGCTGACGGGCGTGCCGGGATAGTCCGCCACGATTTGCTTATACTGGGCCAGCGCCTTGACGGGCTGGTGCAGTGAGGTCGCCAGCAATTTCGCCCGCGCCCAGGCGATTTCCGCGACGGCATTGCCTTTGTCCCCGGCATGAGTCGCCAACAACACATCAAACTGCTTTAATTCCGGCGCCATCTCCTCCTCCGTTTTCAGGCTCAAATCGACCTTGGCATTCACCACCGCCATGAGCGCGGACAAGTCTGCGGTGGCATTGCCGGTGTTTGGGAAAATCACCGGAATGGGCGCGTTTGCCGAAATTGGCGTCCATTTGCGCACGAGAAACAGGGCGGCCAAAGCCGCCAGCGCCACGAGCACCAAACCGAGGAGAGCATTTTTCATGGAGCGAGAGGGCAGGATGAGGCCACAAACACGGGTTGCGGGGCACGCCGCAAACCTTTAGCGACTTTACTTTCACTGCAAACAACGTTCCCCGCACGCCTAAAACGTCTGCGCAGGTCGCGCTTCACCTCTGTCACCGTAGTGCCTTCAGTATCCTCTGTCCCTCTGTCCCTTTGCTCCTCTGTCCCTTTGCTCTTTTGTCCCTGCCGAAGAAAAAGTCTTTCCCGCGCGGGCCGATTTGATAAAAGAAACCTTTGCCCGCAACCGCCTGCCCAACCGTGTCTGCCGTCCCGCCGCCCCCTCCTCAAGCGCCCGCTCCCGCCGGCGCGCCACGCGTGCGCGTGCGGTTCAAGAGCCCGGACGAACGGGTTGTCATCACCGGCCTCGGGCTGACCGCGCCGAACGGGAACTCGCTCGCCGAATTTCGCGCCAACCTGCTGGCCGGGCGTCCCAACATCCAGCGCATTCCCATCCGTTACATGGGCGAAGTCTTTGCCGGGGTGTGTAACTACGACGCCCTCAAATACCAGAAGCGCAAAGAAGTCCGCAACGGCACCCGTGCCGGGAGCATCGCCATCTACTGCGCACGCGAGGCGCTGGCCGATGCCGGCCTCGAGCTGGCTGGCCTCGACCGCTCGCGCGTCGGCGTGTATGTCGGCATCACCGAACACGGCAATGTCGAAACCGAAAACGAAATTTTCAATATCTCGCAGTTCAATTACGACACGAAGTATTGGACGCACCACCACAACCCCCGCACGGTCGCCAACAATCCCGCCGGTGAAGTCACCATCAACCTCGGCCTGACCGGCCCGCACTACACCATCGGCGCGGCCTGCGCCGCCGGCAACGCGGGCCTTATCCAGGCCGTGCAGATGCTGCGCCTCGGCGAAGTGGACCTTGCGATAGCGGGCGGAGTCAGCGAAAGCATCCACACCTTTGGGATTTTCGCCGCGTTCAAGGCCCAGGGCGCCCTCGCGCACCACGTCGATCCGAACCAAGCCTCGCGCCCGTTCGACCGCGACCGCAACGGCATCGTCATCTCCGAGGGCGGCGCACTTTACACGCTGGAACGGTTGTCCGACGCCCGCGCCCGTGGCGCGAAAATCATCGCCGAAGTTTCGGGTTATTGCATGAACTCCGACGCCACCGACGCCGTGCTGCCCAACCCCGACCGGCAGGCGGAGTGCATGTTTGCCGCCATCGCCCGCGCCGGACTCGAACCCGGCGAAATCGATCTGGTTTCCACGCACGCCACCGCCACCCACCAGGGCGACGCCCAGGAATGCGAGGCCCTCCGGCGCGTGTTTGCGAACTGTGCCACACGGTTCAACAACACCAAGAGCTTTATCGGCCACGCGATGGGCGCCGCCGGCGCGCTCGAGCTGGCGGGCAACCTCCCAAGTTTCGAAGACGCCCTCGTCCACCCCACCATCAACTTGGATAATCTTGACCCCGCGTGCGAACTGCCTAATCTGGTTGTTTCGCGTCCGGCGGCCGTGCCCCGGGTGCGGGCCATCCTCAACAACTCCTTCGGCATGCTTGGCATCAACTCCGCCGTCGTGGTGACAAAATTCCAAGGCTGAATATTAAACAACCTGATTTTCGACAGAATTAACAGAATTTGGAGAATTAAGACGCCTAATTTCACCCGGCTAAAATGCGCCATAATCTTCCTCCACGTCTGTTGAATGTTCAATTTTTAATTTTGAATCCTCACTCCACCAAGTACTAAAACACTAGGCACTAGAACACTTTCCTTTAATCATGCCCACTGCCACCGTCACGACCCCTGAGGACGTCAAGAAGATCGTGCTCGCGATCATTGCTGAAATCGCGCCCGACGAAGATCTGTCGAACGTGAAGCCCGAGGTCCGCCTGCGCGACCAGCTCGAACTGGATTCGATGGACTTCCTCGACATCGTCATGGAGCTCCGCAAAAAGTATAACATCGAAGTCCCCGAGAACGACTACCCCAAGCTCGCGACGCTCGATTCGTGCGCCGAGTACCTGCTGCCGAAGTTTGTGAAGTAGGCCTTGTGCAGACAGTTTGCTGAGAATTGAATCACAAAGCAAACGGAAGACACAGCGAAAAACAGAGGGGCTCAAAAGCAACTGCTGCATCTCAAAATGGCGTCCACCTCTCACGACATGGAGAAGGAAGTTGAGGTTGTTTTTCGTCACACGCCTGCCCCGGCCTATTTAGCTATTGTTGATTTGAACGAATACCAATTTTTTGTCGCAGAAGGCTTGGAATACCACCAGATGCTAGCCCATCTTGGCAGGCAAAGATCAAAGATGACGGCGGTCGCGTGGGGTTGCCCCGAAAAAGAACTGTGTATTCGTTTAATATTCACGCGCGATCATCTGGCATTCCAGTCGATAAAGACCTATTCATCCGCCTTTCAAGGCTGGATAAAAACTCAGGGACGACTCTGCTTTACTAGTCATGGCGGTCTTTATCATTGCGCAATTGATGAGCAAGGGAGCTTAGCCGAGGAGATGACTAGTCCCATTGACACCTATGTCTCCCGCGAACTCTTGGTGCCCGCAGGAATGTACTCTATAATTGTATATCGTCATTTCCCTTGGTTTGAAGGTGATCAGGATGCTCCTCTCCTTGGCGAAGGCATCCATTTTACTGTTATTCTTCGCTGCTATGATTTCAATCGGCCCCTTAATCTCCATCCGCAGCCTTGTTCCGTTCCGTGGAGTTAACCCCTTTGTGATCGAGTTGAATTGAATGCATTGAAATGTTGGTTTCTGTTTAACCCTTGAACTCTGTTACGACAACCGACATAAACTCCTTGCTCTCCCTTTGAAAATCCTCGAATTTGCCTTCGTTTGTTACCCCGTCACCGAATTGGCGCGGGCGCGTGACTTCTACGAACGCATCCTCGGTTTCACCCCGGCTTCGTTTTGGGGCGACAACACCAAGGGCTGGATTGAATACGAAGTCGGCCCGCACACCCTTGCGCTCACCAATTTCAGCGATGACTGGAAACCCTCCACGCAAGGAGTCACGCTGGGCCTCGAAGTAGACGATCTGGAGCAATCCGTCGCCGAACTCGAGGGCCACCAGGTGCAATTCACCCTGAAACTGACGCAATCGCCCGTCTGCCGCTTTGCCATCATCCAGGATCCCGATGGCAACAAGCTCTTCATCCACAAGCGGCACAAACCCATCCTTTCCAACCTCCCGGTCAAACCGGCCAAACTTCCTATGAAAAAAACCAAAAAGATCGCCAAGAAGAAAACCGTCAAGAAGACCGCCGGCAAAGCCAAGAAGAAGTAGTTCGCGCGTTTGCGTTTGTCGATCAGCTTCACTGCGGATTGATTTTTCGCCGATGCGCTACGTCGAGTATCGCGACGCCATTCAGGGGATGCTAAGCAAGCATCCCCTTGGACTGACATGGCGGGAACTGCAAACCCGCCTGCAGTTGCCACATGCCCGCCCGTGCCCAACGTGGACGAGAAAGCTCGCCCACGACCTCGGGCTACGGCGGGTGTCTGGGCTGGCGCGCGCACAACTCTGGCGGCTGGATGGGAAAAGGAAGTGAACTCGGCCGGATTCGAGGAATGCAGCCATGGACGGAATGGATCGAATCGGGATAATCGCCCGAACGGCGTCATTGTAGCCTCTCTACGATTCGATCTCCAGTTTAGCTGACCATTCCATTGATTCCGTTAATTCGGTCAAAATTCAGGGCGCCGCGCGTTTAGAAATCGGGATTGGAGGATGGGCGTTCATTGGTCAATGTTGCGCGTTCGCCGCCATGCCGCATCCCGCCCAGACCCACTACGACGCCGTCGTCATCGGCGCAGGCATGTCCGGCCTCGCCGCGGGTATTCGCCTGGCCATGTTCGGGCGCAAGGTCGTCATCCTCGAGCGCCACAATGCGCCCGGAGGCCTGAACAGCTTCTACTTCAAAGACGGGCGCAAACACGACGTGGGCCTCCATGCGATGACGAACTATGTGCCGCCCGGCCCGCGCGCCAAGGGAGCGCCGCTCAACAAGATCCTCCGGCAACTCCGCCTAACCCGCGAAGATTTCGACCTCGCCGAACAAATGGGCTCGCGCGTCGCGTGGCCGGGCGCATCGCTCCGCTTCACCAATGATTTTGCCGTGCTCGAAAGCGAGGTGGCCCGCGCCTTTCCGCGGGAAATTGACCGATTCCGCCAACTGGATGCCACGATTCGCGCCGCCGCCAGCGAGGCCGTCGCCCTCGATGCGGCGCCGCGCTCGGCCCGCGCCGTTCTGGCCGAATTTTTAACCGATGCGGTGCTGGCCGACATGCTGCTGCTCCCGCTCATGTACTATGGCAGCGCGCAGGAACACGACATGGAGTGGCCGCAATTTTGCATCATGTGGCAGGCGCTTTACCATGAAGGTTTCGCCCGGCCCTTCGAGGGCGTGCGCCGCATCCTGCACGCGCTCACCAACAAATATCGCGAACTCGGCGGCGAGCGCTGCATGAAGTGCGGCGTCGCGCATTTGCGCGTGCGCGGCGGCACCGTCGCCGAAATCGTGCTGGACGACGGCCACGTGCTGACCGCCGACCATGTTTTATCCTCGGCCGGACTCGTGGAAACGCTGCGGATGTGCGATGACCAGCAGAATGAGACCTCCGCCGCCGACATCGGCCGGCTGTCGTTTGTCGAGACGATCACCATGCTCGACGTGCAACCGCAGGCCCTCGGCTGGGACGACACCATTATTTTTTTCAACGACGCCGAGCGGCTCGTGTACGCGCGCCCCGGGGCGTTGGTGGATCCGCGCAGCGGCGTCATCTGCTTTCCGAACAACTATCAATACAGCGGCGGGCGCCAATTGGCAGAGGGCGTGTTGCGCGTCACCGCCCAGGCCAACTTCGACCGCTGGATGGCGCTTGCGCCCGATGCGCCGGCCTATGCCGCGGAAAAGCAGCACTGGTACGGGAAGCTGCAGGAGCAGGCCTTAAAATTTGTGCCGCCACAATCACCGGCCATTTTGCGCGAGCACACGCTGGCCTCCGACATGTTCACGCCGCGGACCGTGCTGCATTTCACCGGCCATCTCGCGGGGGCGATTTACGGCTCGTCGCGGAAAATTCGCGATGGTCGCACCCATTTGGCGAATTTGTATTTGTGCGGCACTGACCAGGGCTTCCTCGGCATCACGGGCGCGATGCTCAGCGGCATCACGATGGCCAACGTGCACGTGCTAGGCGCGGGAAAAATGGATTAACCATTCTTCTTGCGCAAATATTCCAGCACCCGCAGTACGACAGGCTCGTCCGCCGCGAGCGCCGGGCGCACCGCAAAAATCGCCCGCACCACCGTTTCGTAGTCTAGTTCCCGGCCCGTTTCCGCGGCCCACAAATGGCGGATGTAGCGCGCCGCGCGATCAATCAACTTTAAATTGCTCGGGCGCACAAACGTCATCAAATTTCCGCGGCAGCGCCCCAGCCGCGCCATCACCGCCGTCGAATGCGCGTTGAGCGCCATCTTTAAAAATAAATGCGCCTCCACCAGGCCGCCCGGGGGCAAAGGCAGTCGCACGTCAATCGCGCCGAGCTTCAGCCGCGCCTCACCGTCTTCAACTTCCACTTCCACCACGAGCATGGGTGCCCGCTGGGTTTTCCGCGCCCTTAACTCGACGACGCGATCGGAAAAATCATAGCCCTCGAGCCAGGCGCGCGAGGTGAGCTTTTCCAAACCCGGCCACTCCAAAGTCCGCGGTTCGCGCAGGAGCAACGCCCGCCAGGCCACCGCTGCGGACGACGTGCCGGGCAGATGCAAGTAGGTGAGGCTCGCCGGTTGCGCAGGCACAAAATTATTTTCAAAGGCGGCCAGGCTAAAAGTCGGCGCGCGCTCCGTGGTGTCGGTGATCACCGTCATCCCGGCGGTACGCGTGCGGTAAAGCGTGAATTGTGATTTTTGGTAAACGGCAGCTTCCGCCGTGGTCAACGGTGCGAGCGCCGCGAAATCCGCCGCCTTTAAATGTGCCAGCAACGCCGCCAGCGTTTCCGCAATTTTGGCCGGTGCGCGATGATGCTCCAGCGCCCAGCCCACCGCCGCCATCAGGACGGTGCTCGCCTGCATGCGCGTGCTGCCCGCGAGCGCCATCGGGCCGACATGGAGATTCAGTTTGCGGATGCGGCCATCGTCCAACACCCGCCGCGAACGCTCCACACCCGCGCGCAATTGCTCGTCGCGGTTGCAGTATAAAAACCACGGCGCGTTTTTGGAAACCTCCGCCGCCCGCTCGGTCGCGCCGATGACCCAGGGCGTCTCGCCGCCTTCCGTGGATGCGATGAGCAAATCGCCCGCGGCAAAACCGAGTTCATTGAGCTGGCGCGCGCCGTACTCCGGAAAATCCTCGAAGTTTTCAATCGAGCGGATAAGCGCGGCGTCGCCGCCCGCCATAAAGGCCACCACCCTGTCGGCCAGCGGCGCGGGCAACATACCCGCCCGGGCCAGCCATTCGCAGGCGAGCGACAACCGGCCCGTCGCTCCGCAGCCGCACAAAAATATTTTCCGGCCCGCCGCAAATGTCGCCGCCACCGCCCGCGCCAGTTCAGCGATGCCGCCGACTTTCTCCCGCAGGCGTTCGAGCGCCGCGACATCCACGGCTTGCAGCGACCGGAGGGCCGCCGGCAAATCAGTCTGCGCCTGCTCTGACAAATGTTCGGTGAGCGGATGAAAGCCCTCCGTGTCCAGCGACCCGAGCTGGTAGTGGGCGGCCAAAACAAGAAATTCCTCGGCGGTGTCGGCGGTTGGCACACGCCGAGTGCAAGGCGAAACCGGAAAAATGAAAAGGGCAAAATGCGGTTTCGGCCAAAAATCGCGCCGCCGCCCCCTGCGCTTTCTTTTTGACTAACGCCGCCGAGTGGCAATCGTTAAGTTAGAATGGACTCCGCCCAGGAACTCGTCGACGCCGCGTCCGCGTTGGCCCGCCAGACCGCGAACCTGAAGTTCGCCCCGCCGGTCGCTTACGTTTACCGCCCGCTGGAATATGCCTGGAGCGCGCACGAGGCGTATTTGCGCCGCTTCGGCATTCGTCCGAAGCGCGCGATTTTTCTCGGCATGAACCCGGGGCCGTTCGGCATGGCGCAAACCGGGGTCCCTTTTGGTGAAATCGCGGCCGTGCGCGACTGGATGGGCATTCACGCGCTCATCGGCCATCCCGCGCGGGAACACCCGAAGCGCCCCGTCCAGGGCTTTGCGTGCAAGCGCGCGGAAGTGAGCGGCAAGCGGCTGTGGGGGTTGTTCGACCGGCGTTTCGGCGCCGCGCCCAAATTTTTTCACGACTATTTCGTGGTGAATTATTGTCCGCTGCTGTTTATCGATGAGGGCGGACGCAACCTCACACCCGATAAATTTCCCGCCAGCCAGGCCGAGCCCTTGTTCGCCGCGTGCGATACGCATTTGCGCCGCGTCGTCTCGGCGCTCGAAGCGGAATGGGTGATTGGTGTCGGCGCCTTTGCGGAAACGCGCGCGCGCACCGCCTTGCTGGGCCATGGCGTGGCGTTTGGCCGCGTGCCGCATCCGAGCCCGGCCAACCCGGCCGCCAATCGCGGGTGGGACAGCGCGGCCACCAAAGCCCTTGTCGAACTCGGAGTGTGGACCTAGGCTGGAAAAATGGCCGTCCCCGCGCCAGCACCGCCGTCCCCGCACTCGCCGTACCGCGAAGGCCTCGCCGTCGCGTGGTTGAGCCTCACCATCAACGTCGCCCTGGCCGCGCTGAAAATTACCGTCGGGTTCGCGGCCCACTCGCAGGCGCTGGTCGCCGATGGCTTGCACAGCCTGGCCGACCTCTCCAGCGATATTGCGGTGCTGGCCGGGCTCAAATTCGCTGCCAAGCCCGGCGATGCCGACCATCCCTACGGCCACCACAAATTTGCGAGCCTGGCCTGCCTCTTCATCGCGGTGTTCCTGCTGATTTTTTGTGGCTTCTTGATTTGGAATTCCGCGCACAGCCTGTTGGACAATACGGCGGACGTGCCGGGCTGGGCGGCCCTGGTGGTGGCGCTGGTGGCGCTCGTGGTGAAGGAAACCTTCTTTCACTATGCGTCGGCCCAGGCGCGTCGGCTGAAATCCCGTGTGCTCGCCGCCAGCGCCCTCGACCATCGCGCCGATGCCGTCGCCTCGCTGCTCGTGGTCATCGCCATCGCCGCCACCCACCTCGGCGGGCCCGCTTTTGCGTTTTTGGATAAGGCCGTCGGGCTGGCGCTGGGCGGCTACCTCTTTGTGCTCGGTTCCAAAATTCTCCGTCAGGCCTGCGCCGATCTGCTCGACACCGCGCCCGACACGGAAATCATTAACGACCTGCGCGAGCACATCCTCGCCGTGCCCGGCGCGCTGGCGTACCACAATTTTCGCGCCCGCCGCGTCGGCGACCTGCTGGACGTGGACCTGCACTTGCAAGTCGATCCCCAACTCACCGTCGAGCAAGGCCATGAAATCGCGCGCCAGGTAAAACTGGCGATCCATACCCAGCACCCCGAGGTGCTCGACGTGCTCGTGCATTTGGAACCCGCCGTGCCTGGCCATCTCAAGAACGCCGGCGTGCACGACCGGCAAATCAGCACGGCGAACTGACGGAGCTAAGTTTGGGCGCTTCCGGCCCGCCGTCTGCGCGTCTTACTGCATTGCGGCGATCTGGCCACGGGGTTTGTCGAACGGCATCGCACCCCGCAGTCTTTGCGCCGTTCCTTGTCTCCCTTTTGTGCCTCTTGTGCTTTTTGAGGTTAACCACAAAAAGCACAAGAGGCACAAACCCAGGGCCTGAGCCAACCCAAAGCCCCGGCCTTTAACCCCAAAACCCAACCCCGCTACGACGGCCTGCTCCTCATCTTCGACGAACCCCCGCCGCCGCCGCCGAACCCGTCTTCTGGACCGACTGAAACTGCGGTTTCAGACCGGCGGAGCCATGCCCTGCGCCGGGAAAATGGATTGTTCCATCAATGGATAATGCTTATGTTTTGGGACCGGCAGTCATCGAATCCAGTATCCATCTGCTCGCCGGCTCCAATCAGCATTCCGCAATCATCATTCAGCATTTCTTCCGCCCTCCCCGAAAAGGCAATATCCTTTCAGTAATCCCAAAGGAAGAGCACCATGTCCAAATATCTGATTTCGTTTCCCAGCGCGGCGATGGTCGTGCCCGAGGGCGAGTGGGAGGCTGTGGGCCGCGACGCTCACGCCGTGATCGGCGAGGCGAAGGCCGCAGGCGTCTATGTTTTCGGCGGCGGCATCGATGAAGACGTTCCGCCGGTGCTCGTAGCTGCGGACGGCACGGTCACTGAGGGCGGCTATCCATGGGCGCCACCGCTCGACGGCGGCTTCACCGTGCTCGAACTTCCCTCGCGCGCAGATGCTGTCGCGTGGGCCGCACGTATCGCGAAGGCCTGCCGCTGCAACCAGGAACTGCGCGTCTTCGGGTTCGACCCGCAATCCTGAGGGCGATGTGGCGTCGGTTAACCTCCACCCATCCCCCACCCCATTTTTTCCACTCCCCTAAAAAAGCAATTTCATTTCAATTTAGGGCAAAATGTAAAGCCTGAGGTTACCCTGATTTGTGCTTCCCACCAACCACACACCTTCCCGATGAAAAAAAGAACAATAATTTTCCTTATCTTAGTCGTTGCCATTCTAGGCTTGTTTTACTGGTGGTATTGGCAAAAAAATGTTCCGATTCAGCTGGTTCCGTCTAAATCGGTCGCTGGTTCCAATGTCAATTTTTCGGGAAATATTTCTGCTTCGAATACTGCGGCGATCAATCCAATCATCGGCCCAATCACAACAAATGCTCAAGGGCAGCCTGAAGCACAGATCAATCCAGCCCTGCCAGCAGCCACCCAGATGCAGATGATTCTCGATGCGGAAAATGGTCGGAAAATTGATTTTTATGGCAAGGTAGTTGATCAAAATGGTGCGCCAGTGGCGGGAGCCAAAGTTCGAGGGGTGATCGTTTTTTCAAGTATGGCTGGTACTAACAATAAAGATTATTTTACGGAAACTGATGGAAACGGTCTCTTTAAATTTACTAACTTGCATGGCCCTAATTTTGGAGCAGTGCCGAGTAAGGAGGGCTATGTCTATGACGAAAGACAACCTGCTAATTGGAGTGAAAATTACAATCCTAATCCTAATGTTCCAATAGTATTTCCAATTTGGAAACTCCAGGGCGCAGAGCCCATGGTTCACGCGCAAATCCATGACTATATCCCCTGCGACGGAACAGAAATTCAATACAATTTGCTGACTGGAAAAAGGACTTCCACCGGAGGTGGCCTGATTGTAAAATTTATACGTAATCCCGTTCAAATTGTCCGCGGCACACCTTTTGCATGGACGCTCACCTTGGAGGTCCCAGGTGGCGGTCTCATTGAAGTGAAGGATCTCTACCCTTACGAGGCCCCTGAAAATGGCTACGAGCCGTTTACCACTATCGCCACTGGCTCTGACGTTAAAAATTACACCGATTCCGCCAGCAAAACCTACTATGTTAAGTCAGCCGACGGCAAATACGGTCGCCTCACCATTGAGCTTCAAGCCGATTTTCAGCCTCCACCCACGAGTTTTGACGCCAACATCTATCTCAATCTGTCCGGCTCTCGAAATCTCGAATACGACCGAGGCCTCGATCCATCTGCTCCCAAGCTTCAAACACGAACTATTCCCCAAACAAGCCAACGCGCCAACCCATAGCAAGGCACGGGTCGTGCCTAGGGCAGCCTGACCGGGATTTCCCGTGTGCATAGGCGGGATAGTGACGTCGGTTAATCCCCACCCATCCCGCACCCCTTGTCTTCCCCTCACCCGAAAAAACAATTTCCTCTCAATTACAGAAGGAAAAGAAGCTCCGGTTTTGTTCTCTTCGTTTCCATCTGTAAATATTTCTCTTTGTAGTGTGGGCTTGCCGGAAACGATAGAAGGCGGGGCTGACTGTTTGCCAGGTAGTTAGCAGCAGTTTTTACCCAGCCGTTTAACCCAGCGGGTTCGCCACGCGCGGGGCCGGCTGGATGACTTTTGCGCCGCCGAGCAGCTTGCCGTTGGCCGTCACCGTGAAAAACTTCGGGAATTTCGGCGCAATCATCGTGAACTTCACTTTCTCCGTGGTCACCACGTCGCCGTGCAGGCCGGGGGCCAGGGTGTAATGCACCGCGACGTCCACGACCTGGCCGTGCAGGCGGGTGCCGGTGAGGGTCATCGTGTAGCCGGTGGTCGGAAACGTGACGCTCAGCGTGTAGGTCAGAAAGTCGGAGGGCATCACCGGATTCTGCCGGCAGGTGGCGGAAAGCGGGCCGGGGACGGTGGATTTAACGCCGGCCGATGCCACGAGCGTGCCGGCGGCCAAGAGAATGGCTGTGCCCATACCGCGAAAAGAAATCGTAGTCATAAAAGAAGGAAAGGGGGTTATTCCAGGGGTGAGAGACTTCAACCAGTCTATTATTTCAGGCTCTTTTTGCAAGCCAGCATTGCCGGAAACTGATCGCATTTCCGACTTGCGCGCGCGGCGCTCGCGCCAATGCTGGCACCGATGCCTGCCGATACCGCCAAACGCGCCCTCCTCTCCGTCAGTGACAAATCCGGCCTCGCCGATTTCGCCCGCGTGCTCGTCCAGCAGCACGGCTACCAATTGCTGTCCACCGGCGGCACCGCCAAGCTGCTCCGCGAGGCGGGCCTGCCCGTCACGGACGTGAGCGAGTACACCGGCTTTCCCGAAATGATGGAAGGGCGCGTGAAAACCCTGCATCCGAAAGTGCACGGCGGCCTGCTCTGCCGGCGCGATAACGCCGAGCACCTCGCGCAGGCGCAGGCCCACGGCATCGGGCTCATCGACCTCGTGGTCGTCAACCTCTACCCCTTCGAGCAAACTGTCGCCAAGCCGAATTGCCACTTCGAGGAAGCCATTGAGAACATTGACATCGGCGGGCCCTCGATGCTCCGCAGCGCGGCGAAAAACCATTCCGCCGTCACCGTGCTTTGCGATCCGGCGGACTACGCACGGGTGCTCGCCGCCCTGGGCGACGCCGCGAAAATTTCCGCGCTGCGCCGCGAGCTGGCCCTGAAAGTTTTTCAGCGCACCGCCGCCTACGACGCCGCCATCGCGACCTATCTCGCCGCGCAGGCGGAGGCCCCGGACCTCGACGCCCTCGCCGGTTTTCCCGCGCAATTTACAGTGACGCTCCCGAAGGCGCAGAATTTGCGCTACGGGGAAAATCCGCACCAGCGCGCCGCGCTTTACGGCTCGTTTGGCGAACGTTTCGAGCAACTCCAGGGCAAGGAGCTTTCGTTCAACAACATCCTCGACATCACGGCGGCCACGTACCTCATTGGCGAATTTGAGAAGGCCACCCTGGCCATCCTCAAACACACCAACCCCTGCGGCGTGGCCAGCGCGCCGACCATCCTTGAGGCGTGGAACCAGGCTTACGCCACCGACCGGCAGGCGCCCTTCGGCGGCATCATCGTCGCCAATCGCACCGTCGAGGAGGATCTTGCCACGGCCATTGCTGAAATTTTCAGTGAAGTCATCATCGCGCCGGGTTTCAGTCCCGCGGCCCGGGCCCTCTTGGCGAAGAAAAAGAATCTCCGGTTGATGACCGCGCGCGACCCGATTCGCGCGGAGACACTGCAAGACGTGCGCAGCGTCGTCGGCGGCGTGCTCGTGCAGGACCGCGATCACAAACCCGCCAATCCCTCCGGTTGGAAAGTCGTGACGAAGCGTGCGCCCACGGAAGCGGAATGGGATGCTTTGCGCTTCGGCTGGCGCGTGGTCAAGCACGTCAAATCCAACGCCATCGTCTATGCGGCGGCAGAACGCACGCTGGGCATTGGCGCGGGCCAGATGTCGCGCGTGGATTCTTCGCGCATCGCCGTCTGGAAAGCGGGCGAGGCCGGGCTTTCGCTCCAAGGCTCCGTCGTCGCCTCCGACGCCTTTTTCCCGTTTCCCGACGGCCTCGTGGCCGCGGCCCAGGCCGGCGCGACGGCGGCGGCCCAACCCGGCGGCTCGGTGCGCGACGCCGAAGTCATCGCGGCGGCCGACGCACACAACCTCGCGATGGTCTTCACCGGCATCCGCCATTTCAAGCACTAGGGTAACACCCACTCTTGTCGTCCGCGTATTTTAATGCCAAGCTGGTTTTGAATATGTATTTCCCCCGGATGAAGAAAATTTCCTTCGCCGTAATTCAGTTCAGCCTGCTCGCTATTTGGGCCGCGCTCGCCGCCGGTTGCATGACTGCGCCGGAAACCGGCCGCAGCCAGCTCTCCCTCGTGCCGGAGAGCCAGGTCGAGCAGCAATCAAAGGCGGCCTTTGCGCAAATGAAAAAGAAGACGCCCATTTCCAAGGACGCCAAGCAGAACCAGATGGTCAAGGACGTCGCCTCGCGCATCGTGGCCGCCGCGCGGAGTTCCCCGGGCGGCGCGGATTTGCCCGCGCCGAACAAGTGGGAATTTGTCGTCTTTAAGGATGACAAAACCATCAATGCCTTTGCGATGCCCGGCGGCAAGGTGGGCGTGTACTCCGGCATGTTCAAGGTGGCGAAAACGGAAGGCGAACTGGCCATCGTGCTCGGCCACGAAATCGCCCACGTCGCTGCCAAGCACGGCGACGAACGCATTTCCCAGGCCGAGGCCGCGCAAGTCGCGGGCGAACTGGCCTCCGTCTTGCTCGGCCAGTCGGATATGAGCCCGGCGGCGCAACAAACCATCATGCAAGCCTACGGCGCGGGCGCGGAATACGGCGTGCTGTTGCCCTTCAGCCGCACCCAGGAAAGTGAAGCCGATCACAATGGCTTGCTTTATGCAGCGCGCGCCGGCTATGACCCGCGGGTCGCCATTCCCTTCTGGCAGGATATGACCAAGCTCGGGGGCTCCACCCCGCCGGTTTTCCTTTCCGACCACCCGTCCAACGAAACGCGCATCAGCGATTTGCAGGCGGAAATGCCGCAAGCCCTGACCGAATATCAAAAGGCCACGGGCAAGAAGGCGCCGTAACTTCTTCCTTCAGTCCCGCTCGCCCACTCCTCCTCTTATGCTCGATCCCGTCCAGTTCCTGACCGATTACGTGCGCTTCCCGAGCGTGTCCACTGACCCGAGCTATAAAGCCGGCCTCGACGGCGCGCGGGGTTTTGCGTGCCATGCGTTGGAATCCCTCGGCTTTAAGGTGGAAGTCGTTCCGACCGCCCTGCATCCCATCATCCTCGCCGAACGCGGCACCGACGAGAGCTGGCCCCATGTCATCATCTATGGCCATTACGACGTGCAACCGGCGGATCCGTTGAACAAATGGACTTCGCCGGCCTTCGAGCCCGTCATCCGGGGCCGCCGCCTGTACGCGCGCGGCGCCGCCGACAACAAGGGCCCGCAAGCCGTGCAGTTCGGCGCGCTCGCGCAAGTGCTCGCCGAAAACCCCAACCTGCCCCTGCGCATCACTTTTCTCATCGAGGGCGAGGAGGAAATCGGCAGCCCGAGTTTCCCCGAGTTTTTAAAAAAACACCGCGACCGCTTGCGCGAGGCGGACCTGGTCATTCTCTCCGACACCGGCAGCCCGGGCCCCGAACAAATCGTCATCACCACCGGCCTGCGCGGGCTCACCGGCCTGGAGATGACGCTCATCGGCCCGCGCACCGATTTGCATTCCGGCATCCACGGCGGCGCCGTGCTCAATCCCATCCAGGCGCTGTGCGAAATTTGCGCTTCGCTGCACGCCCCCGACGGGCGCGTCAACATTCCCGGATTTTACGACGATGTGCGTGAACCGAGTCAATGGGAACGCGACGAACTCGCGAAGTACCCGCGCACGCTCGAGGACTACAAACAGTTTCTCGGTGTAAACAGCTTCTACACCGCACCGGGCTACACCGCGCTTGAGGCCGTGCGCTTCGGCCCGACGCTCGACTTCAACGGCATCGGTGGCGGCTATCAGGGCGAAGGCTCCAAGACCGTCATCCCCAGCCGTGCGTTTGCGAAAATCACGATGCGCCTCGTGCCCGACCAAAAGGCCGAAGTCATCCGCGACTTGCTCGAAAAAACGCTCCAGCATCGCTGCCCGCCCGGCGCGCGCCTCGAGTTCAGTGTCAAGGAAGGCGGCTCGCCCTACGCAGTGATTCCGCCCGGCCGACCGAACACTCCGGCAGACCAGTCGCCCGTTTTGGCCCGCGCGTTTTACGCCGCGGACGCCGCCATCACGGAATGCTTCGGCAAGAAACCGCTCTACCTGCGCGAGGGCGGCAGTGTGCCCATCATCGGCCAAATCAAACAGCAAACCGGGTTGGACTCGCTGATGATTGGCTTGTTTACACCCGAGGATAATTTGCACGCGCCCGACGAAAGCTTCTCGCTCGATATTCTGGAGCGCGGTGTCGCGACTTATGCGAAACTGCTCAAGGGCCTGGCGGCGGGATGAGAAGAATCACTGAGCAGCGTTACCGGTTTTCGGTTTTTCGGTTTTGGCCAGTTTCTCCACGTCCGCCAAAATCGCGGCCTCGAGCAAATCCTCGTGCTGCCACGGGATCATGTGGCCTTGGTTCGGGATGCGCTCCACGAGCAGTTGCGCGTTTTTAAATTGGCGCTCGATGAAATCGGCGTTTTCCGGCGACACCAAGCCGTCCGTCGTGCCTTGCAATGCGGTCACCGGCATTTTTATTTCCGCCCAGCGGGGTGTGAGCGTCACCAACTGCCCCTTGAGCGCCACGATCTCCTCGTCCGCTTTCACCAGCGGGTCCGACACCATCAGGTAAACGCCCGGCACGCGCGCCACCGCCTGATACCAGGCCACGGTTTCCTGCGCCGGATCCAGCGACGCCGCCACGAGCACCAAGGCGCCGACTTGCTGCGGATCATCCAGCGCCAATTGCGCGGCGATCGGCCCGCCCAAAGACCAGCCGACGACAATCGCCGGCAGATTTTTGGAATGCGCGTCGAGCACCACGCGCAAGGCCTTCGCTTGGGCCTCGAGCGAAGTCTCCAAGCCGCCCACCGCCGAACCACCCCACCCCAAGCGGTCCACGGAAATAAGCAGCGCGCGGTCAGCCAGGACGGGCCGGGCCATCATCCGGCCAAAATCCTCCCACGAGCCCGGTGTGCCGTGAATGAACAGGACGAGCGGCCCGTCCGGATTGCCGGTCTCGGCCGCAAAAATCTGGCGCCCGCCGCCGGGCAATTCGTAGGTGTGGTAAGTGGGCAGCGGACGTCCCGCGAAAATTTTTGCCACCGCCGGCGGCTTAAATGACATGCAGCCGAAATGTACCCCGAGCAGGGCCATCGCGATCAGGCCCAAAAATCCATAACGCAGGCGGCGCAATTTCATCCAGAAACCCAGCCTACGGGAACCGTTCCGGACGGGTCAAATCTAACCCGGATTTGGGGGCCGCGCATGAACTTCAGATTAAAAGAAAGTCATAGTGCTGCCGCCCGGCAACTTCGCTCGCGCCACGCGGTTCCTCCCCTTATCCTTAACCACCAACCCGCCCGGGAGGGCACTCTTATGCACGTCAAAATCATCCCCGAAATCTGGAACACCCTGACTCCGCAGCAAAAGCGCATCTACGCGGATTACCTGCAACCCGAAAAAATTCGCCACCCTCTCAACCACCAGGAAATCACTGCGTGGCTGAGCGTGTTTGCCGGCCTGTTGCTCGCCACCGCGTTTAGCCTGCTGCTGATGCACTAATCGCCGCGGCCAAATTCGCCCGGCCGGTTCCCCTGTCGGCGAATTGGCGGCCCACTTCGACGTGGTGCTGGGTCTGACTCCGGAGGCTTGAGTTGCGCGAATCTTACGTCAGCAACAAATCCAGCGCCATGCGATGGAGCCGCGGGCTGGCGGCCACGCATGAGCGCTGGTCGCCCACTTCAGCGCCCGACCAGTCGCTGATGATACCGCCCGCGCCACGAATAATCGGCACCAGCGGCAAAACGTCCCAGGCATTGTGCGCCACGCCATCCGCCATGATGTCAGCCCGCCCCGTCGCCACCAGCAGATAGCCGAAACAGTCGCCCCAAGTGCGCACGATGCCGGCGGACTTGAGCAGGCGCTGCCGCGCGGCGGGGTCGTGCAACTGCGGAATGTCATCGCCCACGGAGGTGGTCAGCAGCGTGGCCTCGGCCAGCGAGCGGGTGCCGCGCACGCGCACCGGGGCGCCGTTGAGCTCGCACGATTTTCCATCGCCCACGCAAAGCAATTTTAACACCGGCTGGTGAATCGCACCCAACACCGGCTTGCCCTGATGCAACAAACCAATGAGCGTGCCGAACAACGGCACGCCGTGCACAAAAGACTTGGTGCCGTCCACCGGATCGAGCACCCAAACCCATTCGGCGTCCGCGCGCTCCGGGCCATATTCCTCGGCGATGATGCCATGGCCGGGAAAACGCGCATTGATCAACCGGCGCATTTCCGCCTCCGCCGCCCGGTCCGCCACGGTGACGGGCGTGGCATCGCTCTTCTGCTCGACGACCAAGCCCGCCCGCCAAAAATGTTCGAGCAGAATCGGCCCGCTGGCGGCCGTCAGCTCGGCGAGCATATCACGATAAATGGTCAGTGTGGGAGAATCGGTCATGTACTGAAACGGAACACTCCAGCAGTATTCGAAAACGCGCCCAAAAGCAACCCGCTTTGCCGGGAACGCTGGAGCCGCGCGCCGGAATTTCCTTTTGCCCGGCGGGACCTTGCGCTTTGCTGGCCGCATGTCCTGGACCGCCGCCACGCTGCACATGCTTGATTTCGAAGGCAGCCGGCACAGCGGCGTGGTGGAATTCGGCGTGGTCACTCTCGCCGGAACCGAAATCATCTCGACCCGCACGCGCTTGTGCGCCCCCGTCGGACCCATCGCTCCCGTCGAAGCGGCCACGCACGGGATTCGTGAGACTGACACCGCCGGGGCGCCGCCTTTTCACACGGAAGCAGCCTGGTTTGCCCAGCAACGACAGACCGGGCCCTTCGCCGCCCATCATGCCCCAGTCGAACGCAACCTGCTGCGCCGCACCTGGGCCGTGCCGCCTGCCGCGCCGGATTTTCTCGCCGCCGATCCGGCTACCGCACCGCGTGTGGCCGACTGGGGACCCTGGCTCGACACCCGCCAGCTCTATGAACGTCTTTATCCCGGGCAGCCGAATTATCAATTAATGGATTTGGTACGTGGCTTTTCCCTCGAAGCCGAACTCGCCGATCTCGCCGCGACCCATTGTCCATCCAGCCGCCGCCGTCCCCACTGCGCCTTGTTTGACGCCCTGGCCGCCGCGCTTTTGCTCATCCGCCTCGCGCGCGAGCCGGCACTAACGCAAGCCTCCTTGGGTTGGCTGCTGCGGCATTCGGCACCGCCGGCGGACGAACAAGCCGGGAATCAATCTGTGCTGGACCTGGAAGAATAAGCCGCCGCCCGAACTCTAGTTTTTTCCGGTCAGGCACTCGTGCAGCGCGTCCATCAATTCGTGGTTGCGGTAAGGCTTGAGCAAAAACTGCGTCACCCCCAGTTTGCGCAAGGCCTCGATGCGCGTGTCGTGCCGGACGCCCGACGTGGCAATCACCCGCAAATCCGGGCGCAATTCGCGCAGGGCCTTGAGCGTGGCCACGCCGTCAAGGCGCGGCATCATCACGTCGAGCACCACCGCCGCCACGTCGCCGCTGCGTTCGCGCAATTTCTCCACGGCCTGGTAGCCGTCCGCCGCCTCCACCACAACATAACCACGCTGCTTTAAGACAAACGCGATGGCCTGGCGCAGGGGCGCTTCATCATCCACCACCAAAATCGTCGTGCCGTTGCCCGCGGCCAAACTCGATTCCGCCTCCGGCGCGGACGAATCCGCGGGCGCATTCGTCACCACTGAACCCTCGGGCTGGGCCGGCAAGTACAAGACAAACGTCGTCCCCTGCGGCCCGGTGGACTCGATTTCCATGATGCCCGCATGGTCCTGCACGATGGATAACGCGGTGGACAACCCCAGCCCGGTGCCCTTGCCCACGTCTTTGGTGGTGAAAAAGGGTTCGAAAATTTTGGGCAGCGCCTCCACGGGAATGCCGGTGCCCATGTCGGACACGCGCACACGCACGTGCGGGCCGGGGCGCGCGCCGGGGAAGGCGCTCGTCTGCGCGCCCGTCAGCACGACGTTGTCCGCCACCAAGGTGATGACGCCGCCGGCCGGCATGGCGTCGCGGCTGTTGACGCACAAATTCATCAACACCTGCAAAAATTGCGTGGGGTCCGCCTTCACCAGCCACAGATTCTGCGCCACTTGCAGATCGAGCCGCACGTCGCGCGGGAATGTTTCGCGCACCAGCCGCTCGAGTTCAACGATGACGTTGCCGGGGGCGATGATTTCGCGCTTGCCGCGCCGGCCGCGCGAAAAGGCCAGCACCTGCTGCACCAGTTCCGACGCGCGGTGAATGGAAATGTCCATCACCTCGATGATTTCGCGCTCCTTGCCCGCAAACGGCAGCGTCTTGAGGAAACCGGCGCCCAAGCGCACCGGCGCGAGGATGTTGTTCAAATCGTGGGCGATGCCGCCGGCCAGGTTGCCGATGCTCTCGAGCCGCTGGGCCCGCGCCAGGCGTTCCTCGAGCGCGCGCTGGCTGGTGATGTCCTCCATGATTTCCACGTAATGGGTAATCAGGCCCGCCTCATCGAACACCGGGAACAAGTTGGCGCGCACCATGACATTGCGCCCGTCCTTCGTCCGGTTCGAGAACTCGCCTTCCCACTTTTTCCCCTGCTCGAGGCGATTCCATAACTCACGATAAAATTCCTCCGGCATTTCGCCGGACTTGAGCAGCCGCGGCGTCTGGCCCAGCAATTCCTCCTGGCGGTAGCCGGAGACTTCGCAAAATTTTTGATTCACGTACTCGATGGTGCCGGCCGGGTCGGTGATCATGATGCCCACCGGGCTTTGCTCGACCACTTGGGAAAGCCGCCGCGACGTCTGCTCCTGGGCGAACCGGTGCGAGGCATCCATCACCATGCCCAGAATCGCGGGCTCGCCCTCGTGCTCCGAGGCAATGCCATGGCCTTGCACGGCGACGGTGTGTCCATGCGGGCCCGCCAGGCGAAAGAGCAACGGCGCCTCGCCGGCTTCGCCCGCGTACAGGGGACGCAGGCGGGCCGCCACGGTCGCGCGATCATCCGGGTGCACCAACTCCAAAAATTCCGGCCGGGAGGGCGGACGCGAACCGCCCAGCCGCGCGATGGCCCAGAATTTTGGATTGGCATAGACCACGCGGTTTTCCTGCAAAATGAAAATACCCGCCAGCGACTGCTCCATGAGCCCGAGGAATTTCTGCTCGGCCAGCTTCATGCGCGTCAAATCCGTCGCCGTGCCGGAAATCAATAAAGGCAAGCCGGCGGCCACCTTCAACCCGACAAAGCTGAGGCGGAACCAGCGCGGGCTGCCATCACGATGGCGCAAGCGCGCCTCGATGACATGCGTCATGCCGGGCTCGCGGGCGCAAACCTGCAGCAATTCCTCCATCTGCGGGCGATCGTCCGCGTGCATCAGGTCCAACCATTGGCCCAGCCGGGCCGGGAAGTCCGCCGAAGAATAGCCCAGCATCTCCGCCAAATGCGGCTCCCACAACAGATTACCTGCCGTGGGGTCGAGGGTCCACACGCCCGTTCCCGCCGCCTGGGCCACACGCATATAGCGTTCGTGGCCAGCATTGACCTCGGCGGCGGCACTGGCCCGGTCGGTGACATCCATGCCCAGGGCCAGGACTGTTTCCGGTTCACCGTCGCCCGGCGATTGCACGGAGACGTGCCATTCAATCATCCGGATGGAACCGTCGCGCGCCAAATGGCGCATGGTCACAATGCGGCCCGCCTTTTCCGCCCCGCCCGTACCCGCAAAAGTTTCCCGCAAAGGCATCTGGCCCTCGGCGTCTATCCAAGGCAGCACGTCATACGATTGCCCCACCACCTCCATCGCCCGCCACCCAAAAATGGCCTCGGCCCGGCCCGACCATTGGCGGAACCGCCGGGCGGCATCGAGCTCGATCACCGCCGTCGGGGTGTTGTCATAATGGATCTGCAATTTGCTCAGCAGCAAACGCTTTTCCCGCTCGCCGTCCGTCCGCACTTGCTCGGATTGGCGTTTTAACTGGGTGACATGCAGGTTCTGCTGCCGCGCCCGCCACAGCATCGCCACCAAAACGGCGAACATCGACGCCAGCGCCACCCCGCGGTAAAAGGAATCCACCCGCCCCTGCGCTAAATCCGGCAGGTAATCGGTGATGTCTTCCTGCGCCTTTCCATCAATGGAAACAGGCATGTGCTGGCGGGCGGCTGCCGCAGGGACAGTCGCCAGGCACCACACCGCCAAACCGAGACACATCCGGCGGCTGACCGTGGATAAAATTGAGGAGGAGAGCACTGAAAGTTGAACCCCCGACTGTATCTTGATTACCTCAAAGGAGAAAGAAAAATCCATTCGGGAATACCCCAGCGCGGGGCCTTCAATCCGCCAATAAACCCTGCCACTCCGCGAGCGATAGCTTGGCCAGAGCCTCCCCGCTTTCGGAGAGAAAATCCTCCAGCAGCCCCGCCTTGCTTTGCTGCAACGCCAGCACGCGTTCCTCAATGGTGCCGGCCGCGATGAGCTTATACACAGACACCACGCGCGTCTGCCCAATCCGGTGCGCGCGGTCCGACGCCTGCGCCTCCACCGCCGGATTCCACCACGGATCGAAATGCACCACCGTATCGGCTCCCGTAAGATTGAGGCCCGTGCCCCCGGCTTTGAGGGAAATGAGCAGGATCGGCAGCGTGGGATCGCCATTGAACCGCTCGCACAAAGCCACGCGTTCACCGACGGGCGTCGAACCATCCAGCCGCAGGCACGGCAGGCCCGCCTCGGCGAGCGCCGGTTCCAGCAAATCCAACACGGATACAAATTGTGAAAAAACGAGCGCCCGATGGCCGCCGTCCACCGCCTCCTCCAAAAGTTCGCGCAACGCGCGGAGTTTGCCGGAGTCGTCCGCCACACATGTGGCATCCAGCACGCGTGGATCGGCACAAACCTGACGCAGCCGCAAAAGCTCCTCAAACGCCGCCAGCCGCAACCGGCCGTCACCCGCCCCGCCCATGGCGAGTTGGAAAAAAGCCGCGCGCGCCTGGTCGCGCACTTTGGCATACAGCGCCGCTTGCTTCGGCTCCAATTCGCAAAACACGGTCTGCTCGATTTTGGGTGGGAGTTCCGGTGCGACGGCCGCCTTCGTCCGGCGCAAAACATAGGGGGCCGCGCGCTTGCGCAGAGTCGCGTCGCTAGCCGCCCGCACCGCCGCCCGGTTTTCGCCAGCAGCGGCGGAGTCCCCGCCCGGTTGGGCCAAATAGCCCGGGAGTAAAAAATCAAAGAGTGAACGCAGATCGTCGAAACTGTTTTCCAGCGGCGTGCCCGTAAGCGCAAAACGCGAACGCGCCCGCAGCGCCCGCAAGGCGCGGGCCGCGTAGGTGCGGCGATTCTTGGCGTGCTGGGCTTCGTCGGCCAGCACGGTCGCCCACTCGATGCCCGCGAGTGGCGCCGGATCGCGCGCCAGCGTGGCATAGGAAGTGAATACGACATCACACGCCACCGCCGCCTCGGGATTTTCCAGCCGGCTCGCGCCGTGATGCACGAAAATTTTCAAGCCCGGCGTGAACACCGCCGCCTCGCGCCGCCAGTTCGCCACCAATCCCGCCGGCGCGACCACGAGCGAAGGCGCACCTCGCGCGCCGTCCTTCCCTTCCGTCCGGTGAATGCATTGCAAAAGCGCGAGCGCCTGAATCGTTTTGCCCAGGCCCATTTCGTCGGCCAGCACGCCGCCGAGATTATTCCGCCAAAGGTGCCACATCCACGCCACGCCCACGCACTGGTAATCGCGCAAGCGCGCCGCGAGTTCGCGCGGAATCGGCGCGGTCGCGAGCCGGTCGAGCTGGCGCAGGGCTTCGCTGCGGGCCCGCCATGTCGCGGGTGTTTCCAGTGGAACCGCCAGCGATTCGAGCAGTGATTCAATCGCCGGCAATTCCGCCGCCGTGACGGTCCGCCGGAAGCGAGCGAGCGGTGCGCTGCCACCGTTGCCTTCGCCCAACGCGCGCTGGGCATCGGCCAGGCGTTTCGCGGTTTCGGGTTCGATCAGCACAATGCCCTGCGGCGACTCCACATAAGGTTGATTGCGGGCCAGCGCCGCGCGCAGCGCAGCCTCATCTGCGCCGGGCGCGGCCAGCGTGACGCTCACCTCGTACGCGCCGTCGCGCCCGCCGGCGGTGGCCGCGAGTTTCGCAAATTGCAGGCCCGCCAACCGCTGCTGGAAACCGGTGGTGAATTGGGCGCGGTATTTCTCCCGCAACGCCCGCCAATGCCGCGCCAGAAACGTGAGCACCTTGTGTCGGTCGCGCAGCCACCATTTGCGATTCGAAGGTTCCAGTTGAAAACCGGCGGCTTTCACCATCTCTAAAAGTTCCGCATACACCACGCTTTCCCGCCCGGGCAAGGTAATCGCCAGATACTGTAGCGAGCCATCCACCGTCAGCTCCGACCGGACGGGCGCGGCAACTGCGGCGGGCTTTTCGCGAAAGAGGGACATGGGAAATAAAGTCAGAATGCAGAAGTTCAGCAATCAGGTTTTTCCATGCTTATTCGCCAGGTTTGGACTTCTACTTTCCACCTTCTACCCTCCATTCTTTGGCTTCCATTCGCTCGTCAGTAACACCTTCCCGCCGTGGCCGGGACGAAAGGCGTGTTCGAACGCCGCTTTCCAATCAATCAATGGATACTGGGCGGCGACGGGCTGGGTGATAATGCCCTCCCTCAGTAATTCAATCATTTTATCCCACAGGGCATGAACCTCCGCCACGGGCCGCGCCCGCGCCCAGGCGTCCATCCAGTAGCCGCGCAAGGCGAGGTTCCGAAAAATCAATTCGCGCGTGGGAAAACGCATCGGGTCTGACGTCACCCCGCCATAAGTGACCACCACGCCGCCCGGTGCCACCGCCCGGCACAACCGGCCCGCGCTCGGCCCGCCAATGGCATTCAACGCCAGCCGTATCGGCGCGCCGCCCGTCCATGCCCCCGGATTTTTTTCGTAACCCGATTCCTCGCCCACCACCACTGCCCCGAGTTCGCGCAGCGATCCAGCCTTCGCTTCGTCGCGCACGACACTGAGCACGCGCCAGCCCAAATGCTGGGCCAGTTGCGCCACGAGCACGCCGACCGCCGAGGTGCCCGCGTTGAGCATGAGCCAGTCGCCCTTTTGCAAAGCCACAAAATCATGCAGCATCCGCCACGCTGTCGGCGGATTTACAAACGCCAGCGCCGCCTGTTCGAGCGGCACGCCTGCCGGAATCGGATACAAGGACGACGCCTCCGCCACCAGGGCCTCGCGCCACACGCCCAAGTCCTCCGGCATTTTTACCAGCGTACCGACGGCCGGTGAAAGGACTCCCGGCCCGAGCGCCACGACTTCGCCCACACCCTCGCGCCCGCCGATGGCCGGCAATTCCAGTGTGCGCCCGTAAGTGCCATTAATCAGGCCAACATCGGAATAGTGAATCCCCGCGGCCCGCAGCGCCAGCAACACCTGGCCAGCCCTGAGCGCGGTTGAAGGGCCTGATTTCAACTCCGGCAAATCCAATTTTGCCAGCGCCAGCACCTCAGCCGGCGCGCCCAGTCGGTCGTAACGCAATGCACGTACAAGAGGCCCATCACTGTTGCAGCTATTTTCCACCCCTCAACGATGTTCGGTCAACCGCCTCGAATCCAGCTTGTAAATGATTTGGTCAAACGCCCGCACTTGCTTTGCTGGGCCGCCCACCCTTTGTGCCATTGCGACGGGCCGCCGCGCGTTTGCGGCGCGTACGAGCCAAGCCGCCCAGCCGGCCCAACGACACCGCGCCGTGGTGGCGCGGCAAAGGCGGCATCTCGCCATCCTCGCGGTAAACTTTGAGCGCCAGGGACAGGGCCGATTGAATTTCACGCGCAGCCTGCTCGCGGGTTTCACCATGCGCCATGATGCCGGGCATTTCCAGCACTTGGGCGATGTAGCATTCATCGCCCGGTTCCGGGCTGTACCAAATGCGCACTTCGTAGTCTTGTGAAGAGGGATTCATGTTTTGAGATTTTTGAGGATTTGGCGTACTTGCCGCACTTGATAAGCCTTGGCCTTGCCGTCGGCGCTTTGCAGGTTAATCAAGTCGGTCCCGGGTTTTTTGAAAAGGCAGTGACTGCCACCGCTGGTGCGTTTGGCGAAGCCGAAACGTTCGAGCAGATGGCAAAGATCTTCATAGCGAAGGTTGGCATCGCTGCGCCCGTCGAGTACTTGCTCCAGGGTCTTTTTCCAGTTACCCATTAACCATCATTAAAACCCAACCGCTTGGATTTGCAACCCTTTATTCGCGGCGTATGGCCGAAGCTTCCAAAAACGAATAGAATTCTTTTCTTCCCCCCCGCGCCACTCGCGCGTAAAACTCTCCCCCATGGCCAAGCCCGCTTCCAAAGGAAAATCCCCTGCCGCCGCTCCTCGCGCCGGCCAGGCCCGGCACGCCACTTGGGGCGGCCGCTTCGCCGAAGGCCCCGCCGCTCTCATGCTGCGGTTCAGTGAGTCCGTCTCTTTCGACCAACGGCTGGCCGCGTTTGACATCCAAGGCTCGCAGGCTCATGCGAAAATGCAGGCGCATGTGGGCCTCATCACGCACGCCGAGCGCGATGCCATCGTTCGCGGCCTCGACGAAATTTTGACGGAAATCCAGGCAGGCCGGTTCAAGTGGGACACCGCCCTCGAGGACGTGCACATGAATATCGAGCACGCTCTGGCCCGCCGCACGCCCGCCGCCGCCAAACTCCATACCGCGCGCAGCCGCAACGACCAGATCGCCACCACCATGCGCCTGTGGTTCAAGTGGGCCTGCGCGCAACTGGACGCCGCGCTCGCGGATTTGCTGGGCGTGATCGTCGCCCAGGCAAAGGCCCACCAAAACGTGATCCTGCCCGGCTACACCCATTTGCAGCGCGCCCAGCCCGTTTCGCTCGCCCACCATTTGCTCGCCTATGCGGAAATGTTTGGACGCGACCGCGCGCGATTTGCCACGGTGGCGGAACACGCAAATATTTGCCCGCTCGGCTCCGGCGCGATTGCCGGCACCACCCTGCCGATTGACCGCGAATTCACCGCGCGCACCCTTGGCTTTGTGGATGCCCAGGGCCGCCCGCAAGTCACGCAAAACAGCATGGACGCCGTCGCCGACCGCGACGTGTTTGTCGAATTCCTCGCCGCCGCCGCGCTCTGCGGCGCGCATGCCTCGCGCGTGGCCGAGGATTTCATTTTGTGGAGCAGCGCGGAATTCAAATTCGTGGCTCTGCCCGACGCCTTCACCACCGGCTCGAGCCTGATGCCGCACAAGAAAAATCCCGACGCCTTCGAACTCCTGCGCGGCAAATCCGCCCGGCTCCAGGGGCACCTGCAAACGTTGCTGACCCTTATCAAAGGCCTCCCGCTCACTTACAATCGCGACCTGCAAGAGGACAAGCCGCCGGTGTTCGATGCCTTCGATCAACTGGCCCTCGGGCTCGAGGTGCTTGCGCGCACGCTCGCCGGCGTCTCCGTAAACGCCGCGGCCTGCGCCGCGGCCGCGAGCGATCCGCTGCTGCTCGCCACGGACCTCGCCGACCACCTTGTGCGCCAGGGCCTGCCGTTTCGCGACGCGCACCACGCCGTGGGCGCGCTTGTCGGCCTCGCCGAAAAAAAACAGATTCCGCTCAATGAATTGCCGGAAGCGGAGGCCCGGGCCCTCGCCCCCAAACTCGGCGCGGACTGGCGGAAAGTTTTTGATAATGCCACCGCCCTCGCGGCGCGGGAACGGCCCGGCATGCCCGGCCCGAAGCAAGTTTTAGCGCAAATCCGCCGCTGGGAAAAAGAGTTAAAGGCTTGAACCGCGGAGCACGCAGAGCGCGCCGCGGCAATCAAAAGAGATTATCCACAGATTACACTAATTAACAAGTATTATTTTAAATCAGCGTAAATCTGCATCATCTGCGGTTGCTCCGCCTCTTTCTTCTCTCTGCGCTCTCTGCGTCCTCTGCGGTGAAAAAAATCCCTTCGCTTCCCCCGCCCGCTATCCTCGCGGAGTGGTCCGTCCGCGAAGCCGCCTTGGTGGCCGCGTGCGCTGAATTCTTCCCGACTCCGGTTTCCCTCGTGCTCGAACTCGGCTGCGGGCACGGCCATTTTCTCACCGCTTACGCGCAGGCGCACCCGCACACGCGCTGCTTCGGGGTGGACCGCGCGACCAAGCGCATCGCCCGCTCCGTCCGCAAACAATCCCGCCACAATCTCGGCAACGTCGCCTTTATCAAAGCCGATGCGGCCGAAACACTGGCCGCGCTGCCTATGCATGTCCGCCTCCAGGGAATTTTTATTCTCTTTCCCGATCCCTGGCCCAAAAAGCGCCATCACGTCCGCCGCCTGCTGCAGCCGGAGCTGCTCGACGCCCTGGCCGCCCGCGCGGAACCCGGTGTGTGGCTCGCACATCGGACGGACCACGCGGATTTTTTTGCGTGGGCCAAAACCAATCTTGCCGCGCATCCGCAGTGGCGGCTCGCGCCGGAACTGCCCTGGCCCTTCGAGCACTCCACCGTCTTTCAGGAATTGCACGACACCCATCATTCGCTGATGGCCGTGCGGCGGTGAAATTACTTCACTATTTCACCGACATTCACCTCCACGTCGGGAAATGCCAGCAGCCGCACCTGCGCGCCCGCGCGCACCGTCGTGTTCGAACCATAGCCGGAAAAATGCGGCTCGCGATAAACCTCCAGCGTCTTATCGAGGAGATTGACGATCCAAACCTCGCGAATGCCGGCGCGCCCGTAAGCCGCCAATTTTTCCCCGCGATCAAAAGCCAGCGAGGTGTCGGCCACTTCTATCAGGAGGAAGACGTCCTCAGGTGTGGGATGGCGATTCGAATAAAAATCAGGTGCAGGCTTGGCTAAAAGAAGATCGGGCTGCGGCTCCGAATGGTCGTCCAAATGCACCGGATTTTGCGAAGTGACAATCCAGCGACCCTTCGCCAGATAGGTAAAAAAATGAATCAGGCGGTTAACTTCGCCGCCATGGAGAGGGCCAATGGGAGACATGTCAATGATCTGCCCATCCAGCAATTCCACCCGCGCGTCCGGCTTGAGGACGCCGGTCTCGGCCATGCGGTAATACTCCTCGACTGAAAAACGATGCGGTGCCAGTACGGGCATCCGTGAAATCTAGGAAATAATGCTCCTCCTATCAATGCTAACTTTCCATTCCGGGATTGACGAATCCTCCCGCCGCCGCCAACGTTTCATCTTCCTTTGATGAACCTGTATCACCCCAGCCGTCCGTCTGCGGTCAAGGCCCGTCTCGCCGTCATGGCGAAGGCGTGGGCTGCGCACACCCACAGCTGGACCGGGTTCTGAGGATTTTTAGAAATTTCCATTTCCTCCTAAGCCCGTCGAGCATTGTGCCGGCGGGTTTTTTTCTTCCGCCGCTTTTGTTCACGGGTGTCCGAGGCCAGCCCAACCTCCCGGCCATGAACACCACCACCGAACTGCCACCCCCGCCCCGCGGGAAAGTCATCACCGCGTTTGCGGCGGTCTATATCTTGTGGGGCTCGACGTACCTCGCCATCCGCCTCGGCGTGGCGACAATGCCGCCGTTTCTGATGGCCGGCACGCGCTTTCTGCTGGCCGGCAGTTTGATGATGGGTTGGCTTTGGTTTCGCGGCCATCGCCTGCCCTCCCTGCTCCAGTGGAAAAACGCCGCCATCACCGGCACGATCATGCTGCTCGGCGGCAACGGCATGGTTTGCTGGGCCGAACAAACCGTCAATTCCAGCCTCGCCGCGCTCATCATCGCCGCGTCGCCCATCTGGTTTGCGGTTTTCGACAGCCTGCGGCCCGGCGGTTCGCGTCCGAAAACTTCCACGGTGCTGGGGTTGATCGTCGGCTTTTCCGGCGTGGTCATCCTCGTGCTCGGTGCGCCCAGCCATGGCGCGGGCCCCGGCTCGACCTCGCTCGCGGGAGTTTTGGCCCTCGTGGTCGCCTGCGCGATGTGGGCGGGCGGCTCGATCTATAGTAAATATTATAGCGTGCCCGTTTCACCCTGGATGGCCACCGGCGCGCAAATGCTCTGTGGGGGCGTGGCCAACTCCCTCGTGTCGGTCGTCCGCGGTGATTTGGCGACCTTTCACTTCGCGCAAGTGTCGGCCTCCTCCTTCGGTGCTTTTATCTACCTAATAATCTTCGGCTCGATTATCGGGTTTGGGGCTTATGTGTGGCTGCTGGAGCATTGCGCGGCGGCGAAGGTCGCCACTTATGCCTACGTCAACCCCGTCATCGCCACCCTGCTCGGCGGGCTGGTCTTGCACGAGCCATTGACGCCCATCATCGGGCTGGCCGCAGTTGTCATCCTGGGCGGCGTCTTAATCGTCCAATGGCCCCGCTGGGAAAAGGCCAAAACCGCCTCATCAAGGTAGGGACGCCGCCACCGGTCTAGCTCAACCACACCATCATCCCAGCCTGTGCCAGCAAAAAGACCCCCAAAGCCACATAGGCCAGCCAGACAAAGGCGTCCTGCCGCATCCGCCGCTCCGGGACGGTCGCCTTGGGTGTCCGACCCAGGCCCGGCCGGGGCGTCGCCGCGCCACCCCGGCGGGGACGCTTGTTCCATTCGCCGAGTTTGTTGGTCAGGTTGAGCTCACTATCCATGCGCGGGCCAGCTTGGCGGGTGGACACCCGGCTGGCGAGGCAAACCTGCCCATCCTATCAGTTACGCTAATGTAAAAAGCAAAAGGCTATAAATTTACCTATTCGCGCGAAAACCGGGTTGACGGCCCGCGAACCTTCCCGCAAACATGTCCGTTCCTCCCTTCCCGCGCACCCCGCACGGGAAGCAGTCAGGTATTTGCTTGTTACCCATGTCCATGCCTTCGCTCGCGCTATTGCGCCGCAAGCCGCTCTTGGCTGCTCCCGCCGCCTGGCTGGTGGCGCTGGCGTCAGCCCATGCCCAGAACCCGGATAGCTTTGTCAGTCCCGTCGCCCACGAGCTTTTTAATATTGGCGGCATTTTTCCGGTGACCAATGCGATGGTCACGACCTGGTTCTTTTCCCTTGTGATCGTGCTTTTGATTCGCTGGGCGGTGGGCCGGCCCAAATTGATTCCCTCCCGTGGGCAGACCGTGGTGGAAACCATGCTCGAGAGCCTGCGCGAAATCATGGAATTGATTGTCGGACCGCACATGATCAAGCAGACCTTTCCGCTGCTGATCAGCCTGTTCATGTTCATCCTTATCATGAACTGGAGCGGATTGCTGCCCGGGGTTGGCACCTTCGGCCTGATGGAGAAGGAGCCCGATGGTCATCCCACGCTGCTGTATTTCTTTCGCCCGGCCAATTCCGACTTGAACACCACCCTGGCCTTGGCGCTCATCTACTTCGTCGCTTGGATTTACTTCGTCCTGCGCTATGCCGGCATAAAGACGCTTTTGTACGACATTTTCGGCAATAAGGCCGACCGCAAGGACGTGCATATCGCGCTTTATCTCGCCCTTTGCCCCCTGTTTTTCGTCGTCGGCTTTGTCGAAATCATCTCCATCATGTCGCGGCTGCTGTCCCTGCCTTTCCGGCTTTACGGCAACGTTTTCGGCGGGGAAAATCTGCTCAACAGCATTTACAATATTTTCCCGTTCGTGATGCCGGTGCCGTTCATCGGACTCGAAATGCTGGTGGGCCTGGTCCAAGCCTTTGTTTTCACCGTCCTCGTGGCCGTCTACATCGGCCTGATTTGCAATCACGACAGCGGCGAAGGCCACGGCGCCGACGCCCACGAGTCCCACTGATTCAACCTTTTGCCGTCCGGGACCATGTTCAATCGTGGACGGATGGCGGCAACAAACCAAAATCATATGACAAACGAAATCCTCCACCTCGCCGGCCAACTGCCGGTCTTGCTCGCGGCTGCCGAAGCTCCCACCGAAGCCGCAGTGCCGCTGTACCTCGCCTTCAAGGGCGGTCTCGCCTGCTTGGGCGCGGCCCTCGGTGTGGGTTTTGTCGGCAATAAGGCCGTTGAGGCCGTTGGCCGCAATCCCGCCGCCTTCGGTAAGATCCTCGTCATCGGCATTCTCGGCATGGCGTTCGCCGAAGCCGTGGCCTTCTACGGCCTCCTGATCCCGCAGAAATAACGCTGTTTCCGCGGTTTGCGTTGCCGCTGTCGGGCTTAAAAAACCCGGCGGCGGCGGCCTCCGTTTCCATACCTTAATTTTTTTCTTTTCGCCATGGATCATTCCTTTCTATTCCTTGCCGCCGATGCCGCTGCGCCGTCAGGTCCGGCCCTGCACTTCATCCAGCAGATTTTCGGCCCGTTCGGCGTCAAACCGGTTTACCTCCTGGCGCAAATTGTCAATTTCGGCATCGTCGCCGTCATTATTTACCAGTTTGGCCTCAAAGGCGTCCTCGCCACCGTGGACGAACGCAATAAGAAGATCGCCGAGGGCCTGCAGTATGCCGACGACATGAAGAAGAAGCTCGCCGACGCCCAGGTCCAGCATGCCGAGGCCCTCAAGCAAGCCGGCCTCGAAGCCCAGAAGATCATCGCCGAAGCCCGCGAATCCGGCAAGGCCATCGTCGAAAAAGCCTCGCAAGACGCCGTCAAGCAGGCCGAGGAAATCATCAAGAAAGGCCACTCCGCCAACGTCATCGAGCGCCAGCAAATGCTCGCCGACTTGCGCCGCGAAGTCGCCGACCTCGTCATCGCCACCACTTCCCGCGTGCTGGATCGCGACCTGACCGCGGAGGAGCGCACCCGCTTCAACGCCGGCGCCGCCAAAGACCTTTCCAAAAATTAAGCATGCAGAATGTAGAATTGAAAGCACGGCCTTCGGTTCCACACGGTCATCCCACCTCTGCTCTCTTCCTTCTGCATTCTTAATTCTGCCTTCTGCATTTCCTCCATGTCCCTCGCACACTCCCCCAAGGAACTGGCCAAAAAGCTCACCCGCCTCACCCTCGGCGCGGATGGGCAGATTGATCCTGCCCGGGCGGATGCCGTGCTCAAGGCCCTCGAGCCCTACAAGCCGCGCCATCGGCAGGCCATCCTCAAGGCCTACCTGCACTATTTGCAAATCGAAGACCGCCGCAGCCGCCTCGCCGTGGAACACGCCGGGGATTTGGGCCCGGCCGAATTGGAGTCGTTGCGCGCCCAGTATTCCAAAAAATACGGCCGCACCCTGCGCCTCGAAGCCCGCACCAACCCCGCCCTCCTCGCCGGCCTGCGCCTCTCCGTCGGCGACGACATTTACGAAGCCTCCGCCGCCGGCCGCCTCGCCGCCCTCGCCACTGCGCTCAGCTAAAATTTTATTTTCCACCCGCCCACCAACTCATAATCCGCACTAGAAATTAGGAACTAAACCACTAAGTACTAGAGCACTTAAACACTTTCTCCCCATGTCCACCGTCCTCGAACAAATCCAACAGGAAATTGCCAAGCTCGAAACCGGCTCCACCCACCGCAACGTGGGCCGCATCGTCACCCTCGCCGACGGCGTGGCCAAGCTCGACGGTCTCTCCGCCGTCATGTACAACGAGATGATCGAGTTTCCCGGCGGCGTGTTCGGCATCGCGCTGAATCTCGAAGCCGACGAAATCGGCGCCATCATTCTTGGCGACTACGCCCACTTGAAAGAAGGCGACGAGGGCAAGACCACCGGCCGTCTCCTTTCCGTGCCCGTAGGCAAAGCTCTCCTCGGCCGCGTGGTGGACGCCATTGGCCGCCCGATTGACGGCAAAGGCCCCATCAACACCACCGAGTCTTACCCGGTGGAGAAAATCGCGCCCGGCATCATCCCCCGCCAGTCCGTGGACCAGCCCCTGCAAACGGGCATCATGTCCGTGGACTCGATGATTCCCATCGGCCGCGGCCAGCGCGAACTCATCATCGGTGACCGCTCGACCGGCAAGACCGCCATCGCGATCGACGCCATCATCAACCAGTCCGTCATCAACAAGGAAGGCCTCGCCTCGGGCGACCCGAAATTCCGCCCGGTCTATTCCATTTACGTCGCCGTCGGCCAGAAGAATTCTAACGTCGCGCGCACCATCAAGGCCCTCGAAAAAGCCGGCGCGATGGAGCACACCATCATCGTTTCCGCGCCCGCCGCCGACAATCCGGCCAACCAGTACCTCGCGCCCTACTCCGGCTGCGCCATGGGCGAGTGGTTCATGGAAAACGGCCAGGATGCCCTCATCGTCTATGACGACCTTTCCAAGCACGCCGTCGCCTACCGCCAGATTTCGCTCGTGCTCAAGCGCCCCTCCGGCCGCGAAGCTTATCCCGGTGACGTGTTCTATCTCCACTCCCGCCTGCTCGAGCGCGCCGCGCGCCTGAATGCCGCTGACGTCGAGAAACGCACCAACGGCAAGGTCAAAGGCTCCACCGGTTCGCTCACCGCGCTGCCCATCATTGAGACGCAGTCCGGCGACGTGTCCGCATACATTCCCACGAACGTCATTTCCATCACCGACGGCCAGATCTTCCTCGAAACGGACCTTTTCAACCAAGGCATCCGCCCCGCCATTTCCGTGGGCTTGTCGGTGTCGCGCGTCGGTTCCGCCGCGCAGATCAAGGCCTTCAAACAAGTCGCCGGCCGCATCAAGCTCGAGCTCGCCCAGTACCGCGAACTCGCCGCCTTCGCGCAATTCGGCTCCGACCTCGACGCCCGCACCAAGCAGCAACTCGAGCGCGGCGCCCGCATCGTCGAATTGTTCAAGCAGCCCGCCCTCATGCCCAAGCGCACGGAAGTGCAGGTCGTCCTCCTCTGGGCCGTGCAGAACGGCGTGTTCGACCCGATTGCCCGCGAAAAAATCGTGGCGGCGTCCACCTCGATCGAGGAATTTTTCGTCACCCGCAAGGCCGCGACCCTCAAGAAAATCGTCACCGAAGGCAAACTCTCCGACGCCCTGACCGCCGAGGTCAAAGGCGCCTGCGAAGAATGGGCCCGGTCGTTCTCCTGAGGCTAATTCAAAATTAAATATTCAAAATTCAAAATCACCTGATTGATCCTTCCCGCTTTGCGCGGGGCTTGCCTCTGTTTTTGAATTTTGAATTCCCCCATTTCCCTTTTGACTTTGTAAATTCATGAAAGGCATCCGCGAGATCCGTGGCCGAATCAAATCGGTCAAAAACACCGCCCAAATTACCAAGGCGATGCAGCTCGTGGCGTCGTCCAAGATGAAGCGCGCCCAGGATGCCGCCCTCGCCGGTCGGCCCTATGCCCGCCTGCTCGCGGACATTCTGGAATCCGTCATTAAGAATCTCAGCGAGGTCACGCATCCGTTCTTCCAGGCCCGCCCGGTCAAAAAGCGCGGCATTCTCGTGGTCTCGACGGACAAGGGTTTGTGCGG
>Ga0265320_10000060_pt1 | contig 101623 bp, 84 predicted proteins | sample 4827metaG_FD_202087 | JGI IMG/M metagenome (GOLD analysis project Ga0265320, IMG submission 202087) | Rhizosphere microbial communities from Carex aquatilis grown in University of Washington, Seatle, WA, United States - 4-8-27 metaG | ecosystem: Host-associated > Plants > Roots > Rhizosphere >...
CTCAGGAGCCGATAGAAGCCCTCCAGCTCGCGGTCGTTCTCGAATACGTTCGGAAACGACATCTCCGGCCGCTCTGCCAGGCGTCCCGCGACACACTGCACCCGCTGTCGCAATCGCCGATCGCCGATCGCCGAGCTCTACTCCCTCGAATTCCCCTTCCATCGTCGCTCGCGTATTCATTCCTCCTACAGATCATTTTCCCGCCCGCGACGCAAGAAAAATCCCCCGGCGACGCGCCGTTACATGTGCACGATCCTGAGCGCTTGCGGGAGAGGGGCAGGGAGAGGGCAGTCGACGCCCGGTCCAGAGGCTTCTTTCCGCATGGTCAGTTCCCTCTCCCTAGCCCTCTCCCACATTCGTGGGAGAGGGGACCGGAAGCCGTGGCGTTGGGACTTTCCGCGGGCGCCCGACTGGCAGACCGGTCGGCAGGGAGCCGAGCACGTAGGCGGCGGCGCAGATGGCGAGGGTGGTCATCAAGACTCCGCGGCGGAATCCTGTGGCGAGGTTTCGATTCGACACTGCGTAGGACACCAACATATGCCCTCTCCCGCTTGCGGGAGAGGGGCAGGGAGAGGGCAGTCGACGCCCGGTCCAGAGGCTTCTTTCCGCATGGTCAGTTCCCTCTCCCTAGCCCTCTCCCACATTCGTGGGAGAGGGGACCGGAAGCCGTGGCGTCAGGACTGTCCGCGCGCGCGCCCAGAACGCCGCCACGTCCGCCAGGGACTCCGTTCGCGGACAGTCGGCGGGCAGGCTGCCGAGCAGGGTCCGTCCGTAGCTGCGGCGCAGGATCCGCCCATCCAGCAGCGCCACGATGCCGACGTCGGCGTGCGTGCGGATGAGGCGCCCGAACCCTTGCTTCAGCGCCAGCGCCGCGCGCGGCACCTGGTAGGTCCCGAAGGGATCGGCGCCGTCGTCGCGCAGCCGCTGGATGCGCGCGGCCGTCAACGGATCGTCCGGAACCGCGAACGGAAGCCGATCGATCACCACCAGCGACAGCGCCTCGCCCGGAACGTCGACGCCCTCCCAGAAGCTCTGGGTGGCGAGCAGGACGGTCCCGATCTCGTTGCGCAAGGTCTCGAGCAGCACGTTCCGCGGGCGGTCGCCCTGCACCAAAACCCCGCGCGGCAGCACCCCGCGCAGGATCTCGGCCGTGCGGCGCAGGTTGCGGTAGCTCGTGAACAGCAACAGCGCGCGCCCGTCGGTGATCTGGCACAGCTCGCCCGCGCGCGCGGCCGCGGCGTCCGCGAACCGCTCGTCGGTGGGCTCCGGAAGATCGGCGGCCACGTACAGCAGCGCCTGGCGGTCATACCGGAACGGCGATGGAAAGATCACGTCCGCGGCGGTGTCAGCCAGTCCGAGGCGCTGGCGGACGTAGTCGAACGTCCCGGCGACCGTCAGCGTGGCCGACGTGAAGATCGCCGGCCCCGGGTGCGCGGCGAACGCCTGGGACAGCCGAGGCCCGACGTCGATGGGGGCGGCGTGAATCCCCAGGCCGCGCGGGCCGACGGCGATCCAGCTCACGTCCGAGCGCGCCCGCGCCCCGGCGCCCGCGTCCGACAGCGAGGACAGGTCCGCCCGCACGACCTCCGCCCGCCGCCCGAGCGCGCCCAGCTCCGGCGCGTCTTGCGCCTGCTCGCGGACCGCGTCGCTCTCCGGCCCGAACCACAGGGCGATCTCCTCCAGCACGGCGTCGAGCTCGTGATAGCGCGCGCGCACGGCGCCCGCCCAGAGGTCGGGGGGCATCGGCAGGCGCGTCTCCTCGCCGGCGCGCGCGCGCGGCAGCCGCTCGCGCAGGGCCGTGGCCAAGCCACCGGTCGTCCCTTGCAGGCGCGACGCCAGCGACTCGGCGCGCAGCGGATTCGGGACGCGCGCGCGGCCGAGGTCGCGCGCGAGGCCGAGCAGGCGCGCGGTCGACACGTGCACCCCGAAGAAGTCGCCCGCGATGTCCTCGATCTGGTGGGCCTCGTCGAAGACGACGGCCTCGTACGGCGGCAGCACCTGCGCTTCGGGCCAGGCGCTGCGCAGGGCGAGGTCCGCGAAGAACAGGTGATGGTTGGTGACGACGACGTCCGCGCTTGCGGCGTTCCGCCGCATCGTCGTCACGAAGCAGCGGTCGTGAAACGGACAGCGCGGCCCCACGCGCGTTTCGGGTGAGCTCTGCACCTCGCGCCAGTGCGCGCTGTCGTCGGGCAGGTCGGCGAGATCCGCGCGGTCGCCGGTCTGAGTCTCATCCACCCACGCGCGGAGCCGCTCGAACGCCGGGTCGGCGACCAGAGAAAGCTGTTGCTCGTAAAGCGAGAGGCGACGCCGGCAAACGTAGTTGCCGAGGCCCTTCATGACCGCCCAGGTGAACGGCCGCGGCATCACGCGCGCGAGGCGGGGCAGATCGACGCGCGCGATCTGATCCTGCAGGGTCTTGGTCGCCGTGCTGATGACGACCTTGCGCCCCGACAGGATCGCGGGCACAAGATAGGCGAGCGTCTTGCCCGTTCCTGTGCCCGCCTCGACCAGCAGTCGCTCGTCGTCGGCCAGCGCGCGCGCGATACGCGCGGCCATCGCCACCTGACCCGGGCGGTGCTCGTAGCCGGTGACGGCGGCCGCCAGGCGCCCGCCGGGCCCGAGCAGCTCGCCTGGCGTCACCGTGACCGACTCGCCTTTTCGTCGATGCCCGAGATCCCGAAGCGCTTGCGCAGCTGGGCGAACACGTCATCGACCGCGACGCCCGCCGCCTCCAGGCCGACCAGCATGTGAAACATCAGGTCCGCCGCCTCGTGCGCGGTGTGGGCGGCGTCGGCCTCGGGCAGGGACTCGGCCAGCTCGCCCGACTCCTCGGCGAGCTTCGCCAGGATCTTCGGCCAGCCCGCGTCGAGCAGCGCGACGACGTAGGACTTCTCTGGGCGCTCGCGCCGCCGGCGCGCCACCAAGTCGGCCACCCGCGAGACGACGACGGCAGGCGGGTCGGGCGGGCCGTCGTCCTCGACGAGGGCGTCCCCCTCGGCCCGGCGAAAGAAGCAGCTGGTGGTCCCCGTGTGACAGGACGGCCCGTCGGCGTCGACCAGGTAGAGGACCGCGTCGCCGTCACAATCGAGGCGCACCTCGCGCACAGCGAGCCCGTTGCCCGAGGACTCCCCCTTTCGCCACAGGGCCTGGCGCGAGCGGCTCCAGAAGTACCCCTGGCCCGTCTCCAGCGTCAGTCGCAAGGCCTCGCGGTTCGCCCACGCGAACATCCGCACGACGCCGCTGCGTCGATCCTGCGCGATGACGGGCACCAACCCGGCGCCGTCGAAGGTCGTGGCGTCGAGGAGACTGGGGGCTGCGGCGGGAGAGCTCATCGTCGCGGCCGAATCTATCACGAGGCATCGCGAGGCGAGTTTCCCCGCACGCGCGGGCGTCGAGCGGCGTAAGGTGGGGCATGGCCCTTCGCTCCGTCACGCTCGACGCGCTGATCATCGATGACGAGGCGTCGTTCGCGCCGCTGCCGCTGTACGTGGCCTTGAAGGCCGCGCTCGCCCGGTCGGAGCACCGCTTTCTGATTCCTGGTCGGGGGGGGACGATGAGCTGGGATCGGGCGCTGTTTCTCAACTTGACGTACTGGTCGCCCGAAGCGGCGGCCGACGTGCTGTGCGACGAGCACATCCCCGCGGACGTCGTCGCGCACGCCGCCTGGCACCACGTGGTCAGTCACGAGGTCGGGCTGGCCGCGGGCGCGGGCCCCCCGACGGCCGAGGGGCTGTTCTTCGCCGAGTCGATCGCCAGCGCGTTCGATCTGTTCCTGGTGGGCCGGCTGCTGCGCGAGGCCCCCGACACGGACTTCATCACCACGCAGGTGCCCGTGATGCGCGAGGTGGCCGAGGAGGCGGGGCTGTCCGATCGCGCGTTCGAGGCGCTGCTGGCGGGCGTGTGCGCCGCGCCGGCGCGCGCGTTCGAGGAGCTCCGCGTCCTGCTGCTCGATGTGACCATCGCGCTATGGGGGTGCCGCGCTCCGACCGACGCGGAGGCGGTGCTGGAACGGTACGCGGCCCACCGCTTCGGGCCTCTGCTGCACCACTATCAACTGTCGAACTGGATCCTCTACGCGAGGGCGTACGCGCGCGGGGCGCCCGAACGCACGCGCGCGGTCCTGCGGCTCGACGAGGCGTTGCGCGCCGCGCCCGACGCCCTGGCGTGGCTCGAACGCCACTGGCTCGGCGGGGCTGGCCTTCCGGAGTAGAGTCATTCTCCATGCCACCCGACGCAGGCAGAACCGTGTTCTTGTTCGACGTCGACAACACCCTGCTCGACAACGATCGGGTGACGGCCGACCTCAAGCGCACCTTGATCAGCAAGGTGGGCGTCGAATCCGAGCAGCTATACTTCACAATCTTCGAGCAGCTCCGAACGGAGCTCGGCTACTCGGACTACCTCGGGGCCTTGCAGCGCTACCGCGTCGCCTATCCGCGCGATCCCAACCTGCTCGCCGTGTCGTCGTTCCTCATCAACTATCCCTTCGCCAATCGGCTGTTCCCGGGATCGCTCGACGCGGTCGAGCACGTCGCCGCCTTCGGCGAGACGGTCATCCTGTCGGACGGCGACGTGGTCTTCCAGCCACGCAAGGTCGAGCGCGCGGGGCTATGGGACCTGTTCGGGGGGCGGGTGTTGATCTACATCCACAAGGAACACGAGCTCGACGACGTCGCCCAGCGCTACCCGGCCGCGCACTACGTCCTCGTGGACGACAAGGTGCGGATCCTGACCGCGGCGAAACGGATCTGGGGAACGCGCCTCACGACCGTTTTCCCACGGCAAGGGCACTACGCGCTCGCGCCCGACGTCACCACCTACCCGCCGCCCGACATCACGCTCGAGCGCATCGGAGAGCTGGTGAACTACAGCCTTCCGCAGCTCATCGCCGCCGCCGGTGGCGCACTCAAGGGGTGATGAGGCGGACGTCGCTGATGAAGTACCCGGTGTCTCCGAAACACGAGCTCGGAAGGCCGCGCTTCTCCTTGTAGTGCAGCGCCACCTTCTTGCCCTCGGCGGCGGCCACGCGCTTGGCCATCTCCGCGTCCCGCACCGTGAACAAGAAGATCTGGGGCGGCACGCCCGGGACCTGCGTCATCGCGAGCTCGCCCTCCCAGGTGCGGCAGATCCAGCCCTTGTGCGAGAACTTCTGGACGTAGCCGATGCGGTCCCCGTCCGAGTAGCTGAACTCCAGCGTCACCAGCGTCCACAGGGCGACCACGGCCCCGACCACGCCCACGAGCGCGACCAAGATGAGCTTCCACCGGTTGCGACGGAGAAAGCTCCGGTTGCCCACCGCTTCCTCGCTCATGCGGGCACGCTACCGCGCATGCGGCCGCGAAGAAAGGGCGGGTCGCAATCGACGCAAGGTTGTCACGCTTCTCGCATCGGTGTCACGCCAGGGGGAGGGTGAAGCAGAAGGTGCTCCCCGGGCCGCTCGTTTCGGCGAACCACACCCTGCCGCCGTGGGCCTCGACGATGCCCTTCACGATGAAGAGACCGAGCCCCGTCCCGAGGCGGGCGGTGCTCTTGGTCTGCCAGAAGCGCTCGAAGAGGTGGGGAACCTCCTCCTCGGCGATGCCTGGCCCCGTGTCAGCGACGGTCACCACGACCTCGCCCCCCGTGCACGACGCGCGGACCGTGATCGCGCCCTCGGCGGGGGTGAACTTGATCGCGTTGCCGATGAGGTTCGTCAGCACCTGCTGGATCCGGCCGGCGTCCGCCGAGACCGCCGGAAGGAGATCGGCAGGAAGCTCGCTCTTGAGGTCTTGCCGCTTGCTCGTCGCCAGCGGTTGCAGCGCTTCGACCGCCTCGGCAATCAGGACAGCGGGATCGACGCGCTGCCGCTCGAGCGACAGCCCGCCGGCTTCGATCCTGGCCGTCTGGAGCAGGTCATTGAGCAGCCGATCGATCTTCAGGGCCGAGCGTTGGACGACCAGGATCTGCTTCTGGCCAGCCTGACGGGGGTCCTTCTTGCTCTCCTCGAGGAGGGCGGACGCGCTGAACAGACACGCGGTGACGTAGTTCTTGAGATCATGCGAGACGATGGACAGCAGGTTGTCGCGAGCGCGGGTCGCTCGCTGTGCCTGTTCGTAGAGCTGCGCATTGTCGAGGGCCATCGCCGCCCGCTGGATCAGCGCCTCGGCTCGACGAAGGTCATGCCCGGAGTAGCGCCGGGCGGATTCCGCGGCGCACATGGTCACGGCGCCGAGCGTCCTGCCCCGCGCGACCAGCGGAATGACCAGCATCGACGTGATCCCCAGGCCGGGGACGAGCGCTTCGCCTACCGGTTCTTGCCCTCGCCCAGCAGGGTCGGCGATGCCCGCCACCTCGCCCAACGCGACCTCGCTGAACAACATCGACTCTCGTGAGGTCATTGCCGTCGCCTGAGGCGATACGTCCCCGGGCTCCGGGGCGGCTCGTCTGACCCGGGCGGCGAGCGTTCGCTCCTTCTCGTCGTCGGCGAACCTCACCTCCAGGCGCAGCGCCTTGCCATCGGCGCACGCCAGGTCGACCACGCAGATGTCGGCCAGCGCTGGCACGGCGAACGCCGCGATCGCCTTCAGAATGCCCTGTACCTCGAGGCACGACCCCACGACGGCGCTGAACTCGGCCAGCCTGCGTTGCTCCCTCTCAGCGCCCTCCGCGGCCGCCTGACGGGCGATGATGATGGCCTGGCGGTCAACCGCGACCGCGAGCTGATTGACCACGGCGTCCATGAAGGCGAGGTGGTGCTCGTTCCACGGACCGTCGCCCTCGAGCTGAAGGGCGCCGAAGATGGCCCCCTTGCCGTCGACGAGCGGCAAGATGACGAAATACCTGCCCGTCCCGGTGGCAGCCTCGGCCGCTTGCTCCGGGCGCGGGAGGTCGAGCGTGTCGGCGGTGTCGAGATCGAGCGCGACTCCGGAGCGAACGAAGTAACCGTAAGTCGTTTGTGCGTGCACCTTGGCCAGCAAGAGCCGGTCAGGGCTGCCATCGGGGGCGCGCCACAAGATGCTGCGCGGCGGCCCCGGCGTCTCGAGGATGAAGATCGCGCTCTGCAGACCCAGCGTCCGGGCGACGATGGCAACGACCTCGGCCAGGGTCTGTTCCACGCTCTGGAACCGGATCAGCAGCTTGCTGATGGCGTAGAGGTGCTCGAGACGTGGGTCCGGCCCCGTCGAATGACGGTCCCGCATCCTCTCTGCCCCCAACGTCGTCGCCGCCGGCATGCTGCCCCTTCAGATCAGGTTCCAGACCGTGGTGGCGGATTCAGACCCGGCTCTGGCAGGATGACCAACTCGGCAACACGATCTTCAACCTCGAGACCGCCCTTCGTGATCGAGAAGTAGTAGGTCCCCCGGTCGTGCTTGCTGCCTCGCGTCTTCACCACCGTGAGGGACGGTCGGTCCTCCCCGGATGACCGGATATAGCGAAGCAGCACGATGTTGTCGGCGACAGGAGAAAAACCGTGGTCGGTGACGGAGCCCGTCGCATACATCGACCCGGCCTCGAAGGTGAGGAGCGTCGTCACATCGAGCGCCTTGAACCGCGTGACCAGCGCGAAGAGCAGCTGTCGCAGGTCCTCCGGAAAATTTCCGTCCGTCACGATGTGGCTCACACCGTCGAGCACCAGGCGCCGGATCTTCCCGGCCTGGATCTTGTCGGCCAGCAGCGTCAGGAAATGGCTGGTCCGAAACTCGCCCCGTGACAGGTACAGGACCTCGCAGAGGCCCTTCGCCACCGCGTCGCTCAGCGGCAAGCCCACCCCTGCCGCGGATTTGAGGATTTGCGCCGAGCCTTCCTCGAGCGAGACGTAGAGCCCCGGCTCGCCCCGCTTCGCGCCCTCCGCGATGAATTGCAGGCCGAGCGTGCTCTTGCCGATCCCGGCGCTGCCAGAGACCAAGGTGACGCTGCGCTGGAGGAACCCACCTTCGCACAGGGCGTCCAGACCCGTTATGCCGGAGGACAGGCGCTGCGATGGCTCGAGCGGCTCCGGCACCTCGTGAAGATCCACCTCGACGTTGTAGCGCGGAAAGATGGTCAGCCCGCCAGTCCCGACGATGATGCTGTGTCGCCCCTTCAGGTGGGCGGTGTTCCGGAGCTTGTAGACCTCGATGTAGCGCTGGCGCTCCATCCCCTCCTCGGTCAGCGACAGCAAGATGACGCCGTCGACCACGGTCTCCTCGACGCCGAAGCGGCTGATGCTCCGCGAGCCGTACGGGATGTCCGTGGCGAAGAATCCCACCGCCTGCGCGTTCTGCACGATGCTCGCGAGCTGAAACGTCTTCTCCCGGACGATCTGGGGATCCCTGATCTTGTAGAGGAACACCGAGACCGAATCGACCGCCACGCGGCGTGCCTGCGTGGCCTCGATTCGCTCCTTTATCATGAGCAGGTGCGCCTCGACCATGATCTCGGGCTGGGGAATGAAGATGATCTCGATCATCCCTCGATCGATCTGCTCATCCAGTTGCCAGCCGAGGCCGCGCGCCGACGCGCGCAGGCGCTCCTCCGTCTCCTCGAAGGAGAACAAGATCCCCTTCTCGCCCGCGAGCGCGCCCCGGTACAGGAATTCGAGCAGCAGGACCGTCTTCCCAGTCCCCGCGACGCCCCCGATGAGGAGGCTCGAGCCCCGCGGGATCCCGTCCCCGAGGAGGTCATCGAGGTTGGAGATGCGGGTCTTGCAACGATCGACGGGCGGCCCGCGGTCCTCGCGCAGGATGGTCACGCGCGGCGCGAACACCTCGACGCCTGCCGATGAGATGAGGAACGATTGCTCGTCGCGGCTGTGGTTGGTCCCCCGCATCTTCATGACGCGGAGCAATCGCTGCTGTTCGCCCGATTGTTCGCGCTGGCTGACGAGGATCAGCCCGTCCACGATCGAGAACAGTGGGTTGGTGTGGATGTCGGCCTCCCCATACTCGCCGAGGAGGAACGTCGTGGTCTCCCAGGCCATGAGGTTGATCGCCAGCTCGTAGGCAAACTTGCGGAGCTCCTCTTTGGACCTGGCAAGATCGTCGAACGCCTTGAAGCTGTCGAGGACGACGATGCCAGGCTTGATCTCCCTGACCCGGTTCATGATCAGCGCGGAGGTCTCATCGAGGCCCTTCGTCCGGAGCAGGATGCCAAGGTCGACGAACCGCACCGCCGCCTCCAGCTTCTTGGGATCGAAGAAGCTGAACGGCTTGAGATAGCGAAGGGTCTTCGCAGTCGGCTCGGACAGCGTGTTGAAGTACAGCGCGGGGCGCTCGGCGGAGGCATTGTGAAAGCAAATCTGCTGGGTGAGGATGGTCTTGCCCGAGCCGGGTGGACCCGCGATCAGGGTCACGGTCCCCTGCGGGAATCCCGCCCCGAAGAGCGAATCGAGGTTGCGCACCCCCGTTTCGATGCAGGTGTCGTCCAGTTTCTTGTTGGTCATCGCCTTGCGTCCTCGCCGTTCTTCGACACCTGCTCTTGCCGCTCGTCTGGCGCCTCGGCCTCGTCGGGGGCCCCGTGATCGCGCGCCACCTTGGACAGCTCAACGTGGAGCGACGGGGACAATATGTCGGCCGTCAGGTTGCCCAGCACCGTCAGGAACTCCACCATGACGAATTCAATCGCTTCCCTCAACTGCGCGGGAGCGACCCCCTCGAGGTTCTCGCGCAGCTTGTCGAAGCGCAGCCCCCTGGCCTCGACTTCGAGACTGGACATCATGGGGTACTTCTCGGTCGCGTAGTGCAGCACGCGGTCGAGGATGGCCGTGAGCGTGACGTTTCCGAGCGTCTGGTGGGCACGTCGCCAAAGCGCACCGAACCCCTCCTCGAAGGCCAGCACCACGCCTTCGGCCGGTAGGTTCTCGGTGGCACGCGCCATCCAGGCGACCACGTGCGCGCGGTGATCGTGTTCGTCCGCCATGAGGCTACAGCTCCTCTCGCGGGACAGGCGCAACGATTGCCCGCGGTCCGGGACGGTGCACTAGAGCCGTCCTGCGGATGGCTTGCCCGCAGGCCGACGCCCGGTGCTCCCCAGCTGAATGCAAGGGTTCACGCGCCTGCGTCCGATTCTCGGAGTTCCCTCACCCAGCACGCGCGCTCCAGACATTCACTGCCTTCCAGCTTATATCACGCTTGTCTGGCATGGGTCGTGAAGAACAGGCCGATAAATGGGGCCTTGACGAAGGAGCGATCGAATTTAAGTTGGCTATCCGAGTTGAAATCCTTGGCTAGCATCGTCGACCCTCGGGGGGCGGTGGTTCTGGGAGACAGAGAGAGGGAGACGCGATGAACAGCGATCTGGGCGTGCTGAAGAGACCTGCGAATGGTTTCGTCCCGCCCGCCAGGGGACCTGTCCGGTCATCGCCGCACGTCGCGAGGGGGCGCCTTCTCCTGGTCGAGGACGAGGATGTCCTGAGGGATTCATTGCAGCCATTCCTGGAGGGCCACGGCTACGAGGTCGCCACCGCCGAGAACGGACGCGCTGCGCTGCGGAAGCTCGAGTCCGTTCCCCTTCCGGATCTGATCCTGCTCGATCTCGCGATGCCGGTCATGAATGGGTGGGAATTCCGATTATTGCAAAAGGACGATCCGAGACTGGGGCTCATCCCGGTCGTTGCGCTCTCCGCGGATGCGAGCGCTCAGGCGGCCGCCATATCGGCGCAGGCTTATTTGCGCAAACCCGTCGCCCCGAACGACCTCCTGGCCACGATTGATCGGGTCCTCGTCGAGACGCGACAGCGAGAGCTGTTGCGGTTGAGCGAGACGGAGCGGCTCGCCTCGCTGGGGCGCCTGGCGGCCGGGGTAGGGCACGAGATCAACAATCCCCTGGCCTTCGTCATGTTGAACCTGAGCGAATCGATCAGCGCCCTCGAGACCGCGATTCGCGGCCTGCGGGCGGCGCCGCTCGCCGCTCCGCAACTGGGAGAGCTGACGGGGACCCTATCCGACGTGCTCGACATGCTGCACGACTGCCACATCGGCGCGGAGCGGATTCGCGTGACGACCGATCACTTGCGCCGGCTATCGCGGCAGGCGGAGACGAGTCGAGGGCCTGTCCAGGTCAACGAGCTGCTGGAACAGTCGGTGTCCATATTGGGGAATCAGATCCGCCACCGCGCGCAGGTGGTTAGGCGCCTGGGTGTGCTTCCACCCGTTCGAGGAGACGAAGCGCGGCTCGGACAGGTATTTCTGAATCTCCTGATCAATGCCGTCCAGGCTATTCCCGAGGGAGATGCGGAGCGAAACCATATCGAGATCGTGACGACGGTGGCGCCGGGAGAGCTCGTTCCCGAGGTGGTGATCGAGATCCGCGACTCCGGCGCGGGCATCGCGCCCGAGATGCTCGAGCACGTGTTCGAGCCCTTCTTCACGACGAAGCCGGTCGGGGAGGGCACGGGCCTCGGGCTCTCGTTGAGTCGCCAGACCGTGATTGATCACGGGGGTCGCATCACCGTGGAGAGCGAACCCGGGCACGGAACCGTGGTGCGTGTCTTTCTGCCGGTCAACGCGGCTGGTGCTCAGCTCCTGGCGCTCCCCCGGCTCGATAGCGCCGTGGACCGTCAGCCGGAGCGTGGTCGAATCCTCGTGATCGACGACGAGCCCCTCATCGACCGCGTCATTCGGAGGGCACTCACCAGCGAGCATGATGTGTTCGTGTGTCAGCGCGTATCGGAAGCAATCCAGCTGCTCGAACGCGGCGAGACCTTCGACCTGGTGCTCTGCGATCTGGTGATGCCGGGCATAGGCGGGCCCGAGTTCCACGCCATCCTGGCGAAGCGGTGGCCCGCGCTCTTGGCGCGAACGGTGTTCATGACCGGCGGGGCCTTCACGCCGGCGACGGTCGAATTCGCGGCGAAGGTGTCCGGCTCTATCCTGTTAAAACCGTTCCAGATGGATGCCTTGAAGGCCCTGGTGAGGGAGCGCGTCGGGAGCCAGAGATTCGCCGCTTCGAAACAACAGTCGACGTCCTGAGCCACCTCGCGTGATGGCGTTCGGCGGGATGGAGGCACCCCGATGCGCCAGCCCGACACAGCGAAGGACGGCCGGGGCGCGAGCGGGTCGAAGCTCAAGCGGACGCGCACCGACGCCGCGATGAGGTTCATCGTGGTCGACAAGCACAAGGAGCTGGAAGGCATCTGATTCCCTCACGCGGCGAGCTTGCGCGGCGCGCGATTGCACGAGACGTTTTGGGGCCGGGCCGTCTTCGTTGCGGCGGCGTGCCGGGCTGCCGGCCGCGTCGCCGGGGCGCGCCTGCGGGCCGGGGGCGTGCGCGCCTGGAGGGATGACGGCGGCGCGGTCAGCAGGGCGCGCATCATCTTCCGCGCCCGGTTGAGCCGGGTCCCGACCGTGTTGCACGGGATTCCCAGGTGCCGCGCGATCTCTGCGTATGAGCAGCGGCGCGTGAGGTGCAAGTCGAGCACGGTCTGAAAGGGCGGGGGCAGGCGCCTCAAGGCGACAGTGACATCATCGAGCTCGAAGCTCCGCCACAGCGCAGGCGTCTCGGGCTTGGGTGCCGGCAGCTCGCTGAACGTCGAGGGCTCGGACAGCAGCTCGCGCGAGCGCAGCCGGCACCGATCGATGAAGAGATTCGTCATGATGCTGAGCAGCCAGGCCCTGGGATTCGTTCCGGGCCGAAACTGGTGGAAGTGCGAAAGCGCTCTTTCGAACGTGTCCTGGACGAGATCCCAGGCGCGCGCGTGGGACCGCTCGAGGCAGCTGGCCCGCCGCAAGAGAAACGGCTGGGCCTCCAGCGCGATATTGCGAAACACCGTGGAAACCTCCGAGCTCGTTGCCGTCGTGTCGACCATTGTGGCGCAGCCGGTTGCAATCGCCGCGCCCGACCGACGAGGGGTTTTCGCCGCGAAAGAGGCCGATCGCGCCGCGCTTCAGCGGACACCCGCGGCCGGTTCGTCCGCCGCCGACGGTCAGATTGTGCACGCTCCCTGCCGGACTGCACAAATTGAGACCCGCTGACGCCGCCGTCACCGTACGCGGCTCGTCCGCCGCCGCCGCCGCCCAGAGAGCCCCCACAGGGTCGCGCCGACGATCCAGACCAGCAACGACGACATCGCGGGAGCCCCGCTGACGCCGCAACCGCACCCGCCAGCCTTCGCCGTCATGGCGCCGCTCGCACCGCCCTTGCCGCTCGCGCCCCCGACACCGCCGCCCGAGCCGCCGCTCTGCATGTCGCCGCCGGTCCCGTTCGCTGTCGGCGTCCCCCCGCTGCCGCCAGGCGGGTCGCCGCCCGTGCCGGTGCCACCCTCCCCGCCGCCTCCGCCCCTCGCGTCCGACCAACCGCCGGTGGCCGGGCTTCCCCCGGTCGCGGTCACGCCTCCGCCGGACCCCGGCCCTCCCGCCTGGCCCTGGCCGTCGGCGCCGCCGGCGTACGCGCCGCCTCCGCCGGCGCCAGCAGTCGACCCCGCGCCGCCCCCGTTGCCGGCAGCGCCACCCGACCCGCCGGCGCAGGGCCCAAGCTCGAACGCCCCGATGTCCGGCGCAGCCCCCCTGAAGGGAAGCCCCACGTCCACACCCTTGTCGACGAGCGCGCTCCCTGGCGCAAGGCGCATGAAGGGAACGCAGGGCAAGCTGCCGTCCGCTTGTCGTGGGCCGTCCATCCCCGCCATGGACGTGCTGAGAAAATCGACGTCGCTCACCGTCACCGCGGGGGTCAAGTCCCACGAATCGTGGGACGCGTCGACCATCGGCCCCGTCGCGTCCGCCACCAGCGTTCCCCCGTAGGCCAGGTTGTTGCGCAGGACTCCGAGGTTCAGGACGGTTCCGTCGGGCAGCATCCCGAGCAGGTCGAAATCCGGGTGATTCGCGTAGGCGGTGTTGTTGTAGAAGCGATCCGCCGCCGGTTCATGGTTCGCGTAGAACCCGGACGCCTTGTTCGAGAACGCCAGGCAATTTCTGACGACGTGACTCGGTGGGATCGCGGGCACCTTGGTCTCCGGCACATCGAAGCCCCCCGCCTTGAAGCCGTTGCCGTTTCCGGCCGGGGCGGGGGTCATGGTGCCGGGGAGGAAGCCGTTGTACCAGGACCAGGAATTCTCGACGGTGACGACCTCCGCGGCGTGAATGAAGTCCCAGCCATCGTCGCTGTTCCACCAGGAGCGGCAACCGCGAAACACGTTGCCGGTGCCGCCCGTCGAGACATGGCACCCGAATCCATCCGCGCTTTGTCCCGCGCCGTTGGCCGTCATCGGATCGTAATTCTCGTGCGAGTCGCAGTTCAGAACCAGGTTTCCGCCGCCGTCCTGGATGAACAATCCCGGTCCCATGTTGTGGTGGAGATCGAGGAGCTCGAACACGTTGTTGCTGCCCGAGACCCATACTCCCCACGATTCGTGGTTGAGGTTGTTGTTCTGCGGAACGCCGGTGACCGCGAAGCCTGCCAGGTGCAGCCAGCTCCCCGTGACCGCGAAACCCCGCACCCGGCAGGAGTCCTTGATCCCAGAGAAATCGAAGATGGGCTTCTCGCCTGGGTAGCCACGGTATTCGATGAGCCGGCCCTCCACGCCACTCTTGGAGAGGACGACGCCGTTGATGGTGTCGGTCTCGCTGGCGCACGCGGCAGTCCCGGCGGAAAAGCCGTAGCGACCTCCGCGAAAATAGACGGTGTCGCCGGGAGCGGCCAGCGCCTGCGCGTGCGCGACGGTGGCCCAGGGGGCCGCCATCGTGCCCGCGGCGGCGTCGTTCCCCGTCGGAGCGACGTAATAGCTGGTGGCCACCGCGGTGGCTGCCGGAAAGGTCGCGGCCACGGCAACGCCAAAAACCGCGGCCATCCGAGCAGGCCGACACGGGGAGGCGGGGGCGTCCAGACGATGATCTTGCCACACGTCGGCCCCGTCTGCCCACGCCCTCGTCGCGTCCGGAGGAGGTCGGTGGCTCAGGGACCGGCGGCGCTCAGACCTTGCGCTGTCTGCATCACCACCTGTCCCGGATGAAACGGCGAGCCGCCCGGATAAACGAACACCTGGTAGGTGCCATCGTCGAAAGTCACCATGACCTCGTAGCGCCTGTGCTCCACCGAGCCGGTGCTGGCCGCCGCCCCGACCGCCGCTCCCCCCACCGCGCCGACCACCGCGCCCGGGCCACGTCCACCCCCGAGCAGACCGCCTATGAGCGCGCCGGCCAGCGCGCCACCCGCGGGATTACCCTCTTGCCGCTGAACGACCTCGCGCACCCAGGACACCCGGCCGTACCGGGCCCACGGCGGCGGATCCTCGGCGGTCCAGGTGGTGCTGGTCGTCGAGGTGGTCGCGCAGGCGATCGGGGTGGCTACGAGCACCAAGCCGGTCAGGCCGCAGAGCAACAGCTTGACGGAGCGCGCAAGCTGCCCGTGTGAGGTGAGGAGAGGGGTCGATCGGTGTCGGTTCATGTCGTGGTCTCCCTGACGATCATGGCGACAATGCATCCGGGAGACCAACGGCATCAACGCGAATCTTCCAGCTTGCGGCCGGATTTGCACGTCGATTTGTGGGGGGTTCGCGGGGGCGGGGGCCGATTGTGGCGATCGAGCGTGCCGCCGAATCACAGTCGCCGACGGCACCAACCCGCCGCCGGTCAACCACCCAAGGGAAATGCCTGGGTGGCGATGAGCTGCATGATGCGGACGGTCTCCAGCTCCGTCGCGTCGATGTGGATGTGAACGGTGGCGTTCGCGCGCGCCAGCGACACGCGTCCGAGAAGCGCAGAAAACCCGGTGAGGACGACGAGGGGGTTCGCCATGATGGAGTGCCGCAGCCGCGGCCATTCCCGCTCCCACGAGATGGCGTCCGCTTCGTTCGAGAATTCGCCGTCGACGTCCGCGAAGGGTTGGGGCGCAATTCCCAGCGTCGCGGTGAGCACGCGCGGGACGGGCAGCCCATAGATTTGCGCGGGTGGCCCCGCGCTGCCGGTGTCGTCGGCGGAGGTCCCCCGGGTCCCGTCGACCGCGTCCCCGCGGGCGCGCGGGCGCCGGGGCGCGAACACGTCCTCGGCCGACAACATCGCGACCGCATCGGCGGGCATGATGCTGTCCTCGGCGTCGATGCGGCGAATCAGCGCGGCCCAGCTCGCGTGCTCGTCGTCCGGGGCCGCGGCGCCGCCCGCCGCGTCGGCGCCGCCCGCCGCCGCAGCGCCACCATCGCTCGGGCGCGCGGGCGCCGGCCGGCCCTCCAGAATCAGCTTGCGGTAGGCCGGGGGCGTCACCACCGCCAACCGGGGCGCCGCCAGCAAGATCAAACGCTCGTCGCGCCGGCTGGGGTTGTTCGGGTCCGGACGGCGCTCGGCGAACGGCCGGCCCCGCTCGGTTCGCCAGGCGAGCTTTCGTCCCGTCGCCCGGGCCCCCCGATCCAGCGCCTCGCGCAGGGCCGCGTCGGTCAAGTGATGGCGAACGGCCAGAAACGTGACGTTCGGGTCGACGGGATCGGGCGTCGCGAGCAGCAGCGTGTCGACGTCGCGGTAGAGCTCGAGGCCCGTCCCTTCGAGGAGCTCCCGCCTGTCAGGCAGGCGCATCAGCACGGCGTCGACGACCGCGGCATAAGGGGTGTCACGCAGGCGATCGACGCGCAACAACGCGGTCACGCGCGAGCCCTCGGGACCGTAGGATCGAACGCTCTGGGGGCGGGGTGGCGTCGCGCCGCCGTCGGGGTCGACGGAAGCGGCGGGCGCGGGCGGCTTCGGCCTGGGCCTAGGCCGGGTCTTCTTCGCGCCGTCCTTGCCCGGCGTCGTGACAACCTGTTCGGCCGGCGGCGGGGTCTCGTGCGCGTGCGAACGCGCGTCGCCGGACGCCCGCTGGCCGAGCGGCAGATCGGCGAGCTCGTCCATCCGCATCCCCTTGAGCTCGATGTCGACCGGCGCCCGCGGCAATCTCCCGATGAGCGAGGTCCCGACGACGATCGCCAGGGCCAGACCGTGAAACGCCACCGACAGCCCGACGGCGAGACCCACGCGGCGCCGCGCCTTCAAGGTTGCCCCGCCGTCAGCACGACCGGCCGCAAACGCGGCTGCCGTCGGGACAAGCCGCCGGCCCCGCGCCGCCGCCGCAGTCGATGTCGCAGTCTTGCGGCCTGGCGCAGCGGACCCGACAGCGTCCCTTCGCGCATGAGACGTCGCACGCGCCGTTGCACGTCACGTCGCAGTCCGCGGCGTTGTCGCAGCTCACGTGGCTGCGGGGGCCGACCGAGGCCGTGCAGCGTTCCTTCACCCATTCGCACGAAACACTACAACGGTCGCTGCACCCGGCTTCACACCGCCGCGCGCCATCGCACAGAGCGGTGCAGTTCTGATCGCAGGCGACCGAGCAGGTGTCGTTCTTTTGCGCGCAGCTCAAGGTGCAATTGGACACGGCTTGGTTGCAGGTGTGGTGACAGGTGGCTCCCACCGGGCAATAGCAAAGCCCGTCGTTCGTGGGATCGCGGCAGGAGCTGTCCCGGTAGCAGGACAGCACGGGGAAGACGGAGGCCGCGGCCGCCAGAATCAGAATCAGCGCCGGGTGCCGGGCCATCCCGATCGACGGTAGCCCGAGGCGCGCAAAAGCGCGATTTAATGGGCTCTTTCTGCTGCGGCGGGGCCCGCGTGCAGCCGATCAGGGGGCCTTGGGACACACGCGCGCTGGAGCCGGGAGCCACACGGTGTCGGGCGCGGCGCATGCTTTCTGCTGGCGCTCCACGAGACGCTTGCCCCACTTCGTGGTCGCCTGGATCTTCGTGGGCGGGCATTTCCGCCCGGGATCACACGAATAGGCCCCGAAGCCATCGGCGTCCGCCAGCCCGATCGCGACGACCGTGGACGGCCCGACGGCGGTCATCAGGATCGCGAGCGCGTACGACTTTCCGAGCTGGGGGAACCCCTTCGTCAGGGCTTCCCCGGCGCACCGGCGCGTTTCGTCGGCCGAAACGTCCTTGGCGGTGGTGCCCTCACCGCCGCGATCCACACAGGGCGGCGCGCCGTGGAGCGGCCAGCTCTCGAGCCCGAGCGCCTTGTTGACGGCCACGACCGCCTCCGACATCTCCTGCGCCACCGGGGCGGGCAGCTTCACCGGGGCGGGCCCGGTCGCCGCCGCCAACCAAACAACCGCCGCCGTCAGGGTCACTGTCGTGGTCATGGGCACATCCTACGATTCGGTCACGTCGATCGTGAAGCTCACCTCGTCTGCGAGTGAGGATGCCGCAGCGGAGCTGGCAGAAGGGGCCGTCGCAGCGAGGTCCGCCCCGATCTCGAAGCGGGTGCGTACGATGGACGGAGACGGGGCGCGACCGGCGGTCAGGACCACGCCGTCGCGCGGGCGCTCCTGGGTGATGTGTGTCAGCGCAGCGCCCAGCCACAGGCTGGCGAGGCGCGCCTCCTCGGCGGGATCTTCGGTCACGTCGGCGGCGATCAGGCGCCCGTCGTCGCGAAGCGTGGGGATCAAGGTCGCGAGCCACTCTGTCGATTCGGCGGTGTCCAGCGCCGCGACGTTCTCGATGACCAGCGCGTCGACCGTCCCCGGGGCGAGCGGAAGCTCGACTCCGGCGACGACGACCGCCAGGCGGCGTCCGGCCGCGCGCGCGCGACGGGCGAGCCGGCGCGCGCGCTGCCGCTCCTCGGGTTCGACCAGCAGCACCGTCGGAATCTCGGCCGACAGCGTGTCCCCGAGCCACGAGGGACCAATGACGACGGTCGTGCCCACCCCGCGCAAGCGACGCAGGATCGCCTCGAGCACGCTGGCGCTGCCCAGGGGTCCCGAGAACAGTGGCCCTCTCACGGGGCCACGGTAGCACGCGGACCTCGAACGCGAGCGAGCGCGCGAGCCGAGCCATCGCCACCCGGGTGCTAACCTGGCAACGTGCACGTCGTGGGTCGTCCCTCGTTTCTGCGGCGGGTTCCGCGCGGAGCCCGATGAGCTTCATCCGGGAAATCTCCGCGGATGACGAAGCCATCGGTGGGAAGGCGCGCTCGCTGGCCCGCCTGGCCGCGCTCGGCTTGCCGTCGCCGAAGGGGTTCGTCGTGGCCACCTCCGCGATGCGGGACCTCCTGGCACGGGGGCCCGCGCCGCCCGCGCAGTTGAGGACGGCGGCGGACCTCGCCGCCCTCGATGCGGCGCGAGGCGCGATGACGGCGGCGGAGTTGCCTCCGGAGCTCGACGGCGCGCTTGCGGCAGCCGTGGCCGCGCTTCAGCCCCGAGGTCCCGGCGCGGCCACCTTCGCGGTGCGCTCCTCCGCGCCCGCCGAGGACGGTGCCGACGAGGCTGCGCCCGGAATCTTCGATTCGGTCTTGCGCGTGCCGGCCCGCGACGTCGCGCGCGCCGTGAGGGCCGTGCTCGCCTCCGCGCTGTCACCCGCGGCGTGGGCCTACGGGCTTCGCGCGCGGACGCGGACGCGCGGCGAGATCGCCGTGCTGGTGCACGAGTTCGTCGACGGCGGGACGCAGGGCGTCGTGTCGTGCGAAGGGCCCGCGCGCGCAGGCGTGGGGCGGCCGCAGGTCGCGCTCGACGTGCAGCAGGGAAGTTTGACCTCCGGGGCACGCGCGACGCTCGAGGCAGGCGCGGAGACGGCCGCGGCGCGCTTCGGCGCCGTCGAGCTGGAGTGGACCGCCACCGGCGATGACGTCACGTTCCTGCAGCTGCGCCCGTCGAGCGCGCGGGCGGCGGGGACAGGTGGCGCCCACGCTTCGCCCGCCACGCGGCAGGCGGAGGCCGACGGCTGGACGTGGGACGCCGCCCACAACCCCACGCCGTTGTCGCCCGCTCAGGCGGGGCTCGTCGCCCTCGTCGATGAGCGGTGCGTGCTCGAGTTTCGCCAGCGCGTCGTCGACGGATTCCTGTTCTGGAAACGCGAGGCGGCGCCGATCGGTGCGCGCCCGCCCGAGAGCAAGGGCGCGCCGTCACCGGGGACGGTGTTCGCCGACCTGAGCGCCGACGTCGATGCCGCCCTGGCGACGCTGGGCGCGGCGCCACCCCTGGAGGCGGCGCTGGAGGTGTACGTGAAGGCGTATGGCCGGCTGTTTGGGCAGGTCCAGCCCGCGTGCGCCGCCGCGCGCGCGCGCCTGACGGCGTTTCTCAGCGCGCACTTGCCCGAGGATCGCGAGGGATGGCCCCGCCTGTTCGACGACGTGCCGTCGGCGGCGACCCGGCGGCGGGCCTCCGCGCGCGCGATCGGCGCCGCGCCCGATCCGGAGGCGCGACAGGCCGCGGTGGAGCGTTACCTCGCCGTGTTCGGTGACGAGAGCCCGCGATGGGATGTCGCCGAGACGACCCTGCGCGAGACACCGCAGCGCTTGCTGCTGCTGGGGCGGGGGTCGGCCGCGCGGCGCGCGCCCGCGGACGAGGCTGCGCCGGGTGCGGGGCGCCTCGATGTCATCGAGCGCCGCTTGCGGGAGCGCACCGCGCCCGGGACGTGGCCCGCTATTCGCGACGAATTTTGGGCGGCCGTCGCGGTGGCGCGCGAGGCGGCTGCCGTGGCCGAGGACGACGACGCCCTGTTCGCGCGGATGCAGGCCGTGGTCAGGGCCGCCCTGCTGGCCCTCGGCGGGCGGCTCGTGGCCGCGCGGCGCCTCGCCGAGGTCGACGACGTGTTCTTCTTGCCGTTGGCGCTGGCGCGCGCGCTCGCCGCCGAGGCCGACGACGACGCCGCCGCCGCGGTGGAGCGCGCGCCCGGGACGCCGTCGCGCCTGGCGCCCTTCGAGCTAGTGCCTCAGACCCGAAATGGCTATCCAGCCTCGCATAGCTACGGCTATGCGGCCTCCTCGCGCCTCGTCCTTGACGCCGAGTCCCGCGCGATCCTGGACAGCCATTTCGGGTCTGAGGCACTAGCCGCGGTCGCCGCGAACGGGAGGGCCGTCTTCTCCGCCTTCGCGACGCACCCGCCAACCCCGCCGGTGCCGCGGATCGCGACGCTCCCCGACGGCGGCGGGCGCCTCGTTGCCGGCGCGGGCGGCGCGCGCGGACGGATCATCGGGCGCGTCGTCCGCCATCCGCCCGTGGTGCCCCTCGGGCCCGGCGACGTGCTCGTCGCGGCGACGCTGCTTCCGTCCGAGTTGCCGCTGCTCGATCCGGCCGCGATCGTCGTCGAGACGGGCTCGCCGCTCGGTCACGTCGCGGCGCAGGCCCGCGAGCGCGGCATCCCGGCGGTGGTGGGCGCGCGTGGTGCGTGCGCGATCCTGCGCGAAGGTCAGACCGTCCTCGTCGACGGCGATCGTGGCGACGTCGTGGTGCTCGCGGAGGACTGACACCGTCAGTCTTCTCGGCGAGACCTTGCCAGATCGTCCGCCACGGCTAATCTCCGCCAGATGAACCCAAGCCCAAGCATGAAGCGGTGGCTCGCTGGAATCCTCCTCGTCGGTCTCGCCAGCGCCCCGACGGGCGCCGCGCACGCCCTCGATCTCGGGGGTCTCGCCAAGAAGGCAGCCGGCGGAGCCGCCACGGGCGCACGCGACAAGGTCGCCAAGGAGGTCAACGCCAAGCTGCTCGCCGAGGGCCGGAAGAACCAGTGCAGCTTCAAGACCGACAGCGACGAGCTGATGCCCGGCTGTGACAAGAAGCTGAAGAGCCTGGCCAACACGCTGGTCGAGATGAAGAAGAAGCTGGCGGTGGGGGGCGTGACCGACTTCAAGTTCGAGGTCTCCGGCCACACCGACTCGAGCGGAAAGCCCGAGCACAACAAGGAGCTGTCCGCCCGACGCGCCGCCACCATCGCGCGCGAGCTGGTCGCGCGCGGAATTTCGCCTCACGAGATCATCTCGGTGGGGATGGCCGCCGAACGCCCGCTCGTCACCCCCGACGATACCCCGGCCAAGAAGGCCAAGAACCGCCGCTACGAGCTCCAGGTGCGGTTCTAGTCATTCACATCCCCGACGAGCACGTCAGGGAACGGCGACGGCCGCTTCCGCGACCGGGATCTGCTCGGGCGGGGGTGGGTCGCAGCCAGGTTGGGCGGTCGGTCGGCGGAGGGGTTGGCAAGGGTCGGGAGGGTCCCTCCCTGGCGCGGAGCGCCAGAAACCAGCGGACGAATCCAGCAGCGCACCCTTTTTCCGCTGAGCCCCCTTGGCGTCGGAAAAACGTGACTTAGCTTGGGCGGCACGTCATCAAGGGCCCCGGGGTGGGTCGACGCTGTCCTCTCTTGACCAGGAGTGTCCATGTTGTCGGTCCGCGCCAGAAAACTCACCTACCGTTCACTTGGAATTTCGACGTCGTTGTTGTCGATTGTCGCCTTCGCGGCGCCGGCGCACGCCCAGGACAACACGGCGCCACCCGTGGTCGCGCCCGTGCCACAGAGTGTGACGTCCGAGACGACGACCGTCCGCGGCGGGGACAGCTCCCCCACTGAGTACCTGTTCGAGCTGGGCCTCACGGGCGGCGCGCATTTCTTCGATTCGCAGAGCGGCCTCGGCCGCGCCACCAACGATCCCGCCGATCTCTCCCCGAAGACCTCGTTCGCGGTGGGAATACGCATGGCGCTCAACTTCAATCACTGGGTCTCTTTGGAAGGTGAAACGGTGTGGATTCCGACCCACACCGTGCGCGATCCCGGCGGGACCACCGTCAACGTGTTCGGCTACCGCGGTAGCGTCGTGGTGCACCTGATCCCGCGGGGGCCGGTGCGGCCATTCTTGCTCGCCGGTTACGGGGGGCTATCGTCGATCTCGAACGACACGACGGTCGTCGACGGGGACACAGATGGGTACTTTCACGCGGGCGCCGGCGTCAAGATCGCGCTCGGGCCGCACGCCGGCCTGCGCCTCGATGGGCGTGTCATGGCGCCGCCAGCGTTCCTGGGCAAATCGGTGGCCGTCGGTAACGAGACGGGCTACCACGGTCCGGACTGGGAGGCGCTGGGCGGGGTGTACCTGAACTTCGGCGAGGTGCCGAAGGAAACGAACACCACCACCAACACGACCGTCACGAGCCGTCAGGAGGTCGTGCTACCGCCAGCGCCGAATCCGGACCCGGACGGCGACGGCATCGCCGGCGCCGCCGACAAGTGCCCGAACGTCGCCGAGGACAAGGACGGCTTCGAGGACGACGATGGCTGCCCGGATCCCGACAACGACAAGGACGGCATCCCCGACGCGCAGGACAAGTGCCCCAACCAGCCCGAGACCTTCAACGGCATCGACGACGAGGACGGCTGCCCAGAGATCGACACTGACGGCGACGGCATCCTCGGCTCGCGCGACAAGTGCCCCGATGAGCCCGAGACGTTCAACGGTTACCAGGACGACGATGGCTGCCCGGACGAGCTCCCGGTGGCCGTGAAGAAGTTCACCGGCGTCATCCAAGGCATCAACTTCAAGACCAACCAGTCAACGATCTTGCCGGGCTCGTACGGCATCCTGGACGAGGCCGTGGGGGTGCTGAAGCAGTACCCCGACATTCGCCTGGAAATTGGCGGCCACACCGACTCGGTTGGCAAGGCCGACTACAACCGGGATCTCTCGCAGCGACGCGCCGACTCGGTCAAGGTCTACTTCATCGGGAAGGGCATAGACCCCTCCCGGTTGACCTCGGTCGGGTTCGGGTTGGACCGTCCCATCGCCGACAACAGCACCGAGGCCGGCCGCTCGAAGAACCGCCGCACCGAATTCAAGCTGTTGATCGGCGGCGATGGCAAGCCCGCTTCGCAAGCTCCCGCGGCGGCGCCGCCGCCTGCTGCGCCGGCCACCGGCAAGCCGGCCGCGACCCCCTTCGATTCCGGCCCGCCCCCAGCGACCCCGTAGGCGCCGAGCGCTCTCGCTCTCCATCAGTCCTTCCTCGATCCCTGAGGGGGAGCGCAGCGCCTGCCGGCACGGGGCGCCTTCGGGAAAGACTTGCGGGTTTTCGCTGGCGAGGGCCGCGAAATCTCGGCGCGTGACATTGGCTCGTCGCTGGCAGACACCCACGTCATGCGGCTGCCTCACATCGAGAGAATCATCGTCGCCACCGACTTTTCCGAGGGCAGTGACGCCGCGCTCGAGCACGCCGTCACGCTGGCGCGGGCGCTGAACGCCTCCGTCAACATCGTTCATGTGCTCGACCCGACGTGGGTCGCCACCGGCGACGCCGACGCCGACGCCCACGCCGAGCGGGTGGACCACGCGCTCGAGACGCGGGCGCAACGCCTCAGCTCGCTCGGCGTCATCTGCCAGACCGACAGCCTGGAAGGCCACCCGCCCACCGAGATTGCGCGCCACGCCGAGAAGGTCGGCGCGGGCATGGTGGTCGTCGGCACCCGGCGCCACCGCGGCATCGGTCACGTCTTGCTCGGCAGCGTGGCGGAGCGGGTCGCGCAGCACGCCAGGTGCCCGGTCCTGGCCGTGCCGGCACGGGAAGGGACGAGCTAGCGCTCCTCCCTCGGACTAAGGGTTGAAGTAGGAATCCGCCGCCATCGGAACGAAGGCGTCGCGCGCGGACGTCGAGGAGTCGACGCGCCAGTCGGTTTCCTTGTTCATGTGAAACCACACCAGGGCCTTGATCGACGGGTACGACGCGCGCAACGCCGGCAGCATGGCGGTGATCCAGGCGGCCTTGTCGCCCCCCAGCTCCGTCGAGGCCGTCTCGGGCAACATGATCGGTTTGCCCTTCGCCGCCATCCCCGCGTAGACGGTGCCCACGATGTCGGCGAACGACCGCCAGGTTCCACCGGCCAGCACGGTGCCCCAGTTGTAACCGTCGAAGCCCATCCAATCGACGTACGAATCCCCCGGATAGTAGTTGCTCCACTGATTCCAGGCATCGCCGGGGACGCTGTCGACATTCGGGGAAAACACCCACAGAACGTTGGTGGCCCCCGCGCTGGTGAAGAGATCGTGAATGTGGCGGTAGACAGCGATGTATTTGGCGGTCGCCGCGGCGTTGGCGCCGTTGTGGAAGCCATCCCACGGGTACCAGTTGCCGTTCATCTCGTGTCCCCATCGCAGGAAGAACTTCTGACCGATGTCCTTTGCCGCCTGGGCGCGCGCGCGAATCATCGTGTCGTGGACGCCGTTGATGATGTCGTCGAGGGGGACGCCCACGCCGCTCATCCACGTTTCCCAGGTGACGAGCGGGAGCTCGCCAGTCTGGAGGCTGCTACGTACCCATGGGGCGAAGTCGTCGGTCCAGCCAAAGAAATTGTGAACGATGGCCAGCTTTCGCCCGAGCGTCGTTTCGAGCTGGGCGACGGTCCCTGTGCCGACGAACGCGCCCAGCAGGGCGCCGCTCGCCGGCGCGAGCAGCGGGCTCCCTCCGCCGCTGCCGCCGCTGCCGCCACCAGTGCCCGCGGCCCCGGCCCCGCCCCCGCCCCCGGCCCCGCCATGATCGCTCGCCTGTCCGCCACCGCCTTGGCCCAGGGCGCCACCCGTTGCTGGCGTGCCGCCGCTGCCGTTCGTGCCGCCCGTGGCGGTCGCGCCACCCGTCGCGGGCGTGCCACCTGTGGCCGGTGCGCCTCCGGTGGCGGTCGCGCCGCTCGATGCGGCCGTGCCACCGGTGCCGCGCGCGCCGCCCGAGGCCGTCGATTCACCGCTGCCACCGCTGCCTCCGCTGCCACCGCTGCCGCTCGTCCCACTGCTTCCGATGACACCACCGGGGCTCGCCGCGCCGCCGCTGCCGGTCCCTGTCGCTCCCCCGGTCTCCGTCGCGCCCCCTGTCGCGCCGCGCCCCCCCGTTCCCCCGCCCGCCGACGTCGACCCTCCCTGCTGGCAGCTCGCGACCGCGGCCACGAGCACGACCATCCCAATCGCCAATGGCATCATGACCTTCACAGAGTGGTCAGCTTGCCCGCCTGGGGCCGAAAAGACTTCGCATCTTGTGACCAGCGGCCGAGGCCACGAGGGTGAGCGGCGTCAGCCGATCGCGGCCCGTGCCGTGGCGACCGAGGTGAAGAAACGAAACACGCTCGCGGGGCCGCCGACCGCGCCGTCGCTGAAGCTCTCTTTCAACCCGTGGAGATCGGCGGCCAGCGCCTCGTTCACGACCGTGAGCAGCGTGATGCCGATGGCGGCCGCCGCGCGCGCCAGGCCCTTGAGCAGCGCGAACAGCTCGGTCGGAACCAGGTGATCGAGGCGGGACAGATCGAGGACGGCGTGCTCGAAGCAGGCTTCCCCGATGGCCTGGAGCGCCGCCGCGACTCGCGTGGACAGCTCGTTCAAGTAGTGATCGTGGTCCCGACCGCGGCGACGCAGGCGCGAGACTCGAATGACGTCCTCCTCCACTGTCACCAGATCGCCCCACGCCGAGCAGTACTCCTCGACCAGCAGGGCGATCGCGGCCGGCTGAATCGGTCTCCACGCGATGTCGTCGAAGCCGAATGGCTCGAGTGTCCCGGCGACGGCGCGCGGGTCGTCGGACTGACCCACGGTCGCCATCGCTACCAGGACGGCGACCGGTTGAAGCCGATGCAGCTGCGCGATGACACCGGTCAGGTTGAGCACCGACGCATCGGCGTCGAAGAGGATCATCGCGTACCCGCCCCCGTGAGCGAGCGCCAGGGCACGCTCGACGGTCGAACAGCAGTCCGCGCGCACCGACGCCGGGAACAGGGCCGCCAGGCGCTCGTGCACGCTGGTCATGGCGTCGAAGATGAGGACGCTGGCGGTCGCGGTGGCCCGGACCGCAGGCTCCGGACCCCGAGCGGCGGCGATAGAGCGCTCGGCGGCGCCTCCGGCGGGCGGCGGGAGGGCCTCCGTGACCTTCTGGCGCAACGCCTCCGAGCTGCAGGACTTGTGAAGGTAGCCGGCGATGTCCAGCTTCAACAGGGCGGCGATGGAAGCCGCCGCCGTCACCCCGGTCACGACCAGCACCGGCGTCTTCAAGCCGTGCGCGCGCAGCTTGACGATCAAGTCGATGCCGTTGAGCCTCGGCAGCTCGACCTCGGTGACGATGAGATCGACGGGCTCGCACATCACGCGCTCGAAGGCCTCCATGCCGTCGGGTTCCTCGGCCGATTCGTGTCCGAGCGCGGCGAGCTCCCTGGATAGGCGGCCCCGATCGGTTTCATTGCTGTCGACGATCAGGACCCGTGACATTCACACCCTCCCTCGTCCTTCGACTGACCGCCGAACCACTTGCAGCGACGTGCGCCCGACGGGCTCACCTGCCGTTCAGACGTCCCGATTGTGCTCCAAGTTCGAGCAAACGTCACGGGGATCGGCGGGTTTCGAGGGCGCGTGCGCGACAGCTCACGGAATGATGATCTTGCAGGTCGTCGAGCAGGTGGCGCCGGTCGCGCCGTTGCTGGCGCCGGTGTCGCACTCCTCGTAGCCCGCCGCCACCATGCCGTCGCCGCAGTGGGCCGCCAGCTTGCACTGAGGCGAGCACCCCCCGTAGCTGTTGTCGTTCTTGCCGTCGTCGCACTCTTCTGGGCCGTTCTTCACGCCGTCGCCGCAGTGGGGCGCCAGGATGCATCCCGGCGCGCAACCGCCGTAGGCGCCTGAGTTGCCGCTCACCCCGTAGTCGCACTGCTCGGGGGCCACCACGACGCCGTCGCCGCAGATCCCGGGCTTGCGACAGGCGATCGTGCAGCTTGGATCGTTCGCCGTGGTCGGCTCGCACTCCTCGCCGTACTGCTCCTGCAGGACGCCGTCGCCGCATCGGGGCGGCAAATCGCAGTTGGGCAGCTGCTTCGTCGGATCCCCGCAGGTGTTGTAGCTGCCGTCGTTCGCGCCGTCGTCACATGACTCCTCGGGGTGCTGGACCTTGCCGTCGCCGCAGTAGCCGGCGCGCTGGCAGGTCGCCGTGCAGCCCGTGTAGCTGCCGTCGTTCACGCCGTCGTCGCATTGTTCCCCGTACTCGGTCTGCACCAGCATGTCGCCACAGCGCGCGGGCAGCTTGCAACCGGGACCGCAGCCGTTGTTCGAGCCATAGGCGTCGTCGTTGCGCCCGTTGTCACAGGCCTCGTGGTCCGGATCGACCTTGCCGTCGCCGCAGTTGGGCCCGAGCTTGCAGTCCGGCGTGCACTGGTTGTAACCACCGAGGTTCATCGCGCCGTTGTCGCACTGCTCGGGCGCGGTCACCACGTGGTCCCCGCACGTCGGTCCGCACGCTGTGACCGCGCCGTTGAAGCCGGACAGCGTCAGCTTGTACGACGACGAGGTCTTCTGGCGTTCGGCCTGGAACACCGCCACCTCGTAGACGTTTCCGTTGGTCATCCCGAAGGTCGCCGCGTTCGCGTTGTTGATCGTGATCGTTCCCGGCTGCGGGCTGTGGATGCCGCCGATGTCGACCGCCAGCCGCCGGTTGATGAACACCCAGACGTCGTCGTCGCCGAGGAAGTCGAGGGTGTACGACTTGGTCGCGTCGAACGGGAACCAGTAGCGCACCTCGCTCGTGAAGCTGAAGTTGTGCAGCGCGGCTCCGGTCTCGATCGGATAGCTCCCCGTGGGCTCGTAGGGTGGCGGAATGGTGGCCGAGGAGCGCTCGCCCACCGGAGTAAAGTTGTCGCCGTCGACCGGGAAGAAGGTCGGGGTTCCGTCGAGGAGCGCGGTCTGGTAGACGGCCGTGTAACTTCCGCCCACCGCCGTGCAGGAGATCTGCGTGTAGCCCATCGCCGCGAACGTCGTGCAGTTGGTATTGCTGCCGTCGTTCACCGTGCAAGGGATCGGGTTCCCGGCGGCGTCGAGCAGCTCGCGGCCCACGTTGCCACAGTAGTAGGCCTTCGTCGTGACCGGCCACTGCTCGCCGTTCGGGCCCCAGCGGTTCACGTAGGCCCCGGTGCCATTGTTCCACAGCGTCATCGTGCTGGGGGTCGTGTGGTTGGTGCCGGGCACCTCCGTGTACCACTCGGCGAACGAGGCCGCGCCCGAGATATACCCCTGGTTCGCGGTGCCCGCGAACACAGGCTTGCCGGCGGCGTTGAGCATGTTCCCGACGAGACCCTTGACGGCAGCGTTCTGGCCGATCGCGCCGGGCTCGAAGTCGATGTGGGCGGTCAGGAAGTCCCGGTAGACGACGGGCACCTGGATCCTGTCACCGAGCGGCGGTCGGGCGCACGTGAAGCCGGGCTCGACCGCGCAGGTCGCCGAGCACCCGTCACCCGAAAGGTTGTTGCCGTCGTCGCACGCCTCGCCGCCGAGCACGATGCCGTCGCCGCACTTTCCTGAGCAAGCGCCCGTCGCGCACACCGGCTCGTTCTGGCAACTCGACGAGCAGCCATCGTAGGGCATGGTGTTCCCGTCGTCGCAGCCCTCGGCGCCTTCCTTCTTGCCGTCGCCGCAGGTGGTCGCATGGCATTCGGTGACCGGGGTGCCCGTGCATGCCCAGCCGGGATTCCAGCGGCACAGCGTCGAGCAGGCCATGGCCATGTTCGGGACGTTGAGGGCCGGGTCGCAGGGCTCGTTGCCGGTCAACAGGCCATCGCCACAGTCAGGGATGCACGGCGCCTTGACGAGCGGGCATACGTAGCCGCCCTCGATCTGGCAGGCGGCCGAGCAACCGTCACCGTCCGCGGTGTTGGCGTCGTCGCACTTCTCAGCGCCTTCGATGATGCCGTCTCCACATCGGACCTCGGGGCAGACGCACTTCTGGCCAGGAACGCACGAACAACCGGCGCCCTTGATCTTGCAGTCCGCCGAGCAGCCGTCGCCATCGGCGGTGTTGCCGTCGTCGCACACCTCGCCGAGGTTGACGTTCACGACGCTGTCGCCGCAGCGCGCGGCCCGGGTGCAGGGCGATCCCGGCGCGGGGCATCCCCACCCCGGCTCGAGCGCGCAGGTGGCGCTGCAGCCGTCGCCGTTCGCGGCGTTGCCGTCGTCGCAGGTCTCGCCCGCCTCGACCCGCTTGTTGCCGCAGACGGACACGGACACACAACGTTTGCCCGCAATGCACGAGTAACCTGCGTTCTGCACCGTGCAGGTGGAATTGCAGCCGTCGTTGTCCGCGGTGTTCCCGTCGTCGCAGACCTCACCCGGATTGATGGTGCCGTCGCCGCAGGCGAACGCGCGCGTGCAGGGGCCCGCGGGCGGACAGTTCCAGTTCGGCTCTGGCTGGCAGGCGCCGTTGCACCCGTCGCCTGCCAGCGTGTTGCCGTCGTCGCACAGCTCGATCCCGCCCTGGTTGTTGATCCCATCGCCGCACCCCTCGGGAACGGCCAGCTTGCAACCTGACGAGCTGTCGCACGCGGCCGCGGTCTCGGCCGCGAACCGATCGCCCTGGCTCGTCAGATCCAGCGTGCCTCGGCCGTCCTTCGCCCCCGCATCGCCCCCGGTCTCGTGAACGGCGGCGCAGCCCGCCAGGGGGACCGCGAGCAAGGAAAGCCCGATCAATGTCAGACGAGGACCGAGGTGCAACGTAGCCCTCCGGGAGCAAGGTCGAGAGCCAAGACTGTCCAAAGGACCGGCGTGTCGACCGCGAGAGCTTATAAGAGACGCTCGCGCGAGGATAGGCGAAGTTGACCCCTGGAATCGACCTCGCCACGCGCGACGTCACGGTGTGCGCAGGGCACCTACGCGGGCGCACAATCTTTCAGGTGCTTCTCCATCCTCATGACGGGGATTGAAATGTTCGCCGACACGAGCCGTTCGGGTCCACCGCCATACGGACGAAAGCCCGCGTTCAAGTAGAAGGGAACCGCGTTCAGGGACATGGCGCCGTGCAGGCGCGCCAGGCCGCGGTTGCGTGCGCGCGCTTCGACCTCGACCAGCAACGCGCGCCCGATGCCGTGCCGTTGCGCGGGTGCGTCGACGAAGATGGCCCTCAGGCGGCAGTCGGGGGGATCGAGCTGGGCGACGCCCACGACTCCCTCAGCCTGTTCCGCGACGACGGTGTCGAAGGGGCCCACGGCGTCGACGAACAGGTTGCGCGCGTAGCTGGCGTAGACAGCGTCGCGCTGCCGCCGATCGTAGTGGTGCCGGCATCCGTGCTCCACGGCGCGTTGAACCAGGCGCAACACGTCGGGCACGTCGTCGAAACGCATCGTGCGCGTCCGCAACGGCGCGGCGCCCGTGATGGCCGTCCGCTCCCAATCCTTCACGACGTCCTCCCCCCGGTCCAGGCAGGCACCTGGATGATGGCGAGCTGCGGGCAAGGATGGCGGCAGGTGGAACGCACACGCCGTTATTGCACGATCTGCCGCGGAGGCAATCGGTCGGCCACGGACCTCGCCCGGACCTGGGGGGACCGCCACGTGGATCAGGCTCAGTTCCCGAGGACCAGGAGATGAACCGTCGCCCTGTCGTCCGTGAGGCGCCGGGCCAGCTGATACCGGAGTGACAGCGTCAGCTCGCCGAGGCCAAAGAAGGCGGTGAGCGATCCGCCCGCCGACGCGTGGCGGCCGCCGGTCGCGCCCAGCGTCGCCGCCGTCGCAAACAAGCCGAGGTCGAGTTGCTCGAGAAAGAACGACGGCAGGAGACCGAAGGTCGACGCCGAGCCCCAGTCGATGATGAACGGGTAGCGGTAGCTCAGATCGCCGATGAGCGCGTGGTTCGTGGCGAGGGCGTGCTCCTCGAAGCCGCGCAGGGTCTCGATGAACGGCATCTGCGCCGGCGACAGGGGCGGCACGCCCGACACGACCTCCTCGCGGTTGGAATGTTCCCACAGCGTTCCGGCCAGCCCTCCCCCTACTTGCAGCAGGGGATCGTCGTCGCTGAGCCCGGCCAGCTCGCGCCCCCGCGCGATCAGCGTCAGGCGATGACGGCGCAGGAACGGGAGCGGGACCTGCACACCCGCCCGGGCGCGCAGATCGGTGAAGCCGCTCGGGGCGGTGGTGAGGCGAGCGGGGAACACCGCCGCGTACGCGTCCAGGAACAGCGCGCGCCGTGTCCCCGTGTAGGGGGTGGACTCGACCCCCGCGTAGCTCGCGAAGGCATAAGGGCCCGCGAAGCGTTGCAAGGGGTAGCGAGAGATCAGCAGTGCGTCCGGATCATCGGGCCGGTACCTCTCGATCGCCGCGAAGCCCAGGCCGACGGGGTCTCCGTAGAAGGATCGCTGGATGTCGAGCTGCGCCTGGCGATCGCGTAGGAACAGGGAGTAGTTGCTCGCTGCCGGTTGGCCCACGGAGCTGGGTGGCCGCTCGCGCGCCGAGAACTGCGACGCCGAAACATCGATGGTGAACGGCGCGAGCTGGCGATTGGCGTAGGCGAACGAACCGCTGAACAGGTGTCCCTCGAACTGATAAAGCCCCGACACGGTCCAGCGATGCTGTTCCAGGTGATCTGCGCCGCTGAGCGCGAGGCCGAGCAAGGTGGTGTTGTCGGTGGAAGCGAACGTCGGGCCCCGCAGGCTCGGGACGAAGAGATGGTCCAGAGCGGACGCGGAGGTGTCCGTCGCGAGAACGGACGGAGGGGGTGGCCCCGCCGAAGCCGCAGCAGGCGGAGGCGTCGCGGCGGGCGGAGGCGTGGCGGCCGGCGGAGGCGTCGCGGCCGGCGGAGGCGTCGCGGCTGGAGCGGTCGGAGCGTCGGAGGGCTCGCCATTGTCTGCATCGACGCCAACGTCGCCAGCATCGCCAGCGTCGTGCGAGGGCGCGCCCCCCGTCGTCGCGACGGACACCCGCGGTCGACCGGCCGCCGGCAAGGGGACCTCGTCCAGCGTCCAGTGCCAGCCCTCGCGGTTCAGGAATCTGACGGTGTCGCCCCCGGCGAATTGCGGCTCGAACGCCAAGTAGGGCGCGTGCGTGACCTGGACGGTGTCGCCGGTGGCGAGATCGTGGAGATAGACCTGAAAGCGCCAATCGCTTGGCGTGCTCCCGACGTACGCGATTCGATGCTCGTCGGCCCAGGCAGCCTCGTGAACGGGCGCGCCCCCGGTCGGAAGCGTCGCCAGCCGAGCTCCGGTCGTCGCGTCGAACACGGCGATCGCGAAGCTCGCGCCGTCGAAGACCGTGGCGGCGACGCGGGCGCCGTCGGGCGAGTGTCGCGGGCCAGCGACGTAGGCTCGGGGGGGCTGCGCGGCCAGCGTGCGCACCATGCCCGTGCGGAGATCGACCTCCGCGAGATCGTGGTGGTCGCCGTCCGCGCGCGGAAATACGTAGCGGGTGCCGTCGGGGCTGATCGAACCACCCACGCCGTGCAAGTCGGGGTAGGCCACGGACAGCGTGTCGGTGGGAAGATCGTAGCGCAACAGCCGGCTCGCCTGATACGTCGGGCCCTGATCCAAGGACACGAAGAAGACCGAGCGTCCGTCCGCCGTGAACGTGGGCACGCCGCTCTGCCGCGGCGAGCTGACGACGAGCGTCCGCGGCGGCGCCACATCCGTGAGGTCGCGTTCGACGCGCACGTGACCGTCCGGCGCCACGATCACCAGGCGCGACGGCAGGTCGTGATCCGCGGTCAGCAGCGCCTCGGTGCCATCGCGGGCACGCCCGTAGCGGACGCTCTCGCCGACCGCGCGCAACGAGCGCTGCTGGGGCGGCCGCGCCACCACGGGATTCCGCGCCGTCACGTCGTCGGCGAACTCGTCGATCAAGGTGGACAGGCTGGCGTCGTACGCCTGCCAGAACCGGACGTCGATGGCGAACGGGTACAAGATCGAACGGCCCTGCACCGCGATCAGATCCCACAGCTTCTGCTCGCCGTAGCGCGCGGCCAGGAAGCTCACGAACTCGCTGCCGATCAGATAGTGGTTCCCCCCGAAGAAGTCGCGATTGGAGGCGCTCAGGTCGCCGCCGTTGATCCGGTGCCCCGCCACGCCAGCGGCGAACGCCCCATGCCAGAACGGCCACGAAAGGCGCCCCACGCCGGGTTGCAACTTCGTCTCGTAGTACACCGCCAGGCCTTCGTCGAACCAGCGATCGAAACCCTCCTGCGGTGTGTACACCTCGCCGAGCAGCGTGTTCCAGAACCACGCGAAGCCGGCGATCTGTTGCAGGTGAACGTAGTGGGTGATCTCGTGACAGCCGATGATGGAAGGGTCGGGCGGGATCCCGCCCTCCAGCATGAAGACATCCGCGGTGTTGAAGGTCGGCACGACCGCCACCGTCTCGTAGCCCTCGATGCGTCCCGCCACGAACGCGTTGTTGAACGGCAGCTCGGGGAGAATGACCAGCATCTTCTGGTCGGCGACCTCGTTGTGGATCCGCGCCAGGCGCTTCTCGTAGCGGGCACATCCCTCCACGCGCTCGAGAAACCGGGCGGCCTCCTGCTTCCTCCCGTCAGGGAAATACAGGATCATGTCGTCGGTCTCCATCCGTCGCATCGGATGGTCGACCAACGCCGAGGCCACGTCGTCGGGCAGCCGCGGCGTCGCGATCCCCACGCACCCCGCGACCGCGGCCCCGAGCCCGAGAACGCCGAGCCCGCGAACGCCCATCCCGCGCCACGCCCGCGTCCGGATCAATGTCAGTCGCCGTCTTCGGCCAGATATTCGAGGATGACCTCGTCCAAGCTCTTGTCGTCGCGAACACCGGACCCAAACACTCCAGGCGTTCGCGCGGCGGCGTCGGTGCTGGGTGGGCTGGCCACCTGGGCGGGCGGATCGGACTTGGCGGCGAGAGGGGCGTCGGCTGGATTCGCGGCGACGGCGCCCGGGTCGGGCGCCGCCTGGTGCGACCCGCCCGCGACGATGTACGGCACGGGAGGACGGATGCGCGCGCGGGCATCCCCCGCGTTCGGGCCGCCGATGACGACGCTCCGCTGAATCACGACCCCGTCGGTGGACGCGGTCTTCGCCACGTTGGGCGGGGCGTTGCGCACGAACGGTGGCCGGCGCGCATCGGGGGGCCGCACCGAGATGGCAGGCGGGGCCGACTTGTTGCGTGGCCGTTGCGCCTCGATGGGGCGAGTGGTGCGGCGCGGGATGTGGCCGGGGACCCCCTCGGAGGCAGGGGGGGGCGGCGCGGTCGAGGCGTTCGGTGCCGCGGGCGGGACAGCGGGCGCGATCGGCGCTGTCGCGACCGCCGTCGTCACCGACGGTGCGGGCGGCGGCTGGGGGATCGGCGGCGGGACGGTGACCGACACGCCGCGCGCCGCGAAGAACGTCACGATCCTTTCGTTGAAGGCGCCGGCGACCATGTCCTTGATGACGGTCCGGTGCTGCGTCTGCATCAGGGTGCGCACCTGGTCGTCCGGCAGCATCGCCTCGTATTCGACCTTGCGGGAAACCAGGATGGTTCCCCCGTAAAACAGGTGGGTGAACAGACGCGGCGTCGACGGCCCCGAGTCTTCGGTCTGAACGTGAAACACGTGACCGAGGTGACTGACGTTGTGGTTGTAGCCGACGAGCGGGCTACGGTGCGCCTTTGCCATCGAGTGCGGCAAAGTATAGCGCCCAGGCGCAGGAAATGTGCGGCGCCCGACCGATGAGGTAAGCTCAGCTGTTCCAATGCGCCGCTCCCGGATCACGCGCAACACGAACGAGACGCAAATCGAGCTTTCGCTGGCCCTCGACGGGTCGGGTGATCGCCGCATCGAGACGCCCATCCCGTTCTTCAATCACATGCTCGAGTCGTTCAGCCGCCACGGGCTGTTCGACCTGCAGGTCGCGGCGCGCGGCGACGTCGACGTGGATGCCCACCACACCGTCGAGGACGTGGGGATTTGCCTCGGCCAGGCGTTCAAGGAGGCGCTGGGGGATCGCGCCGGAATCACCAGGTTCGGCGAGGCGACGATCCCCATGGACGAGACGCTGGTCTCGGCCGCCATCGACTTCGGGGGCCGCGCGGCGCTCGTCTACCGCGCGGACGCGCTGCGGGGCCGCTGGCTCGGGACCTTCGACGCCGAGCTGGCGCGCGAGTTCTTCGGGGGCTTCGCGTCCGCTGCCCTTTGCAACTTGCACCTGGAGATTCGCTACGGCGAGAACGCGCACCACATGGTCGAGGCCCTGTTCAAGGCGTGCGCCCGCGCGGCGTCCGCGGCCACGCGACGGGATCCGCGGGTCGTCGGCGTGCCGTCGACCAAGGGAACCCTGACGGGCTAGGGGGCTCCGATGACTCGGTCAAAGCCGCGCGTCGCCGTCGCCGATACGGGCAGCGGGAACCTGCGCAGCGTAGAGAAGGCGCTGGTGCGGGCCGGCGCCGACGTGGTCGTGACGTCCGACGCCGCGGTGATCGCGGCGGCCGACAAGCTCGTCGTGCCCGGGCAGGGGCAATTCGGCGCCGTCATGCGGGGGCTCGATCGCGAGGGCGGCGCGCTCCGGCAGGTGGTGCTCGAGTCGTTGCGCGCCGGCAAGCCTTACCTCGGACTTTGCCTCGGCCTGCAGGTGCTGTTCGAGAGCAGCGAGGAGAACCCCGGCTGTCCCGGGCTGGGCGTGTTGCCGGGGACGGTGCGCCGCTTCGCGGAGACGCCCGGCCTGAAGGTGCCCCACATGGGCTGGAACCAGACGTCGCGGCCGGGAGTGGTCGGCGGCGACCGGGCGCGCGCCGCTCCGGCGCTCGCCTCGGTTCCCGACGGGACCTACTTCTATTTCGTGCACAGCTACTACGCGGTGCCGGCCCGGCAGGAGGACGTCGCGCTCGAGACCGAGCACGGCATGACGTTCTGCGCGGCGGTGGCGCGGGACAACATCTTCGCCTGTCAGTTTCACCCGGAAAAGAGCCAGGACGCGGGTGCCGCGCTCCTGGCGGCGTTCGTCGCGGTATAAGGCGCGCCATGTTGGTTTTTCCCGCGATCGATCTGCTGGGCGGCAAGGCCGTCCGCCTGCGCCAGGGCGAGCGCGCCAGCGCCACCATCTACTCCGAGCGGCCGTGGGAGCTGGCGGCCGCGTTCGCCGCCGCCGGCGCGCCGCGCATTCACGTCGTCGATCTGGACGCCGCCTTCAGCGGCGGCGGCACCAACAACCACGACACCATCCGCCGCATAGTCGGGGCGACCACCGTCGACGTCGAGGTGGGCGGCGGCGTGCGCTCGGTCGATGACTGCCAGCGCCTGTTCGACCTCGGCGCCAGGTACGCGGTCACCGGCACGGCCGCGATCAAGACGCCCGAGATCGTCGACGCGGCGTGCGCGAAGTTCCCGCGCCGCATCGTCGTCGCCGTCGACGCCCGCGAGGGCCTGGTCGCCGTCGAGGGCTGGCAAGAGGCGACCGCCGCGACGGCGCTGGAGATCGGCGAGACGGTGGCGCGCGCCGGCGCCGCGGCGGTGCTGTACACCGACATCGGCCGCGACGGGATGCGCACCGGTCCCAACCTAGAGGCGACGGCGCGCCTCGCCCGCCGCATCACCCCTTGCCCGGTGATCGCGTCCGGGGGCGTGGCCACGCTCGCGGATCTGGACGAGACGATCAAGACCGGCGCCTTTGCCGTCGTCATCGGCAAGGCCATCTACGAGAAGGCGTTCACGGTCGAGGAGGCGATCCGGCGCGCCTTCGTCCGCAACCTGTGAAATACCGTGCTGGCGAAGCGAATCATTCCTTGTCTGGACGTGGACGCGGGGCGCGTGAAGAAGGGCGTTCGGTTCCAGGAGCTGCGTGACGCGGGGGATCCGGTGGCCGTCGCTGCGGCGTACGACGCGCAGGGGGCGGACGAGATCTGCTTCCTCGACATCTCCGCGTCGTCCGACGGGCGGGCGACCACCCTCGACGTCGTGCGCGCAACCGCCGAGCGCGTGTTCCTGCCGCTGACGGTGGGGGGCGGCGTGCGCGCGGTCGAGGACGTGCGGAGCTTGCTGCTGGCCGGGGCCGACAAGGCCGGGATCAACACCGCGGCCGTCGCCGATCCGGAGCTGGTTCGCCGGGCCTCTGACGCGTTCGGCAGTCAGGCCATCGTGGTGGCGGTGGACGCGCGGCGCGATCCCGCGGCGCCGCCCGAGGCCCCGCGATGGACCGTCTACACGCACGGCGGCCGCCGGCCGACGGGCCTCGACGCCGTCGCGTGGTGCGTGCGCGTGGCGGAGCTGGGCGCGGGCGAGATCCTGCTGACGAGCATGGACCGCGACGGCACGCGGGACGGCTTCGACCTCGAGCTGACCCGCACCATCGCGGACCGCGTCCCGATTCCCGTCATCGCCTCGGGCGGCGTGGGGACGCTCGAGCACCTGTACGAGGGCATTGCGACTGGGCACGCCGAGGCCGTCCTCGCCGCGTCGATCTTTCACTTCGGCGACCACACCGTCGGGGAAGCACAGGCCTACTTGCGCAGCCGTGGCATCGCCGTGCGGGACCCGTTCCGGTAACAAGGAAGGTCGTTTTGGAGTTACACTCCCGCCCATGAGGCAAACACGAAGACTGGGAATCGGGGGTTGCACCGCGCTGGCGCTGACGCTGTTCGGCGCGGGCGTGACGTCGGCGGCGAAGGTCAAGCCGGTCAAGGTGACGATCAATCAGATCACCGCCGACGGCGTCGGCGACGCGATCGGCTCCATCACCATCAAGGAGACGAAGACAGGCGTCGACCTGGCGGTCGACCTGTCGAAGCTGACGCCCGGCGAGCACGGCTTTCACGTGCACGAGCACGGCATGTGCGATCCGGCGGACAAGGAAGGCAAGAAGACGGCCGGCCAGTCGGCGGGCGGACACTGGGATCCCGCGGCGACGAAGGCCCACAAGGGGCCGGGCGGCGGAGGCCACCGTGGCGATCTTCCGAAGCTGGTCGTTCCCGAGAGCGGCAAGGTGAAGACGAAGCTCTCGGTCGAGGGCCTCACGCTCGCGGATCTGAGCGGCAAGGCGCTGATGATTCATCTGAACGGCGACAACTACAGCGACACGCCGAAGCCCCTCGGCGGCGGCGGTGACCGCGTCGCCTGCGGTGTCATTCCCGGCGGAGCGCCGATGCCTCCGGCGGCGATGGCGCCGACGACCCCGGCCGCCGCGAAGCCCGCCCCCGCCGAGCCGATGAAGGCCCCGGCCGCGCCCGCGAAGACCCCGTAACGCGACCCGCGGCCGCGGCAGATTGCACTCGGCCGCGGTAGATTGCGCGGTAGATTGCGCGGTAGGTTGATCGATCGCTCCTTTCCGATTCACCTCTCCCCGCTCGCGGTCCGCTCGCGGGTCGGCGGCGTAGCCGCCGGGAGAGGGGCGCGGCGCGGCGCTCTTGGAATTCCCCTCAGCGTCAATGCGGGCGGGTCGGCTTCTTGGGTCTTGGCTTGGCGGCCGGCGGGCGAACCGCAGATGCCGCCGACGGGAAGACCGCCCCGCCGGGTTTGCTCGTGGCAGGCCTCGCCGCCGCGGGTTTGTTTGCCGTGGGCTTCGCCGTGGCAGGCGTTGCCATCGCTGGCGTTGCAGGCTTCGCCGTCGCGGGCTTCGCGCCCGCGGGCTTCGCCGGCGCCTGCGGCCGCGCGCGTGGGGGCGGGGGCGGCGGCCCCTTCCCGTCGGCCAACACCTCATCGACGGTCGTGCGCACCTTCCCGCCGGTGTCGCCAGGCTTCACCGTCGCCGGCCGCTGCCACGGGATCTCGCTCAGCGGCTGTCCCACGGCGACCTCGTTGATGTAGCGCGCGAACATGGGCACCGTGATCATGAAGGCGGCGTCCTTCGCGCCGAGCGGGCGCTCGCGCAGGTCGTCGCCCACCCAGGCCGTCGTCATCCAGCGCGACGTGTAGCCGATGAACCAGACGTCCATGGTGGCGCTGGATGTGCCGGTCTTCCCGGCCGCCAGGATCGCCGCGTTCCGGATGGCCGGGGCGTGACCGTGCGTGACGACGTGCCGGAGCAGCGTCGACGTCAGCCACGCCGTGCGCTGCGGGATGGCCTGCTTCGTCTCCTTGCCCGCCAGCGCCACCAGCTGATCCAGCCGATCCTCGGGGCGCCCCATCGGATCGCCGATCCAGGTGTTGTCCTCGAGGATCTTGCCCGTGCGGTCCCGGACGCGCCTGACACTGACCGGCTCGACGAGGACGCCGTTGTTCGCGAACGCCGAGAACGCACGCGTCATCTCGTCGATGCGCGAGCACGACGCGCCGAGCGCCAGCGCCTGATCGGGGATGATCGGTGTCGTGATGCCGAGGCGGCGCGCCCATGCTTCGACGTCGTGCCCGCCCATCAGCTTGAACAGCTGAACCGACGGGACGTTCTTCGACCAGATGAGCGCGTACTCCAGCGACACCTGGTACTCGACGGTGTTGTTCAGGTTCGTTGGGGTCCACACCTCGCCGGTGATGGGATCGACCTCGGCGCGCGGGACGTCGTTCAGCAGCGAGCCGAAGCCGTAGCCTCGGTCGAGCGCCAGCGAGTAATAGATGGGCTTGTAGGTCGAACCCGGCTGGCGGCACGCCTGCGTGACCCGGTTGAACTCGGACCTGTCGTAATCATCCCCGCCGATCATCGCCGTCACGTAGCCCGAGGTGTGGTCGTACGAGAACAGCGCCCCTTGCACGCGCGGCGTCTGCTCGAGCGCCAGGGTCACCGTGGCCGGGGGCGCCTTGCCCTGCTTCGCCTCGTCGAAGGCGGGCATCCACTGGACCTCGCTCTTCTCGTCGTACGTGAAGTCCGAGAACCGTCGCAGCTTCGAGCGATGCGCGTTGCGGACCCAGATCACGTCGCCCGGGTGAAGCACCCCCAGACTGGACGTCAACGTGCGTCCGTTGACCGCCGACTTCGAGTCGTAGGGGGCCGCCCACGACATGCCGCTCGCCGGCAACGTGTACGTGCCCTTGCCGACGTGGACCTCGGCGCCCTCCTTCGACACCGATTCGACGAGCCCCAGGTAGATGTGGTCTTCGGCGGGCGGCTCGGCGCCGTAGCGAAGCGCGCTGCGCCGACGAAACTCCTCGGCGGCGGGGCCGGCCAGGCGCGCCACGGGGCCCCGCCAGCCCTGTCGCTTGTCGAGCTTGCGCAGCCCGAAGTCGACGTTCTCCTGCGCGGAGGCGTCGATCCAGGGCACGACCGTCGTCTCGATCTCGTAGCCTGCCTCGGCCAGCTTCTTGTCGCTCTCGCGCTGGGCCAGGGCGCAGGCGTCCTTGGCGCCAGTTTGCGGCGTGGGCCCGCCTAGGCGGAAGCAATCCTGCCACAGCTTCTGGTCGCCGTACCGCCGGGCCACGTCGCGCCGCACGTTCTCCGTGAAATACGGCGCGTACATGCGGAAGAAGTCCGGGCGCGGGCGAATGGTCAGCGGGCGCGCGCGCCAGGTCGTGGCCTCGGCGTCGGTGAGATATCCGGCGGCCACCATCGCCGACAGCACCTGATCGCGTCGCGCCCGCCCCGCCTCGAGGTTCGTCAGCGGCGAGAATCGCGAGGGCGCGCGAACGAGCCCGGCCAGCGTCGCCATCTCGCCGACGTCCAGCTCGTCGACGGACTTGTCGAAGTAGCGGCGCGCCCCGCCGCCGACGCCGTACGCGCCGGCACCCAGAAAGATCTGGTTCAAGTAAAGCGTGAGGATCTCGTTCTTCGTGAGGTGCGCCTCCAGGCGGCGCGCCAGGATGGCCTCGCGAATCTTGCGCTGGATCGTTCGTTCGGACGTCAGGAACGACTTCGCCACCTGCTGCGTGATCGTCGAGCCCCCTTGCGCCACCTCGCCCGCGCGCAGGTTCGCGCCGAGCGCGCGCGCGATGCCGCGGTAGTCGAGGCCGCCGTGCTCGTAGAAGCGGCGATCCTCGGCCGCCAGAAACGCCTGCACGAGGCGCGTCGGAATTCGTTCGAAGGGAATGAAGTCACGGCGCTCGGTCGCGAACTCCGCGAGCGGCGTCCCGTCCCACGCCCGCACCGCCGTCGTCGTAGCCACCTGCGCGCGATACGACGCCAGATTCGGCAGCGGCGGCAGCGTGGCGGCGAAGTAGAGGTAGAAGCCCACGGCGAAGCAGAGACCGAGCCCCGCCGCCGCGATCAGACCGAACATATAGAATCGAAACAGCCAGTAGATGAAGCCGCCGTCGGCGACGTTCGCGACCTCGACGCGGGGACCGTCGACCGTGCCCGTGGCGGCCATCGCCCACGGTGCGGTGGCATCGTCGACGTGGCGCGCCGGGCCGGCGCCCTGGGGTTGCGGCGCGGACTCGGTCGGAACCGCGACGGTGGCCTGCGCGGGGGCGGGCTCGGCGCGGGCTCGCGTGCTCCTTCCCGCGGGTGGAGCACCGGCCGGCGGGGCCCCTGCCACGTCGCCGGGGCGCCGCGGCGCCTCGCCGAGCGGCTGGGGGCGAGCCGGCGGCGCATGCTCCTGGAAGAACGGGTTCCTGGTGATCGTCGTGACGCCGTCCTCGGAGAACGGCGCCGAATGCTCGGACGCGTCGTCGGCCGGCAGGTCGTCCACGAGCTCGTCGCCCGTCGCCGTGGGGCCCGAGCCCGTTCGCGCCGGGAAGGCTGGCGGCGGTGGCGCGCTCGCCGTCGTTGCGAGTGGACGAACCGGCCCCGTCTTTCGCGGGATCGGCGCCGGTGCCAGCGACGGCAGCGGCTGCTTCGCCGCCGGGAGCGGGCGCGCGCCGAGCGACGGGCGGACGGCGGGCGCGCTGGTCGGGGTCGATGGCGGCGGCGGCGCGGCGGGGGTGGGTGCAGGCGCAGGCGCGAGGGCGGGAGCAGAGGTGGACGCCGCCAAGGTCGCCGGCACTGGTGGTGTCACGGTCGCGGGGCGCCCGGGCGCGGGGACCGCGCGGGCGTGCGCCGGGATCGGCGGCGGCGCCGGCCGATCGGAGGGCGGCTTCTTCTCGCCAGGGGGGCCTTCAGGAGGGCCTTCGGGTGAAGGCGGCGACATCCCGGGCAATCTACCACCGCCGGCGCTCCCGGAGCCATCGCGGGCGGATACTGATCGAGGTCGTCAGAAAGCCCGGGGGTTACTGGCGGTACGCGGTCGGTCCCACAGGGCGCCTTCTGGCGCTGACCACGGGGAAGAATGGCTCGCCCGTGTTCGGGTTCGAGATGAACGACGACACGCCGTTCTCCCTGATCTTTCCCCTTTTCTCCCCCCATTTTCTCCCGCAAGCGCAAGGAAGGCACGCGGAGAGGGCCCACCTAGAGAGAGCTCGAGCGGGCTACTCGGAGCGCCCGCCAAGAAATAGGCCGGCGCGGCGTCCGGGCGGCTCGTATTAGCGCCCGGGGTTGTTCTATCCTTCGGCGCCGCCCTCATCGACGCCTCGATCCTGATGGTCGAAATTCAGCGCTGAACACGGTCCCGGCGCCCGGCTGCTTTCTGGGTTCGTACGCGACGCCCGTCGGAGCTCTGCTTCGCAGCTCGTCGGTTGCTCGTCGGTGATCGGTCTTGACGTCGACCTCGGCGTCTTGCAGATTACTTCCCGCATTTTTTCGCCGTGATTCTCCGAGAAGTAAGAGCAATATCGCGGACAGCGGCTGCGCTCCTGGCGCTGGCGACGTTCTTGGCCGCCGAAATAGCGACTCGCGCCGACCCCGGCGGCGGGCCGGTCGTCTATCGCGGTGGCCAGGTGTTCACCGGTCGTTCGGACCACGTCGACGCCAGTTGGTTCGTCGTGGACGCGGGCAAGATCGCGGAGGTCGGCGATGGAGCCATTCCAGGAAGGTGGCAGGCCGCTCGAACGGTCGATCTCGGCGGCCGCTTCGTTGCGCCCGGGTTCGTCGACGCGCACGTCCACTTCGTCGACGGCGGGCTGAGCCTCTTGCAGGTGGACGCGGGAGACGCCCACAGCGCGGACGAGTTGCGCGCCGCCGTCGCGCGGGCCGCTGGTCGCCCGCTTGGCGGCTGGGTCGTGGTTCGAAACGTCGGCCTCGACGTGCTGGGGGGCCGCTACCCCACGCACGCGGCCCTGTCGCCCATCGTCGCGCCGGCGGCTGGCAAGCCCGTCCTGCTGTTGCTCAAGGGCGGACACCACGTCTATGCGAGCCCGGCGGGGCTCGCGCGCCTCGCCGTCGACGCCGGATCATCCGATCCGCCAGGGGGCACGATCGTGCGGGACACGGCCGGGGCGCCGACGGGCCTCCTGGTCGATGAGGCAGCGTGGGACGCCGTGCGGGCGTTGGAGCTGGACGTCGACCCCGAGACCATCGCGCAGGCCATCGTCGCCGCGCAGCGGCTGGCCGTTCGTTACGGCATCACGACGATCGGTGACAACACGTTCTTCCCGGCGAATGGCGCTGCCTACGCGCGGATGGCCAAGGCCGGGGTGCTGCGCATACGCGTCAGCGTCCGGTCCTTCGGCGCTGAACCGTTCACGCGCCTGACGATGAAGTCGCTTGGCGCGGGCCTGTTTGGGCGGAAGGACGCGCAGGTTCGTTACTTCGGCGACAAGTATTTCCTCGACGGCGCGCTGTCGACGGCTGGGGCCAGCGCCTCCGGTACGGCGCGAATCGAGGCGGGGCCGCGCTACACGGTCGACGAGCTCAGGGATCTCATGCTGTTCGCCGGGCCATTCGGCACGGCGTTCCACACCCAGTCGCGCGAAGGCGCAATGCGGCTCGTGGAAGCGCGGGGAGCGATCACGTCGCGCCGCGCCGGCGCAGGTCCCGACGTCATCGATCATTGCGGCCGCTGCGGATCTGACGATCTTCCGCGGCGGATCCGCGACGCCGGCTTTCGCGTCACCGTGCTGCCTGGGCAACTACACGAGCTACCGGCGCTGCTACGCGACCTGCCGACAGCGACGCATCCGTGGCTGCTCCCGATGCGCGAGCTCTTCGAAGCCGGGGTGGAGCCCGCGCTGACCTCCGACTGGCCGTTCGGCGCGGAGGTGTCCTATCCCGAGCTGCCGGACGGGTTCCATCGCACGGGCCTCGCGCCGCTGGCGGGCATCGCCGTCGTGACGAGTGGCCGCACGCCGAGCGGCGATCCCATCGTGGGCGCCGGCACGAGAACGATCACCATGGGTGAGGCGCTGCTCGGCGCCACCGCGTACGGCGCACGCGCCGTCGGACGTGAGGATGTCGGGAGGATCGCGCCCGGCGTTCGCGCCGACTTCGTGGTGCTGCCGGTGTCGCCGTTTCAGGTCGACGCCACGGCCCTGTACGGCACGGATCCGCTCGCGACCTACATCGACGGCGCCGCCGTCTGGGGGGGGTTGACGCCGGAGCAAACCAACCCGCTGCCTCCCGACGCCGTGACGTCGCAGTTCGCGACACGGCCCACGGGCCACGCCTTTTCGCCCGTCCTTGGCTACGATCCAATCCCTGGCTTTCTGGCCGGCGGGGCCTACTTCTTCTTCCCCTACGCGCCGCGAGGTCTGCGCGGATCACTGCAGGCGTTCGGCTCGATCTCCCAGGGCCGCGGCTACTTCGAGGGGGAGGTCATCGACATGCGGGGACCGGGCCGCGTGTCGCCGCGGCTCTGGCTGCGCGCCAACACGCTCGAGGAGCGCTACTACGGCGTGGGAATGCACACTGCCCCAAGCGCGTACGTCGCGACCGATCCCGTACGGGTCGAGGGCGCGCTCGGCGCGACGCTATCGCTGTCACGAACGTTCGCGATTGGCGCCGACGTGAGGGGAGGCGGGATCCATGACGGGCACGCCGCCCAGGTCGAGGCCTTCACCCAGGGCGTCGAGGGCCCGGTCGACGGCGCCTTCGTCGGCGCGCGGGTCGAGCTCGCGCACGACACACGTGACAGCGTCTTCGCGACCAGACGCGGCGGTCGCGAGGTGCTGTGGACGGAGGGCTACGCCGTGGAGGCGAGCCGTCGCGCGTTCCGGCAACTCGCCGGCCTCACTGTCACCCGCTTCATCCCCCTGCGCGCGCCAGATCTCGTCCTCGCCTTGCGCCTCCAAGCCGCGACCTCGGTCGGCCAACGCTCGTACGCTACCGACTACGCGCTCGGCGGCCCCGACGCGCTTCGGGGCTACTACGCGAACCGGTTCCGGGGCGAACAGCTCCTCGCGGGCGCCGTCGAGCTGCGCGTTCCACTGCTTGGGCCGTTTGGCGCCGTTGGCTTCGGCGAGCTCGGGAGAATCTGGGCCAAGGGCAGCGCCGATCAGGGCGGCATCGGCCGCTCGGCCGGCTTCGGCCTGCGGTACGGTCTGCCGCCCGACCGACTGGTCCGCCTGCGCCTGGATGCCGGCTTCGCGCCGGATCAGTGGGGCATCTTCTTCAAGTTCGACGAGGCGTTCTAGAACCTGCATAGTGCAACAGCGGGCCCCTTCCTGAACGGTTGCCCGTTGTGGCAACGCTGCCTTATGCCGTTGGTGCAGCGGACTCGTCTGACCTTACGCGCTCGGCTCCGTACTCCCCTCGACGCGAAAAGAGGCGAACAGGCGCGTGGTCACCTTTCGATTGTGAGCGACCGCCAGCCCAAGATCTTCCTGCGTCATTCTCGATCGGGCCACGCCCGCGAACACCGCCGTGGACGGTGGAAACCGCGACGGCTCGGCCGGCGCGGGGCCGACTTCGCTGGCGCGGTGGGGGGCACCAAGCCGGACGGCAAGCGCGTCGGCCATGGCCTGCGCCTTCTGTTTGGCGATGACTGCGCAGGTCGCCAGACGGCGCGCGCTCGCCGCAGGGCTTTCGTCGAAGCCCCATTCCATTTGTCCAAGCGTGACGTTCTTCTGACTGGTGATCGCCCCCAGCACGTCTCCCAGCCGATCGAGGTTCCGGCAGCGGACGCGCAAGCTGTAGCGGGCCGACGAGCTCTTCGAGAAGATACCGCTGCTGGTACTGGCGGAAATCCGCTCGACGAAGATCAGCTCCTCCGCGATTCCAACCTGGCCCAGGCTCTCCACCAGCGCATGAACCTCACGAGCCTTGGTCAGGGCGGCGCGGCCGGTGAACAAAGAGGAGCCCTCGACTTCCACGAGGACATCGACCTTGTCCGCCGCCACGTCCTCTTCGTGCTCTGCGAAAACCTCGATCAGGTCCGGTCGATCCTGCGCTTCCCGTTCTGGCATCGTGGGATGAGACTATCATCCCCGAGGCGCGAGCCTCGACCGTGGCGGGTCAGGGGGACGAGGCGCCGTTCTCGTCATTGGCCTCATTGGGCCTCATTGGGCCTCATTGCACGCGGAAATGCGCGAGAACCCGACGCCAGCCGAGGTCGCCGTCAAGCCCCCCAGGATCAATCCACCCGAGGCAATGCCGATCCGGGACGCGCTCGTTCCACCGAAAGCACCGTGCGGGGTCGCGGCCACGCCCAGGACTGCGAGAAGGCTGGCCACCGAGAGCGTCAGATCCACGAAAGGCAGCGCCGATGAGGTCGTGCAGTCAAGTTGTCGCCGGCGCTCCCTGAGCGGCGGCGGACCCTCAACGAATACGAGCGAACATCCTCCCACGGTCATTGCGAGCGCGAGCAGGGCTACGAGCGGCGTCTTGGCCATCCAGGCAATCATCGGGCCGCGATTGTATCAGGTGATTTTCGCGGTCGGAGAGGCCACATCGCCGCGGAACTTCGTCAGGTAGCCTGCGCAGCAGAAGCAGGTGCGATCCTCATGGTCGAAATGGTCGAACCGCCCGGCCGCCCTCGCGGGGTCGACCATCCCGCAGACGGGATCGCGGGCCGTGCCGTTGGGCGCTTCGTTCATCCTGTGGTCTGTACGATCTTTCGGGCGCCGCATTACCCCCGGGCCGGCGCGCGCCTCGATTTGACGCTGCGCGGGTGGTGCGCCAAACATGCCCGGAATGAGGCGCCGGTCGGGATGGCGGAGCGTGGTCATGATCGTGTCGTGTCTCGCCTTTTCGGCCCTGGCGCCAACGGCTCGCGCCGAGGAAAAGAAGAAGGCGCCCGGAATGTTCGACTTCCAGAAGTGGCGAACGCCGCAAGGGCACCAGCAAGATGCGATCAAGCACCTCGAGCCCGAGCGCCTCGATCTGACGCCCGCGACGCCCGCGCAGGGCGCGCCGCGCACCCTGCGCGTTCGCGTGTATGCGGACAGTGACTACCGCACCACCGTCCTGCACTGGCAACGAGGGATTCGTGGGCAGATCGATCGGGTCAACCGCGTGCTGGAGGAGGTGTTCAACGTGCACTTCCAGATCGAGTCCTTGCGCCCGTGGGACGGGTCGCACGTCGGCGCCGGTCTGGGCCCGATCTTGACCGAGCTCGAGGCGCTGGATCCAGCGCGCGAGGTGGACTTCGTGATCGGTCTGGTCACGCCCTTTCGAGGCCTGGCCACGTCGATGCATCAGATCGGCTGGTCGCACCTCCTGGCGCGGCACTTCGTCCTGCGGGGGATGGACGACGAGGAGGAGAGTTTGGCGCTCGATCGCCAGTTCAACCTGCTGGATCCAGAAGAACGGCAGCGCGTCTACGACCAGCGCAAGGTGCACAAGGAGTTGGTCGTCTTCCTGCACGAGCTCGGTCACGCCCTGGGCGCGCTGCACGAAGAGGATCCCACCGCCATCATGAACCCTGCCTATGGCCCGCAGCGGGTGGCCTTCACAGCTTTCGAGAAAGAGCTGCTGGCGTTCGTGCTCGAGCAGCGGGTGGGGCACCCGGCCGAGCCCTATCCTGAGAGCGAGGGGCTGCCTGCGATCTTGCGTCGAGCACCCCCGGAGGAGGGCTCGGACAAGGACCGGGCGGCCCTGTTGACGTTCGCGCTCGAACGCGCACGGCATGCGGGCGGGGGAAGCGGCCCGGCGGCCAGCTCTTCCGGCGCCGACGACGCGCCGGGGAAGACCGCGCCGGCGGCCGCAGCGGGTGAACGTCCGCCGGTGCGGCTCGACATGCCCCCCGCCGATGTCGCGACGTACAACCGTGTGGTCGAATCGCTGGCGGCTCGCCATGCGGAGGACGCCTGGACCGAGCTTGCGCCGTTGACCAAGAGGTATCCCAAGAACTTCCCCGTCGCGTCGCTGGCGTGCGCCCTGGTGGCGGGGCAGCCGCATGCGGTCGAGGCGCGGGCCGTCTGCGACAACGCTTTCTCCCTGGGCCCGACCGAGCCGCGGCCGATGCTGGACGCGGCCGCCGCCTACCTGCAAGCGAAGGATCCCGGGAGAGCGGTCCCGCTGGTGATGGCGGCCGGCGCGCGCATCGCGGCCACGGACGCCCAGAGCTGGCTGCGGTTGACGTCGCTGGCCATCGGGGTTGGCGCGCTGTCGACGGCTGACGCGGCGCTGGCCCACGCCGACAAGAGCAGTCCCGCGGCCCGCGCCGCCGCCGAGGATCTCGAAGGTCATCGGATGCGCATCGCGCTTCCCCGGGATGCGACGCGCTGGAACATCGCCCCGGAACGCGAGCCTGCCTACCTGGTCGCCTTCCTCCAGGTGGAAGACCTGCTGGAGGCGGGGAAGCTTCCGGCGGCGCGGGAGCAGGTGCGCACGGTGGCGCATGACTTTCCGGATTGCCCCGGCGTCGATCTGCTCGAGTGTGAGCTGGAGGTCGGCGCGCACCACCTTCCGGCCGCGGCCAAGCGTTGCGAGAGCGCGCTGACCAAGTACGGTCAGGCCACGCGCGCCCTGTACCTGCTGGGGTTCATCGCCGCGCGGGGGCGGCAGACCGACGTTGCCCAGCGACACCTTCACAAGGCCATCATGCTGGATCCGCGGGACCCGGCGGCGTGGCGCGAGCTGGCCCGCCTTTACCGGAGCATCCACGCGACGCAGAGCCTCGCGGAGCTGGAGGCGCAGCACCAGGCGCTGCTGTCGACCCCGCTGTCTGAGTGAGCGCGGCGCGCATGGGCTGCTCGTAGGGGCCGGATCGTTCGCGGAGATAGCCGCGCTGACGACGAACGGCAAGTTCTTCTTCGACGTTTCGCTCGAGAGCGCGGCCTCCGACATCGTGGCGGTACGGCAGCTGGCGTCCGCAATCAACACGCACTTGTCGGCGCGTTGAACGGGCGTTCACGCCTATCGCTGGACTCCATCTTCTCCAGCCGCTGACCGCCCGAGTCATCGCCTTTCAGGTCAGCGCGATCTTTTTGGGGGAATAGAGCTCGGCCGGAAACGTTCTGAAGGGCTGCCACCGGACACAAGCGACAGAACCTTTTCTGGAGGACTCCATGCTCGAGGACACCATGATGGAAGGCGCCACGCCGGTAGAGCAGGCGAGGTCATTGAGGGTGCACCGGTGGCTTCGCCATGCGGCCGCGATCGCATTGGGGATCGTGACCGCGGTGGCGCTCGCCGCCCCCGCCCGGGCCCAGCTCATCGACCGTAACCTCGCGCCCAATGTGATCAAGGAGGGAATTGCCAAGACCTACGTCCAGGAGATCGGCGCTGGGCGCGGAGACCTTCTCACCCCCAATTCGTCATTGTTCATCATCGGCCGCGATCCAGCGCGAGCAATTCGCCGCGGCCGCCAGATTTTTCAGCGCAAGTTCAGCGTGTCACAGGGGTTCGGCCCCCGAACTGGCGACGGGCAGGGAAACATCAACTCGGACCTGAGCATCGGCGCGGGGCTCGTCGACTCGTGCGCCGGTTGTCATAGCCGCCCGCGCGGCTCGGCGGGCGCGGGTGGAAACGTCGTTACCCGCCCCGACAGCCGCGACGCCCCTCACCTGTTCGGTCTCGGTCTGAAAGAGATGCTCGCTGACGAGATCACGAGCGAGCTGCGCGCGATACGAGCGCAGGCCATTGCGTCTGCCAGCGCCCGTCACACCGACGTGTCGGCGAACCTGGTCACCAGCGGCGCCAAGGGGGCCGTGCGCTACGGGAGCATCGTCGCCCATTCCGACGGGTCGGTGGACACGAGCGGGGTGGTCGGCGTGAATCCGGACCTCCGCGTGCGTCCCTTCGGCGCGCATGGAGGAACCATCTCGATCCGCGAGTTCCTGGTCGGGGCGTTCAACGCCGAGATGGGCCTCGAATCGCCGGACACCGACCTGCTGACCGCCAGCAGCGGTGGCCGCGTCGTGACTCCGGCGGGCATGGTCCTCGACGGAGCGCTCGACAAGTTCGAAGCCCCCCCGGCGGTCTCGGTGACGGACGATCCTGATGGCGACGGCAAGGTCAACGAGGTCCCGGCCAGCATCGTGGACTTCGAGGAGATCTACCTGCTGAACTACTTCAAGCCGGGGAACAGCTTCGACAACCTGAGCGGCGAAGCTTACGACGGCCAGAACCAACTGACGCAACTCGGATGCACGACCTGCCACGTGGCCAACCTGACCATCACGAAGGATCGGCGGGTCGCGGATCTGGAGACCGCCTTCGACGCCGTGCGCAGCAACCCGTTCAACCGGCTGTTTGCCACCGCGACGACGCTGTTCACACAGACCGATGACGGCAGCGGCTATCCCACTTTGAAGCGGCCTGTGCAGGCGTCATTCCTGGTGCGCAACATCTTCACCGACTTCAAGCGCCACGACCTCGGACCGGCCTTCTATGAACGGAACTACGACGGGACCCTGCAAAAGGAGTTCATGACGACGCCTCTATGGGGCGTGGCCACGACGGCGCCCTACGGACATGACGGACGCAGCTCGGCGCTGACCGACGTCATCCTGCGACACGGGGGCGAGGCGCAGGCCGCCCGCGATCGCTTCGCCCGAGCCGGCCTCGGCGTTCAACGGAACATCCTCATCTTCCTCAACACGCTGGTCCTATTTCCCCCAGACGACACGGCTTCCACGCTTTCTCCTGCCGTGCCGTCGACGGCAAACTACCCTCAAGCCGGCCACGGCTCGATCAAGCTAGGAGCGCTGTTCAACGACCCGAGCGATCCGGAATAGCCGGCGTACCCGGCCAAGGCGCGAGTTTGGACACGACGCAGGTCCCAGTTCCAGGGGCACGGACAGGCTTTCGCGCGGGGCGGGAAGGGGAGGTGCCGTGCGGGGCGACTGGACGACCTCCATTGTTGGTTCTGTAGGCCTTACATGACTACACTCTAGTCACCAATGTCTATCCCGGTCCGTTCGGAAACTCTGTCATCAGTAGAATCAAGATTTTCTGAGATTGTGCGGCGCGTTCGTCGGACGGGTGAGTCGATCGTAATCACGCTCGACGGCGAGCCTGCGGCCCGGATCGCTCCGATTGAGCGCGGGCCACGCCGCCTGACTCGTGCCGAGGTTGCGACGGTCCGCACGCTGATGGACGCCATCAACCGAATTCCCAGGCCAGGCGACGCGTTCGATGCCACCGCGTTGGTGGCGGAAGGACGCCGGTGAGTAAAGCGGTTTTCGACGCAGCGGTGGCTTGCGGTTCGGTGAGGGCGCGCGCGCTCGCGCTGGTTTTGTTTTCGGGGTGCGCCACGACACACCGGGATTTTCGGGCCGCCGACGTGAAACCCGGGCAGGGCGTCGCCATCGGACGCGTGCACGTCCGTTACAACGACAAGACCTTCACCAACCAGTGTTTCATTTGCCTGAACTCGGCAAACGGACCCTGCCAGAAATTGACGGAGGATGGACTGGTCTTCCAGCCGCTGCCAACCGGGACCGCGTCCCTGAAACGCATCGCGTGCGTCGATGTATCCCTCCAGCACCACACGATCGAGCACGCGGCGTTCGTTCAACCGAGCGGCACCGTCTACTTCGGCGACGTCACGATCGAGTGGGCGAACAGCGGGGGACTGAAGGCGACGGCGATGTTCGGTTTGGTCGGCGCCCTCGTCGACGAGTCGAGCGAAGACGGTCAGATTCAGGTCACCGTGGATGGCGACGGCGCGAGTCGCGTGATCGGCTCCTTTCGGGCTCACATCGGTGATCCCAAGGCGGTGGTCTACCAGAGCCTTGCAGTCCGACCCGACGCGCCCACGCCTACCAGGACCAGTGACCCAGGGTCCGGCCTTTGACCGCGTGTGTTACCGACGCGCGACCGAATGGTCTGCCATCCGCCGGGAGAGCAAGGACGGAACTGCGGCAGCCGTCCGACAGAACCGGCTTCAGAGGCGCTGCGACTCGTAAGAACCGACGACTGAGTCACTCGTCTGCCGGGTGGCAATGAGAAACCCCGCCCAAGCGCAGTTCTGGCGAGCTGAAGCAGAATCCGTTCCTCTCGTGCCGATTCCGTACAGGGCTGTTTTTAGCGCCGCCCAGTTCGCCACGATCCGAGCCGGACTCGTCCCGTACTCGATGGACGATAAGTGGTTCGTCCTCTTCGAGGATCATCACCTCCTGTTCTTTCGAAGCTGGACCGGGCGCATGATCTACCGGGTAAGTGTGGAGCTCGTGCCGACAGGCGCCAGGGTCATCCAAGCGGAGGTGCTGGACAACCCAGATCTTTACGAGCGTGGGTCCATCGAGTACGAGGCCACTCTTCTTTCGGCTTTCGTTCGGCGGCTACTTCTTCATGAAGACGTGCAATACCCGGCGAGGCCTGGCCAGCTTAATAACTAAGCTAACCCGCCGTGGCAGTCGGACCACGGCGATTTCGGCGCCGCTCGCGGGGTTACTGGCACCGCGCTGTCGGTACGCCGACCTCGCAGTCGCACTGAAAGTCGCCCACCACGTCGATTTGCTTCGAGGCCATCAGCGGAGGCGCACCATTCGTCAATGCCTCCAACGTATACGAGAACGTCCCCTTGATATGGAAGCCGTCGAAGACCGAGATATCGAAGGAGCCCTGCTTGGCGACCGCGAAACCATCGTTCCCCGTCGACATCGCGGCGAGGCTGGGATCGAAGTAGGTTGCGATCTCCCCCGGCGGCGCGGCCCACTGGTTGTAGCCTTCCGTCCCGGTTCCGGCGGCAGCCTCCGTGAAGTCCGCGATCACGTAGTGGCCGGGTGCGCGCGGAAAGAGCCCGGTGGTCGTTCCTTTCGTCGTCCTGAAGCCGAGGCCAGCGCAGGTGAACATCAACAGCGCCTGACCGGCGGGAACTCGGGTTTGGTCGGCATACCAGTAGCTCGTGTCAACCACGCCCACCGTCATCAGGGTCGTGTCGAGCTGTCCCGAAAGCGTCGCGTGGCAGTTGTAGCCGTCGCCAGTGTCGCCGCCGCCGTCCAACGGCGAGGAAGCCCCGTCCGGGGTTGCCTTTCCGGCACCGCAGGCAACGATCGAGGTCAAAGCCATCAGTAGCGCGATACGGGCCGGCATTTTCAACTCCGATGCTACCATACTAGCGAACCACAGCGATCAAAGTTGGCATTCGCAATCGAAGCAGCATGAACACTGCCCGCGTCGGAGAAGTTGAATATGTAGCCGTTGAAGGCGCCGGACAGGGCCCAAGCAGCCGCGGTGAACTTGACGCTGATCGATGCGGTGGAGATGTCGACGTCGCCGTTGATGATGCTGCCAGACCCTATCGACGGGAATTCAACGCCGGGCCCGACGATGGCAGTTTGAACTTGGCCCAGTAAAGTCGATGCGTTCGGAGGCCTTTCCCCCGGGCACCGCCTCCGCTGCCGCAGAGGACTCCCAGCCACAGGGAGAGTAGGTCGCGCTCGATGGCGCGGACATGCCAGAGCGGATCTTCACTTCAGAATGCGCGCTCTACGCACCGGCGTCCCGCTGCGTTGGGTTCGGCAATGGATACAGGTCGGCGATCTTGAAGCCCTTGTGCGTGCGCGATTGCCAGATGTACGAGCCGAGATCCACGACCTCGCGCCAGCGCAGGAGGCGCTGGGTCAGCGCGCGACCGCGGACATTGTTGCGCAGCGGAAGCTGACCGAGTTCGTACAGATCGAGGAGCGAGAGGAAGCGGCTGAGCGTCGACAGATTCATGTCCGGGGGCACACTTACGCCGAGACGCTTCGAGGCGGACCAAGTCGAGAACATGCGCAGCCTGCAGCAGTCGTTGAAGACGCGCGCGGGCGTTCGTACGGTGACGGCGTCGCTGGGCGTCGGTGCATCGGTCTCGATCTTGCGGTTACCGAAGTCGAGGAGGAACCTCTTGGTTGTCTTTCCCGAGACCTCCACCTGAATCCGAAAATCGAGGGCGCGACCCGCAAGGGCACGCGGTGGCAGGCTCGCGAACAAGCCGTTGAAGTAGTCCAATCCTGCTTCGACGTCCGGCTCGGTCGCTGCTTCCTCGGTGTAAGCTCGCTCGAGCTTGTCGTGATATTTCACCAAGAGGTGCTCGATGTACGCATCACGCTGCGAGTAGGAGATCGGCGTGATCGCAAAGCCGTCGCGATCGCTCCAACGACTGCCACTGGCCATCAACACGGATCGCGTGCGAAGGCCGAGTCGCTCGGCCTCGCGATTGGTGTGGTCGTTGACGCGTTGCGGATCCATCGCCAGGGCATTGAACCGAATGGTGTCACGATGCAGGTAGCAGTGGTTGCTGGCGAATGGGATGGCGTAACGAACGTTGAGTGTGAAGGCGAAGCGAGCAAACTCCTCGGCATACTCCTGTGGAGCACGCACGTCGGAGAAACGCGTCGGGTAGCTGTCGATGCAATACGGCAGCGGCGTGGCGCTCGAATGGCTGCGCAGCACGAAGTCAATGTTGGGAAAACGCTTCGAAACCTGGCGCAGGGCGTGGCCGAATAGCTTGCAGTCGTTGGCGTCCACGATCGTCGTGCGTCCGTCGCTGATCACCAATGTGGAGTCCGAGCTCGTCCCCGACTGGTAGCTGGTGATCTCCATGCCGCCACCGAGCGCGAGCGATTGGCCGTGGCCAAGCTCGATCACGTTGTTGAAACCGAGCCATTGCAAGTCCTCGACCATTCGACGAGTGGTCGGCAGCTTTGGGACGATCACATTGGTGTGCGGCGCGAAGCGGCGCAACGACGGCCCGTGGAAGTGGTCCCAGTGCAGGTGCGTCAGATAGATGAAGTTGGGCTGAAGGCTCGCGAGCAACTCGGGAGCGGGCTCGGGGAAGTTCCACCAGCTACGCCAGTAGCAGGAACCTACCAGCCATGGGTCGACGAGTAGCTCGACGCCCCGGTGGCGCACCACCATGCTCGCATGACTGACGGTTTGGAACTCCACGGCGCCAGCTTACTCGAAATGCTTCGAAGCCTCCCGTGCGCCACGCCTGCAGCGTCTCGGCGGCGATCCGCGAGCGCCGGCCACGTCCGCGCCGCCCGCTTTCCGCGGCTGGGCCTTCGCCCCCGGCAAATGGATCAACGACTCGGGCGTCTCACGGGGACGAGGCGCCCGTCTCGTCATTGGCCTCATTGCACGCGGAAACGCGCCAGAACCCGACGCCAGCCGAGGTCGCCGTCAAGCCCCCCAGGATCAGTCCACCCGAGGCAATGCCAATCCGGGAGGTGCTCGTTCCACCGAAAGCACCGTGCGGGGTCGCGGCCACGCCCAGGACCGTGAGGAGGCTAGCCACCGAGAGCGTCAGATCCACGAAAGGGAGCGCCGATGAGGTCGTGCAGTCAAAATGGCGCCGGCGCTCCCGGATCGGAGGTGGACCCTCAACGAATACGAGCGAACATCCCCCCATGGTCAATGCGACTGCGATCAGAGCTATGAGCGGCGTCTTGGTCGTCCAGCCAATCATCGGGCCGCGGTTGTAACAGCAGCTTCTGCGTGGCCATCGTCTCGGGCGTCCAGCCCGCCATCGGCTGGGAACAGGCGCTGACCGCGCCGCTCAGCTGGGTGTCATTTCCGGGCATGCCCGCGCTGTCTTGCTCGACATCGATGTAGCCCGCTGCGGTGACGCGAGGCTCGCGCGTGCCGTGACGATGTCCGTGCTCTCGGTCACGTCGAACCGGGAGGGAGCGAGCGCTCGGGTCGGCCCGCGCACGAGCGGCCAAAGATGTGGAAGAACTGTTGCCTTCTTCGTCATCCGCCGCCGTGTACGTTACGTCGGGCAGCGCATGGTGTCGCCGACCGGCAGGCAGAGTGGGTGCGTACAGACAGGTCGATGGAAGCGAAGGAGCCGCTAATGCCGAACCAACTCTCACGCGTCAAGCATATCGTTCACCTCATGCTTGAGAATCGCTCGTTCGATCAGATGCTCGGGTACCTGTACGCCGATAGCGGCAACCGATCGCCGCTCGGTCATTCGTTTGAGGGCCTTGCCGGAGACGAGAGCAATCCTGATGACACTGGACGGCAAGTCCGGATCTACAAGATCTCGCCCGACTCGGAACATCCGTACTTGATGCCTGGGGCTGATCCTGGAGAAGGCTTCTACAACACAAACCTTCAACTGTATTCGACCCAGCACCCCGCGGAAGGTGCGGTCGCGACGAACAAGGGGTTCGTCCTCAACTTCAAGTCGGCGATTGCGTCCGACCTTTCGAAGGGCTACAAGGACACGCTGACCGGTACCCTGCCGGGGGAGATCATGGGTGCCTACGCTCCGGAGACGCTCCCAGTCCTGTCCGCGTTGGCGCGAGGATTCGCGGTGTGTGACCACTGGTTTTCTTCTGTACCGACGGAGACGATCCCCAACCGAGCTTTCGCATTGGCTGGGACCTCGCAAGGACGCCTCGACGATCATGTGAAGAAGTTCACATGCCCCAGCATCTTCGGACAACTGTCGAAGGCCAAGATCGATTGGGCTATCTACGGCTACAGCGGATCCCCTCTCACTCGTACGGACTTCCCCGACACCATTCACGCCAATGCCAAGCACTTCGGGAGATTCCCTGATTTCCAACAGCGTGCGATGGATGGGAAGCTTCCGGCTTACACGTTCCTTGAGCCGGCCTTCGGTGCCGGTGGCAACGATCAGCACCCGAACTACGACGTGGCAGCTGGCGAACAGCTCCTTCGCGACGTCTACAACGCCATTCGCCTGGGCAAGAGCTGGAACGACACCCTCATCATTATTTCATATGACGAGCACGGCGGGAACTTCGATCACGTTCCACCTCCGACGACGGCCACGCCTCCGGACAACACCGTCGGTGAGTTTGACAGTTTCGACTTTCGACGACTTGGGGTCCGCGTCCCGGCTGTCCTGGTGTCTCCCTACATCGAAGCCGGGACCGTCTTTCGAGCCAAGCAGGGGGTCATCGACCACACTTCCGTCCTGAGCACGATCGAGCGGCGCTGGAAGCTCCAACCGCTTACGGAACGTGATAGGGCAGCTCCGGACTTGGGGGACGTCCTGACCCTGGCGGCACCGCGGAGCGATGATCCGCTCAGCGGCGTGCTTGCACCGGAATCGACGGGGGTCCCCCCGACTCCTTCAACGCCCTCCCGCCTTGAAGTGCTACACGCGGAGCGTGTCTCGCAGTTGCCGATTCCAGACCAGTTCGGCCACTACAGGCACGTCGCCCCTCCGCTTTCGACGAGCATGGCCGTACACGACTACGTCGAGTCGCGAATGGCCCTATGGGATCGGCATCTCCAGCGGACGGGGCGCGCCGGCGAGTGATGACTCTTCGGGATACCCTGGGTGTCCAGCTCCGGGCGAAGTCCACTCTCCGAAATCCGGAGGAGGCCGACTGAAACTCGGAGGTCGGAAAGACCGGCCGGCGAGAAATGAACGAGGAATTCGCTGGCGTTGGGTGTGCGTCCGCCCTGGCTCCGGCCTTGCAAACGCCGCGAGCCATGAAAAATGCTCGCGCCTGGCTCCTGCTCGCCTCGCTCACGGGGCTCAGCTCGCTCGCCTGCTCCGATGCGAAGACCGATGCATCGGCAGCGGACGGCGCCACGGGTTCGGTCGGCCTGGCCCTGCAGATCCCGGGCGGTCAGACGCTCAACACCGTCAACTATCAGATCAGCGGACCGAACGAGTTCGCGAAGTCCGGGGCCATCGACGTCAGCCGCAGCTCGGCCATCTCTGCGGTGATCAGCCCGCTGCCGGCCGGCATAGGCTTCACCATCACGCTCACCGGGACGACGGCCGACGGGACGCTGACCTGCAGCGGTACGGGGATGTTTGACGTCGTGGCCCACGCCACGTCGACCGTCACGGTGCACGTCGATTGTCACATGGGGGCGACGACCGGCAGCGTCCTGGTCAACGGCACGCTGAATGTCTGCCCAGTGATCGACGGCCTTGGCGCCAGCCCCGCCGAGGTCGCCGTGGGCGGCGCGCTGTCCCTGACCGCCATGGCTCACGATTCGGACACGGGCCCGTCGGCCCTGTCGTATAACTGGTCGGCGCCGAGCGGCATGTTCAGCAGCACGACGGTCGCCAACCCGACCTTCACCTGCACCGCCGGCGGTCCGGTCATCGTGTCGGTGACGGTCTCCGACGGCGATACCGCGGTGACCTGCCCTGCCACGGCTACCGTCACGGTGACCTGTACCGTCACGCCGCTGCAGGCCGACGTCCAGACCATCGTCGTGATCTACGCCGAGAACCGCAGCTTCGACGGCCTGTTCGGCAACTTCCCGGGCGCGCATGGCCTGTCCGAGGTGGTCGACGCTTCGGGGAACCCGACGGCAGCGTTCGTTCCTCAGAAGGACCGCGACGGCACGACCGTGCTGCCCAAGCTGCCGCAGACCTGGGGAGGGGCGACGGCCAGCGGCAACCCGACCGTGGTGACGCAGGCCCAGACCGACAACCTGATCAACGGGCCCTTCCCGGTGGAGACGGGCTTCGTCGCGAACGGCGGGGCGATGTTGACCACGCTCGACGTCACCCGCGACATCGCGCACCGGTTCTTCGAGAACATCATGGAGATCAACGGCGGCTCGAACGACATGTACGCCGCCTGGGAGGACGCCGGTGGTCTCACGATGGGCCACTGGGACAACAGCAAGAAGAGCCTGTACGCGCTCGCCCAGCAGTACGTGCTTGCCGACAACTTCTTCGAGGGCGCGTACGGCGGCTCGTTCTTGAACCACCAGTACTTGATCTGCGCCTGCGCGCCGCAGGTCTCGGCGGCGTTCGTGACCAGCAACAAGCCGTCGCTGAACGTGCTCGGCACGCCGAACGCGAAGGGCGTGCCGCAGCTCGTGGCCAACGCGTCCTCGCCGGCCTCGGCGCTGACGAACTCGGCTTCCCTGCAGACGGGCAACATCGCGCCGCTCGACTACTTCGGCGCGGGCGACGGCTACCGTGCCGTCAACACCATGCAGCCGGCGTATCAGCCGAGCGGCAACTTCCCCGCCAGCGGCGCCAGCGATCTGCGCTACGCGAATGCGGGCGCGGCGACGACGCTGCCGCCCCAGACGCAGACCACCATGGGTGACCTGCTGACGGCGAAGGGGATCGACTGGGCGTGGTACGCCACGGCCTGGGACGACGCCTCGACCGACGGCCAGCAGCCCTCGACGGCCACGCACGCGGTCATCTACGCGCCCTCGAGCCCGCGCGGCAGCCCGGACTTCCAGGCCCACCACCACCCGTACAACTACTACTCGCGCTTCGATCCGGCCACCGCGGCCAGCGAGCGCGCGGCGCACCTGAAGGACTACAAGCGGCTGGTCGCCGACGCCGCCGCCGGGTCGCTGCCGCCGGTCGCCTGGTACAAGCCCATGGGCGCCGTGAACCAGCACCCGGGGTACGCCAACATCGACGACGGCGACGCGCACATTTCGGACCTGGTCGCGAAGCTGCAGGCCAGCCCGCAGTGGTCGCACATGGTCATCGTCATCACGTACGACGAGTACGGCGGCCAGTGGGATCACGTGTCGCCGCCCCAGGGTGACAAGCTGGGCCCGGGCACCCGCATCCCGGCGATCATCATCTCGCCGTTCGCCAAGAAGGGGACGGTCGATCACACCCAGTACGACTCGGCCTCGACGCTGCGGCTCATCACCAAGCGTTGGAGCTTGCCGGTGCTGCCGGGGCTGGCGGCGCGTGACCAGGCGCTGGTCGCCGCCGGCGGCACGCCGATGGGCGATCTGACGAGCGCCCTGAGCCTGCCGTAACGGATTGGCGGCCCTGCGCCGCCCGCGCTTCACGAAATGGCCGCTGCCTCACTCGAGGCAGCGGCTATCTTCGTTTCAAGTCGGCGTCAGTCAGCGTGTCGAGAAAGGCGAGCACGTCGCGGATCTCGGCCTTGGTCAGCGCGGGCGCGGCGCCGGGCTTGCGGCCGAAGGGCGGCTCCCGGTTCACGTTGCGCCGATGTTCGGGCGGCAGGTCGTCGAAGGCGTCGACGCCGCCGCGCGCCTTGGGATAGAAGAGGTCCGGGCTGCTGTCGCGCGCGACGTAGAAGTCCATCACCCGATCCAGGGTGTGAAAGACGCCGTTGTGGAAGTAGGCCCGGCGCACGGCGGTGTTTCGCAGCCCGGGCACCCGGAAGAAGCCGCAGTACTCCGGGTGAGCGGAGAGATCGGTCCGCACGGGCCCGCACAGTCCCATGTCGAAGTGGGCAGGGTCCTGGTTGGCGGGCAGGGCGCGGTTGCGCGGCACGCCGATGGCGTTGAAGCCGAAGTCTGTGAACTGCGGGAACGCGCCCTTGCGGATCTGACTGGGGTGGCAGCTGGCACAGTTTCCCTTCTTCGGATCGTTGAATAGCGCCAGGCCGTGCTGCTCTGCGGGCGTCAGGGTTACCTTGCCGCGCAGGTAACCGTCGTAGCGGCTGCTGTAAGGATAGAAATCCTGCGGGCTTTGCTGGAAGACCTCCAGACACTTCAGCAGCGCGGTGACGGCGCGGGTGGGCTCGGCGAAGACGTCGTCGCCGAAGACGGCCCGGAACCGCGGGGCCAGCGGTCCTTGGGCCATCTTGGCCACGACGGCCTCGACGGTGGGGTTCGCCATCTCGAACGGCGAGGTCAGCGGCAGGCGGGCCTGGTCGTGCGTTGTGCTGGCCCGTCCGTCCCAGGTGTGCCCTCCCGTCGGGCCCTGGTCGGTGCTGTCCTCGACCGCCTCGTCGAAGTGGTGCTCCTCGAAAGGGGGGACGTTCTGCAGGTAGCGCAGCGAGGGCGCCGCGCGCAGGCCGGCGCTCTTCATGTCGGGACCGCCCAGCTGCGTGGCGCGTTCGTTCGGGGGACCGTACGCGAACGACGGGTCGTGACAGGTCGCGCACGACATCCGCCCCGACGCCGAGAGGAGCGGATCAAAGAACAGCTTCCGCCCGAGCTCGGTCATCTCGGGCACCGTCGCACGCCGACTGAAATGGTCAGCGTAGAAGGATTTCGCGGTTGCCGTGCCGGCCGCAGGCGCCGCCAGGGCAGGTGGGGGCGCCTGGCGGGCCCGGTCCCGGCAGGATGCCGGCCAGGTCATCCCCGCGGCCAGCAAAGCGATCTGGTACCAGGGCCCCCGGGACGGGCCACGGACTGTTTCGTCGGATGGCATCGCGCGAGGAGCGATGTTCGACAACCGCAGTGACCGCCTGGTGACGTTCGCGAAACACCTTGGGTCCGGTCAGGCGTGGGCCACGGGGGCGGGGCGAGTCGGAGGGCGCAGGGCGCTAGGAAGTGCGACCCAGCATCATGGGCCGGCTCTCGATCGTGAAGTCTCCCTCGGCGGTCAGGCTGGCGCCCAGGTGCGTGACGACCCGGCGGGGCAAGATCAACCGCTCGGTCCTCACGCAGAACCCGCAGGCAGGGGCGGAGCTCGAGGAGCGCGGCCTCGCGCAGCTCTTCTTCGCGCTCCCGGACCCACGATCGCCCGCGCCGTCGCGAAGCGGCCGCCGCTGCTCCGTGCGACGAGCCCACTGGCGCGCTGGATTTTCAGACGGGCATCTTCGGCCCTCCGATCATGCCTCTATTTCGCGGACGGTACACTAGGAATACACCACGCAGGCCCGAGCGGAAGCCCTTCCGTGGTCGAGGCCCCGACGAGGCCTGCCTGGAGCCCCGCCTGGAGCCCCACTCCAGGCGCTTACCGAGTCCAACTCGTAGCAGAACCGAAACGGGGTGAATGATAAAAATTTCTTCGAGCTCCGCGTTCCAGGTAGGGGCCGAGCTTTGGAGCCGCCATTCGCGAGATCGACAGCATCAACAACCCCAGGTCAACCCAGGTCACGGTCGCCATGAAGAAACGCGTCGCCAGGCCTTCCGGAACTTTGTCTTCGTCCACGCCTGACGCTTCGAAAGGTCTGCTCGGGGCGGCCCTCGTGATGATATCGATTTATGGCGCGTGCGCGGATCCGTCCTACACGCGGTTGCCCATCACGCGCGAGCCCCGCGATGCCGCTCAAATCGACGGCCTCGCAGGGTCCGGCGGCGCGCCTGTCGAGCCCGCACCTGCCACCAGCGGCGCGGGCGGGATGCTGGGGGCGCTGGATATCACGGGCGCCGGGGACGACCAGGACGCCTCGGTGGCCCCGGCCGCAGGCGCGGCCGGTGGGGCGGCGGGAGGGTCCGGCCGCGGGGGCAGCGCCGTTCCGTCGGCCAGCGGAGGTTCGCTCGGCCAGGAGAGCGGGAATGGGGGGTGGGCAGCCTTCGGTGGCAGCGGCTCGGCCGGGGAGTCGAGCGGCGGCACAGGCTCGCCGCCACTCGGGGACGGCACGGGAGCCGGGGGCGCGGGCGGCGCGGGCGGCGAAGCGACCGGGGGCGCGGGCGGCGCGGGCGGCGCGGCCGGCGAAGCGACCGGTGGCGCGGGCGGCGAGGCGACCGGTGGCGCGGGCGGCGCGGGCGGCAAGCAAGCCGGGGGAGCCAGCGGCGCCAGCCCGGGTGGCGCCGCTGGGGCCAGCGGGAGGGCCGATGCGGCTCGCTACAACTTCGAGGCCTCGACCCAGTCCTGGGGCATCGCCATGGGCACCGAACCGTTCACGCGCATCGTACGCAGCACGGCCCAACATTTTGCTGGCGCCGCTTCCCTGTCTGGCACTCTGACCGCAGCGTCGGGCAAGAACTACTTCCTCGAGGTCGCTCCGCCCGTTCCCGCCATCCCCGCCGGCGCGACCATAACATTCCATGTCTTCGTCCCGGCCGCGGCACAGGTCAGCGCCATCCGCTGCTATGTCCTCAACGATGCGTTCGCGCTCGCCTTCGTCGATACGCCCGCGAGCGCCCTCGAGCGCGATGCGTGGACGACCGTCACCCTGCCCGTCCCGGCGACCGAGACCAACGTGATCCGCCTCGGCGTCAAGCTCATGTCCATCGGAGCCTGGATGGGCACCGTGTACGTCGACAGCATCGACTGGTGATCCGTCACGGGCGGCGCAGCCGACCACCTTGACGCTCGAGGGCAGGCAGCTCGCAGTTCGAAGCGGACCAGGCGGCAACGGGCTGAGTCTCAGCGGGCGTCAGATCAGAACAAGTGGGCGCGCAGCGTCCGCTCCGCCACCAGAGCTCCGTCGGACACCTGGTAGACCCTGGTCGTGTCGCCCGCGAGCGCGACGAACCGGCCGTCGGGAGAGAACGAGAGGTCGTTGGCGAATCCGAACCCGAGCCCCAGATTGGCGCGGGGGACGGCGATCCTTTGAACGAGCGAGCCCGCCGTGTCCCAGATCAAGATCTGGTTGCCGGCGGTCCCAACGGTCGCGGTGGCGCAAAGATTGCCCGAGCGCCAGCACGCGAACGGCTCGGTGCCGTGGCCCTGCGAGCCAGTGAGGCCGGAGTAGTCGAACGTCGGATAGGTCGACAGGGGCGTGCCGTCGGCGGCGGACCAGAACCCGATTCCCAGCACGGGGGTCTGGCTGCTCTCGTCGCTGCTTCCCATCACCAGGCCCTGTTCGCCGGCGATGATCGAGCCGTCCGCGACCAGGCGAATGGCGTCGACACCCGCGTTGACGCTGAACTTCATCGCGCCGGTCAGCGCGTCGAGCGCCACCAGCTCGAAGACGTTGGGCGGATCGTTCGCGCCATTCCGGATGGCGTACAGGGTGGCGCCGTCAACCGAGAAGAGCGCCTCCGAGAGCCAGCCGGCGGACCACAGCCGTGCCCCGTCCGCGACCCGGAACATGGCCGTGTCGGCCTCCGGAAGCTGGGCGCTGTTCTGCGCGAACACGAGATCTCCGCCCGGGGAGATGGCGGCCGAGCCCACATCGACGATGGCGGACTGGGCCGATGTCGGGGCCACGTCGAGAGGGATGTCATTCAAGATCGTCCCGGCTGGCAGCTGGAATATTCGTACGCCGCGGTTCGTCCCAGTTGCGCTGATCTGCGCGTACTCGAGCGCCGCGGTGGTGCCGTCGGCAGACACGGCGAACGAGTTGGCGAGGAAATCATGCGTTGGGCCCAATCCCGCGAAGACGGGCGCGTTGATTTCACCCTTCAGCTGGCCATCGAAGTGGCGGATGTCGGCGACCGTGAACGCGATCAGGGTTCCGTCGGGGGCGTAGGCGATGTCTTGCGTGCCCAACCGGTCATTGAGATCTCCGCAGCCCGCCGCGGCCGCGAACAGCGCAAACGCGGCCACCAAGAAGCGAACGGAAATGGAAACGGCCGCTCTACCATCGATGAAACGAAGGCTCATGTGGGCTCTCCTGGGTGGGGCATCAGGGCCGGGATGAAGGTGATCGAGGAGGACATCTCTAGTACCCCTCGCCCGATCAGATCCGGAATGTGGGCGCGTCAATCACGCAGCACCGCCCCCAGTGACGCCCGCAGCGCGGGGCTCGGCGTCAGGACGCCGTTGATGCGGTGCAGATCCACGCCCACGCTCCACATGAGGCGCAGCGCGAACCGCCGCACGATCGGCAGATCGAGCGCCAGGGCCGCCGAGGCCGTGGGCGCCCACCCGAACCGCGCGCGCGGCGATGTCACCGGGACCAATCCCAGCTGTTCGCGAATCCCTTCCATGCCCAGTCCCACCCCCCACTGCAGCTCCGAGAACGCGACGGTCGTCCGACGCAGGGCCAGCGCCGTGAGGCTCCATCGTTGCAGGGCGTAGGGCACGTCCGAGATCACCCCTTCGTTCGATCCGTAGCCGGCGTGGCCGCCGAAGCTGAAGCTGCCGTGCCGCCGCAGGTACGCCGCCCCGAGCTCCAGGGTTCCGATGACGGTGCTCGGTCCCAGGCCGGTCAGTGTCACGTCGAGCGCGAGCTCCTGTCGGATGCCGGGGCGGCCCCCTTTCGCCAGCGCCAGCTCGGGAGCAATCGGCTGAAAGGTCGCCGCCTCGACCAGGACGTCCGGGCCGGGTGCCGCGCCGACGCTGACCTCCGCGCGCGTGCTCCCGCGATCGTCACGCGCGATCACGCGATAGCGGCCGGCCGGTAGCACGATGCGCACCCGGGCGTCCGGGCGTCCGGCCACCTCGGCCAGGACCTCGTCGGCCGTGTTGCTGACCACGTACTCGCGGCCGCGACCGGCCAGGGTTCGCGGAAAGGACAGCGCCCGACGGTCGCGGCCCACGCGTGTCATCACCAGATCGCCGGTCCCCGACAGCCGATACTCGTACGAGGGGTGCTGCGGGCCCCATACGCTGGGCAGCGTCGCCGCCAGCGTGTGGCTGTAGGCGTACCGGTACGCCTCCGCCAGCGTCACCAGGCCATTGCCGTCGCGATCTCCCGCTCCCCGCAGCCCAGAGAGCATGTGGTGGGTGAAGAACGAGCCCTCGATCTCGCTCGACTCCTGGGCCAGCTCGCTGGCGGTGCCTGCCGCGATGATGGCCGCGCCGCGGACATGGGGCGGCTCGACGTTGTCCAGGGTGTAGCTGGGGGCAGGGTGCCCGCCCTTCGGGCGAACGATACCTCCCGCGTAGCATGCGTCGAGGAAGGCGACGCGCACGAGCGCGCGCGACTGCTCGAGCCGGGTCCGCAGCTCGGCGAAGGCGAACCGCTCGTGATCCAGCAGCATCCCCTGATCGTCGGCGTGTCCCGAGTAGTAGAACACCACCTCCAGGTCGGGATCGCCCGCGGCCTGGCGCTCGACCGCCGCCAGGGCCTCGCGCAACGCCTGGGCGCCGGGCTCGCGCAGCTGGTAGATGCGATCGAACCCGCCCAGCTCACGCAGGACGGAGGCGACGCGGTCCGCGTCTCGCTCGGCGTAGCGGAGGCTGGCCTGTCCGTCGGCGACCCCCGCCGAGGCCACGATGGCCACGCGGCCAGCGAACACCAGGGCCGCGAGCTGGGAGACCAATGGCGCCAGCAGATGCGACGGCAGCATCGTCCTAGGGCCGCGGCTCGGGCGATGGCGAAGCCTTCTCGAGGACGATCCAGGACGCCGTCACGGGGACGCCGCCGATCTGGGTGAGCGTCGCCAGGGTCGCCGCGTGTTCCTCCGCGGCGGTTCGCACCTGCGGAGCGGGCAGAGGGCGCGGCGACAGCACGACGAGCAACCGCTCGGGCCCGGGCGCGTCATCCAGCCGAACGCTGCCCTCGAGCGCCTCACCGGCCGCAGGGAGCGCCACGCTGGGGTCCGTCTCGGCCGGCGGATAAAACGATACGTAGCGGCCTGTCCCATCGACGCTGCCGATCTGGATGAACCGCGCGTCGGGCCTCACGGGGCGGGGCCGGAAACGCAGCAAGTCTCCCGGCGCGACGGTGTCGTGGGGCGCGATCACGAACGTTCGATCGCCGCGGCGGCACAGCACCTCCGCCAGCGCCTGACCCTTCGTCGCGACGTAGGGCGCGCCGGCGTGGTGTTGCGTCCTGCCGGTGAAGACGATCAGCCCCGCTGCGCCCGCGACCGCCGTCAGAAGAAAGGCCGACAGCGACGCCGCACGCGCGCGGCGGGGCCTCGCCGCCGCCCGCGCCGTCAGAATCCGCCCCCAGGTCGTGCGCGCCAGCTCGCCGTCGAACGTGGCCATGGCGGCCGCGCGGGCGTCGCGCCGCGCCTGGCAGCGCGGACAACCCTGCAGGTGCCGCGCCACCGCGGGAAGCCCACCGTGGAGCTCGAAGTCGTCCAGGGCAAATTCCGACGGACAGGTGTCGTTCATCCGAATTCCCCTCTGAGAAAGGGCTCGGGATCGTCGCCCATCCGCCGTCGGCCCTCCTCGTTGAATCGGGCGAGGCAGTTGCGCACGGTGCGATCGCTGACCTGGGCGACCTCGGCCGCTTCGTCCTGCGTCATGCCGTCCAGGTAGACGTACACGACGATGGCCTGTGTCCTCGGATCCAGGTCGGCGAATAGATCGCGCAACAGCCGCCGTGCCGGCCCTTCGGGGGAGACGGCCTCGACCGGGGCGTCCAGCAGGTCAGCCCGGCGCCGGCGATCGCTGTCGCGCAAGGCGTTCAGGCACAGGTTGGTGGCCACGCGATACAGCCAGGCGAGCAACTCGCGCCCTGGCCTCAAGGTCGCGCGATGGTTGAAGCAGCGCAAGAACACCTCCTGGGTGACGTCGCGCGCCCCATCCCCGTCGCGCAGGATGCGGCGGCAACGCGCGTACACGGCGGCCCCATAGGCCTGGTAGGCGTGCGCGACGGCGGATTCCTCCATGGAGCCACCCTCTAGTACACCGGCCCCAGCCAAGACCGGAACCACGAAATGCCCGCGAAGCGACGCGGAGCGGGCGGGGCGAGTCGGGGCGCAGGGCGCGGCTAGGAAGCGCGATCGCCGATCGACATCGCGTCCTCGCGCGTGAGCTGGTCCTCCTGCCTGTCGGCCCTGCGCCACAGGCGTCCGGTGGCAATGGCCGCCGATGGATCGAACGGGCGGCCAGGTCTCACGCACAGACCGGGCGCGATGGCCCAGGGCCGGCCCTCCGTCGTGAAGTCCCCCTCGGCGGTCAAGCTGGCGCCCAGGTCCGTGACGACCCTGCGGAGCAAGATGAATCGCTCGGTCCTCCCGCAGAACCCGCAGGGGCGAAGCTCCAGGAGCGCGGCTTCGCGCAGCTCTTCTTCGTGCTCGACCCGGACCCAGCCTTTTTGATTCATCCCGTCGGACATCGGTTTAACTCTAGCATCGCTATTTGTCGGCGTGCGCTCGCTCGTCAGGCCACCGCGTGCGGCGGCCCAGAATGTGTGGGACCATCTGCTGGGTGCCTCTCCTCACGAGGCGGCCGATGGCTCGAAGAGCGGCGCTGGCGATAGCCGGCGCGGCGATGGCCTATGCCGGACTCTTGACCTGGCTGCGGCTCGACGAGGGTCGGTTGGTCTACCATGCGGAACCCGGCAAGCTCCGGCCCGCGCCCGCGGAGCTCGGGCTCGATGCGCGAGACGTGAGGATCGTCGGGCTCGATTCGACGCCCCTGGTGGCGCGCATCGTTCCTCCCCCTGCCGATGTTTCGGCCGACCGCGCGCCTTGGATCTTGTACTTCCACGGCGCCGGGGGGAACGTGGGCACGCCGGGATATGATCGCGATCAAGTGGATTCGCCCGCTATCGAGGCGGGTCTGTCGTGGTTCCGTCGCGCCCCAGACCGAGAGCGCACCGGCCGGCCGATCGGCGATCCGCTCAGATCTCTTCCAGCGACTTCATGATGGCGGGCGCGAAGGTGCGGGGAATCTCGATCAGCGACTCGTGCTTCGCCGGCCGGGGCGTGCCGCCGTACCATTCACCATCCGGGCGCTGGATCTCGCCAACGACGTCCTCGTCGTCGAAGTCGAGGCGCAGCGGCTTGGGCTCGGGCGCCGGAGGTCGCGCGTCGGACGGGGTCGCATGGTGGCGAGGCGTAGTCGTGTCCGTCCGCGCCAGCCTCAACGCGGGCAGCGGCGGCGAAAGAAGCGCCGCCACCGACGACGCCAGCGGCACGACCAGCCCGGACGAGGCATGCCCGTGAGCGGGCGGCTCGACCCGGACCAGCGGCGCGTCGGCCGCGACGCGCGTCGGCACCACCAGCCCGGGAAAGCCGACGACGGCAGTCAGCGCGACCGGCATCAGGGCGACGCCGACGGCGCGCGCGTGGCCGAGGCCCGCAAAGGGGAACGTCGCGCGCAACGCGCCCAGCGCCACGCGCAGCCGCTCCAGCGCACGATGCGCGCGCGTGCGCGCCGTCGTCGGCGTGATGCCCTGTGCGGCCGCCACTTCCTCGTAAGCGCGATCTTCGAAGTAGCGCGCGACCAGCACGCTGCGCATCTCGCCGGGGATCTCGCCCAGCGCCACGCCGAGGGCGCTGCGGCGCTCGGCCTCGAGCAGGCGCTCCTCCGGATTCGGCGCCGTGACGGTCAGCGCGGGCGCACGCTCCAGGCTCGCTGCCGCGCGGCCACGCCTGCGGGCCGCGTCGATGCCCAGGTTGCGCGAGATGCGCTCCTGCCAGGGCGCGCTCCGCCCGTCAGGTGCCGGGTGGCGAAGCGCGCGGGCGAACGCCTCGGCGGCGAGATCCTCGGCCTCGGCGCTCCCAAACCGCCGGGCCAGGCGGTGGATCAGGCGACGGTGCTGCAGAAGGAGATCGGACGCGTCTTTCGGGCTCATGTCGGTCCTCCTGTCAGGATCAACGCCGGAAGATTGACTTTGTTCCCTACATCATAACCCCGGTCGAGGGCAGGGCACGGCACGGACTCTCCCACAATCGACGCTACAATCGGCGGCGTCCGAAGGAGGAGCCAACCCCCGCCATGTCACCGCCGCCGCCGCCACCGTTCGAATCGCAGCTTCCGTCGTTCGATCTGTCTGGGCGCGTGGCGCTGGTGACGGGGGCCGCGCGGGGGATCGGGCGCGCGTGCGCGATCGCGCTGGCGGAGGCGGGCGCGGACGTCGCGCTGGGGCTGCGCGATCGCGCCGAGGACGGCGATGTCGCCGACATCGTTCGGACGCGCGGGCGCCTGGCGTTGCCGCTTCAGATGGACGTCACCCGTCGCGACGAGATCGTGCGCGCCGTGGCCGAGGCGACGGCGCGCCTCGGGCGCATCGACATCCTGGTGAACAACGCCGGCATCGGGCCGCCGAACGCGGCGACCGATGTGACCGAGGACGACTTCGATCGCACGGTCGCGGTGAACCTGAAGGGCACGTTCTTCGTGGCTCAGGAAGTGGGGCGGGGGATGATCGCCCGCGGGTTCGGACGGATCATCAACCTCGGCTCGCAGGCGGGCGCGGTGGCGCTGCCGACGGAGTCGGTTTATTGCATGACGAAGGCGGCGATCGCGCACCTCACGCGATGCCTGGCGGTCGAGTGGGCGGCCCACGGCGTGAACGTGAACGCTGTGGCACCCACGTTCATCCGCACGCCCGGGACAGCGAAATGGCTCGAGAACGAAGACTTCCGGCGTGACCTGCTCGCGCGCATCCCGCTCGGCCGCGTGGGTGAGCCCCGCGACGTCGCGGGCGCCGTCGTGTTTCTCGCGTCGCCGGCGGCGGCCATGATCACCGGCGCCACCCTGCTCATCGATGGCGGCTGGACCGCCCGTTGAGCCTTGTTGCGGTCCGGTGTGTCATCGACGTCGGGCCCGCCGGCGCCAGGCCACATACGTCAAGCCCAACACCCAGCAGAGCCCGACGGGCGGCCATGTATCGCCGGATCCCGCCGCCAACGTGCACCCCGAGGAGCTCCCGGCGGACGCGTTTCCGCCCGAACCTCGGCCTCCGCTGCCCGCGGTCGTGGGCATCCCCGCGTCGGGCGTTGGTGGCGGAGGACTCGAAGCTCCTCCGGTCGCGGACCCCGCGACGGAGTCGCTGCCGCCCGTCGACGTGCCGCCGCCCGTGCCTGGAGAGCCGCCCGTCGAGATCGCGCCGCCGAGCCCGCCTGTGCTCGCGCCTCCGGTCGCCGCCCTCGTGCCACCTGTCGCTCCGCCCGCGCCGGCCGGCATCGAGCCGCCGGTTCCTCCTGTGACACCCGAGCCACCTGTCGACGTCGCTCCGCCCGTGCCGGTCGTTCCACCGGTGCCGGTCGCTCCACCCGCGCCGGTCGTTCCACCCGTGCTGCCGTCCGCGCCTCCGTCTATCGGCGAGGCGTCGACGGCGCCCCCGTCGGGGACGGGATTCGATCCGTCGAGACCGAAGAAGCGAATGGCCTCGGCGCCGTTGATGACGAGGTTGTGCGGCTGGCCGGTCTCCTGGATGGCTTCGACCTGGACGACGCCGGCGCCATCGGCGTAGCGCGTTCGGATCCACGTGGCCTGTGGAACGTTGTTCTCCGTCGAGGTCGGCGTCTCGCTGACGCCGAGGACGTTGGTCCACTCCTTGATTTCTTCGCCGAAGTTGTGGAAGGACAGCGTGGCGTCCAGCGTGCCGTGCCAGATCTGGATGCGCGGACGCACGCCCGTGAAGCCTGGATACGCGGCGCGCACCAGGTTGCCCCACTGCGGGCCCGTCATGGTGACGTTGCCGGTGGCGCACGTCGTGCTCCAGCCGAGGTTGTCCACGGAGCCCTGGGCGAAGCACGCGAAGGGGACGCCTGCGAACGCGGCGCCCGCCTTGAACACGTCGGGATAGGAGCCGAGCAGGACGTTGGTCATCATGCCGCCCGAGGAGTGGCCGGCCACGTACACGCGGTTGGCGTCACCGTTCTTGTTCTGGATGACGTAGTTGACCATCGAGAGGATGCCGGCGGCGTCGCCGCTGCCCGCGTGCGTCAGGTCCGCCATCGAGTGAACGTCCCAGCAGCCGTCGCTGCTGATCGCCGACGGGCAAATGAGGAGAAAGCCGTACTTGTCGGCCTGCTGGGCGAACGGGCTCCCCGACGAGCAGACGTCCGTGCCCTTGCCATGGCACGCGTGAACGCCGACGAGGATCGGCGGCTTCGCGACCACGTTGGCCGGCGTGTAGAGGTACATGCCGATGCCGCTCGGGTTCGCGCCGAAGCTCGCAATCTGCGCGACCGTGGCCGCCGCCGCGCCGGGAGCGGCAAGCGCGCCAGCCAGCAGCGAGGCGACCCCCAGCGTCAACCCGCGACCCCGTCCAGGTAGGCTTCTCATCTCCCGTAGAAGGGGCGGCACCGGCGAGAACCTTTCAATCGATGATGATGATAATCGTGCGAGCTCACGCGAACAGACCCGATCGCCCGAGATCCTTCTTCCGTACCATGACAGCCCACCTCGATCTCTCGCTTCGACGATTCGTCTTGCTGGCGGGTGCGCTGCTGGCCGGCGTGGCGACGGCGGCGCCGGACACCCCGCCCGCGACCAAGGAGGCGGCGCCGGCCGGCACGAGCTTCTGGAAGATCTGGACCAAGCCCAAGGCAAAGTGGGTGCTCTACGACCTCACCGGAGCAGGGAACAAGGGTGTGCGGCAAAAGATTGTCGTCGAGACCGCCGACGTCCGGAAGATCGGTGACGCGGACGTCGCCCGCATCCGCTGGACCCACGTCTGGGGCAAGGGTAAGGACGGGCAAGACCGTATGGGTGACTCCGACGAGGGCCTGTACACCCAGGTCGCCGTGACATCGGCGGGGCTGTACATCCTGAGCGACGACATGGACGACGCCAAGATCGCCGAGGCGCTCCGCCGGAAGCCCTCCCGGTCCGAGCCGCCCAAGGAATACAAAGGAAGCAAGGCCAACAACGGGCGCTACCTCCGCTTCGATCAACTGGGCGGCGAGACCGTCGTCTGTTACGGCTACGAGCCCGGCCCCAACGCTCCCCCCTGTGACGACACCTGCTTTGGCGAGCTGTGTTTTTCCCCCACGCACGGTGTCGTCGAGATCTCGGGGACCTGGGCGCCCGACATGGGCGACTTCGCGCAGAAGGGATACGAGCGTTGAGGCCGCCAGGATCGGGGGGGATTACAAGACGCGATTCGGCCGCCTCGTCTACGGGGCGATGCTTTCCACCGAAAGGGATCTTCGTGCGCGCGACACTCGCCGTTCTGGGCTCACTGACTGCGATGATCGGGACCTTTCAAGGTTGCGGCTCGTCGGCGGCGCAGAAACCAGACGCCGGCAATCCCGATGGCGCGCCCTCCACCTGCACCGTCACCTTGAACGGCGGTGTCGTGAGTGTTCACAGCTGCGCGGTGACGTTCGCTTACGATGGCACCGTCAAGGCCACGGATTTTTCGCTTTCGACCACCAACGTCGATACCGCCACGGTGCCGAATCTGTACGCGAGCATTCAAATCGCCGGCAACCCCGCGCGGGGAAGCTTCCTTTCGACGAACCCCAGTGTCCTGCAAGGCCTGCTGGCCGTGAGCGCCGAGAACTCGACCGACGCGTGGAGCGCCGACTCCGCGACGACGAACACGGCGCTGACCGGGACGTTCGCCCTGACGATCACCGACGTCGGCGTGGCCACCTCGGTCAACGGCAGCAGCTTTTACACGAACACACACGGGACGCTGGATTCAATGCTTGTCCCCGTGACGGTCGGACAGACGACCGATGCCATCGACGCGCACGCGAGTTTCTGACCGCGAACGTCCTTTCGAACGCCGTCGTGCGCCGTCCTTGTTAGAGACGGCGGCGCGAAATGAGCATTCAATTGAGGGGTGACGTCAATGCCGGCGCTACGCGCCTCCGCTGCCCATCGCGTGGTCTGTTGATATACGTCGCCCTCGGCTCCGGAGCTGTGCCGCAGACCCCAACCCGATCGAGGCGCTTTCCGACATGATGAAGCATCAGCAGAAGTACTCGCGTCGGAGTTTTCTTGGCGCGGTGGGTGCCGGCGCGGCGCTGTTGCCGCTGCTCGAATCCGATCCCGCCGACGCCGCTTGCGCGGGCCCTGGAATCAAGCGCCTGTTCATTCTCGTGTGGCCGAACGGAATGCTGAGCAGCGTGTCGTCCTGGGCGACCAAGGGCGAGACGCCTTCTGCGTGGACGCTGCCTCCCTTCATGGCGAGCCTCGCGCCCTATCAGCAGGATCTGCTGCTGCTCGACGGGCTCGACTACTCGTTCCTCAAGGATATGCCCGGTTCGGGGGAGAGGACCGGTCATGCCGCTTATCCCGGGCTGTTGACGGGAGCGTTCTACCAGACCCTCTCGTCATCGACGGCGGCTGACATCGCCGGAGGACCGTCGGTCGACCAGTACATTGGGGCCCAGTTGAAAGCCGGCGGGTACCCGGGGCTCGCCAGTCTCAATCTCGGGGTTTTCGTCCAGAGCACGGGGCGCCTGTCCTGGAAATCGGCTGGCCAGGTGGTCCTGCCCGACCTCGACCCCAACCATGTCTTCACGACGTATTTCCAGGGCAGTTTGCCCACGCCGTCGCCCTCCGGCGCGGGAGGCGCCGGGGCCTCGACGCGTGTGGCCCTGAGGAGAAGCATCCTCGACTACGTGCAGGGCGACCTCGCTCGTTTCTCGAGGAAGGTGGGAACGGAAGACAAACAGCGGATTGCCCAGCACCTGGATGCGGTTCGGACGGCCGAGCTCAGCCTCCCCCCCACGCCCGCCACCGGAGCTGGCGGCGCGGGCGGAGCATCGTCCGCGCCGCCCGCAACGATCTGTGGCATCCCGACCGACGAGTTCCCGGCACCGGGGGTTGCCGGCAAGACATCGAGCAACGTCCCGCAGCTGGTGAAGTTGCAGATGGATCTGGCGGCCATGGCGTTCGCATCGGATCTCACCCGGGTCGTGGTCTTGCAGATCGCCGATCAGTCCGGGGCCCAGCTCGTTTTCACGAACCTCGGCTTCGTGGCCGGGGGTCCCAATCCTAGCGATGCCAACACCGGAGACATCAACGGCTGGCACGCCATCGCGAAGCGCAACGGGGCCGACAAGGTGATTGTCGACACCTGGTTCCAGTCCCAGGTTGCGTACATGGCCGGCCAGATGAAGGGGATCGTCGATCCCGGCGGCAAGTCGGCCCTCGACAGCGGCGTGCTCGTGGGGATGAGCAACATGCGCTCGGGCCTGGAGGAGACCACGCAGGTCCCCACCATTCTCGCCGGAAGCTGCGGGGGCTACTTCAAGACCGGGCGGAGCCTGGCGCTCACCGGCATTCCCAACAACCAACTGCTGGTGTCGCTGTGCGACGGGATGGGATTTCCGGTCGCCACCTTTGGAGAGCCACGATATGGCGGCGAGCTGACCGCGCTGAAGGGATGAGGGACATCTTGAGCTTTGCAACTCGTGAACGCCGCGCCCTCTGGGCGTTGGCGATCGTCGGTTCCGCCATGACCTTCGCGGCCTGTTCTTCCCCCTCGCAGAAGCTGCCGGGACAATCTTCCGGAGGCACCACGGGCGTGGGCGGCTCGTCGGCGCCGACGATGGTCGGCGGGGCCGCGGGTACGACGGGGCCAGCCGCCACCGGCGGGAGCGCTGGGGGGCTTGGCGCGGGCACCGGCGGAACACCGGGGACCGGCGGCGCCGCCGGCGGGCTCGGCGGCGGGCTCGGCGGCGGCATCCCCGGCCCTTCGGTGCCGCCGCTTGGCGGCACGCCGACGCCCGAGTCGGCCGGGCCGATGGTCATGCGTCGGCTCACGAGGCGCGAGTACAGCCACATCTTGAGCGACCTGTTGGGAGACGCCACCGATCCCGGCGCGAGCTTCCCCCTGGACGAAATCTCGAACCCACCGTTCGAGGCCCCGAACAGCGTCTTTCCCCTGCAGGTCGAGCTATACCTCTCGACCGCCGACTCCGTGGTCGCGACCGCGCTGGCGAACGGCAACCTGCTCTCGCCAAACAATCTTCCAGCGACCTGTCAGGCCCCCGCCCCCGCGGACGAGCCCGCCTGCGCAGGTCAGTTCATCGCGGCGTTCGGCAGGCGGGCGTTTCGACGCCCCGTGGAAGCCGACGAGGTCACCGATCTCCAAGGTCTGTTCACGACCGCCCGTGGGCTTGGTTTGGGCTTCCAGGAAGCCCTGGCCGAGGTCGCCAAGGGCATGCTCCAGTCACCGAGCTTCCTCTATCACTGGGAGATCGGTGCCACGCCTCCCGCGGTCGATCCGGCCACCGGTTTGATTTCGCTCACGCCCTGGCAAGTGGCCGCGCGCCTGGCGGAAACACTGTGGGAGAGCGGACCGGACGACGTCCTGCTGTCGGCCGCGGAAGGCGGAGAACTTGCGACGCCCGCGCAGGTCGGCGCCCAGGTGAGCCGCATGCTCGCGGATCCGCGGGCAGCGCGAGCGCTCGAACATTTCCACGAGCAGTTGTTGATTCCGGGTGGCTCGCTCGCGGACCTTCGGACGCTCACGAAATCGAGCCCGCGCTTCGCGGGGGTGGCCGCGTCGCTGCCCGACGAGTTCGACCGATTCCTCACGGACGTCTACTTGACCGGAGACGGGACCCTGAACACGCTCCTCACGGCGCCGTACGCCTTCGTCGACGCGAATCTCGCTCCGATTTACGGCGTTGCCGTGCCCGTAGCACCCGGGTTCACCAAGGTCGCGCTCAATCCAGCCGAGCGCGGGGGGGTGCTGACACAGCTGGCTTTCCTGAGCGCGACGTCCTCCGACGTGACCGACGATCCGATCAGACGCGGAAGCGTCGTCTATGAGAACCTTCTGTGCGGTACGGTGCCTCCTGAGCCTCCCATCGTGCCAGTGCTGCCCCCCATCCCGCCGGGCCCCCTGACCACGCGTCAAATCTTCACCGACGCCACCCCGGGGTCGTGCGCGGACTGCCACGCGCTCATCAACACCCCGGGCTTCGCGTTCGAGAACTACGATGGCCTCGGCGTGTATCGGATCACCGACTCCGGTCTTCCCGTCGATTCGAGGGGCACGATGGTCACGCCTGGCCAGGTCTCCATCACCTTCACGAACGCCATCGATCTGTCGCGCCAGCTCGCGGCCAGTCCGGAGGCCAGATGGTGCCTCGACCGGCAATGGTTCCGCTACATGCTGGGGAGACCAGAGAGCGCCGCCGAGCAGGGCTCGCTGGAGGTCGCGTATCGCAGCGCCTCCGCCACGGACGGGTATTCGCTGCGCGCGTTGCTGACGGCGATGGTGACCTCCAGGGCCTTCCTCGCTCGCGCACCTTCGCCCGGCGAGCTGCCGTAGTCGCGTTGGCATCCGCGGCCGCGGACGCAAGGGCCGATTGCGCCCGCGCTCGCGTCGTGCAGAGCGTGACTTTCAGCGGGAACGCTTCGGGGTCCGCTAGCCAGTAAATTATTGTTTTTGTTCAACTATTTACACGCCCCTGTCCTTGATCGCATATATTGTGTGATTAAAATCACAGTCTGGTAGGATTCGCGAAACTGTCAGGCTCGGGTTCTTAAGGGATTCAGCACCCGAAGGTCTCGCGCGATCTCGCTACCGAAACGGAGGTCATGAGATGACACGGCTGCCTTTCCCGATACCAGCGGCGAGACTTTCTGGAGCTCGACGCTGTTCGCGGGCTCCACGACGCGCGCGCGGTACCTGCGCTTCGACGAGGGCGGCGCGCTGTACGAACCGCTCACCATGACGCGCCGGCTCGATGTCTTCGCTTAGGATGGTATTGCCATATTGTTCGGGACGCACAGGAGGTATTTCGCAATGCGGATGTTTTCCCCTCTAGCGGTGTTCGGAATCTCGGGGCTGATGCTGTTGGGCTCTTCCGGGTGCCAATCGACGGGGCAGGGGCGGCCGCCTGGTCAAGGGGGCGATAAGGGTGGAACTGGTGGCAATCCCGGCAGCGGAGGCGTCGGGACCGGAGGCGTCCCCGTTGCGACGGTCGATGCCGGCGCCGGGAACCCCGCGACCGGTGGCCAGCAGGCGCCGTCAGGAGGGGCGCCAGGCTCCGGTGGCGGCCCATCGACGGGAGCAAACGGCGGCGGTGGAGCGATGTCGAGCGGCGGCGCGACCGGCGGTCGTGGCGTCGTCGACGCCGGTCCATCCGACGTCCCGGCTGGCGAGGTGACCACAGCCGACTCGGGGTCGTCGTCTACGTCCTCCGGGGATGCTGGCGTATGCCGTCCGGCGCCTACCGGCGGCTTGCCTGCCTTCCCGGGCGCCGAAGGGTTTGGCGCCTTCGCCAAGGGGGGGCGCGGCGGCGACGTGTATCACGTGGTCAACCTGAACGCGAGCGGGGCCGGTTCCTTCGCGTACGGTGTCGAAAATATCCCCGCCAGCGGGCGCACCATCGTGTTCGACGTCAGCGGTTACGCCGACATCAGCGGCGAGCTCCACGTGAACAAGCCGTTCCTGACCATCGCGGGCCAGACCGCGCCAGGCGACGGATTCGGCCTCAAGAACGGAACCTTCTGGCTATCCGCTGGCGACGCCATCATCCGGCACATGAGGTTCCGCGACGGGCTCAGCGCCGACTCGGTGGACATGGACAGCGGCGCGGTGAACTTCATCTGGGATCACTGCGACATGATGTTCAGCCACGACGAGAACATGTCCAGCTTCAAGACCCCGCCCGAGAACATGACATACCAGTACTCGATCAACGCCTGGGGCCTCGAGACCCACTCCTGTGGTGGGCTGTGGGACCAGGGCCACGCCACCTCGCATCACTCGTTATGGGCCCACAATCACACCCGCAACCCGAAGGCGCGCGCCACCCTGCTCGAGTGGATCAACAACGTCACCTTCGACTGGGACATCGGCTTCATCATGGGCGACTCGAACACGCCGATTCGCTGGCAGGCGAACGTGCGCGGCAGCTATTTCGTCTCCGGGACCTCGAAGACCAACGCGCTCGAGAGCGCGAACCTGGACAGCAACGGAAACCCCAACTTCTTCCTGTTCATGGAGGACTCGGCGCTGGATGGCAACATCAACGGCGTCCTCGACGTGACCAAGACCGACTACGACATGGCCTCGGGAAGCTACGGCAAGCTGACCGCGGCAGTTCCCCTGACGGCGGACTTCAAAGCCGTCAGCGCCGCCAACCCCGTGGTCGGTTTGCCTGTCACCATCGATGATCACCTGACGGCTTACAAGAAGGTCGTCTCGGCTGCTGGGCCTCTGCGCCTCGATATTCGTTCGCAGAAGCCGCTGCGTGACGAGGTCGACGCCCTGGTCATCGACGATCTGGTCACCCAGAAGCATCGCCACCTCAACTATCAGGCGACCGACACGACCGGCATCGGCAACGGCGGGTTTGGCACCCTGGCCTCCGCCCCTGCTCCGACGGACACCGACAGGGATGGGATGCCGGACTACTGGGAAATGGCGGTCGGACTGAACCCCGCCGTCGACGATCACAACGGTCGCGTGCCCGACTGCACGTACGCGTTCGTCCCCGGCAACACCGGCTACACCTGGCTGGAGGACTACCTTCAATTCCTGGCCATTCCGCACGGGGTGGTGGCCCGTCGAACCGCCGCCGGCGCGACCTTCATCGACGTCGACATGAGCCGGTACACGAGTGGGTTGAAGGCGGGCGCCGTCTTCACGGTCTCGGCCGCATCGAACGGCACGGTGTCTGTCCAGCCCGACGGCCACACCGCTCGATTCGCTCCCAATTCGGACTTCCTCGGACGGGCCGGATTCAAGTTCGCGGGGACCGATTCGGACAAGAGCACGATCGACATGGACGTTGGCATCCTGGTCGCCGAATCGGTGCCCTGAGCCGTCGGTCGCGCAGCGATTGGCCCAGGCTGCGACCAGCGGGCCGATTTACTGCTGCTTGTAACCGATTCGCGTCGGTCCGCGTTTGAACCCGAGCCGACGGTCACCCTGGAACACCGGCTGGGCGACGGGCACGTCCGTCCTGGGATCTGGCTATCGCCGGATCCTCCGAGCCTCGGAATGAGCCGCAGGCGCGAGGGACACGTCTGTCTCGATACAGAGGAGAATGATCATGTTCGCAGGAATTTTGGTCCGTGGTCGACGGGATGGTGCGTGCGAGCTTCGCTCGCTCGCACCATCCCGCTGGGGATTCAAAGGACCCTCTCAGGGTCCTTCTATCAGTGGAACCGTCCGCGCTTCTGCCCTCGCATGCACGGTCCTCGTGGGCGTGCTCGCGCAGGGCGCGTGCGGCTCGTCGTCATCTGGTACCTCAACAACCGGTACGGGCGGCGCGGGTGGTCGGTCCGTCAGCGGCGCGGGGGGAACAGGCGCGCTCACCGATATCGTCGACACGGCGGTCGCCGCCGGGACGTTCAAGACCTTGGCTGCGGCTTTGACCGCCGCGGACCTCGTGACGACGCTGAAGGGCGTCGGCCCATTCACGGTGTTTGCTCCTACTGATGCCGCCTTCGCCAAGCTACCCGCGGGCACCGTGGACGATCTGCTGAAGCCCGAGAACAAGAAGACCCTGCAGGCCATCCTCACGTATCACGTCGTCGCCGGGAAGGTGCTGGCGGCCGACGTCGTGAAGTTGACCCACGCCACGACGGTGGAGGGCGAGGACGTCGCGATCAGCGTGTCGGGATCCACCGTCAAGGTGAACGCGGCCACCGTGACGGCGGTGGATGTGCTGGCATCAAACGGCGTCATTCACGTCATCGATTCGGTGTTGCTGCCACCCAGCGTCGTTGCGGCGGGAGCGGGCGGGGCAGGGGGCGGTGGTGCAAGTGGCGCCGGGGGCGCGAGCGGCCTGGCCGGTGCGTCCGGGTCGACCGGGGCGGGCGGCGGCGGGGGCCAGGCAGCGTTGAACGACATCGTCGACACAGCGGTGGCGGCCGGATCGTTCAACACCCTGGCGGCGGCCTTGACCGCGGCGGACCTGGTGACCACCTTGAAGGGAGCGGGCCCGTTCACGGTGTTTGCGCCAACAGACGCCGCCTTCGCGAAGTTGCCGGCGGGCACCGTCGATAACCTCCTCAAGCCCGAAAACAAGGCGATGCTGCAGTCGATCCTCGAGTATCACGTGGTCGCCGGAAGGGTGCTGGCCGCCGACGTCGTGAAGTTGACCCACGCGACGACGCTGCAGGGACAAGACGTGACCGTCGCGGTCGTGAACGGCGGCGTGACGATCAACGACGCCAAGGTGACCACGCCTGACGTGCTGGCGAGCAACGGCGTCATCCATGTGATCGATTCGGTTCTCTTGCCCAAGTAAGAACGCGGCGAAGGCGACGCGGGCTTGCTCATTCGTTTGACGGAATCTGGAAGGCCGACCTGATCGTACGGAGAGCACGGCCATTTTCCGTGGAGGAGATACGCCGATGCGCGCCGAAATGGTTAGAGACGACCGCGCGCCAAGAGCATTGAATTCAGGGGTGACGGCCAACGAACGCCATCGATTTGTCGCGCCAGCTCGCGGCCAGCCCGGAGACCGATGGTGCCTCGACCGGCAGTGGATCCGCTACATCTTGGGAAGACCAGCGAGCTTGCCGAGCAGGGCTCGCTGGAGGCCGCCTATCGCATGCGTGAGTCCGGCCAGGCGGATTTCGCGCGGGCTCGCGGGGTAGGTGCGACGTGATCTCCTACAAGATCGCTCGACGTTCGTTCTTGCGCGCATGCGGAGGGTCCACCGCGCTCCTGGTGCCGCTGCTGCGCGGCATCGAGGCGCGGGCACAAGGCATGCCGGCGCCGCTCCGTTTCCTGGTCATCCATCGCCCGTGTGGCACGTCCCTCGATCTCTGGCGCCCGACCGTCGCGGCCACGACCAAGAGCTTCACCTTGCCGACGAACAGCGCGCCCTTCACGCCGCTGCAGTCGAGCATGGTCATGGTCGACGGCCTCAATCTCATCTTCGCGAGCCAGCAGACGGCCAACTCGAACGGGCAAAATACCTCCGAGGGCGGTGTGGTCGAGATGATGACAGGTGTTCCGACGCTCGGGCGGATCGGGCAACAAGATCACTGCGCCGGCGGCCCATCGATCGATCAGATTCTCCTGGCCCGCTCGCCGAGCCTCGGCGGATCCGGCGCGCCGTTCGGCAGCCGGACGCCGTTCGGATCGCTGCAACTCGCGGCGGACATCCGTTCGTCTCGCGACGAGATCAGCCCTCGCGTGCTTTCTTACCTGGCCCCCTCCGCGGACCCCGATATCACCTTGGCCCGGCAACCGCTGTATCCCGAGACCCAGCCGCTTCGGGCGTTCGACAAATTGTTCGCAGGGCCGTTGCCCCCAGGAATGAACGTCGCGCAACTGCTGTCGGAGAAGCTGAGCGTGCTCGACTACATGCGCAACGATCTGGCTCGTCTCAACATGCTGATCCCCGCCTCCGAGAAGCCCAAGCTGGACGCTCACGCGGCGGCCATTCAACAGCTCGAGAGCCGCCTGAGAGCGTCGTTGTCGACCGGCGCGGGGCAGGTGTGCGCGGCCCCGGCGACGCCTCCCATGTTTGCGGAGACCGGAAAGGGCGCGAGCGGATCGCTGGCGCCCGCCGGTGGCTCCAAGCTGACCGGTGTCGACTACTACACGGCCGGCGACCCCAGCAATCATCCTCACGAGGTCCTGGGGCAGGCCCATCTGGCGCTGATCCAGGCGGCGTTCCTCTGCGACCTCGTTCGCGTCGCGACCTTCAGCTGGGCCTCGAGCACGAGCTGGGTCGTCTTCCCGTCGACGTTCAACGGCGCCACGCTCTCCTCGGCACTGGCAGCGGGCCCTCACTACGAATCGACGGGGTCGTACGATCCAGCCACCTTGGCCTGGGGTGCGGCCATCGATCGCTACTACTCCGATCAGACCGCGCGCGCGATCCAGAGGTTCGCGACGGCGACCGACATCGATGGCAACACGCTGCTCGACAACACGGTCATCCCGTACTTGAGCGAGGTGTGCCGGCGCTGGGATCACAACCAGCAGAACATGCCATTCGTGGTCTTCGGCGGTAGGAACACGCGCCTCAACGGCGGTACGTTCTTGAGAGTGACCGACGGACCGTGGCCGCAGCAGGGGGGGACGGGCGTTGGCAACCGTCCGTACAATGATGCGTGGCTCGCGCTCGCGCCCATCTTTGGCGTCACATTGCCCGCGCTCGGAAGCCAACTCCAATCCACGGGCTCGCTGCCGGGCCTCGTCTCTTGACGGGTCGGGACGGCGCGAGCGACCGAAGCTCCAGTGGAAGTGAGGTGGCGGACACATCGGAGAAGGAGTGTCCGGTAACGTAGTGGAACTGACGAAAATGATTCAGGCCGGAAGTGAGGTGGCGGACACATCGGAGAAGGAGTGTCCGGTAACGTAGTGGAACTGACGAAAATGATTCAGGCGAGGGCGGGCACAGTGCCGCGAGCTTTGTGGACGCCTGGACTAGCTAGCGACCGCGTGGGTCGAGCGGGTTCTGGCTAGCCAACGGTGTTAGGGGCGGCGATCGCCCTGATGCTTCATGCCCAGTGGTCGCCACGTCGCCGCGCCGTTAGGCGCACCGAAAGACGTAGTCGTCGCTGCTCAGGTTGTCTTCGACTCCGGATCGACGAAGGGAAGGGACGGCGGGAATGCACCGGCTGGAAAGTCGGCGATGAGCCCCTTTCGAAGACAGGCGGCGGCGGTGCGGAAAGCGTCGACGAATGCTCTGTACGCCGAGTGAAAGGCCGCGCGTACCGCTCGGGACGCGGCGTGCACCAACGGGGCTGGGCTACGGTCGCTGTCTGTGGGCGCGGCGTGCGGGTCCTGCGCCACAATCCGCCGCACGCCGAGTACGGAGGTCTTCCCTTCTTTACGACGGTTGGCGCTGACAGCGCGCTCTTGCTGCTGAACGAGCTCGCGGACGAAGGCCCTATATTCGGTCGTCGTCTTGTCCGCAAACGCAGGGAGCTGCGACAGGCCGACCCTATAGACCCGCTCGGTCCGTCGGGGGTCGGGGCGAAGTCCCCGCCGCCGCGCCTCGAATTCGGCGGTTCGGTCGAACCAAACGCCGCGCAAGGGCGCTCCGCGCATCAGGGCCACGGTCGTGGACGCGCCGGGCCAGCGCTCTGCCCGGTCGATGAGCCCTTCCTCGAGACCCTGGCAAACGACGTAGCGGAGACGGGCGGCCTGGCTTTCTGCGTCGGCGACGACGATGGAGCGGTAGCGCCGGGACCAGAGGGGCCCTTGCCAGCGGTGGTGCCGTCCCACCTCCTTGGAGATATTGGCCAGGACGTGTTGCATGAAGCCCGCGAGCTGGGCGGCGTGGTCGACACCCAGAAGCGCGTGCATGTGGTTGCTCATCACGGTGAAAGCAAAAATGCGAACGCCGTAGAGTTCCTGAGCGCGACCGACGACCCCGAGGACGAGGTTGTTGGTCGTCTCATCGGGCCTGAGAAGGAACCGACTCCCGACCGTTCGGGCGGTGACCTCGACGACCGCTCCGGCCGGCACAAAGCGAAGGGGCCGCGGCATGTCAGAAGTGGTATCGGCAAAGCCACGCGCTGGGTTGCGGCGTCTGTGGCACCTCCTCCTGGCACCTCCTCCTGCGCCTGGGTTGCGGCGTCTGTGGCACCTCCTCCTGCCTGGCACCTCCTCCTGCCTGGGCACCTCCTCCTGCCTGGGCGGCCTAGGGCAGGTGTCCCGCCTTCGTCGACTTCGAGGCGCAGTCGTCGCCGGTCTCGCAGAGCTCATTTCGAGGCAGCCAGCCGGTCGTCGTCTTGTAGGTGACGCACGCGAAGTCGTGACTCAAGGCCGTCTCGACCACCTCATCCCCGCGGACGACGTACGCCTTTCGGCGCCAGGGGCAGTCTCCTTCAGCTGGGCAGACCCTGGGTTGATCGTGGAAGTGCGACTTTTCTACGACGACCGAGACACGGCGATCGACGCGTGCTTGCCCCGACTCGCTGCCGCATGACGCAGCCGCGGGACCAGTCACGCCAGGCCCAGTCGTGGCCGCTGCCATGCGCGCGAGCTCGTCGATGCGCTTGCGAGTCCGGTTCAACCGACACTCGCTCTCGACCTGCGGCTGCATGGAGCCCCCCTCGTACTGCTTGCCCGCCCGGTCGCAGGCCGCATCCCGTCGCCGCAGCCACTCGCGCTGGGCCTTTTGTAGCTCCCCCTCGCGGGCAGGGAGTCGCCTGAGGACCTCGTCGAACGTCGCCTTCAGGTTCGCGTCGGCGTGCGCCGCTCGCACTCCAGAGCAGTAGTTGAGCGGCTGCTGCATTCCGTCGAGGTAGTCCTCACACGGAACGCAGCTCGGCGCGTTCTTTCCTTCAGGGACGACGATGACGCCGTCCGGACACGTCGCGTCGTCCGGCTCCCACTCGTAGCGGTGAAAACACCGTCCTTTCCAGGGGACCTCGTCGTGCGCACACGCCGGGTGCGCGCTAGGTCCAGCGGCGATCAGCGATGCGACGACGAGCGCAGGGAGCACCCGCGGGAGGATAGCCCCGATCTGTCTGTCGCGAGGCCGTCGTCCAGCGGGTTTTCAGGCGCTCGATTTCTTGACCGGGCGGGAAGGTGGGTCGCCTTCGGCCTTCGCCTCCCCAAGCGCTGTGGCCAGCAGATCTTCCACGAGCGGGGGCAACGCCGACATCGCGGCGGCCCGCACCGCCGCGCCGACGATCCGCGCGGTCAGCCGGGTGAACAGTCCGCCGCCCAGGACAAACCCGACACCGAAGGCACCGGCGACGATCGCGTAGGGGTTGCGCTCGAGGTGCTCGCTCAGCCGGGCGCGGTCGAGCACCAGCGCTCCTTCCGAAGCTTTCTGGGTCATCGCGCGGGCCCTCAGCTCCGCTCGCGTCGCGCTAGGCGCGCCACGAGGTACCCGAGCGCGAGCGCGCCAAGGACACAAGCGGCCGGGTGATCGTTGATCAGGGCCTTCGCCTTGCTGTTCAGCGATTCGAGGCGTCGCCTCCCCTCCTGCAGGTGCGGCCGGGCTCGCTCGCCCAGGGTCTCCGCCGCTTCCTTCAGGGTCTCCTCGATGTCGTCTCGGATCTTGTCGGCAGCGTCAGCCGCAGAGCTCGTCTTGGACATGGCCTCTCCTTGCGATCGGGTTGTTTGTTGTGTCCATCTTAGCGTCGCCTGCCCAGGAGCCAACCCACGCCGAACGCCAGTCCCAGGGCGGGCACGGGTCGGCGCCGAATCCACGCTCGCCAGTCGATGGCCCGCGAGATCTCTCGCTCCAGCGCCACCACGGACGACGCCAGCCTCTCCCTGGTCTCGGCGATCTCGGCCTCGGCGCGCAAGAGCTCCATGTCGCGACGCGGGGACGCGTGGCCATTGCGTTTAGCGGACATCGGCGTGGTTCGTTTCGAGGCGTGGCACGCCGGCAGTCGGCGCGTCGTCCGAGCTCGCCGCGTGCGCGGAGATGCCTGTCGCGGCGATGAGGGCGTCGGCGCTGTGGGCAAGCTCGGTCGCGGTGGACTTCATCACTTGCAGGCGCTCGCCACGCGCGACCAGCAACAGCATCGCCGCTCCGGCGCCCAACAGGTGGACCAGACCGACGGCCCCGAAAGCGAAGGCGACGCGACGGTCACCCGCTAGCAGCAACGCCAGCCCCACCATCGTGAGGGCGTAGCCCAACAGCATCAACAAGGCCAAGGCGACCATGCTCGCCACGCGGGTCCCCATCGCGCGCAGGTCGGCTGACAACTCGAGTCGCGCGAGCTTCACGTGCTGGGAGACCAGTCGCCCCAGTCCATCCAACGTCTCGCGAACGAGCTGGATGGCAGGCCCCCCCTTGCGCAGGTCGTCGTCGTGCTTCATCCGAAGCCATTCATACGCCCTTCACCGGCCCACGGCCACGGTTCGGCGGGACCGCCGTACCGATTCCCACGGACGAAGGGATGGGCCGATCCGCCGCGGTGCACGCGCCGCGCTGTTACCATCCATGACGATGAAGAGCCTCCGCCTCGCTGTCTGCTGCATCGGGTTGGCATTCGTCTCGGCCAGGCCGCCTCTCGCGCGCGCCGCCGCCGCTGCGGACGCGCGCGCGAGCCCACCTGCGACCGACGAAATCGAGATCGACGCAGGAGCGATCGGCGCGCCCATCTCCCCGTTGATCTACGGCCAGTTCATCGAGCACCTTGGGCGCGGGATCTATGGCGGCCTGTGGGCCGAGATGCTGGAGGACCGCAAGTTCTTCTACCCGGTCACCGGGGAAGCGCCTGCCTGGGAGATGTTCACGCCGGGGACCCATAGCTGGGAAGGGGAAGGTCATCCGTACGAGTTGCTGGTGCGGTCCCCCTGGATGATCACGGGCGACAAGCCCGGCGTCTCGATGACTCATGACGCCGGGCTCGCGGGAGCGCCCACCCCGCAGCTCAGGCCCGTCGGCAAGACCGGGACGGTCGGGCTGATGCAAGAGCGGTTGGCCCTGCGCGAGGGACGTGCCTACGTCGGACGGATCGTCGTCGCCGGCGATCTGGCGGACGTTCGCGTCGAGGTGAGCCTGGCTTGGGGCGGCGGCGCCAGCGCCCGCCAGACAATCGTCGTCAAGCGCAGTCCCGTCGGTACCGGCTGGCAAACGGTGAGGCTCGCTTTTCGCGCGGGCGCCACCACCGACAACGGCCGCCTCGAGATCGTGGCCGGCGGGGCGGGCGGCGCTGTCCGGATCGGCGCGGTGTCGCTGATGCCCGCCGACAACGTCTCTGGCTGGCGGAGGGACACGCTCGAGCGCTTGCGCGAGCTCGGCGCGCCCGTGTACCGCTGGCCAGGCGGCAACTTCGTGAGCGGCTACGACTGGAGGGACGGCCTCGGCGATCGTGACCGCCGGCCCGCCCGCAAGAACCCGGCGTGGAAGGGTGTGGAGCCCAACGACGTCGGGCTGCACGAGTTCATGGAGCTCTGCCGCCTGGTCGCCGCCGAGCCGTACGTCGCCGTCAACACCGGGACGGCGGGCGGGCGCGACGCCGCCGACTTGGTGGCGTACGCGAACGCGGACGCCAGCGCGCCGCTCGGACATTTGCGCGCGTCGAACGGCCACCCGCAGCCCTTCGGCGTGCGCCTGTGGGCGGTGGGGAACGAAATGTACGGGGAGTGGCAGCTTGGCCACCTGCCGGTCGACAAGTACATCACACGGCACCGCGCGATCGCCGCCGCGATGTGGGCGGTCGATCCCAAGATCTGGCTGGTGGGCGTCGGCGCGGTCGGCGAGTGGAGCCGAACCATGTTGACCCTGGCGGCGTCCGACATGAATCTGATCAGCGAGCACGACTACTGGCGCGGCGACCCCGACGTGATCGCGCACGTGGCGCAGGCCCGGGACGGCATCCGGCGCGTCGCCGAAGCCCACCGGGCGTACCGGCGCGAGCTGCCCTCGCTCGCGACGCGGGACGTGCGGATCGCGTTCGACGAATGGAACTACTGGTACGGCGGTTACGAATACGGCGAGCTCGGGACCAGGTACTTCCTCAAGGATGGTCTCGGCATCGCGGCCGGGCTGCACGAATTCTTCCGCAACAGCGATCTCTTCTACATGGCCAACTACGCCCAGACGGTGAACGTCATCGGCGCCATCAAGACGACCCCCGACGCCGCCGAATTCGAACCGACGGGGCTGGTGCTATCGCTTTACCGCCACCACTTCGGGACCCTGCCCGTCGCGGTGCGCGGTCAGCCGACGCCCCTCGATGTGTCGGCCGCCTGGACCCAGGATCGGACCGCGCTGACCATCGCGGTCGTGAACCCGGATCCGGCGCGCGCGCGCCACCTCCATTTCGGAATCTCGGGTGCGCGCCTGGGGAAGACAGGCGCCCGGCGGTTCTTGCTGACCGGCGCGTCGCCACTGGCCGGGAACGCGCCCGGCCGGCCGCGCGGGGTGACCGTTCAGGAAACGCCGCTCGGCGCGAACCCGGCGTTCGATTCGATGGATATCCCGCCGCTGTCCGTGACCCTCGTCGTGCTCACCGCGGCTGCCGCGCCGGCGGGGAAACCGCCCCTGGAAGGACCGTCACCATGACCGCTCCCGAGAAAGGAGATCGAGGTCCGCGATGCCTCAGCCTCGCAGTTTAGGCGCGCGGCGCGTTAGTATGCCTGGGCCGCTGGCGTAGGAGGACCGTGTACAGTATTGGCCTCACCTGAGGGCCACGGCCCGTGGCACCGAAAGAAAGGGACCCCGATGATCATGCGTTCCCCCCGTTTCCTCACCCTGTCGTTGTTGGTAGCCCCCCTCGCCCTGTTCGCCTGTAGCAGCACGAGCGGTGGGAGTGGGAGCGGTGGAGCGGCGAGCGGTGGCAAGACGGGCAGTGGGGGCAGCGCAACCGGGGGAAGCGCGACCGGCGGCAGCGCGACCGGTGGCAGCGCAACCGGTGGCAGCGCGACCGGCGGCAGCGCGACCGGCGGCTCGGTCGGGAGCGGGGGAGCCCCGGCCACCGGTGGCACGACCGGCAGTGGCGGTGTCAGCGGCACCGGGGGCGGGGGAACGGCCTCGGGCGGCGCCAGCGGCACGGGAGGTGCCGCCGCCGGTGGCTCGAACGGTGGCAACAAGGGGGGCGGGGGAACGGCGGCCGGCGGCGGTGGCGGCAGCAGCAACCCCTGCGCGTTCAACGGCGGCTCGGTGACCGCCGCCCTCTATCCGAAGGGCTTGACCCTCACGAAGGCCTGCAGCCCATATACGATCAACACAGTGGACGGCATCACGGTCAACGGGGACGGGGTGCTGACCATCGAAGCCGGCACCACGATTCACTTCGACGTCAACACGGCGATCCTGGTCGGCAAGGACACCAACGGCAAGCTGCTCGCCAACGGCACCGCTCAGGCCCCGATCAAGATGACCTCGGTCGCCATGGACGTGAACGGAGAAGGTTGGTATGGCCTTCAGTTCTACGATGGGACGGTCACGGGATCGATCGTCTCGTATACGACGATCGAGTACGCCGGCGGGAACTTTGACGCTGCCGTGGTGGGCGAGATGGGGATGCCCAAGAACTCGGTGACATTGGATCACCTCACCGTCAACAACAACAACACCTGTGCCGCGCCCGTCATGGTGGATCCGGCCACCAGCTTCATCATCAAGACTTGCACCGCCGACGGGAAGCCCTGCCCGGCGCCGTGAGCTCCTGACCTTCGCAGGTCTGGCAGCCGTAGCTGGGGCGAGCCGGGCCAGCTTGTCTTGCGTGTGTGCGCGATCGCAAATGCGCCCCCGGAAGCCGGCGAATGCCGTACATTTGGGACCATGGCGATACAGTCATCACAGAACAGCCGCCTCGCGGGCTGGGTGGACGAATGGACCAAGCTGCTGGGGCCCGATCGGGTGCATTGGTGCGACGGCAGCCGCGAGGAGTTCGACGCGCTCACGGCGACGATGGTCGAGCAGGGGACGCTCTCGCGCCTGAACCCGGTCAAGCGGCCCCGCAGCTTCCTCTGCCGGTCCGATCCGCGCGACGTCGCCCGCGTCGAGGGGCGGACGTTCATCTGCTCGCGCCTCCGCGCTGACGCCGGACCGACGAACAACTGGGTGGCGCCGGCCGCGATGCAGGAGCGGCTGCGCGCGCTGTATCTCGGGGCGATGCGCGGGCGGTGCCTCTACGTGATTCCCTTCTGCATGGGGCCCATCGGCTCGCCCATCGCGCAGATCGGCGTGCAGCTCACGGACTCGCCCTACGTCGCTGCGAGCATGCGGATCATGACCCGGATGGGAAGCGCGGTCCTCGACGCGCTCGGGCCCGACGGGGACTTCGTGCGCTGCCTGCACTCCGTCGGCGCGCCGCTCGCTCCGGGGCAAGCGGACGTTCCCTGGCCCTGCAATCCGACGGAGACAGCCATCGCCCACTTCCCGGAGGAGCGCGCGATCTGGTCCTACGGCAGCGGCTACGGGGGCAACGCCTTGCTCGGCAAGAAGTGCTTCGCGCTCCGGATCGCGTCTGTGATGGGGCGCGACGAGGGCTGGCTGGCCGAGCACATGGCCATCCTGGGCCTGGAATCTCCGGCAGGGGAGCGGACGTACGTGGCCGCCGCGTTTCCGAGCGCGTGCGGCAAGACGAACTTCGCGATGATGGTTCCGCCCGCCGGGTTCGAGGGCTGGAAGATCTACACCGTCGGCGACGACATCGCGTGGATCATGCCGAACCGTGACGGACGCATGCACGCCATCAACCCCGAGGCGGGCTTCTTCGGCGTCGCGCCGGGCACGAACGCCGAGACGAATCCGAACGCGATGCAGACCGTCGCCACCGACACCATCTTCACGAACGTCGCCTTGACCGACGACGGCGACGTGTGGTGGGAGGGGATGACCCGCGACGCCCCCGCGCACCTCATCGACTGGCGCGGCGAGCACTGGACGCCGGGGTGCGGGCGCCCCGCCGCGCACCCCAACTCGCGGTTCACCGCTCCGCTGCAGAACTGTCCATCCCTCGACCCGCGCTGGAACGACCCCCACGGCGTCCCCATCAGCGGCTTCATCTTCGGCGGCCGCATGAGCCTCGACATGCCGCTCGTGTTCCAGGCGTTCAACTGGTCGCACGGCGTCTACAGCGCCGCCACGATGGCCTCGGAGGCGACGGCCGCCGCCGAGGGACTGCCGCCGCTGCGGCGCGATCCGATGGCCATGCTGCCGTTCTGCGGCTACAACATGGCCGACTACTTCGGTCACTGGCTGGACGTCGGGCGCCGCATCCCCAACCCGCCGCGGATCTTTCGGGTCAACTGGTTCAGGCGGGGTCCGGACGGCAAGTTCCTGTGGCCCGGCTTCAGCCAGAACACCCGCATCCTGGCCTGGATCGTCGACCGCATCATGGGCCGAGGCTTCGCCATCGAGAGCCCGCTCGGGTGGATGCCCCGCTACGAGGATCTGCGCTGGAAGGACCTGGATTTCTCGCGCGAGCAGTTCAACGATTTGATGAGCGTCGGCCGGGACGCCGCCGCCGCCGAGGTTCGTTCGCACGAGGAGCTGTTCGATCGATTCCTCGATCGCATCCCCAAGGAGTTCTTGTTCGAGCGCGAGCTGCTGCGGTCGAGGTTGTGGCGGTCGCCCGAGCAGTGGGAGATGGCCACGGAAGAGTAGTGCGCAAGCGCGACGCCCGGCCGTGACCTATTTCCCCCGCAGCTTGTCGAGGGCGCCGAACGGGTTGTTGAAGGGCCGCGAGGGCTGGGGCGGCCGCTGCGGCTGGGGAGCGTGGGCCCGGGGGGAGGCGGAGGCGGGGACGACGCTTCGCCGCTCGGGCGGCTTACCGGCGCCGTGGCGCTCCGCGCCCCCGGCGGCGCCGCCTGCCCGCTCCCCGGTTCGCTCGGACTTCATGGTGAGCGCGATCTGCTTCTTCTCGAGGTTCACCTCCAGCACGCGCACGGAGACCCGGTCGCCGGCGTTGACGACCTGACGCGGATCCTTCACGAACGTGTCGGCAAGCTGCGAGATGTGCACGAGCCCGTCCTGGTGCACGCCGATGTCGACGAAGGCGCCGAAGTTGGTGACGTTCGTGACGATGCCGGGACAGACCATGCCAGGGCGCAGATCGGCGAGCGCGTGAATGTCCGCGCGATAGGAGAAGGCCACGAAGCCCTCGCGCGGATCGCGCCCGGGCTTCTCGAGCTCGCGCACGACGTCCTCGAACGTGAACGCGCCCAGCTCGTCCTTCAGCTCGCGCGCGTCCTTGACCAGCTTGACCCCGGCGCCGAGCAGGCCCGAGACGGGGACGCCGAGGCGCGCCGCCAGACGTTCGAGGCCCGCGTAACGCTCGGGGTGCACGCCCGTGTTGTCGAGCGGGTGCTTCCCCTCCGAGATGCGCAAGAACCCGGCCGCTTGCTCGAACGTCTTGCGCGAGAACCGCGCCACCTCGAGCAGCTCCTCGCGGGATCGGAAGAGCCCCTCCTTCGAGCGGCGCTCGACGATCGCGCGCGCCAGCCCCGCGCCGATGCCGGACACGTGACTGAGCAGGTGGTACGACGCCGTGTTCAGGTTCACGCCCACCTGGTTCACGCACGAATCGACGACCTCGTCGAGGCTCTTCTTCAGGGCGTGCGGCGACACATCGTGCTGGTACTGGCCGACGCCGATGCTCTTGGGGTCGATCTTCACGAGCTCGGCCAGGGGATCCTGCAGGCGCCGCGCGATGGACACGGCGCCACGGACGGTGACGTCGAGGTCCGGGAACTCCTCGCGCGCCACGTCGCTGGCGCTGTAGACGCTGGCGCCCGCCTCGCTGACCATCACCACCGGCACGTCCAGGCCCGCCAGCTTCAACGCCTCGCGCACGAACGTCTCGGTCTCGCGTCCGGCGGTGCCGTTGCCGACGGCGATGGCGCGGATGCCGCCCTTCACGACGAGGTCCGCGAGCACGGGGGCGGCGCTGGCCTTGCCGGCGGGGGATTCGAGGTGCATGAGGCCGCTGCCAAGGTACTTTCCCGAGCCGTCGATCACCGCCAGCTTGCAGCCGGTGCGGATGCCGGGATCGACGCCCAGCACCGCCTTCGGACCGAACGGCGCGGCCAGCAGCAGCTTGCGCACGTTCTCGGCGAACACGGCGATGGCCGCGAGATCGGCCACGGCGCGCAGGGCCTTGTGCACCTCGGCGTCGATGGCCGGGACGACGTGCCCGCGCAGCGCCAGCCGCGCGCAACGCTTCAGCAGCGCCGCGCCCGAAAACCCGGGGACCGTGCACGCGGCCGCCTCGAACCGCGCCTGCAGCGCCTCGAGCAGCGGGTCCACCGGCAGCGCGGAACGCTTCGAGGGGGTGCCGGCGGCGGCTGGGGTGCCAGGCTCGTCGTCGTCGGGGGGCAGCGGGCCGCCGATCGACAACACCAGCTCCTCCTCCATCCACCCGCGTCGCATCGCCAGGTAACGGTGCGAGCTCTGTGGCTTCAGCAGCTCGCCGACGCGCTCCTGGTACGCGAAGTAGTTCTCGAAGCGGCTGTTCGACTTGACCTTGTCCCCCTTGGCCTTGCGGGTGCGGACATACCCGTCGTCGAAGAACGCCGAGCGAACGCGCTGTCTCAAGGGCGCGTCCTCCGACAGGCGCTCGACGACGATCTCGCCAGCGCCTTCCAGCGCGGTGGCGGCGTCCGGCACGCCGGTCTCGCCGCCACAGTACGCGAGCGCCCGCGACTCCGGGGTCTCGCCCGACGCTGGCGTGGCCGTCCCGTGCCCGCAGTCCCACAGCCAGGCCGCGAGCGGCTCCAGCCCGGCCTCGCGCGCGAGCGCCGCCTTCGTCTTCCGCTTCTGCTTGAAGGGCAGGTACGCGTCCTCCAGCGCCGTCAGATCGAACGTCGCCAGCAGGCGCTCCTTCAGCTCGACTGTCAGCTTGCCCTGGCGCTCGATCTCCTCGACGATGTACTTCTGCCGGCCGAGGATCTCGTCCCACAGCGCCCTGGCGTCGATGGACTGGCGAATCGCCACCTCGTCCAGGTTCCCCGTCTCCTCCTTGCGGTAGCGCGCGATGAACGGGACCGTGGCGCCGCCGTCGGCCAGGCGCAGCACCGCTAACGCGGACGCGAGCGGGATCGTGGGATGGTGGGTGGCGAACCAGGCAGCGAAGGTTGGCGCCACCAGTGGTGGCGCGAGGGGCGGGGAGGGGGGCATCTCCGTCGGCATCGGCCGCATATTGCCGCGCCCGCGCGGTGTGCGCCACGGGTGTCTTGCGCGACGCGGCCGTGTTCGCGCAGGATGGCGCCATGATTCAGGAGGTCGTCGAGCGAAAGCCAGTGCGCACGATCAGCCGCGAGGAGCTCCGCGACAAGCTGGCCCGCGGAGATCGATTCAAGCTGGTGATGACGCTGAACGAGTGGGCGTTCCGGGCGAAGCACATCCCGGGATCGCTGCACTTCAACAACTCGGAGGAGATGCTGGCGGCGCTGGGGAAGGACGAGGAGATCGTCGTCTATTGCTCGAACGTCTCCTGCCTGGGCAGCGTCGCCGCCTACTATCACCTCGTCGATCACGGCTACACCAACGTCCGTCGCTTCGCCGGAGGCCTGATCGAATGGGAGGACGCCGGCCTCCCGCTCGAAGGCGAGTGGGTCAAGCCTTAGAGAAGCCCAGAGACCTTGATTGACCCCGCTGCTCGGGCGAGCTTCGCCCAGCTTTGGGTGGGGCCAAGCGAGGGGGCCCGGGGGTGCGCGAGCGGTAGCGAGCCCCCCCCCATAACATGCAGGGACTGGAAGAGTCGCGCCGCGCGAAACCTTGGGGATCGATCGGCATCTCACCTCTCCTGGAAAAGAGGAGACTCATGACCGATCAAGACGTGGTTTCCGTACCGAGCGGCCTCTCAAACGAGCAGGTGGCGAGCCTGCAGGCGCGGTTGCGAGTGGAGCGCGAGACGTTGAACCTGCGTCTCGCGTCCCGCCGCAGGGCCCTCGGAGACGTGCCGGCCCGCCAGGCGGACGACGCCGACTGGGCCTCCGACAGCGCCGCGCAGAGCCTGGCGGTGCGTCTCGTCGATCGCGACGTCAAGATGCTTCACGAGATCGACGCGGCGCTCGACCGCATCACCGCTGGCGCGTCGTATGGCGTCTGCGAGCGGTCTGGCGAGCCGATCGGGTTCGAGCGGCTCAGCCTTCGGCCATGGACTCGCTTCGCGGTCGCGGCGAAGGAAGAGGTCGAGCGTGCCCGCGCGGTCGCGGCGGCTCCGGAGGCCCCGCGATGGGATTCGGGAGACGACCCGGCTGACGTCGACGACCGCGATCGCGCGGCCTGAGGTTACGGCTTGCCGACCGCTTCGCCGGGAAGCCACGCTGGCGGGACATTGCCCGCCGCGCCTTCCCACGGGTGCTTCTCGCCATGGAGGACGGCCTCCACCGCGGTCTCGCTGCCAGTCTCGGCCGATTTCGCCAGCGCCTTGTGGTCGCGGATGACCTCCGGGCTGAGATAGCGGGCCAGCCAGATCCGTTCGATGATGGGATACGCGGCCACGAGCGGCAGCACGAGCACGGCCCCAACGAGCCCCGCCAGGGTGTTGCCGGCGACCAGCGCCAGCAGCACCGCCAGCGTCGAGAGCCGCAGGCGCTGGCCGTAGATCTTCGGGACGATGAAGTAGCTCTCGACCAGGTGATACGCGACGTAGAAAGACAACACCGCCAGCGCCGCCACCGGCGACACCGTCAGCGCCAGCAGGGCGGCGGGCAAGGTCGCGATGATGATGCCGACCACCGGGATGACGTCGCAAAACCCCGCGAGCAGCGCCAGCGGGAAGGCCGCCGGAACGTGGAAGACGTGCAGCACGATCGCCACGTAGGTGAAGAACAGGATGGACGTGATGACCTGGCCCCGGACGTACGCGTAGACGACCTCCGACACCTCCTCCACCGTGACGGCCATCTTGTCGCGGTGCTTGCGCGGGACGTAGGCCAGCAGCCACGCGTAGAGGCGCCTGCCGTCGAGCAAGAAATAGAGCGTCAGGATCAGCGTGAAGAAGACGGCCATCACCCCCGACACCGCCGTCGTCCCGAGCGCCAGCGGTCGCTTCAATTGCGCAGCCACCTCGGGGGAATAGGGCAGCGCAAACACCTCGCTGACGAGCTTCTTCAACATCGGGTATTGGTTCGGCAAGCGCTGGTCGATGCGCCCCCGAAAGCTGGGAAAGTCATGCGCCAGACGCGCGACTTGATCCGCGAGAGACGTGAAGACGAACGACACCAGGAACACCGCGACGAGGACCAGCGCAGCCGCCATCATGACGATGACCGCACCGCGCGAGGTGCCGCGCTTCTCGAGCCGCATCACGAGGGGGTGCAGCGCCACGGAGATCACGATCGAGACCACCAACAGCACGAACTCCGATGACAGACGAATGGCCGCCCACGTGAGCAGCGCGGCCACCAGCACCTTGACGATGGTCTGGGCGGGAAGGCAAACGTGCACGTCGATGCGTTCTTGCTTCCGCTCGCTGTCCTCGACATTCCTGAGATTTGAAAAGTCCACGGCAGGCACTCCGAAAATTTGAGAACAGACGTTTCAGCAGAACCCGTCAGCAGAACCCGTGCCAGGTGAAGGGCCCACGAAACGCGGCGTTTGTTACCAACCCGAACCAGTCACCAAAGGCGAAGGTTCCAGCCGGTAACCGCCGCGTCCCGGGCCACCCTTGCATGATCGCTTTTCAGATCGAATCGATGACGCGGTCGGCTTCCTTCGAAGCCTGCTCTTTGTGGTAGCCGTAGTGCTGTTGCAGCCGGCCGACCAGGCGGTCCTTCTTGCCGCCAATGGCGTCCAGGTCCGAGTCGGTGAGCTTGCCCCAGGTCTCGCGCAGCTTGCCCTTGATCTCGCTCCATTTGCCTTCGACAGTGTCCCAGTTCATGTGCGGCTCCTTTGTGAGGGTTGGGTTCGTCGACGGGATGTCGCCGGCAACGAAGGAGCCATGCAGGTTCGCGGCCAACTGGCCACGTCACAGGGCGCGTTCGACGATCTCGGTCAGCTCGGTGTCGGAGAGCGGCAGCGGGTTGCCGCGCATGCTGCTCGCGGCCTTGGCGCGCTCGACGAGCGCGGGGATGTCGGTCGCGCCCAGGCCGTAGCTCGTGAGCCCAGGGATGTTCAAGGTAGCGCAAAGCGCGCTGACGAACGTGATGCCATCCTCGGCGGCCACGTCTTCGGGCGCCTCTGCCGTCAACAATGCCGCGACCTCGCGCAGGCGCCGCAGGGCAGGGTGCTCGGGCGCGCGGGCGCGGAGCGCGCGCAGGTTCACGGTCATGACGTGAGGAAGCAGCGCCGCGCAGATGGCACCGTGGGGCGCCCCAAGCATCCCGCCCGCCGGCGCCGCGAAGCCGTGCACGGCGCCGAGCCCCGCGTTCGCCAGACAAAGGCCGCCGCAGACGCTGGCGATGGCGAGATCGGCGCGTGCCGCGGCGTCATTCGCGAGGCCGTTCACGTAGGCGCGGCCGAGCGCGCCCGCGGAACGGCGAATGCCTTCACGCGCCAGCGCGTCGGAGAGCGGGTTCGCCCGCACGGAAACAAACGGCTCGATGACCTGTGACAGGGCGTCGAGGCCGCCGCTGGCGATCGTCGCGCGCGGCAAGGGCGCCAGGAGATCGGGATCGACGACCGCCAGTCGCGGCAACATCAAGGGGCTGCGCAGGCTCGCCTTCACGCGTGCTTCGGGCACGGCCAGCACCGCGTTGCGCGTCACCTCCGCGCCCGTGCCCGCCGTGGTGGGGACGGCGACGAAGGGCAGGGCAGGCTGCGCCAGCGCCTTGCCCGCGCCCACCACCTCCAAAAAATCGAGCGGCTCGCCGCCGTTCGTCGCCAGCGCGGCGATGGCCTTGCCGGCGTCGAGGACGCTGCCGCCACCCACGGCGATGACGCCTTCGGCGCCGGCCTCGCGCGCCGCTCGAACGCCCGCCCGGGCGAGCTCGACCGTGGGCTCGCCAGCGACGGCGAACGCGACGGCCGCGATACCGTGCGCGGTCAAATCCGTCGTGAACGGAGCGGCGCGTGCGGCGTCGCGCCCCGTCACGAGGAGCACCGAGCGAACGCCCCACGCCGCCAGCGCCGCCACCGCCTGCTCCTTCACACCTGGCCCGAAGACCAGTCGCACGGCGGACGCGAACTCGAAGCTGAAGCTCACCAGGCGTCGTCCACCGACGCGGGGAAGACCGCGTCGAATCGGCGCGGGACGCGCGGCTCGGCCATCAGCCCGTCGACCGCCGCCCGCCACGCCAGGTAGTGCGGCGTCGTCCGGTGCGCGGCGTGCGCGTTCACGTCGCGGTAGACCTCGACGAGGACGAAGCGGGCGCGATCGTCCTGGTCCTGAAAGAAGTCGAAGCGCACCACGCCAGGTTCCGCGAGGCTGGCAGCCGCGTTCGCGAGGGTCGCGGCGCGAAACGCCTCGATGGCCTCGGCCTCGGGCGTGACGTGAACCTGGACGTGAAGGCAGTGAAAGGCATTGGTCATGGCTGTGGCAAGAAGCGTACAACCGCCGCCAGCCCACGCCAGCCCCCGAATGCGACCACCGGGCGCAGACCGAGAAGAAACAGGAGTAGGCTCAACTCGGATGCGTGGCTCCGGGACTAATTACTCGGCGACCTCCACCTCGTCGCTTGCGTTCGCCACCCACCCAGCGGATACAACTCCAGGAAGCTGGGACATCCGGCCCTTGTCGGACGACGCCCCTGCCGGGGGCGCACTCAGATGACCCACCCTCGCTCGTCGCCGAGCTTCAAGAGCTTGCTGCCCGCGTCCGCAGGTGCCAGCGCAGCCGCCAGCGGATCGAGTCGAAAGCGCGACACAAGATGTGAGATTGGGCTCCGAAAAGAGCTGTTTCGCCTCGGCTTGCGGTACCGGATTGCGGCGGCCGCCTTGCCCGGCAAGCCGGACGTCATCTTCCCGGGCGCCCAGGTCGCCGTGTTCTGCGACGGGGATTTCTGGCACGGCCGAGATCTCGCGGCGCGAATCGAAAAGTTGGGAGCTGGTCACAACGCGCCCTACTGGATCGCCAAGATTCGGGCCAACGTGGCCCGCGACCTACGTGTGTCGGCGGAGCTGGAGAGCGCCGGTTGGGTGGTCCTTCGTTTTTGGGAGACCGAGATCGGCCGGGACACCCCCGCGATCGCAAAGCGGATCGCTGCCCTCGTGGATGGAAGGCGTGGTTCAAAGCGTTAGGGCGTCGAGCAGTCTTGGGAGATTGTTCATCCAGGTCGGACCTGCCACGACCACGCGCTCCGACAATCGGCCTGGGCACCGGAGGTGGGGCTTTAGCGTGGATGTTCCGGAAAACATGAAATCCCATCGCTCCGTGATGGGATGCAGACAGGCGGCGAGCACGTCGAACTGCGTCGGCTGGTAGTATCGACTGCAAGGATTAGCCTTCGACGCACGCGTCTTCTGGAAGTCGACCCGTGGGCCGTCCTTCGCCGGACGCCCGAGGACGTTCTTGCATTCGATCCGGACGGCGTGGTTCTTGTAGCTGATTTCAAAATCAGGGCGCCCGTCTTCGTCGATGTGCCGGACGCCGGTGACGCCCGGTACGTCCTGCAGGTAGCGCCCGAGGTGGTGCTCCGCGACGCTCCCGCGGACGGCGGCCTTGAGACGAAACCTGGCGCCGATGACGTCCAAGATCTCGCGCGCAGACAGGCCAAGCTGGGCCTCGAGGACATGGCGGGGATCGACGAGCTTTCCGGCGGCCAGTCGGGCCCCGATTCCGTCGGAAAGGAGCAACCGTTCGCCTGGATCGAGGCCGCTCGCGACGTTCTCCAGGTCAACGTATCTCAGGAAGTGCTCGGGTCGGAAACCGATCACTACCTCCGTCCGAAGATCCTCGATAGGCATGACGCTTTTTCTTCGAACGCTCGATCGGTCGCGCTGCCAGCCGTGCCAACCCTTCGACCTTGCTTCCTCGAGATCCCCTTCCTTCATCTCCACCGACGACGAGAACCAAGTGGGCGTGTGCATTCGGGGGTCGATCCCCACGAACAACCCGAGCTCGAGGTGGACTCCGAACATCAGGGTGGTGCGGACGCCCTTCGGATCGAGGTAGAGGTTGTGGTACCGATGGAACTCACTCCCGTACTTGACCTGGAATCGATGCTCGTTCGACGGCCGACCCGCCTGTCGATACTTGTTCGCCGTAAACGCATAGCAGACCAGGTCGAGCGACCGGCCGTCGGCTCCGGTGGCCTTCAGGACGAACGGGGCCGTCGTGGGATCAGGACGCTCGAGAACACGGCCGCCGCTTGCCTCGATCGCCTGCTCGATCTGGGCCACGAGCCCCTGCCGCCCGACGACTCGATAGCGTTCCACGAGCGATCATCTTCGGGCCAGCCGTCGGGACGGTCAAAAAGCATGGCGCGTAGCCAAATCCGTGGCACTGAAACTATGTACAGTCCAGGTGTGTTCCGCTAGACTCAGGAGACCAGATGGCACGACCCAAGGTACTAAGCCTTTACTCCGGCGCTGGCGGCCTGGACTACGGGTTCGAAGCTGCGGATTTCGATACAGCCGTCGCCGTCGAGATGAACCACGACGCGTGCGAGACGCTTCGGCGCAGCCGGAAGTGGCCCGTCATCGAGCGTGACATCTTCGAGGTTCCCACCGGGGAGATGCTTGAGACTGCGGGCGCGCGGGCCGGCGAAATCGACGTGTTGATCGGGGGCCCACCATGCCAGCCGTTTTCGAAGTCCGGGTACTGGGCTCGAGGTGACTCCCTGCGCCTGGATGATCCGCGCGCCGGCACGCTCGGTGCGTACATGAGGGTGCTTCAAGAGGCGCGGCCCCGAGCTTTCCTGCTCGAGAATGTGGAGGGTCTAGCGTATCGCGGGAAGGACGAAGGGCTCCGCCTTCTCCTGAACGTCATCGACGACATCAACCGTCGGACGAAGAGCCAGTATCGACCCTCGTACGCGGTGCTTAGCGCAGCGGACTACGGCGTACCGCAGTTTCGGAGCCGATTCGTAATGATCGCCTCTCGGGACGGCCGCCAGTTTCGCTTCCCCGAGCATACCCACGGCGACCAACCAAGCCTGCTCGAGAGGGTCGACGCTCACAGAACCGCCTGGGACGCCCTGGCCGACGTTAGACCTGACGATGACGAAGATCTGGAGGTCAAGGGCAAGTGGGCGGATCTCCTTCCCTCGATCCCGGAGGGAAAGAACTACCTGTTTCATACCGACCGCGACGGCGGGCTGCCATTGTTCGGCTGGCGGCGGCGGTACTGGTCGTTCCTACTCAAGCTCGCGAAGAATCGTCCCTCCTGGACCATCCAGGCTCAGCCCGGCCCGGCCGTCGGGCCGTTCCACTGGGAGAATCGTCGACTCTCCACGCGGGAGCTATGCCGCCTTCAAACCTTTCCGGACGACGTCCGCCCGGTGGGTGGCCGGACTTCGACTCAGCGGCAGATCGGCAATGCCGTGCCTTCGCTTCTTGCGGAGGTCGTCGCGCGAGAAATCAGGGCCCAGCTTCTCGACCAACCGCGATCGACGAAGCCCCTTCGGCTCATTCCGCCGGATCGGTCTCCGCCGCCTCGCCCCGAGCCAACCGGCAAGGTGCCTCGCCGATTCCGCGAGCTAATCGGTGAGCATTCCCCACATCCGGGCACCGGGCGGGGGCATGCGGCTTTGCGTCGCGCTCCCGAGCTTCGGGCGTAAGACCGCCATCTCGTCTCATTGATCAGCGGAGGGCCAATTGTCCGGATGGTCTTGTCGGAGGCCTTCTCTAGCAGCCCGTGGTGAAAGTCGCCCGCGGGCGGGAAGGGCGCACGGGTCGGCACCGCCAAGTTGACCGCTGTTGGACGTGAGTGAGCGACCGGATCGCCGGGCGTATGTTTTTTTGGCGAACGGGT